>Ga0209517_10001911_pt1 | contig 30486 bp, 24 predicted proteins | sample PeaSoiMetSII2010_FD_187695 | JGI IMG/M metagenome (GOLD analysis project Ga0209517, IMG submission 187695) | Peat soil microbial communities from Weissenstadt, Germany - SII-2010 (SPAdes) (version 2) | ecosystem: Environmental > Terrestrial > Soil > Wetlands > Peat | place: Germany...
GGTTATAAAATAGAGGATGGGGTACTACGCCAATTAACAGGATAACCTATTGGTTTTGCGAGTGTTTTGCTGTTTGCTGTGCTTGTACTCTGAAACTCCTGTGAGAATGTTGAGACGAAGTGGTCGTTTACCACAATTATGGCCTGGGCGGAAAGGATTCTGGGAGTCCCGACGGTCAAGATCCTAAATAAGTATGGGAAACGAATAAGGTTTGATCTAAGATGGAATGAATTTCTCAGTTTACTCCGATCAAAAAAGCACCTCTGCCATAGAAAGGATCAAGGATGGAATTAAGAGAGAAAGATTTGATGTCCGCTATGGAAAAGGAACCCTTGTTGAGTGCATTCGGACTGCATGGCTCCAATAGAGAACCTAATTTCGAACGGGACAGAGAACACCTCGCGAAAGACTTCGAAATGTTCCTGGTCTGTTCGGAATATCTCACGCTCTGTAAACCTATCAAAACGATTAATCCAAGGGTAGGTAGTTCCTACAGCCTGAAACACGAGGTAGAACGATGGTCAGGAGCATATGTTCACAACGGAGCATTCATTGCCGCTGTGATTCAAGCTGGAATTAAATACAAAATAATACCTGGTAATCCAAATATTTATCTTGCGATCTCAAGCAAATTGCCGGAAGAAAAATGCAGCTTGGATTTGACCTATGCCAAAAACTTATCCTCGTCCTCCTTCAATCAGTAGGTAATTGATCACTTTTTGAGCATGGAGAAGACATGGACCGGTACCCTGAGATCAGCTTTGAAGTTGGAAATCAATTTAAGAGGCTCATAGGGGAAAAGCTTAGACCGTGGGTCTTTTTAAATACTGGGGAAATGGCGCCAGTCGAAGATTTTTACGGTCACTCCATTCAGTATCGAGGACTAGCATTCGAGGGTACGCCGCGTGAGGTCTTCTGGGGTAAATTCATAGTTCCCTTTCTGGAAGCTATTTGCGCATGTGCTTTTGATTTTGCTTCTGACCGTGCCGAAAAGCGGAAAGCCGATTACCGGAATATCATAATTCATACACATCAATGCCTGACCAATGGTCTATACAAAGTATATAATGAAATGCAGGATATCGACCGCAGGCTGCGAGGCAAAGGCTTCCCTCAGAAAGTTCGCCCGCAAGATGTATCATTGAAGGTAAAAAAGATGCAAACCCGTTTTGATGAATACCGGGATTCAGCGCTTTTAATGTTTGAGATGAATCATAAACAAGTTGCCAGTCCGGCGTCTGGAAATCAAAGGAAGCGGAAGCCCGTTCCAAATAAATTGAGAGCGCTTCTTCAAAAGGAAAATGAGTCACAATGTCCATTCTGTTACAATGAAGACGTAGACCATTTTGAAGTACACCATATTGATGAAGACCCAAACAATAATGAAATTAAAAACCTGATTCTTGTCTGTCCACTATGTCACTCGAAGATCACCAAAGGCGATATTGATCAAAATCTAGTTATCTCTACTAAGAACAAGATAAAAGCTAGAAGTGATGGAGAAGCCAAGATGTCAACCAGGGTAATCAACTTTCGTTCAAAGGTGGAAAACGCTGTAATAGGTGACCATACTACTGTTAATATCACCACCCGAAAAAGTGTCATGAGCAAGTATCCAGAAGGATGTGTAGGTTTTGACACACTACGAGCCAATTACATTGGATATCTTATCGACCGCTATCATGAGTATAAAGAGTTCCATGAAGGAAAACCCGGTATGAACTATGCCATTTTCCCGTCCAATATTAAGGCAAAATTCAAGATCGGCAAGACGCGCACTATTTATAATATCCCGATTACGCGCTTTGAGGAACTTGCATCCTATATACAATCTCGAATAGATGGAACTTTATTGGCTAAGAGTAATAAGGCCAGAGGACAAAGCAAGAACTATGAACCGTTTGATGAATACGTCAGGCGGAACTCATAAAAATTCCGTCCTTCGTGGGTTTGCTCGGTAAGTTGCTATGTCCGAGTTAGGATAGGTGATTTGGGGCACGCTTGCCACCGTGCCTCCTCTCCAGTCTGGAAATGCTGGATCAGGCTACACGGTTTTGGTTTTCAGAGTGGGCCAAATGAGAGTATCTAAATCAGAAATCTTCTTGTAGACTCCGCAGGATCAGTGCAGGACTGGCTGTCTAACGCCCTCACACCGTGTTGCCTTCCCCTTCGGACCACAAGGTCGGCATCCCGGATAGGTGATTTCGGAGCTCAATGGCTGGCCTGCGTTTTCCCCTGTCAACTACATCACGTATAGCCTCGCGGCTATCCGCACATGACTCGGGGCCATAATGGAGCAGCTACTCCTTTTACGTGGGGCTCTTTCATCCCCTACTCTATGCCGGTTTATCCCGGCGTTTTCGGCCCGACCCCATGGATGACTTCGTCTCATGGTCCGCAAATGGTCTGATAGCCCAAATCCTGAGCGCAAGAGGGGCGATTCGAGCAAACTTGACTGAAACTTAGCGATCACAAGTATTGTATCCGCTATTCTTTTTCGTCTGGAATCAAGATGTCTTGAAGAAAGGGGTTTTTCCTCACCTTAACCATTTTGGGCTTATCGGGTGCCTCGATCTGCCCCGAAAATAAACCCTTCGAAAAGGCGCCGTCAAATAAAGTTGTGGATTCCCGTCCTCTAGTTGATTTTGTACTGCTAACAAGAGTTTCGAGGCCATCCAGGCGGCTCAGAATCAATTTCAAAACGTCTCCTGGCTCTCCGGGTTCAATCTCATTCTTAATAAGGATCTCTTTTGTAACTCTATAAATTGGATTATCGGGAGGGCTTGTATCCTCCATAGTCGTTCGGACTGCTACGTCGAGATTAATTCTCAGCTCCGTAGTGCCTTTCATGTCGTTATCGTAAAAAATTGTGCGCTGGTCTGTGATGTCGAAAGGAAATTTTGTCCCTTCTCGCGCCAGTATAATCACCGGGGATCTGACAGCATGTCGTACCGCCAATTCATACATTACATTAGGATTGTGATCGGTTAGATCTGCGATAACGATGTCATCATTAAGAATGTGGTTAATTATCTGGTTAGTTATAGACCCTGATATAGATATCGAATGTGCCACTTCGACAGAATAGCCCAAATCGCTCATTACAGGGCGAATCACGGCTTCTATAAGTCCATCAGTAGCTCTCCTCGTAGAAGAGCCATCCTCACCAATTGGAGCGATAACGAAACATGTCTTAAGCTTTAACTCAGATGTCATCTTCCTGCCTCACTCCCGAAATGAAGAACTACCACGCACTATTCTATTTTGATTTCGACTCTCTTGACGCAATGGGCAACAAACTGGAGGTTTCTATTTTCTCTAACAAAACCAGCAAGCCGAATCTCTCCGCTCGCAATTCTTCCGGATAACTGTAGACTGAAGCGTTCAAGATTACCAAATAGACCCAAGCCAGGGCCATAACGGTTTATGTTCAATACAATTGTACCGATTTCCCCTTCGATGCTTAAAGAACCTTCATAATAATATACCCCATCACCTCCAAGGATCGTATCACCTGTAATGACAACAACTCCAGAGCCGAGGGTCTGTTGATTCGATTGAAAAGTTGCAGTCCACAGTCCGTCGAGCATTTCCTCCTCCTCGGAAAAAGGCCGTTTGGTAGATCAGAACCAACCTGTATACTTTAGCACATTTTAACATAGCGCAATTTTAGAAAATCGAAGAGAAGAGAAGAAATTTAACGTTATCCGATATTTTCTCCCCGAGTCTCAAGACATTGGATTAGCGCGCCATAGCGGACAGTCGCCGATTCCAGGTAGGAAAGGAGCTGCTCCCGGTCCCTTTTATTCAAGAATATATTCTTGCGTTCATTTCCCCTGGATGCAACATGGCAGAATGCCCCCAGGTACACAATTCGAAGCGCCCTGGCCATCCGATTGCCCCTCTTCACGCTCTTCACACTTCCCGATTTTACTCTCACGACCCTCGTATTCTCGTTGAGAGTCCCTATATGTCGAGAGTTTAGGTGACCCCTTTCTTTTTTTTCCCATCAATCAGAAGCTCGCCGGATTAAGAATATTTTCCAGGATTTCCCCGGTGGGTTTTGAATTCAGGTATGTTCTGTAGTTCGTTTAGAAATACTATAGGAGATACATTATGGTCAAAGTATCGAATATCATTCCGATCAGCGACTTGAGGCAGGATGCGGCTAAGATCCTGAAGATCGTCAGGAACTCAAAAGAACCTCTGGTGATTACGCAGAGGGGACGTGCGTTGCCGTATTGCTAAGCGTCGAAGCTTATGAGCGCTCGGAACGCGACAGGGAACTGCTGCACCTATTGGCTAAGGGAGAAAAGGAAATAGAGTCGGGTGAGGGGTATGAACTAAACTCCGTCCTTGCTGAGGCCGATGCGCTCCTTACTGATGATCCATCATGAAGGTCCGCTTTACTGCTTCTGCCAGGGTTCATTTTCTCTCTGAGCTCGCCTACATTCGCCAGGATAGCCCGCAAGCGGCGGTCCGCTTCCGCAACCGAGTTGAAAAGATTTTGCGGCGACTTGAAGAGTTCCCCGAATCTGGAAGAATCATACCCGAGATCAATTAGGAATTACGAATTACGAATTACGAATGGGCAAAGTCCTCGACGGTCGCTTTTTCTTACGAAATGTATTTCAAATACCGGCGTTGCTTCAGTTTGCGTCTACGGGCGCCGCAGTCGGGACAAAGAGATTGCCGGTTTGATCCAGGTTCGAACATCGTTTTGCATTTACATCTTTTTGCCTGGTCGTTTGGATCAGGCCCGGATTCATTTTCTCGAGAGCAACGCATCGCCGGCAACTAAAGTGAGCGACCTGAAATTTAACGGCATGAATCACAAATCAAGCATCTTGGCCATAACAGACAGGAACTGCGCGGGATTTAGAATGATTGTCTCTTTAAATTTTTCAGGAGGAAAATGTTTCACGTTCCCGGTGACGAGAAAGTCCGCCCCGGCTTCATCGGCGCACTCCAAAAACTTGTTGTCTTCCGGATCGGCCGAGATGACTTGGAGATGAATCTTGGGCGCAACCCATTGGGCAAGAGATCTGAGGCGGGAAAGGAGCTCCCTTACTTTCCGCTGATTGAGTTTTTTGAATTTTTCCCTTTTCAAAACCTCTTCGTATTCAGCGGCGATTGGTTCGGAGAGACATAAAACAATCTCCCCCTCCAGAATGAGGGAGAGAATAAGTTCAGGCACGCTGTCCGGTTTAAGAAGGGCGGAAACCAAAACATTAGTGTCAATAACGACTTTGAGCATAAGAACCGATCATTTATTTATTTTCTTAGAGCGCCGGTAGGAAACAATTTCTGTGTCAATTTCTCTCGCAGTCATTTTGTCCAAGCCGGCTTTTTTAGCTCCTAACTGGATCTCCGCCAGCAGTTCGTTCTTTTTGACGATATTTTTCAAATAATCTTCCACCCCCAAGATCACAACCGCCGGTTTTCCCCGTCGACTTACCAGAAAACGGGTATTTTCTTTTTGCGCCTCTTCCATGACCTCGCCCAGGCGAGTGCGCACGGAAAGGGCATCGATAAGTTTTGTCATAGGCTTTTTGGGCATTAGATCCCCCCTGAACTCATTAGTTAGTTACACACTTTATTACAGTATAGCAAGGCCGGAAATTTCGTCAATTCTTGAATGGACATACCTTATGCAGCGTTTTGAGGTGAGGAAAGACCTTCACCTAGAGAAGTTTTGGTTGTTGTTCTGCCGATCTGCGCCTCAGGATCACCCGTGCCCCGCGAACGGATCGCCGGATTGGGCAAGTTATCGATCGGTGAACAGCATACGGAAAGCACGCCACGCAAATTAATGACCTGAAGTAGACAGCATTGGGACCAATGCGCGCATAAATCGTAACCAATGTGCGCAAGAATCGTAACTTTGGGGCCAGCCTTATTCTCTCTGCTATTATTTTCAAGTTATATTAATAACTTAGACAGTGGTACGGTTATTGCCTATGTAAGTGTGGCGCTCGTTTAAATTTGAGCCGGATCATTCACTGGGAGAGATAATCATGACAAGCATGCTAAGCAACGCTCTAGCGGAAGAGTTATCGGAGGACACGGATATCGAACCGAACGCGGGGACGGTTGCAGATTGGGCCCAACCGGGGCCGGATCGTAGCGACTGGATATCAAGGCCCCAATTAAAGTTGGAAGGTGTCGAGTCAAAAAAATTCGACCACGATCGCGAGCAGGCGCCCGGGCACGTTTTGCCGGGACAAAAACCGGTGTTGCGTTCGGTTTTCGAAAGGGCGAAGCCGTCAGGCATCGCCGAGTTTTACCTGAATCCGCCCAAACAAATTGAAGTTCGGGAAGGCGTCCGGGCCGAAGTAAGAGGGAAGTTCATCTATGTCGGCAATGAAAAATTCTACATTCGGGGCGTAACATACGGTCCCTTCAGGCCCGACGAACATGGCTGCGAATACCACGATCAGGACACGGTTGAGCGCGATTTCGCGCAAATGGCCGCAAACGGCATAAATGCGGTGCGCACCTACACGGTACCTCCAAGATGGCTCCTGGACATAGCCCTGAAGCATAATCTGCGGGTTATGATAGGGCTGCCCTGGGAGGAACACATTACGTTCCTGGACGATAATAAACTGGCAAAAGATATCGAACGGCGGGTACGCGAAGGCGTTAAGGCCTGCGCGGGACATTCGGCCGTGCTTTGCTTTACCATCGGCAACGAGATTCCTTCTACGATTGTGCGCTGGCACGGACGGCGGGGAATCGAATCTTTTCTGAAGCGGCTTTACCTGGCAGTAAAAGATGTTGACGCTCAAGCCCTGGTCACTTACGTGAACTTTCCCACGACTGAATACCTGGAGCTTCCCTTTATCGATTTCGTTTCTTTCAATGTTTACCTGGAGAACAAGGAAAAGCTCGAAGGCTACCTGTCGCGCCTCCAGAACATTGCGGGTGAAAAACCGCTGGTCATGGCTGAAATAGGCCTGGACAGCATGCGAAACGGCCAGGATGTTCAGGCCTCGACTTTGGAATGGCAGATCAGGTCCACTTTTGCGGTAGGATGTTCGGGTATTTTCGTTTTTTCCTGGACCGACGAATGGCACAGGGGCGGTTTCGATATTGACGATTGGGGGTTTGGCCTCACCGATAAAGACCGTAACCCCAAGGCCTCGCTGGCCAGTGTCAGCAAGGCGTTCGAGCAGGTGCCCTTCCCGGCGGATTTAAACTGGCCGAGCATTTCGGTTGTGGTCTGCACCTACAATGGAAAGCGGACAATCCACGACTGTCTCAAAAGCCTGAGGAGGGTGGACTATCCCAATTTCGAGGTGATCATCGTCAACGATGGTTCAACGGACGGCACCGAGATAATAGCCAAAGATTACGGGTTCAGGGTTATTTCCATTCCGAACGGCGGCCTCAGCAACGCCCGAAATGTCGGGATGCGCGCCGCAAAGGGCGAAATAGTCGCCTATATCGACGACGATGCAGTTGCCGACCCACAGTGGCTCACTTATCTTGCCGCGACTTTTCTTTCCACAGACCACGTCGGCGTTGGAGGCCCCAATATTCCACCCTCCGATGACGGTGCGATTGCCGAATGCGTTGCAAACTCCCCGGGCGGACCAATTCACGTTCTTCTGACCGACCGGGATGCAGAACACATTCCGGGCTGCAACATGGCTTTCCGCAAAGCCGCTTTGGAAGCAATCGGCGGTTTCGACGCCCAGTTCCGAATCGCCGGAGATGACGTCGATCTTTGCTGGCGGATTCTCGAGCGAGGTTGGACACTTGGCTTCAACCCGGCCGCGATGGTGTGGCACCACCGCCGCAATTCGATAAAAAACTACTGGAAACAGCAGTTGAACTATGGGAAAGCGGAAGGATATCTAGAGCGCAAATGGCCTGAAAAATACAATGCAGCCGGCCATATTCCCTGGGCCGGAAGACTTTACTTCAAGGGTTTCGAACAGCTTATGGGCCCCTTGCGAGGCAGAATCTATCAGGGCACGTGGGGGAGCGCGCTGTTCCAATCCATCTACCAGCCGGCCCCAAGCCTTCTAGGGTCTTTGCCCCTCATGCCCGAATGGATTGTAATAGTGGCGGCCCTTGGCTTCTTTTCGCTGTTGGGGCTGGAGTGGACGCCCCTGCTGCTTGCGATTCCCTTTTTCATCCTGGGGCTCGCGATACCTGTTGTGCATGCTCTGACTTGCGCCTCCAAGCTGCCTTTTCTCAATGTTCCGGCATCGCAGCGGCGCAGACTCCAGGCGCTTACGGCGTTTCTCCATCTGATGCAGCCAATGGCGCGACTGATCGGCAGGATCAAGCTTGGGTTGACTCCCTGGCGCAAATGCGGAGCAGCTTCCGGCATAGCCCTTCCTTTGCCCTGGCCAAAAACTTTCACGATCTGGAGCCAAAAGTGGACATCGCCCATTGCCTGGCTCGAATCGGTCGAAGAGGGCGTAAGGGCCCTTCGCACAGTCATACTGCGCGGCGGAGACTTCGACGGCTGGGACCTCGAACTGCGGGGAGGTTTGCTCGGTTCGGTTCGCTTGATTATGGCGGTTGAAGAACACGGTGGCGGAAACCAGTTCATCCGTGTTAAGAGCTGGCCCCGATGTACTCCGGCAGGAATATTCATGACCCTGTTTTTCGCAGCCCTGGGGGCCGCGTCCGCCGCCGCTCAGGCATGGGTCGCCTGCGCAGCGCTAAATGGCATCGCCATTGTCCTTATGATGCGTGTGCTTATCGAATGCTCCTCGGCAATGTCGACATTGAGCGAGGTTTTCAATCATAAAGAGGCGTAGTAGAAGTAGCGAGGAGCGGGAAGCAGGGAGCGGGTGAACGGCTTTCTTCCTGCTTCCCGCTTCCTGCTTCCCGCTTCCCGCTTCCCCTAAAAGGCGTAATATGGACAGAATCTGGCAGAAAGGTTATGAGCCAAAGGTACCGTTTTCGCTGGAATATCCTGTAACCTCCCTGCCGCTGATCCTGGAAAAAAACGCCAAGTCTTTTCCCGACAACATAGCGACCGAATTCTTTGGGGCCAAGCTCACCTATAGCCAGTTATGGGACCATGTGCTCCGCCTGGCAAACGGTCTCAAGAAGATAGGAGCGGGAGAAGGGACCAAGATAGCAATAATGCTCCCGAACTCGCCCCAATGCGTGATGGCGTATTACGCCGCGCTGTGGCTGGGGGCGACGGTGATCCTGACAAATCCGCTCTACGTTGAACGTGAACTGGTTCATCAATGGACCGACTCCGATGCTGAAATACTTATTACTCTTGACCATATTTATCCAAAAGTAGAAAAGGTCCTGCCCAAAACGGGGATTCGGGCAACAATAGTGACCAGTATAAAGGACTACCTGCCCTTCCCTCTTCGGTATCTCTACCCGGTTAAGGCTCACTTCAAAAAGCTGTTCACCTCCGTCCCCTATGATCGAGTCCATATATTCAGCTTTAAAGAGATGATCGATGAAAACCGGCCCAATGCCATCCCCTGTGCGGCACGGCCCGACGGTCTGGCCCTTCTTCAGTACACCGGCGGGACAACCGGGGTCCCGAAAGGCGCCATGCTCACTCACAGGAACATCCTGGCAAACGTGGTGCAGCTCGTGTCATGGTTACCGGACCTACACTGCGGAGAAGAACGTATTTTGTGTGTGCTGCCTTTCTTTCACGTGTTCGGCATGACCGTGGCCCTGAACTTTGCCGTCTACGCCGGTTGCACCTGCATCATACTGCCGCGCTTCGATGTCGATGAAGTGATAAAGACCATAAGGAAAAAGAGGCCGACGGTCTTTCCAGGGGTCCCGGCAATCTACATAGCACTTATGGCTCATCCGAAAATCGATTCTTTCGATCTGACATCGATCCGGTTCTGCGTTACCGGGGGCTCCGCGATGCCGGTAGAGGTGCTGCGCAGTTTCGAACAAAAAACGGGCAGTAAAATCGTCGAAGGCTACGGTCTTTCCGAAACCAGCCCGGTTACGCACGCAAACCCTGTTGGAACGCCAAAACCAGGTTCGGTCGGACTCGCGCTGCCCGACACCGATTGCCGTATCGTCGATCCGGAAACCGGCACAGGTGATATGCCCTTCGGCCAGGTCGGCGAGCTGATCGTTCGCGGCCCGCAGGTCATGAAGGGCTACTGGAAAAGGGAACGGGAAACCCAGGAGACCTTGCGTGACGGCTGGCTTTATACGGGAGATCTGGCCACAATGGATGAGTCCGGGTATGTCTTCATCGTGGACCGCAAAAAGGACATGGTGATATCGAGTGGATATAATGTCTACCCGCGCGAGATAGAGGAAGTGTTATACGAGCATCCAAAGGTGCAGGATGCAGCCGTGGTCGGGGTCCCTCACCCGAAAAGGGGCGAAGTCGTAAAAGTGTTCGTGGTTGCCAAACAAGGTAAAAAGCTCAGCCCGGAAGAAATCTTCGACTGGTGCAAAGAGAGGCTCGCGGCTTACAAACTTCCTAAAGAGGTCGAAATAAGGGATTCACTGCCCATGACTATCGTGGGCAAAGTGCTCCGGCGGGAGTTGCGAAAAACCGGTAAAGAGTAAGGCGGTGGGACCGCCAGCCGGGTTCGCCACTCAAACCTTCGGCGGCGGCAATAAAGCGAAATTTTCACTTCGTTGAGAAGATGGACGATTCATCATCAAGTTTTAAATCAAAACAAAAATGGCTTCTTTACCAGGCAGCAGCCGATTTCTTTTTCCTTTTGAACAAAGCCTACCCGAGAACTGCCGCGCTTGATCTTGTCGGAAACCGGTACAATTTGGATGCACAGGAACGGATGCTGCTCAGCCGAGGTCTGTTCAGCCAGAAGGAATCCCTCGCCAGGCGCAGAAAACAGGAAAAGGGTCCCCGCTGGCAGCGGGAACTGCTGGTCGTAGACGGCCATAATGTCCAGATCACTATTGAAAGTTGCATAGAAGGAAAACCGCTGCTAAAGGCAAACGACGGCGCGCTGCGGGACCTTGCCGGACTGTCTTACCGGTACCGCATGACCGAGACAAGCAATGTGGCCCTTGACATGGTGTTCCGGTTTTTCAGGGAGTTTCCGCCCACCGAGGTGCTTTTTCTGTTCGACGAGCCAATGAGCCGAAGCGGTGAGCTTGCTTCCACGTATCGCCAAAGACTCATAAAACAGGGAATTTCAGGTGAAGCCAGGGTCGCGCCCGTCCCGGAGAACGAATTCCCTTATGACAGTTGCATCGCTGCGAGCAGTGACCGGGCCATTGTGGATTCTTCTTCAAACTGGATGGACCTCGCCTGCCGCATTATCGAGTATTTCGGCTCTCCCCCGCTCATGGCCGACTTCTCCGCAATAATTCTTGCCGAATCGGCAAAGCGCCCCCACAGCGAACTTGATTGGTTGTAAGGCTGAAAGATCCACCGCAGAGACGCAGAGACGCAGAGATTTTGGAACAATTGAACAAGGGAAAAACCCAAAAACAAATAAATTAGACCTCTATACTGCTATCATCCCGGGCAACTGTTTCTTCTCTGCGCCTCTGCGTCTCTGCGGTGGATCTTTTTGTCTTTTATGCCATTCGGATTGCCCTCCATGGGAGGCTCAGCATCAGTTGCGCTAAATCGGAGTTGGAGATTCTGGTGGCAAATGAGCGCGAATCCGGTAAGCTCAAAAACCGCGATGGCCATTCGGCCGAAAAATGCAAAAGGAACTCGCGGAGGAGCACTTGATCTATAGTTGCGCTTCCTGCTCCCAGGTCGGCGACAACGTTTTCAATCATAAGGAGGGCCTTGCGAAACAGCATAAGGTCTGCTCCGAAGCGCAGACCGGCTTTGCCTACCGCTTCATCGAGCAGTCCCGTAAGCCATACGAATCCAGGCAAACCCCCATCGCGTAACCGGTCCACCCATTTGCAGACGACTGACCTCAGGGCCGGAAGGCCGATAGAGTGCCGCATCGAAACTTCACCCAGGGCAGTGACTATTCTTTCAGTCTGAAAAGAGATCGCACCCAGCATAATCTGCATAATAGAGATGCGTTCCCGCTCAGTGAGCGAGCCGATCAAGCTCCAGTCCACAACCGCCAGGCGGCCGTCATTGGTAGCGAACAGGTTTCCGGCATGCGGGTCCGCATGAAACGGGGCTCGATCAGCTCTTGAAAAGATCGGACGGGCAATCAACGCCTCTATGATAAGCGTGGCCATTCGGCGCCGGCCGTTCCACAAATCCCGGGGGTATTCGGTTGCCTTTTCCCCGATGACCCGTTCCATAGCGGTGACCCGCGGTGTGCACAGATCCAACAGTACGGCCGGAATTTGAACCCCGGGATCAGATTTGTAGAATTCACGGGCCAGGCAGAGGTTTTGCTGTTCTTTATCAAGCCGCACTTCATTCTGAAGTTTGTCCCGGACCATTTCAAACGATTGGCGATAATCAAGATTGGGAATTCCCAACAGGTCGCATCTTTCATCCAGAAACGATCCGATTCGCTCCAATAAGTTGAGCTCTTCTTCGAGATATTCTGCCACTCCGGGTTTGAGCACCTTGAACACTGTATTAAAAGCCGTCTCTTCGCCCCGGCGAAAAGCAACGACGACGGCAACACTCGCTTCGGCCAGTGCAGGGGCCGAAAGCGTCACCCCAAGGCGGTCCAGAGGGCCGAGTTCGTGCGTTAGGACCTTCTCGACTGTGCTTAGGGCAATTGAGGGGGAACTGGACTCAAGCTGCTGAAGGCGGCCTCTCAGCTCTGCGGAAAGATTGCGGTCTCTAGCCAGCGTCTGGCCAAGTTTGTGCAACACTGGACAGTTGCGGGCCAAAAGGACCAGCCGCTCCGATGCGGTCGCGTTTGAAGGCAGCGTTGCCTGTTGCCTTGCGATGGTCTCCAGGCGCCGGGCGGAAAGCCCTTCGAAAAACAGAGTGAGAGCGCCCAGCACAGGAGCGCGGTAATGGGCATACACATCGGGAAGCATGCCTTCAAGGCTCTCTTCGTTGATCAAAAATCCGCAATCCATCCTATTTCTCGCTTTCTTATGGGAGCGGGAAGCAAGGCGCGGGGAGCAGGAAGCAGCGCCCGCACCCTTAGTACGCATACACATCGGGAAGCAACCCGTCAAGACTCTCTTCGTTAGTTAGTCGTCAGTGGCTCCCCGCTACCTACTCCCGCTTCCACTCCCTGCTTCCCGCTCCCTGCTTCCCACTTCCGCTCCTCGCTCTTGTAAAACTTCTCAACCTGTGTTACCAAAAACGGTTTTTTATGGATGCTTCACTTTCAATGGATACAGGCAGAAAGGACTTTTCAAGCTCATGGCTGAAATCGCCCCATTCAGGGGATTGCGCTACAATCAGAAGAAAATTCAGGACCTTGCCCAGGTGGTTACTCCCCCTTATGATGTTATATCCCCTGAGGAGCAGCGGGGTTTTCATCAAAGAAATCCATATAATTTTATCCGCCTGGAATTGGGAATGCCAAAGCCTGAAGACATCAGTGCGGATAATCCCCATACCAGGGCGGCTGCATGGATGAAAGAGTGGGAACTTAGCGAAATTCTCGTGCGCAACCCCGAACCATCAATTTATTGCTATGAACTAGACTACAAGACTGGGTCCGAACAGGTCAAGACCCGCAAAGGTTTTATCTGCGCCCTGCGGCTCGAGGAATTTTCCTCGGGTAGAGTTCGCCCCCATGAGAAAACTTTTCAATCCGTAAAGGACGAGCGCCTTGCACTCATGCAGACCTGCAATGCAAATCTTAGCCCGGTATTTGCGCTTTACCCGGATTCGGGTGAAGAGGTGCAAAAAACGCTTGTCTCGGGAACACGCGGCGAGCCGCCGGTTTCATTTACCGATTTATCCGGCATGACCCACAGGGTTTGGCCCGTGACGGACCGGCCGACACTTGACCGGGTCAAAAAACTCATGCTGGACAAGCCGATCTTCATTGCAGACGGCCACCATCGCTATGAAACCGCGCTAAACTACAGGAACGCCCTCAGGCAGCGTTATGGCAGAGGCAACCCCAATGCGTCCTACGAGTTTATTATGGTTTACCTGACGGATATGAACGAACCGGGCCTAACCATTCTGCCTACCCACCGGCTGCTCAGAAATATAGGCCGGCCGGATTGCGAGCGACTTATCGAAAGAGCGAAAAGTTACTTCGAAATTGAGCGCTTTGAGTCTGAAAACGGCGGCGAATTGAGGTGGAAAGAGGCAATACGGGCCGGAGGATCGAGGAACGATACAGCGATCGGGTTCTATTACAGGGAAGCGGCGAGCGTCTACGTGCTAACGGCAAAAAGAGAAATGGTTTCATCCTGGCTCGAACGGAAAGGTACACCTGTTCCGCTCAGAACCCTTGATGTCGTTGTGCTCGACCAGCTAATTCTCCGGGAGCTTCTCGGACTTTCGGACCAGTTCCTCGCAAATGAGCAAAATATCACCTTCCAGCAAGATTTTGGGGAAGCCCTCGACGCGGTGAAATCAAGCAGGTTTGACGCGGGCTTTTTTATTAATGAAACCAGAATCGAACAAGTCCGGGAAGTTGCCGACGCAGGCCTGATAATGCCTCACAAATCCACCTATTTTTATCCCAAGGTGATATCCGGACTGGTGATAAATCCTCTTTTACCCAATGAGGAAATCTAACCAAAAGACTAAAGACTTAGACAGGATTAACAGGATTTACAGGATTAAAAATAAAGAAAAAACCACAACTTTTCACTCGGATAAACAAGCGACTCTACAAGGGTCGTGAAGAAATGAAATGGCTATCTATGAATTTGCCCTCTTCCATCCATGTCCATCCGTGTCTGAGCAGTTTTGGTTGTGCGAGGTAATCGTCTGAAACGGCCGCAAACCGGCGACGCACTTTTCGGCGGAAAGTTGATCGTCTACCAGGAGCAAAAAGGATATCGTTTTTCGCTCGACGCGGTCCTGCTGGCCGGTCTTACCCAAGTCCGAAAGGATGACCGGGTTATCGAACTCGGGACCGGATGCGGCGTGGTTCCTCTCGTGCTGGCTTATCGGGCAAGGACGGAACATAAGATCGCCGGGGTTGAGATCCAGCCCGAGCTTGCCGAACTTGCCGCAAAAAACGTCACCGTAAATAACTTCGACGGCCTGATAGACATTTACCAAATGGATTTTCGCGAGATCTCCTCGCGCTTTGAGCCCGGCAGCTTTGACCTTGCGCTCAGCAATCCCCCATACAGAAAGCCCGGTTCCGGCCGTATAAACCCCGACAGGCAAAAGGCCCTTGCCCGCCACGAAATTACCGCGACCCTTTGCGACGTTTTCACGGCCGGCCGTTATCTGCTCCGGGTAGGCGGAAGATTCGCCCTCGTTTATCCCTCGACCCGGCTTGCAAACCTGCTGCACACAGCTCTCGACCACGGCTTCAGCCCCAAACGCATGACGCTCATCTATTCATATCCGCTCGGTCCGAGCCGCCTTGTTCACCTCGAATGCCACAAATGCGGAGGCGAAGAACTAAAGATCGAACTGCCCTTCTACATTTACGGCAAAGACGGACACTATTCGGACGAAATGCAAAATCTTTATGATGATTGATGAGTTTTCAGTTGTTAGTTGTTAGTTTTATGGATCGAGCAAAAAAAGATGTTTGAATTGACATAAGTCAATGCCTGCCATGGCGATGATGGTTAACCTGCACCCAAGAAATGCCGGTTGCAGGCTTTCGGACCACTGCGTGAGGCGCCAGCAGCCATAAAGGGAAAAAGATGCGAGAGGAACTGACCCGACAGATAGGAGGAGAGGAGATATGACACCCGAAGAAAGCATGGCGCTGGAATTATCGCCCTGGTGGAGACGAGCGGTCGTTATTACGATGTTGATCGGTTTTACCGTTTTGATCATGGTGTCAGTGTTAGCCTATCGCGACGCACCGCCCATTCCCGAAAAAATTGTGTCCGCTTCGGGAGAAACCTTGCTGACAGGGCAGGATATCATGGCGGGGCAAGAAGTGTTTCTCAAATATGGACTCATGGAAAACGGCACTATCTGGGGGCACGGGGCCTACCTTGGGCCTGATTTTTCCGCCGCCTACCTGCACACCCTGGGCGTCGATGCCGCCGAAGCTCAAGCCCAAAAACTCTTCGGCCGCGACATGAACCAATTGAGCCGTGGGGAACAGGGGACCGTCGAAGAGGAAGTCCGGCTCCTCCTGAAACAAAATCGCTACGACCCTGCGAAAAAAACCCTGGTCTTCACCGGACCGGAGGCAGCTTCTTACCAAAAGCAGATAACCAACTGGGCCGACTACTTTTCAAGACCTGCCCTTAACGGCGGCTTGAAGAAGAAATATATCAGCGATCCCAAGGAACTGAAGCAACTGACCTCATTTTTTGCCTGGGCAGCCTGGGCTTCGGTTGCCAATCGCCCCGGCAAGTCGCAAACTTACACCAACAATTTTCCTTACGACAAGCTGGTGGGCAATACCCCTTCGGGCGACGCCGTGCTGTGGAGCGCCATCAGCCTGATCACACTACTGGTGGGCACCGGGTTGGTATTGTTTGCCTTCGGCAAATTCGACTACCTGGGCTGGAAGGGGTCGGCCCCGGCCATCCATCCGCACATGCTGCCCGGCACTGGAAGTGAGAGCCAGAAAGCGACCATAAAGTTCTTCCTGGTAGTAGCCCTTCTTTTTCTGGCGCAAGTCCTGGTGGGCGGGGCCACCGCGCACTTCCGGGCCGAACCGGGGAGCTTTTACGGAATCGACCTCAACCAGGTATTCCCGAGCAACATATTGCGAACCTGGCATCTGCAGTTGGCCCTTTTCTGGATCGCGACCTCCTACGTAGGGGGTGGTTTGCTTTTGACCCGCGCCCTGGGGGAAACGGAACCCAAGGGGCAGGTGTTCGGAATCAACCTGCTGTTCTGGGCCCTGGTGGCGGTTGTGGGGGGGAGTCTTCTGGGGGAATTCCTCGGCATCAATCAACTCCTCGGCGACCTCTGGTTCTGGTTCGGACACCAGGGATGGGAATATCTCGACCTTGGCCGGGGCTGGCAGATCTTGCTCGCACTGGGACTGGTGCTCTGGGTTGTTTTACTGTTTCGAGGGCTTGCCACTGCCATGCGCGACCCGGAACGCAAGGAGATCTCCTGGCTTTTCATGCTCTCGGCCCTGACGATTCCTATTTTCTACTTGCCGGCTTTCTTTTTCGGCAGCACAACAGAATATTCCATCGTTGACAACTGGCGCTTCTGGATCATCCATCTTTGGGTCGAAGGCTTTTTCGAACTTTTTGTGACGGTAATGGTAGCTGTGATCTTCTACCGGCTGGGTGTGGTTTCCCGCCTCACCGCTACACGAATCATCTACCTGGACGCCATTCTCTTTCTGGGCGCCGGAATTATCGGCACCGGGCATCACTGGTACTGGACCGGCCAGACTAATGTCAATCTTGCCCTTTCTTCCATATTCTCGGCTATGGAGGTTGTTCCTCTGACGCTCCTCACGCTGGATGCATGGGATTTCATCAAACTTACGCGGGGCCAGCGGGACCCCTACGGCAAGCCTGTTTCCATCCCTCATAAATGGACCTTCTATTTCCTTATGGCGGTCGGGTTCTGGAATTTCGTCGGGGCCGGCATCTTCGGGTTTCTGATCAACCTGCCCATCGTGAGTTATTTCGAGATAGGCACGATGCTCACGCCGAATCACGGCCATGCCGCGCTCATGGGGGCCTTCGGCATGGAGGCGGTTGCCCTGATGGTCCTGGCCTTTCGCCAAGTGTCCTCCAACGCGCAGTGGGCACGCACCGAAAGATACGTGCGCGTATCATTTTGGGGCTTGAATGCCGGTTTGGCTTTGATGCTTGCAGGAAGTCTTTTCCCCGGGGGCATTATGCAGTTCTACGATGTGCTCAGCCACGGATACTGGCATGCACGGGGACTCGACTATCTGAACCAGGGGTTTGTGAAGATCGTCGAATGGGCACGCCTCCCCGGTGACGCGGTCTTCATAGCGCTTGGCGTGATCCCGATGGTGATCGCGGCAGTATCGACCTACATTAACCTTTGGCAAGCACCGGTTCTTGAAACTGAACCCGCTGAGAAATAATAAGATTAGAACCCCGCTCTTTTGAGCAGTTCTTCCCATTTGAGATCGACTCTCCGTTGAAACTCGGCCACCTGCTCGGGGGTGATTTTTTTGAAACGGCCCTGGAGAGCGACGTAGGCATCAATAGGTTTCTTTCTGCCGCTTTTGGCGATGCTGAGGCTTTTACCGGTGAGCTTAAGACGGCCCTGTTCGATCTCATAGAGCGGAAAGATGCATGATTCGACCATCATGCGGCCTATTTTAACGGTATCTTTGGTAGGATACCACCATCCGGTGGGGCATGGCGCCGAGAGGTGGAAAAACCTGGTTCCCTCGATCTCTCTCGCCTTCACGAACTTTGTATAAACGTCACCCGGATAGGAGCACGAAACCGTAGCCAGGTAGGGAAGGCTGTGGGCATCCATTATCTTCATAAAATCTTTCTTGGGCTGCTGCTTGGGCACTACCGGCGTCGTAGAAGTCAGCGCGCCGGCCGGAGTTGCGCTGGAGCGCTGAGACCCCGTATTCATATAGGCTTCATTGTCATAGCAGACATAGATAAAATTATCCCCGCGCTCGGCGGCGCCGCTAAGCGATTGAATACCCATGTCGAAGGTCCCGCCGTCCCCGGCCATGGCCAGCACGTTCCAATCCTCACGTCCTGTTGCCTTGAGGCCTGCTGCCAATCCGGAAGCACAGGCGCCGGTGCTCGCAAAGGTCGTGTTGACCGTGGTCGCCTGGACAGGCGTCTTGGGATAGATGCCGTGCAGGATAGTCAAGCAGCATGCAGGGACGCAAACGATCGTTTTTTGTCCGAGCGCCTTCAAAATAAAGCGGTATGCGATTGTGACCCCACATCCCGCGCAGAGGCGGTTGCCGGGGAGAACATATTCTTTTTCAGGGTAGTCGAGAACGGCCGATTGAACAGACATGTAAGATTATCTTTCTTCTTTGATTTTTTTCTAGACCCCGCAGCCTATCCATTGTGGTTTATCGGGGACCTTACCGCTTTGAGCCGCTGCGATACTTTCACGCGCTGCGTCAAGCAGTTCGCCACCGGCGATATCTTTTCCCCCCAGACCCAGGATGTAGTTGGAAAGTGCGGGGCAGCGGCCATTTTCGCCATGCAGGGCAGCCTTGAGTTCAGTCATGAGTGCGCCCTCATATCCGTAGCTAATTGCTTTTTCCATGACCGCGACAGCAAGTTTGCCCCGGAGCGCTTCGACCAATTGACCGGCAGGGAAAGGCCGATAGACGCGGATGCCCAAAACGCCGGCTTTAACACCATCTTGCCTCAGACTGTCGACAGCATCGGTCAACTGACTTACGAGCGCCCCCATGGCGATAAAAAGAAAATCGGCATCCTCAGCCCGGTAGCGAAAGAGCGGATCGCCGTAGGAGCGGCCAAAATATTTTCCAAACTCCAGACCGGCTTCACTGATTACGGGCAGGGCCTCTTCCAGGCATTGCTGAAGCCGGAACCTAAACCCCATATAGCTGGGCGAGATCACACCATCCGGGTCGGGAAGAGGATCGCTCATAACCACCGGATTGATATTTACCGGGTTTTCCGGATCGAGCGTATGAAAAGGAATATACTTCGGAAGGAACGAATCCACCTCTTGCTGCCCGGGCACATTGACCGGCATAAAGGTGTGCGAAAGCAAAAAACCGTCGAAGCACACCATGCAGGGAATCAGGAGCTGCTCTGCGGCTTTATAAGCAATGAGAGTGAGATCGAGCACTTCCTGGTTGTTCATGCAATAAAATTGCATCCAGCCGGTGTCCCGCTGAGCGATAGAGTCCTGCGTGTCATTTAGAATCGTCCAAGGCGCGCCCATTCCCCGGTTGGCTACCGGCATCACGATCGGAAGCCGCGACCCGGCCGCCCAGTGCAGTTGCTCGTGCATATAGGCAAGACCGTTTGCCGAAGTTGCCGTAAAAGCCCTGGCCCCAACGATAGATGCGGCAATGCATACTCCTATTGCCGAGTGTTCGCTTTCGACGCGAACGAATTGGGAGTTCAAATCGCCTCTTTCCACATAGCCGGACAGAATTTCGGGTATCTTGGATTGAGGCGTTATCGGATAGGCGGCGATAACCTGGACGCGGCTCAACCTGGCCGCCTCCGCGGCAGCCTGTGCCCCGGTCAGAATCAAGGTGTTTTCCACTCTTTCCACTTTTTTCGCTATACCTTCCTTTCTGGAACAAATCGCGACGGCAAAACCGGCCCAAGGCGACAGGTTCGCCATCACTTCCATAACGGATGGGCGCCGGAGAAGTCAAACGAAAACGCAAGTTTCCACCACGGAGGGCGCAGGGCGCAACCAAAAGACTTAGACAGGATTTACAGGATTAAGAATTAAGAAAAAACTATGTTATTTCCACTGAGGCGGATCTAAATACTAAAAATCCTGTCCAGTAAAGTTCTTCTCTGCGTCTCTGCGGTGAATCGCCGTTAGTCTTTTGGTGGGATTGGTGAGAGCAAACCTCCGCGACGCAAACCGTATTGGGAGGCCGCTCTCACGAACCAGCGAAGAGATTTATCTCTTGTTATTTCTTTTGGAAGCCTTGAGAGGATTGACTTTCTGTCCAGCTTTAGCTTCTACCTTGTTATGAGTTGCAAAATTGCAATCGCTGGCTCTCCATTTAGTGGCAGGGTTTGGATAGCTGCTGCAGAATTTTCCGGTTGGAAATTCCACTGTGCGCTGGCATCCTTCGCACTGTTCCACGATCGGAGTGCAGGTACCGCCATTGTAGCCGCATCCCGCTTTTGTCATGAAGGCGCATTCCGTTCCCGCCTTCATTGTTGAGCAAACCATGACAATCACCCCCTATTCTGTTATATTTTCCCTCTTCTTTCTCCCGGTGGAGAAAAACGTTGCGAATAATAACCGGGAATAAATCCCTGTCAAGGAATTTTGTATATTTTTATTCAATTTCAGTTGAATATTGAACTAGATGCGCCGATTTGACTACAATTGAACCGTTCGTGAAGAATTGAGGGATCGAGGGATTGAGGAATTCAAGGATTGAGGGATTGTTTTTAATTCCTAAATTCCTAAATTCCTAAATTCCTAAATTCCGGAATAAGGATGTTAAACTGTGGCCAAGAAAATAGGGGAACTGCTGGTCCAGGAAGGTCTTCTGACAATCGAGCAGCTCAACCGCGTGCTGGAGGAACAACGCAACAGCGGAGATCGGATCGGGGCCGCCCTGGTAAAGCACGGGATAATCGACGAAGATACACTTTTGGAATTTATAGCCAGGCAGTTCCACTGTCCCCAGGTGAATCTGGCCAAGCTTAGCGCCCCCAAAGAAGTCGCCCATCTGCTTTCTTTGGATATCATGCAAAAATACCAGGCCGTCCCGTTCGGGATCATGGGCAACACTCTTCACGTCGCCATGTCGGACCCGGGCAACCTTTTTGTCATAGACGACATCCGCTTCCTCACCCGGAAGAACATCCAGGTTCACGTCGCATCCGACAGCGTCATCAAGAAAGTCATCGGGTCCTATTTTACGGAAGATAACGCACTCGATGATGTTCTTGGAATGCTGAAGGATGAAGTCGATGTCGATCTTGTGCAGACAACCGACGATGTGGACCTTTCGAATCTCGAAACCATCGCCGAGCAGGCCCCGGTAGTAAAACTGGTAAATCACATTTTGACTGACGCAATGCGAAAACAGGCGAGCGATATCCACCTTGAGCCTTATGAGAAGATCATGCGCGTTCGCTTCCGCATAGATGGCGTGCTCTATGAGGTAATGCGCCCTCCCATCCAATTCAGAAACGCCCTTATCTCGCGCATAAAGATAATGGCCCGTCTCGACATCGCCGAAAGGAGGCTCCCTCAGGACGGACGCATTCGACTCAAGACAAGGGGACGCGAAATGGACTTCCGGGTCTCCGTCCTGCCAACTATGTTCGGAGAAAAAGTCGTGCTGCGCCTCCTCGACAAAGCCGGCCTCCAACTCGACATGACCAAGCTGGGGTTCGAGGAACTTCAGTACAAACATTTCCGGGACGCCATCTACCTGCCCTTTGGTATGGTGCTTGTCACCGGACCCACCGGAAGCGGGAAAACCACGACTCTATACAGCGCGCTTTCCGACCTCAACAAGGTCAGCCAAAACATTTCCACCGCTGAAGACCCGATCGAATACAACCTCCCCGGGATAAACCAGGTCCAGGTACACGAGGCCATCGGTCTGACTTTCGCCGCTGCTTTGCGCTCATTTCTGCGCCAGGATCCCGACATCATTATGGTCGGAGAAGTCAGGGATTTTGAAACCGCGGAGATCGCCGTCAAAGCGGCCCTCACCGGCCACCTTGTGCTGAGCACCCTGCATACCAATGATGCCCCCAGCACGATAAACCGGCTGCTCAATATGGGGGTCGAAGCTTTCCTGGTGGCCTCAGCCGTAAATCTGGTTCTCGCTCAGAGACTTGTTCGGCGAATATGCAATGAATGCAAAACGGTCGAAGATGTCTCGCCCGAGACTTTGCTCGATCTGGGCATCCTGGACGAGGAATTGGACACTTTTCAATGTTATCGCGGCAGAGGCTGCCCTGCCTGCAACGACACGGGATACCGGGGCCGCATTGCGCTCTACGAAGTCATGCCCATGCACGATCAGATTCGCGAACTGGTTCTGATGGGGGCCTCCGCTGCCGAGATAAAAAAGGAATCCATCCGACTTGGGATGACAACGCTCAGACGCAGCGGACTCAACAAACTCAAGCAGGGCACCACGTCGGTGGAGGAGGTGATAAGGTCTTCAGCCAAAGATTAGCACAAAGCGATATTTGCGACTCATTGTGTATCCATTGCTCACTGGAACTGTTGTCTTTGCGTTCATGTTGATTTCGTTTTCGAACTGATTTTCAAACCTCGATTAAGGGAGAATTTTGCTATGTCTGAAGATCGCAACAAAGTCTTTTTCGACGTTCTTACTCCAGTCAATTTCCTGAGCCGCAGCGCTTCAATCTTTTCTGACAAAACTGCCGTGATCTATGAAGACAAACGGTATACCTATAAGGAGTTCTACGATAGGGTGAACCGCCTGGCCGGCGCCCTTATGAAGGCCGGAATAAGAAAAGGAGACAAGGTTGCCTTTGTCTGCCCGAACACCCCGCCTATGCTCGAAGCCCACTATGCGGTACCGATGATCGGGGCCGTGCTCGTAAGCATCAATATCAGGCTTTCTCCGCGAGAGGTGGTATACATCATCAACCATTCGGATTCAAAAGCTCTCTTTGTGGATAACGAATTTGCACAGTTGGTCAAACCGATCATTGAAGACCTTACCAATGTCAAGACGGTGGTCAACATCTGCGATGCGAGTGAAGAAAGGCCGTTAAACGGCATGGAATATGAAGAATTCCTTCGAACAAGCCCCTCCGATGCGCCAATAGCGCCCATGGTGGACGACGAGTACCAGGTTGCGGCCATTAATTACACGAGCGGCACCACCGGGCTGCCCAAAGGTGTAATGTACCATCATCGCGGGGCGTACCTCAACGCGCTCGGAGAAGCCGTCGAATTCAGCCTGAATTCACAATCGAACTATCTGTGGACACTCCCGATGTTCCACTGCAACGGCTGGTGTTTCACTTGGGCGGTTACAGCGGTGGGCGGGACTCACGTCTGCCTGCGAAAGGTCGTCGCAGACGAGATTTACCGTGCCGTTGAAAAGGAGAGTATTTCCCATCTTTGTGCCGCACCAACAGTACTAATAACCATGGCCAACTTTCCTGGCGCAAAAGATGTCAAATTCAAAAGGCAGCTCCAGGTGATAACCGCCGGAGCAGCACCGGCGCCCACTGTCATCAGGAACATGGAGGAAATCGGGGTCAATGTCACACAGGTATACGGTTTGACCGAAGTCTATGGACCTCATAGCATATGCGAATGGCAGACCAAGTGGGACTCTCTCCCGGTTGATGAAAGGGCGAGGATAAAAGCTCGTCAGGGGGTCCCCTACGTTAACGCCCTTTACATGGACGTAGTCGATCCGCTCACCATGAAACCTGTCCCCCGGGATGGAAAGAGCATTGGGGAAATTATCATGCGCGGCAACAACGTCATGCTCGGCTACTACAAGGACCAAGCTGCAACCGATGACGCTTTTTCCGGTGGATGGTTTCACAGCGGTGACCTTGCCGCAGTGCATCCTGACAACTATGTGCAAATCATGGATCGTCAAAAAGACATTATTATCAGTGGCGGCGAAAATATCTCGACTGTCGAGGTGGAAAACGTAATCTACCAACATCCGGACGTACTGGAGGTAGCCGTTGTCGCAGTACCGGACGAAAAGTGGGGGGAAGTGCCCAAGGCCTTCGTCCTGCCCAAACCGGGCAGGACCCTTTCTGCACAGGACATCATAAACCATTGCAAAGAAAACCTTGCCCGTTTCAAAGCCCCCAAGACAGTGCAATTCGGGGAACTGCCCAAGACAGCCACCGGCAAGATCCAGAAGTTCAAACTGCGTGAAATAGAGTGGGCCGGCAGGGAGCGTAAAGTAAATTGAGTTTGCGGCAGGTGAGGTTGCGAGTTGCCAAGAGCCTGGACCACCCCAAACCAGCCTAACCCGGGCGGGGGGTGGGATGGGATTTCTCCATACCCGCGCAACCAGGGGAAGGCAAAAGTAAAAGAAGTGGGCACAGCAAAACCGTGCCCACTTCTCATTTTTTGGACCGGTATTTGCAGTCGCTGTCATACTCAATCATACTTGCACCTTTCCAAGTAGCTTTTTTGACGCAGCAGGAGAGTAAAATGGCGGTTTATATATGGACGGGTACTGATCGCGCCGGGAAAAAACAAAAAGGAGAAATGGAGGCCGACAATCTTCCACTGGCACGCCAGATGGTTGTCCGCAAGGGGATAGCGGTAAAGGACGTAAAGCTTAAGCCAAAGGCCCTGGGTGACTACTTCCCGGCCATGGCGGGAAAAGTCAGTGATAAGGACAAAGTAATATTCGTTCGGCAGTTTTCGACGATGATCGACGCAGGCCTCCCGCTTGTGCAATGCCTGGACATTCTGCAGGCACAACAGGACAATTCGAATTTCAAAAGAGTTATCAGACAGATCAAAAAAGACGTTGAGGAAGGTTCGACCCTGTCGGATGCGATCAAGAAACACCCAAGAGTGTTTGACAACCTGTTCCACAACCTGGTCGCAGCGGGGGAGATCGGCGGAATTCTCGACGTCATCCTCAACAGGCTCGCTGTGTATATCGAGAAAATGGCGAAACTGAAGAAGAAGGTAAAAGGCGCTCTAACCTACCCGGTGATTGTGGTCGCAATCGCTGTAATTGTTGTTGCGGTTATCCTGATATGGGTCATTCCAGTTTTTAGCCAGTTGTTCCGCGACGCCGGAGTAAAATTGCCCGGCATGACGTTGTTTGTCATGAATATGAGTGATTTCGCAAAAAGTTACTTTCACTGGATGCTCGCAGGGCTCTTCATTTTGTTTTATGGGCTTCGGCGGTTTCGCAGGACCACCAGGGGGCGAAATTTCTTCGACCAGCTTTTGCTGCGGCTGCCGGTGTTCGGCATTCTGCTCCGCAAGATCGCGGTGGCTCGCTTTACCAGGACCCTAAGCACAATGTTGTCAAGCGGCGTGCCGATTCTGGACGGGCTCGAGGTAGTTGCAGCCACAGCCGGTAACTCGGTAGTCGAAAAAGCCATCCGGGAGGCGCGTTTGTCCATTTCCGAGGGCCGTCCGGTTGCAGACCCTCTGGCCGAGACAGGAGTATTTCCGCCCATGGTCACCCAGATGATCGCGGTTGGCGAGGCTACCGGCGCGCTCGACAACATGCTGGCAAAGATAGCGGATTTTTATGACGATGAAGTCGACACTGCCGTCGGGTCTTTGACAGCGATGCTCGAACCGTTATTGATTCTGTTTCTGGGAATCACTATCGGCGGACTGCTCGTCGCGATGTACCTGCCGATCTTTCAACTGGCGGACGTAGTGGCCAGATAAAGATAACCCTATCATCTTTCTCATCCGGTTTTGTTGATGGCCCCGTCCAAACTCAGACAAGATAATGAACCCGATGACAGCCGATTCAGGGGCAAGCTCAAAAAGCTCCTGCTTTATCGGCTGGTTCTTGCCGTCTTTTTCCTCGTTCTTGCCCTTGCCGTTCAAAGCGCCAGGAATGCCGATCTTCTTTCATCCAATTTGCATCCACTTTATATTTTTTCGTGCATCCTGCTTATTTTCACAATTTTAGGGGCGCTAAGCCTGGAGCGGGTCCGCCACCTCGTGCGCTTCGCCTGCGTCCAGATCCTATTCGATTTGGGCGCTGTCAGCGTCCTCGTCTATATGACGGGAGGAATTGAAAGCTCCTTTTCCTTCCTCTACATGCTCGTAATTATCAGTTCAGCCCTCCTGCTTTACCGGAGGGGAAGCCTGCTCACCGCTTCGGCATGCTCCCTGATTTACGGTCTTCTTCTGGACCTTCAGTACTTTGGATGGATCTCACCACTCCAACTCGTTGCAGGCACAGGGCAGGCGCGTGACAGCGGGACCTATTTTTTCACCATTCTCATGCATGTAGCGGGATTTTTCCTTCTGGGCTTCGTGGCCGGGTATCTGGCCGAGGAGGTTCAAAAATACAGACTGCGGGTTAGCGAGGGCGAAGGGGAGTTGCGCAAGCTTGCCACTCTGCATGCAAGCATCGTCCAGAGCATGTCCAGCGGTCTGCTGACCCTTGATCTCAACGGCCTGATCACGTTTTCAAACAACGCGGCGCAGGAGATCCTGGGGATGAAATCCGGCGATATCGCCGGACATTGCCTGACTGAGCTTTTCAGCGGCGTAGAGTTAGCCGGGCTTACGAAGAACAACCAAGCGGAAGGCCGAGGGCCTGCGAACCGCAGGGAGGCTGATTACGCTCACCCATCCGGTGTACCCGTTACAATTGGCTACTCTGCTTCTGTTCTCCAGAACGAAAACGCAGAGACATTCGGCTGGACGATCATATTCATAGACCTGACCAGGTTCAAGGCAATCGAGGAGCACATACAGAGAATGGAGCGGCTGGTCCTGGCCGGAAGATTCGCGGCCGAAATAGCACATGAGATCAAAAATCCGCTTGCCGCCATCAGCGGGGCCATGCAGATGCTCAGGGGCGAAGTAGGACAAAATGAGCTTAACAAAAAGCTTATGGGTATAGTACAACGTGAAATCGAGCGTATAAATGCACTTGTAACCGAGTTTCTCTGGATGGCGAAAGGATCGCCCAAATCGGCTCAGACCGAAGATGTGCCGGTCTGTCCCGTGATAGAGGAGATTATTGCTCTACTCAAGGCCAAAAAACAGTTAAACGCATCCCATAAGATCAGCACCTATTTCAAGGCCAGTCCTTCGGTCAAAATCGATCCCAACCATCTGCACCGGGTGCTTTGGAACCTTCTGGTCAACGCCCTGGAAGCTATGCCGCAGGGCGGCGAGCTTTCAATCTCCGTCAACCTTCAGCAGCCGCCCGACAACCCGGACAGGCCGATCCGGATTGAGATCGGCGACAGCGGGTGCGGGATTGCTGAAAGCGCCTTCAAAAGAATTTTCGATCCTTTTTTCACCACCAAGGCAAATGGAACGGGTCTTGGTCTGAGCATAGTTTATCAACTCGTCGAAAAAGCCGGCGGCTACATAGAGGTAAGCCGGCCCCATTCGGGGAGTGGGACTATTTTTTCTCTTCTTTTCCCGCAAAGTTGCCCTTAAAGTATTTTTTCCCACCGAGTTTTCCTTTTTCACTTGCCAAATGAAGCCGGGGTGATTAAAAGCACTCATCATAGGTGAGTGCTAACATCAACGGGTCGGGTCCGCTCAAAGCTGATTCCTGCCCAATTCCCATTTATTCAAGTGAAAGGAGTTGCTATGAATCTCAGACCGCTCAATGATCGCGTCGTGGTCAAACGCATGGAGGAAGAACACAAAACCGCAGGAGGGATAATAATTCCCGATACGGCCAAAGAAAAACCCATTCAGGGAGAAGTCCTATCGGCCGGAAACGGCAGGGTCATGGAAGACGGCTCCCGAAGGGCGCTCGATGTCAAGAAAGGTGATCGGGTACTTTTCGGAAAATATGCAGGCACCGAGATCACCATTGAGGGCCAGGAAGTTCTGATCATGCGCGAAGACGACATTCTTGCGGTTATCGCATAAGTCTTAGCTTATCTAAAAGAATACCAGGAGGAAAATTCTCATGGCAAAACAGTTGATATATGACACCAAAGCACGCGAGCTGCTTTTAAATGGCGTAAATACGCTCGCAGACGCAGTAAAGGTCACACTTGGCCCCAAAGGCCGAAATGTGGTCATCGAGAAGGGTTTCGGTGGCCCCACTGTAACGAAGGATGGGGTTACGGTAGCCAAGGAAATCGAACTTGAAGACAAGTTCGAAAACATGGGCGCTCAGATGGTAAAAGAAGTGGCAAGCAAGACCAGCGACGTAGCTGGAGACGGGACCACCACTGCAACCATCCTGGCCCAATCGATCTATTTTGAAGGCTCAAAGCTGGTAACGGCGGGCCACAACCCAATGGCGATAAAGCGCGGCATCGAAAAAGCCGTCCAGACCGTCGTTGAGCAATTGAAGAGCATCAGCAAGCCCATCAAGGATCAAAAAGAGATCGCCCAGGTGGGCACCATTTCTGCGAATAACGACTCCACCATAGGCAACATAATCGCCGAAGCCATGAACAAGGTGGGCAAAGAGGGCGTTATCACGGTCGAAGAAGCCAAGTCAATGGAGACTACTCTTGAGGTCGTTGAGGGGATGCAGTTTGACCGAGGCTATATTTCCCCTTATTTCGTTACAGACCCCGAGAAGATGGAAGTGCTGCTCAATGAGCCGATGATCCTGGTGAACGAGAAAAAGATCAGCAGCATGAAGGACTTGCTCCCCGTGCTCGAGCAGATCGCCAAGATGGGCAAGCCCCTTCTGATCATTGCCGAAGACATTGAAGGCGAAGCGCTTGCCACCCTGGTAGTCAACAAGCTCAGGGGCACCCTCCAGGTCTGCGCGGTAAAGGCCCCCGGCTTCGGCGACAGGCGTAAGGCGATGCTCGAAGACATCGCAGTCCTCACCGGCGCACAGGTAATCAGCGAGGAGAAAGGCATCCGTCTCGAAAATGTCTCCTTGCAAGACCTTGGCAGAGCCAAGACCATCCGTATCGATAAGGACAACACGACGATTGTGGACGGCGCCGGCGAGCGCAAGACCCTTGAGGGCCGTGTGCGCCAAATCCGGACACAGATCGAGGAAACAACGAGCGACTACGACCGCGAGAAACTCCAGGAAAGGCTTGCCAAACTGGTTGGCGGTGTTGCAGTGATATCGGTTGGCGCGGCAACAGAGACTGAAATGAAGGAGAAGAAGGCAAGGGTCGAGGATGCTCTGAATGCTACCCGCGCCGCAGTGGAAGAAGGCATCGTACCGGGCGGCGGGGTTGCCTACCTGCGCTGTCTGGCTTCGCTTGAGAAAATGGACCTTGGTGGAGACGAGCAGCTTGGGGTTAAGATAATCAAGCGCGCTCTCGAAGAACCTGCCCGCCAGATTGCTGCCAACGCAGGGGAAGAAGGTTCCGTAATCGTTCAAAAACTAAAGGAACAAACGGGCTCTTTCGGCTTCAATGCAGAAACGGCTCAGTTTGAAGACTTGATAGAAGCGGGCGTAATCGATCCTACCAAGGTGACCCGCACGGCGCTGCTGAACGCGGCGAGCGTCTCAGCCCTTATGCTCACGACCGAGTGTATGGTTGCCGAGATGCCGAAGGACGACAAAGGCGGCCCCGGTATGGGCGGCATGCCACCCGGAGGCGGCATGTACTAGGAGGCGGTGGACCGCCCGCCTTCGAAGGCGGCAAGGAAAAATCCCCCTGCCCTTTAGTTTGTTTGAAGTCAAACCCCCGGTCCATTGTATGGACCGGGGGTTTTTTTGTATACTTCTGTCGTCCTTTGAGGGTGTACAATTGAACTTAACAGGAAGATACTTATGGTAGATAGAAGGTTGAAGGTCTGTCATCACGACAAAACTCTGTAAGTAAAAGGCCCGGCCGGCAACTTTGCCCAATGAGAGGGGAATCCATAGTGAGAACCACACTTCAAAAGGAAATGGTACGGGTTCAAGACGAACTGATCGATCTCGGCGTAATGGTGGAGCGGACCTTAACCGAGTCTGTCAAGATCCTCGCAAGACGGGCCGCAGGCGAGGCTGAGGCCATGATCGAAGCCGATTCGGAGATCAACCGGAGACGCTACATGATTGAATCGCAAACTCTTGTGCTTATAGCCACACAGCAGCCCATGGCCAAGGATCTGCGAACGCTGGCGGCCATTCTGGAAATTGCCGGCGAGTTGGAAAGGATAGCAGATTATTCAAAGGGGATCGCAAAGATTTCAATTCAGCTCGGCTCCCATCCTCTGGTAAAGCCGCTTGTGGATGTCCCTCG
>Ga0209517_10001913_pt1 | contig 30481 bp, 26 predicted proteins | sample PeaSoiMetSII2010_FD_187695 | JGI IMG/M metagenome (GOLD analysis project Ga0209517, IMG submission 187695) | Peat soil microbial communities from Weissenstadt, Germany - SII-2010 (SPAdes) (version 2) | ecosystem: Environmental > Terrestrial > Soil > Wetlands > Peat | place: Germany...
GAGGGGATCGCGATCAAGCCGCTCTACACGGCCTCGGATCTCGAGCGGCTCGAGCACGTCGATAGCCTACCGGGCTTCGCGCCCTATCTCCGCGGCGTGCGCGCGACGATGTACGCGAACCGGCCCTGGACGATCCGGCAATACGCGGGCTTCTCCACCGCCGAGGACTCGAACAAATTCTACCGCGAGAACCTGAAAGCGGGGCAGATGGGTCTGTCCGTTGCCTTCGATCTCGCGACGCATCGCGGCTACGACAGCGATCATCCGCGCGTCGTGGGCGACGTCGGCAAGGCCGGCGTCGCCATCGACAGCGTCGAGGACATGAAGATCCTGTTCGACGGCATTCCGCTCGACAAGATGACGGTGTCGATGACCATGAACGGCGCCGTGCTGCCGGTGCTGGCGGGCTTCATCGTGGCGGCGGAAGAGCAGGGCGTGCCGGCGGAGAAGCTCCAGGGGACGATCCAGAACGACATCCTCAAGGAGTTCATGGTCCGCAACACCTACATCTACCCGCCCGGCCCCTCCATGCGGATCGTTGCCGACATCATCGAGTACACGGCGAAGCGCATGCCGCGGTTCAACTCGATCTCGATCTCCGGCTATCACATGCAGGAGGCGGGGGCGACCTGCGTGCAGGAGCTCGCGTTCACGCTGGCGGACGGCCTCGACTACGCGCGCGCCGCGCTCTCGCGCGGCCTCGACATCGACGCCTTCGCGCCGCGGCTCTCGTTCTTCTTCTGCATGGGCATGAACTTCTTCATGGAGATCGCCAAGCTGCGCGCCGCGCGGCTCTTGTGGGCGAAGCTCATGAGCCGGTTCGAGCCCAAGAATCCCGTGAGCCTGCAGCTGCGCACCCATGTACAGACCTCGGGCGTCAGCCTCACCGAGCAGGACCCCTACAACAACATCGTCCGCACCACCATCGAAGCGCTGGCGGCGGTGCTGGGCGGCACGCAGTCTCTGCACACGAATTCCTTCGACGAGGCCATGGCCTTGCCGACGCCGTTCTCGGCGCAGATCGCGCGCAACACCCAGCTCATCCTCGCGGAGGAGGCCGGCGTGACGCACGTGGTCGATCCGCTCGGCGGCAGCTATTACGTCGAGAGCCTGACGCACTCCGTGGCCTCCGCCGCCATGGAGTTGATCGACGAGGTCGAGAAACTCGGCGGCATGACCAAGGCCGTGGAGCAGGGCCTGCCCAAGCTCCGCATCGAGGAGGCGGCGGCGCGCCGCCAGGCACGCCTCGACCGCGGCGAGGAAGTGATCGTCGGCGTCAACAAGTACAAGTCGAGCGGCGGGCCGCCGGTGAAGCTCCTCGACATCGACAATACGAAGGTCCGCGAGCAGCAGGTCGCGCGCCTCGAGCAGGTCCGCGCCAAGCGCGATCAGGCCCGCGTACGGCAGAGCCTGGAGGCGCTCACCCAGGCGGCGCGGAGCGGGCAGGGCAATCTGCTGGCTCTCGCCGTCGATGCTTCTCGAGCCCGCGCCACGGTTGGAGAAATCTCCGACGCGCTCGAGACCGTGTTCACGCGCCACCGCGCCACCATCCGCTCGGTTTCCGGCGTCTACGGCGGGCTCTACGAGGGCGACGAGGGCTTCAAGCGCATCCAGCGCGACGTCGAGGGATTCGCCCGCGCCGAGGGCCGGCGTCCGCGCATGCTCGTGGTGAAGCTCGGCCAGGACGGCCACGACCGCGGCGCCAAGGTCATCGCCACCGCCTTCGCCGATATCGGCTTCGACGTCGACGTGGGCCCGCTCTTCCAGACGCCCGAGGAAGCCGCGCGCCAGGCGGTGGAGAACGACGTCCACGTAATCGGCGTCTCGACCCAGGCGGCCGGCCACAAGACCCTGGTGCCGGCGCTCCTCGCGGCGCTCCGCCAGGAAGGCGGCGACGACATCCTCGTGATCTGCGGCGGCGTCATCCCGCCGCAGGATTACGAGTTCCTGATGCGCGCCGGCGTCTCCGCGGTCTACGGCCCCGGCACCAACATCCCGCTCGCCGCCGGCGAGATCCTGAAGCTCATCGCCAAGCGACGGCTGGCGGCTTAGGGACCGTCCAGCCGGGCGGCGGCTCGAGGAAGCGGGTCATCTGATACTCGTCGAAGTAGCGATCGCCATGCCTGAGCGCGCAGGGATCGACGCCATAGATCTCGAAGCCGTGGCGTAGGTAGAGGCGGTATGCCCGCACGTTGGTCGTCACGACGGAGAGCTCGATCAAAATCACGCGCCCGCGCGCCCGCTCGACGACCGCATCGACCAGCGCCGAGGCGAGCCCGCGGCCGCGCGCGGCCGCGCGGACATACATGCCCGTGAGCGCGCCTTTGTGGCGCTCGATGACGAAATTCGGGATCGAGAGCCGCGCGATTCCCATGGGCTCGTCATCGATGCTACCGAGCAAGACGTCCGAGCGCCCCAGGCGCCGCTCGAAAAAGTCGAGGGGCTCGGCGGCCTCGGCCTCGACGGTAGAACCGTAGGCCTGCGGATGCAGCCGCAGCGCTTCCAGCCGAAGCTCTCGGTAGAGAGCGGCGTCGGAGGCTCCGAGCATGCGGATTGTGCGGCGGGCGGCCGTCATCGACTGCTCTTGCTGGGCCTGTGCGCGGGGCGCCGCTTCGCGTGCGCGCTCAAGGTGCCGTTTCCCGGCGGCTTCCGGGTGGCGCTTACGCCGCCTGGGCCGGGCAGCGCGCCTCGAATCACAGAGGCTTGAGGCTGGAGAGGATCTTTTCGACGGCGTTGTTCTCTTGCATGGCCTTGGCATCGCCGTAGATCAGCACCGCCAACACGTCTCGGTCGCCGCCGGGATCGACGACGATGCATTGAAACACGATGTCGTCGCCTTCGTCCCGGCCGGTTCCCTGCAAGGTGCGGGCCGGAAATCCCTGGTATTTGCTCTCTTCGTCCTTGGTGATCTTCATATCGTCGATCTCGTTGTCGACGAATGCGCGCGCCTGCTCGTCGAGGTTGTCCGCGTCCACCACGCCCACGGGGGCTGCGACGACATAGACGCTCTGCTTGGGATTCTCCGCGGTGATCCCGCTTCGCTTCTTGGTTACGGTCCAGGGATCCGGAGTCCAAATCGAGAATTTTCCGTTTGGACTGGTAACCATGCCCGCCCGGGCCGCGGCGCCGCAGAGCAGCACGACGAACAGCCCGATCACGCCTGCTTTGATGATCGTCATTCGGACTCTCCTCCTCGGCCGGCCTTCCCCAAGCGCGCGGCCACCCGTTCAAGAGTGTCGCAATTCGGTCTCGCGGACAAGGCGAGTCCCTCGGCCATCCGTGCCCGCAGTGGTCGGGCGCATGACACCCCCGCTCCCGCGGGCTGTTAACCCGGCGCCATCCGCGCTATCTATCCGGCAATGGCCATTCTGTTCTTCATCGTCTTCATCGACCTCTTGGGGTTCGGGATCATCATCCCGCAGCTCCCGTTCTACGGCGTGTATTTCGGCGCGAGCCCCGCCGCGGTCACCTGGCTCATGGCCTGCTACTCGCTGGCGCAGTTCTTCATGTCGCCGGTGCTCGGCCGCCTCAGCGACCGGATCGGCCGGCGGCCGGTCCTGCTGATGAGCATGGCCTGCTCGTGCCTGGCCTACCTCTGGCTCGGTTTCGCGGGCGCGCTCTGGATGCTGTTCGCCGCGCGGCTTATGGCCGGCGCCGGCGCCGGCAACATCGCGGCGGCCCAGGCCTATATCACGGACATCACGAGCCCCGAGACGCGCGCCAAGGGTATGGGGATGATCGGCGCCGCCTTCGGCCTGGGCTTCACCGTCGGCCCGTGGCTCGGCGGCATCGTCGCCGGAGCCGACCCGACGCCCGAGGCTCTCCAGCGCCCGGCCTTTCTCGCCGCCGGCCTCTCGGCGCTCGCCTTCGTGCTGGTGATCACCCTCCTGAAGGAAAGCCTCCCGCGGACCGGGGCGCCGGCGCCGCGCGGAAGCCGATGGGAGCTCGCCCGCAGCAGCATGGGTCGGCCGACGCTGCGGCTGCTCATCCTGCTCTTCTTCGCGATCACGGCGGCCTTCGCGGGCATGGAGACCACCTTCGCGCTCTGGACCAAGGAGGCCTTCGGCTGGGGCCCGGAGCAAGTCGGCTGGCTCTTTTTCTTCGTGGGCTGCGTGCTCATCGTCGTTCAAGGCGGGTTGATCGGGCCGCTCACCCGACGTCTCGGCGAGGCGCGGCTTGTCCTCGTCGGCTCGGCCGCCATCGCCCTCGGCCTCGGTGCCATCACCGTGTCGGGTAGCCTGCCGTTGCTGCTGTCCGCGAGCGCGTGCCTCGCGGTGGGCATGGGTCTTCTCAACCCGGCCATCAACGCGCTGATCTCGCGGCAGGCGGCCACGGAGGAGCGCGGCGGCGTCATGGGCGTCTCGCAATCGGGGGCGAGCCTCGCCCGCGTGGTGGGGCCCGCCGTCGCGGGTCCGCTCTTCGAGCTGATCGGCCGCAACGCTCCCTACTATGTCGGCGCACTGGTCATGCTCGTGGTCTTGGCCTTCGCGCTCCGTCTGCCCCGCGAGCGCGTGGCGCCGCCAGGTGCCGAGCCGGAGCGCGCGTCATGAGCGGGCGGGACATGCGCCGCGGCGGCTCGAAGCCCATGTCCGTGAGCGGCGATACCGCGGCGGAGCTGCGCTCGCTCACGCGCCTCTTGCCGTACCTCTGGCCCAAGGATGCGCCCGAGCTGCGGCTTCGCGTGGTCGTGGCGCTGGCGTTCCTCGCGCTCGCGAAGCTGATCAATGTCGGGGTTCCCGTCCTTTACAAGCGCGCGGTCGACGCGCTCACGCCCGGTACCGCGGCGGTGATCGTGGTTCCCGTGATGCTGGTGATCGCCTATGGCGCCGCGCGCGTGTTGGCGCAGGTGTTCGGCGAGCTGCGCGACGCGGTCTTCGCAAAGGTCGGGCAGCGCGCTGTGCGCCAGATCGCGCTCCGGACGTTCCGGCACCTGCACGCGCTCTCGCTCCGCTTCCATCTGGAGCGCCAGACCGGCGGGCTCTCGCGTGCGATCGAGCGCGGCATCCGCGGCATGGATTTCCTGCTCTCCTACATGCTGTTCAGTGCGATCCCGACCGTGCTGGAGATCGCGCTGGTCGCGGGCATCCTCTGGTACAATTTCGACTGGACCTTCGCCGCGGTGACGCTGGTCACCGTCGTGCTCTACGTGGTCTTCACTTTCGCGATCACGGACTGGCGGGTGCGCTTTCGCCGCGAGATGAACGATCGCGACAGCGAGGCCAACACCAAGGCGATCGACAGCCTGCTCAATTTCGAGACCGTCAAATATTTCGCCAACGAGGCCCACGAGGCGGGCCGCTTCGACGTGGCGCTGCAGGGCTATGAGAAAGCGGCGGTGAAGAGCCAGACCACGCTGGCATTCCTCAACGTGGGCCAAGGCATCATCATCGCGGCTGGCCTGGTGGCGGTGATGGTGCTTGCGGGCTTCGGCGTCGCCGCCGGCCGGCTCACCGTGGGCGCCTTCGTGATGGTGAACGCCTATCTCGTCCAGCTCTACATGCCGCTTAACTTCCTGGGCGTGGTTTATCGGAACATCAAGCAGTCGCTGATCGACCTCGAATCGATGTTCCGGCTGCTGGACGTGAACGCGGAGGTGACGGACCGGCCGGGCGCCACGCCGCTCGAGGTGAGCCGCGGCGAGATCGTGTTCGATCGCGTCTCGTTCCGCTACGACGAGCGCCGGGCGATCCTCGAGGACGTGTCGTTTCGCGTGCCGCCGGGCGGCACCGTCGCCATCGTGGGGTCGAGCGGCGCCGGCAAGTCGACGATCTCGCGCCTGCTGTTCCGCTTCTACGACGTCGACGAGGGCCGGATCCTCATCGACGGCCAGGACATCCGCGACGTCACGCAAGACAGCCTTCGCCGCGCCATCGGCGTGGTGCCGCAAGACACGGTGCTGTTCAACGACAGCATCCGCTACAACGTCGCCTATGGCCGGCCCGGCGCCGCCGTCGAGGAGATCGAGGAAGCGGCGCGGCTCGCCAATATCCATGACTTCGTGGTGAAACTTCCGGACGGCTATAAGACGCAGGTCGGCGAGCGCGGCCTCAAGCTCTCGGGCGGCGAGAAGCAGCGCGTCGCGATCGCGCGGGTGGTGCTGAAGGCGCCAGCGATCCTGGTGTTCGACGAGGCCACCTCGGCGCTCGACACCAAGACCGAGCGCGAAATTCAGAAGAATCTGGAGGAGGTCTCGCATGACCGGACCACGCTGATGATCGCGCATCGTCTTTCGACCGTGATCCACGCCGACGAAATCCTGGTGCTGGAGCAGGGCCGCGTCGTCGAGCGCGGCGGCCACGGGGCCTTGCTGGCGAAAGGCGGTCTCTATGCCGCCATGTGGGCGCGCCAGCAGGAAGCCGCGCGCGCCGCCGAGCTTGCGGACGTTGCGGATTAGCGCGATGAGCGACGGCGAGAGCGAGCGCAAGCATATCAACCTCGCCCTCCAGGGCGGCGGCGCGCACGGCGCCTTCACGTGGGGCGTGCTCGACCGGATTCTGGAGGACGACCGTCTGCACATCGACGGCGTCAGCGGCACCAGCGCCGGCGCCATGAACGGCGCGATCATGGTCTCCGGCCACATCGCCGGCGGCAACGCGGGGGCGCGCAAGGCGCTCGACCGCTTCTGGGAAGCGGTGAGCGCGCTCGGCGTAATGAGCCCGGTCCACGCCAGCTGGTACGATCGCGCGACCGGCAACTGGGATCTCGACGAGAGCCCGGCCTCAGTGTGGCTCGACACGCTCTCGCGCCTGGTCTCGCCCTATCAGACCAATCCGCTCAACCTCTCGCCGCTCGGCGACCTTCTCGCGCAGCTCGTCGATTTCGAGGGCCTGCGCAGGGGCGACGGCGTCAGGCTCTTCGTGTCGGCGACCAACGTCAACGCCGGCAAGATCCGCGTCTTCGAGCGCAAGGAGCTGACGCTCGACAAGCTCCTCGCCTCCGCGGCGTTGCCCAACGTCTTCCAGGCGGTCGTGATCGACGGCGAGGCCTATTGGGACGGCGGATATATGGGCAATCCCGCCATTTTCCCGCTGATCTACAGCTGCGATGCCCGCGATGTCGTGCTCGTGCAGGTCAATCCGCTGACGCGCGAAGGCGTGCCCAAGACGGCGGGCGAGATCATGAACCGCCTCAACGAAATTACCTTCAATGCCTCGCTCACGAGCGAGATGCGGGCGATCGCCTTCGTGCTCAAGCTGCTCGACGAGGTGCCCGGCGATATACCGGCGATCCGCGGCCTCAAGCGCATGCACATCCACATGATCGAGGACGAGCCCGCGATGGAATCGCTGGGCGTGGCGAGCAAGCTCAACACCGACATGGATTTCCTCCTTTATCTGAAGCAGCTCGGCCGCGAGACCGCGGAGCGCTGGCTCAAGGAGAATTTCGAGGCGCTCGGGCACCGCTCGACCGTCGACATCCGCAAGAAATTCCTGTGAGCGCTATCCGGGTCGTGCCCGCGACCGCGGATGACGCGCGGGCCATCGCCGAGCTCGAACACCGGCCGGAGAACGCACCCTTCCTCTGGGCCCGCTCCGAGGCGGAGCACCGCGACGCCATGGCCGATCCCGATGTTCGCTACTTCCGGATCGAGGACGGCACGGGTGCGTTCATCGGTTTTGCACAGCTGACCGGACTCAGCGAGGGCACCCGCAGCGTCCGGCTGCGTCGCATCGTGATGGAAGCGCCGGGCCGTGGCCTCGGCCGACCCGCCATGGCGGCAATCTGCGCACTCGTCTTCGATGAGTGGCGCAGGGAGGGGTTCTGGCTCGACGTGTTCGAAGACAATGCGCGGGCGCGCCGCCTCTATCAAAGCCTCGGCTTTCGCGACACCGGCTACGCGCACCCTCCGAGCCGGCCGCGCCGCGACGGCGGCACCGCCCTGCTCCTGCGGATGGAGCTCGGGAGGAGCGGCTGGTCTAAACCGTAGCGTTTGCCGTGCCAGATGCGAGCCACTAAGAGTTCAGAAGACTAGTATTGAGCTTTTTCGGCGTTTCCCTTTGGATTATTGCCGCGAATCTTTCTGGTCGGTCGGGCGTTTAGGATGTTTTAAGACCGAATCCTTATCCTCTCTTTTGCTCGATACGAGGATCCGAGCGTGGTCAACAGCCCCCGCGGGCTGATGACAGCGCGACCAGGGGTTAGGTGGTGCTTTCAGCTGACATTCCGACGCGTCGCGCGCTCGGCCCTTCGAGGGCGCGCGAGCCGCAAGCGAGAGCGACCGTAGCGGGTCACTCGATCAGATCGCGCCGCCCAGGAGCGGCCGTTTCGAGGGAGCTGGGAATCCGCTTCCCGACGACCACCTTCAGCACCGAGTGTGAACCATGAGCCACGACCGGAACCAGCCGCCGAGCAATCCGCCCACCCCTCCGGCGCCGACTGAGGGTGGGTCGACCGGGTCGACCTCGATCGCGGGATCGACCGGCAACGTCAGTTTCCCGAATTCGCCGCCCAACCTGCCGACGACCTCGGGGCCAAATTATTCTCTCTCCACGAACGTTGGCGGCTCGACCCTCGTCGGCAAGCCTGGAAAGAAGAACCAGCTGACCGCGACCGCGGCCAACGTGACGCTGGTCGGCGGTCCGGGCTCGGACACGTTCATCGTCCATGACCCCTCGGACGTGGTCATCGGCAACGGTGGCGTCGACACGGTGGAGACCTCGGGCAGCGGCTACACGCTGCCGGCCGGTATCGACAACCTCATCCTCTTGGGCAGCGCCATTGCGACCGCGACCGGCAACTCCGGCAACAATATCATCGTCGCAAACGCCGGCACCGACGTGATCGCCGGTGGCGTCGGCAACGACATCCTGAAGGCCGGGACCGGAGCCGACACCTTCGTCGTCGCCAAGCAGGCGAACGCCACGACCTGGATCGAGGGTTTCAAGACCTCGGGCGCGGTCACCGACAAGATCGATCTCACCGCCTATGGCTTCCAGAGCTTCGCCGCCGTGCAGGCCGCGATGACGCAATCGGGATCGAACGTCGCGATCAATCTGGGTGGCGGCGAGCTCCTGATGCTTCAGGGGAAGCAGCTCTCCAGCATAACAGCCACCAATCTCATCGGCCTGCCCGCATCGCCACCTCCGCCGCCCCCGCCGAGCGCGCCGCCCACGCCGCCGCCGGCCGCGAGCGCAGTGACCCTACCTCCCGCACCGTCGGCGCCGCCAAATCTGCCGACCAGCGGCATGCCGAACAATTGGCTTTCGACCTATACCCAGGGAGCGACGCTGACCGGCGATCCCACCAAGAACAATCAGCTCTCCGCCAATGCGCTCTACGACACTCTGGTCGGCGGTCCCGGGAACGACCTCTTCGTCGCCTATGACCCCGCGACCAAGATCATCCCGAACGGCGGCATCGACACCGTGGAGACCTGGGGCAGCGGCTACACGCTGCCAACCGGCGTCGCCAATCTCACTCTCGAGGGCAGCGCCAATTCCTACGCGACTGGAAATTCCGGCAACAACATCATCATCGGCAATGCCGGCACGGACACGCTCACCACCGGCGGCGGCAACGACATCCTTCAGGCCGGCACCGGCGCCGATACCTTCGTCATCACCAAGGACACCGGCACCACGACCTGGGTCGAGGGATTCAAGACCTCCGGCACCGCCACGGACACGCTCGATCTGAGCCAGTTCGGGTTCCAGAGCTTCGCGGCGGCGCAGGCGGCGATGGCGCAGGTCGGCTCGAACGTCGAGATCAGCGTGGGCGGCGGACAGATCGTGATGCTGCAGAATGAGCAGCTCTCGAGCCTCAATGCCGGCAACGTGCGCACGACCTTCACCCCCGCGGGGCTGCATCTCACTTTCGACGACGAGTTCAACTCGCTCAGCCTCAACATGGGCACCGCCTCGACCGCGGGCGGGACCTGGACCACCTATTACAGCGGCTTCGGCGTCCGCAGCCTGACCGGGAACCAAGAGCAGGAGATCTACGTCGATCCCAGCTATGCCGGCACCTCGGGGGCGCCCTTGGGCCTCAATCCCTTCTCCGACCAGAACGGCATCCTCACCATCAGCGCGGCGCCCGCGCCGGCGGCGGACCTCCCGTACCTGAGCGGATTTCAGTACACCTCCGGCATGCTCAACACCGAGAACTCGTTCTCGCAGACCTACGGCTATTTCGACATGCGGGCGCAGCTGCCCGCCGGCGGTCAAGGCCTTTGGCCCGCCTTCTGGCTCCTCAAGAACAGCAACACCTGGCCGCCCGAGATCGACGTCCTCGAGCAGGTCAGCAACCCCGCCTCCAACATCTTCAGCACGGTCATCGACTCGTCGCAGCCCAATCAACAGGGCAGCGTCAACGTCGGCGACACCAGCACGGGGTTCCACGACTACGGCGTGCTGTGGACGCCGCAGACCATCACCTTCTACTTCGACGGCCGGCAATTGCTCTCGACGCCGACGCCCGCCGACATGAACTCGCCCATGTACATGATCATGAATCTGGCGCTCGGCGGCAGCTGGGCAGGCTCGCCGAACGCCAGCACAAACTGGGCCTTGGCCAATATGAAGATCGATTACGTCAGGGCCTACAGCCTGACGCCCACGGCGACGTCGGGGGCACCGGCCGTGACCTTCAGCAATGCGACCGATCCCACGAACCTCGCCTCGAGCTTCGCGGTTCCGACGCTCGCGCCGAGCACGTCCAGCACCTACACCGCGGGCCAGCTCAACATCGTCGGGGTCGATCCCGCCGCGACCGTGACCACCACGACCGACGTGAACGACAACCTGACGGTCACCAACAACGGCGCCTGGGGCGCCATCAACGACGTCACGATCAAGTCCGCGGTCAACGCGAACGTCACCGTCAACAATTTCGTCGACGCGCAGATCAGCCTCGGCAACGGCGATTCCGAGGTCACCGTCAACGACGCCATGCGCGGGACGATCAGCGTCGGCAACGGCAATGACACCATCTCCGTCGTCGCCGAGAGCAACGCGACCGCGAACAACACGATGACCATCACCGCCGGCGACGGACAGGACCAGATCAGCTTCCGCGGCGCGTCGAACACCGCTGCGCTGATCACGGCCGGCAACCTCGGCAACACCATCACCGTCGATGGTCAGGCCTCCGCCACGGTGAAGTCCGGCACGGGCAACGACGACTTCATCGACAAGTCCACCGGCAGCCTCACCCTCACCGGCGGCGGCGGGACCGACATCTTCGAGTTCCTGGCCGGCGCCCACGCCACCATCACGGACTTCCAGGCGGGGCAGGACAGCATCGTGCTGCACGGGCTTACCGCGAGCCAGGTCCAGGTCACGGTGTCCCAAGGCAACACGTTCATCGCGCTCGGGAGCGGGTCGCAGGTCGAGTTGGCCGGGGTGTCGCTCACGACAAGCCAGCTGCACATGATCTACGCGTGAGGAGCGCTAATAGGTGGCGGTTTGCGCGGGCTGCGCGGTCGCCGAGGGAACGCCGAGCCGGCCGATACCCGGGAGCTTGATGCCGGGCGAGGCGATGTCGAGGCCGAAGGTCAGGCCGAGCAGGTTGAGCTCGAGCCCTTCCGCGCGGGCGGCGAGCAGGCCGGCGAGCCCGAACAGCGACAGCTGGTAGCCGGTGCCGCTCGGCGCCGCCGCGACCACCGCGCCGTTCGGCAGGTAATCCTTGCCGACGGCGTTCGACGGCAGATCCAGGCGCAACTCGGGGACGGCGCGGCCGATGAAGGCGGTGAAGGTGTTGCTGTTGGGGCCCGGCCAGACGCGGTAGCTCTGCGGATAGGGGTAGGCCGCGACCGCGGCGCGGATCTTCTCGATCATCGCATCGACGCTGGGGCCGCGCCGGTCCAGCACGATCTCTGGCTGGGCGCCGAACCAGCAGTTGTCGGGACCGGTGCGGTCGGTTCGCACGGCGGGCGTGCCCTCGGAAACGCCGAATCCCAAGACCTCGTAACGGGTAAAGCTCGGCGCTCCCGAAGGCTTGACCGCGATCCAGGTATGCATGGCGAAGATGCCGCGCCAGGCGACCGCGCGGGCGGCATAGACCTGGATCACGGCCTCGGGCGTGGTGGCGGGATCGGGCGCCAAGCCGGTGGCGTCGCGCCGTGCCTCGTACCAGGGAATTCCGTTCACGCGACCGAACACGCAAGCACTCACCAGAAGTGGCAACCCGACCAGCAACAGGAGCAACACGCCGAGCCGTCGCCGCACTCGGCCCCTCGGCGGGCGCGGTGCGGTGGCCTCGCTGCTCATCGCGTCTCCTGCCGCGGCATGGGGGCGATGATACACAATGGGCTAGGGATTCCAGAGCACAAGGCCGTTAGCGAGAATTTGATGGATTGGCGCTGGCCAGGTTTCCGCCGCTATGACCCAATAGGGGCTCGGCGGGTCCGGATCCATGGCAAGCATAAGATTGGGACAGCTCTGGGAGGTTTACTCCATCGGAGAGGGCCGGTGGTGCCCCAGCACCGTGACCGACATCGACGACAATTACGTCACGCTGCGCTCCCAGGACCGCCAATGGCACCGCTGCCACGTCGCCGACATGGAGCACAGCGACCGCTATCGTCTGGTCGCCGACCTGATCGAGACCTGGTAGGGGCTGCCGGGCTCTCCTTTCCTTGTTCTATCGCCGCTGCCCCTCGTGTTAGGGATGGCGGATGGGGGAGAGCGCCGTCGATGTGCCTGCTCTGGCCGCCGCAGTGCGCCGCGGCGACCGCCGCGCGCTCGCCCGCGCCATCACGCTCGCGGAATCGACCCGAGCGGACCACCGCGAGGCCGCGGAGCGGTTGTTGGAGAGCGTCGGCGCGGGCGCCGGTGAGCACTCGGTTCGCCTTGGCATCTCCGGCGCGCCCGGCGTCGGCAAATCCACCTTCATCGAGGCTTTCGGCCTCGGGGTGATCGAGCGCGGCCACAAGGTCGCCGTGCTGGCGGTGGATCCTTCCTCCAAGCGGGGCGGCGGCTCGCTGCTCGGCGACAAGACGCGCATGGCGGAGCTCGCGCGCGATCCTCGCGGCTTCATCCGTCCGTCGCCCGCCGGCACGACCTTGGGCGGCGTCGCCCGGCGCACGCGCGAGGCGATCCTGCTCGCGGAAGCCGCGGGCTTCGATGTCGTGATCGTCGAGACCGTGGGCGTGGGGCAATCCGAAACCGCGGTGGCGGACATGGTGGACATGTTCCTCTTGCTGCTGGCGCCGGGCGCCGGCGACGAGCTGCAGGGCCTCAAGAAAGGCATCGTCGAGCTCGCGGACCTGATCCTCGTCAACAAGGCCGACGGTGATTTGAAGCCGGCGGCGCTGCGGGCGGTCGCCGAGTATCGTCACGCGCTCCATCTCCTGCGCCCGGGCTCGCCCAATTGGGCGACCGAGGTGCGCGCGGTCTCGGCGCTGACGCGCGAGGGTATCGGCGACGTCTGGGATCTGGTCGAGCGTCACCGCGCCGCCCTGACGGCGTCGGGCGAGCGCGAGCAGCGCCGCGCGAGTCAGGCCCGCGCCGCTCTCTGGCGCGAGGTGGGCGAGGGGCTGATGGAGGCCTTCAAGGCAGACCGCAAGATCGCGCCGGAGCTCGAGAGGATCGAGGCGCGGGTGGCGGCGGGCGAGGAGACCGCGCTCAGCGCCGCGCGCCACCTGCTCGGCGCTTTTTTGAAGCCGAAGCGCTGACCTCGCGGCTTTCGGCGAAATAGTCGCGGGCGCAGGCGATCAGCGCCTGGGCCGCGCGGCTGGGCCGGGCCTGCGCCGGCCGGGCGAGCGCCACCCGGAGCGGCGGGCAGTCCTCGGCGAGGGCTCGGCAGGCGAGGGGCATTCCGTCATAGGCATGGTCCCCCTCCGGCCGGATATTGAGGAGGCCGACGCCGTGCCCGTTCGCCACCAGGCCGCGCACCATCTCGAGCGACGGCGTCGTGTAGCGCACCTGCGGCTCGAGGCCGTAGGCGAGGAAGATCGCACGGAAGTACTCGCGGCTGTGCGGGAGATCCAAGAGGACGAACGGCTCCTTGGCGAGCGTGCGCAGCGAGACGCGGGCGCGCTTGGCGAGCGGATGTCCCGCGGGGAGCAGCGCATAGGGCTTGTGCGCGGCGAGATGCTCCGAGACCAGTTCGGGTCCGAGGGCGAGCTCGTAGACCAGGGCGAGCTCGATGCCGCCGGTCGCGAGCCCGCGCTGGAGCGTCTCGATATCGCCCTCGTGAAGCTGCAGGACCACGTCGGGATGGAGCGCGCGGAAGCGCCGGAGCAGGCCCGGCAGGTAATAGGGTGCGAAGGTCACGAAATAGCCGAGGCTGAGCTCGCCCTTGAGCCGCGCGCCCTCGCTGCGGAGCGCCGAGCCGAGCTCCTCCGCTTGCGCCAGCAGCTCGCGCGCCTCGGCCAGAAGATGCCGGCCGTCGGGCGTCAGCGAGAGCCCGCGGGCGTGATGGCGCAGGAAGAGCTGCGCCCCCAGCACGCGCTCGAGATGGGCGACCGCCGTGGAGATCGAGGGCTGCGACACGTTGAGCGCGCGCGCCGCCTCCGTCACGCTGGCGCGCTCGGCGGCGGCGGCGAAGTAAGCGAGCTGCTTCAGCGTGTACCGGATCAATGTTTCCGATCCCGATCCTCAAGTAATTATATTTTATCAATCCCGAGGCGCAAGCGAGACTAACTCGCAGTTCCTGAACACAACATCCTGAAGGCGCTGAGCCTGCCGGCCTGGAGACACCCAAAGGAGGAGAGACCGTGGCGCATCAACGCTTCCGCAAGTTCAACACCAACGACTATTACCCCGATCAGAAGCTCGGCAACGACTTCTCGATGGCCGTCCGCGCGGGGAACCACGTGTTCCTGCGCGGCCAGACCGCGATGACCTTCGACGGCAAGATCGTCGGCGTGGGCGATGCCGAGGCGCAGGCCGAGCACGCGATGGCCTGCGTCAAGATCCTGCTGGAGGAAGCCGGCGCCAAGCTCGAGCATATCTGCAAGATCCACATCTACGTGATCGACCGCGCCTACCGCGAGCCGGTCTATCGCGTGGTGGGCAAATGGCTCAAGGGCGTGCACCCCTGCTCGACCGGCCTCATCGTAAGCGGCCTCGCCCGGCCCGAGCTCCTGATGGAGATTGACGTCGACGCGGTGATCCCCGAGGACGACGCATGACGTTCTCCATCGTGGGGCGCTGCGCGCGCACGGGCATGGTCGGGATGGCGATCTCGACCTCGAGCATCGCGGTGACCGGGCGCTGCGTCTGGGTGCGCGGCAAGGTGGGCGCCGTCGCCACACAGAACATCACCGATCCCGCGCTGGGTACGCGCATCCTCGATCTGATGGCGGCCGGCACGCCCGCCGACCGCGCGGTGGAGCAAGCGGCCGCCGAGAACCTGCACCGGGCCTATCGTCAGATCTCTGCGATCGACATGCGCGGCGGCACCGGCCACTACACCGGCGTCAGGGCGTCGCCCGTCGCGGCCTCGAAGATCGGGCGCGACTGCGTCGCCGCCGGCAATATTCTCGCCAACGACACGGTGCCCGCGGCCATGGTGCGCCGGTTCGAGGCCGAGACCGGCATTCATCTGGCGGAGCGCCTGCTGCGGTCGCTCGAAGCGGGGCTCGAGGCGGGCGGCGAGCACGGCCCCGTGCACTCCGCGGGCCTTCTGGTGGCGCACGAGCAGGCCTGGTCCATCGTAAATCTGCGGATCGATTGGGCGGATGACGGTCCGATCGCCCAGCTGCGCGCGCTCTGGCACGCCTACCAGCCGCAGATGCAGGACTACCTCACCCGCGCCCTCGATCCGCCCGCGCTCGACAAGTCCTGAAACGGATCGCCACAGAGCGCACTACATCTCCATCGTCATGGCCGGGCTTGTCCGGCACAAGGCCGGGCATGACGGCTGAGTGGGTGAACCTCTGTGCTCTCCGTGTCTCCGTGGTGAATCTTCAGCTTTTTTTCTGCTTCCGCCGCGCCACCGACTCCGCGACGACGCAGAGGATCTCGTACATCAGCGTGGCGCCCACCAGCGCGGTGTTCCCGCTGGGATCGAAGGGCGGCGCCACCTCCACGACGTCGCCGCCCACGAGATTGAGGCCCGCGAGCCGGCGCAGCATGATCTGCGCCTCCACCACGGTGATGCCGCCGCATTCGGGCGTGCCGGTGCCCGGCGCATAGACGGGGTCGAGCCCGTCCACGTCGAAGCTCACGTAGGTGGGGCCGTTGCCCACGATGGCGCGGGCCTCCTCGATCACGGACTTGGGCCCGCGGTCGTAGAACTCCTCCATGTAGACGACGCGCATGCCGCTGTCGTGGCTGAACTTCCAGATCTCGGGATCGTTCACGGGCCCGCGGATGCCGATCTGGATCGTGCGCTTGGGATCGAGCAGGCCTTCCTCCACCGCGCGGCGGAAGGGCGCCCCGTGATGGAACTTGGAGCCCAGGTAATCGTCGCCGGTATCGCAATGAGCGTCGAAATGCACCATGCCGACGGGACGGTTCTTGGCGATGCCGCGCATGACCGCGAGCGTCACGGAATGATCGCCGCCCGCGGAGACCGGCACCACGCCCGCGGTGTGAATGCTCTTATAGAACTCGGCGATCTCGTTGAGCGCGCCGGTGAGCTCAAAGGGCTTCTCGACCCAGGCATCGCCAACGTCGCCGATCCGGCAGAGCGCATAGGGATTGAGGCTGGTCGCCTGGTTCACCTTGCGCATCAGGCTCGACTGGTTGCGGATCTCGCGCGGACCGTGCCGCGCGCCGGGACGGTTGGTGACGCCGCCGTCGAAGGGAATGCCCGCGAGGCCGATGTCGACCGACGAGAGATCCTCGACCATGGGCGCGCGCATGAACGTGGGTATCCCCAAATAGCGCGGCCGCACCATCGGGTCCGCGAACTCGGGATAGGCGTAGTCTCGCTTCATAATGATCACCGTGGGAGAAGGCGCAAAATCGTGGTTCAAGCATACGCTTCCCAGGCAAGCGCAGGCGAGCGGAATTCCAAAGCAAGAAGCACCACAGAGACACAGAGGACACGGAGGAAAAGTTTCTCTGCGCTCTCCGTGTCTCTGTGGTGAAACTTTATTCGCTTCCGCTCCGTCCACTCGGGCGGCATGCTTGTGAGGCAGAATAGCGGGAGGTTTCGATGACTTCGGATTCGAGATTCGCCAATCAGCGCGCGGTGCGCGCGCCGCGCGGGAGCACGATCTCCGCCAAGAGCTGGCTCACCGAGGCGCCCCTGCGCATGCTCATGAACAATCTCGACGCCGAGGTCGCCGAGAAGCCGCAGGAGCTCGTGGTCTACGGGGGCATCGGCCGGGCCGCGCGGGACTGGGCGAGCTTCGACCGCATCGTGGCGGGCTTGCGCCAGCTCGAAGCGGACGAGACGCTGCTGGTGCAATCGGGGAAGCCGGTCGGCATCTTCCGCACGCATCTCGATGCGCCGCGCGTGCTGATCGCGAACTCGAACCTCGTGCCCGCCTGGGCCAATTGGGATCACTTCAACGAGCTCGACCGCAAGGGGCTCATGATGTACGGCCAGATGACCGCAGGCTCCTGGATCTACATCGGGAGCCAAGGCATCGTGCAAGGCACTTACGAGACCTTCGCCGAGGCCGGGCGTCAGCATTATGGCGGCGATCTCGGCGGGCGATGGATCCTGACCGCGGGGCTCGGCGGCATGGGCGGCGCGCAGCCGCTCGCCGCCACCATGGCCGGCGCCTCGCTGCTGGCGATCGAGTGCCAGCCCTCGCGGATCGAGATGCGGCTTCGGACGAAGTACCTCGACCGCCAGGCGCAGAGCCTCGACGAGGCGCTCGCGATGATCGAGCGCGCGGGGCGCGAGCGGAAGCCGGTCTCGATCGGCCTGCTCGGCAACGCCGCGGAGATTTATCCGGAGCTGGTGCGGCGCCAAGCGCACCCGGATCTCGTCACCGACCAGACATCCGCGCACGATCCCGTCAACGGCTATCTGCCCATAGGCTGGACCATCGCGGAGTGGGAGGCGCGGCGCGCGAGCGATCCGAAGGGCGTCGCGGCCGCGGCCAAGGCCTCGATGGCGGTGCAGGTGCGCGCCATGCTGGCCTTCCATCAGGCGGGCGTGCCCACCGTCGACTACGGCAACAACATCCGCCAGATGGCGCGCGACGTCGGCGTCGAGCACGCCTTCGATTTCCCGGGCTTCGTGCCCGCCTATATTCGGCCGCTGTTCTGCCGCGGCATTGGACCGTTCCGTTGGGTCGCGCTCTCCGGCGATCCCGAGGACATCTACCGCACCGACGCCAAGGTGAAGGAGCTGATGCCCAACGACCGGCACCTCCATCACTGGCTCGACATGGCGCGCGAGAGGATCTCGTTCCAAGGCTTGCCCGCGCGCATCTGCTGGATCGGCCTCGGCGACCGGCACCGCGTGGGCCTCGCCTTCAACGAGATGGTGGCGAAAGGCGAGGTCAAGGCGCCCATCGTGATCGGCCGCGATCATCTCGACTCAGGCTCGGTCGCGAGCCCCAACCGCGAGACCGAGGCGATGAAGGATGGCTCCGACGCCGTCAGCGACTGGCCGCTCTTGAACGCGCTGCTCAATTGCGCGAGTGGCGCCACCTGGGTCTCGATCCACCACGGCGGCGGAGTCGGCATGGGCTACTCCCAGCATGCCGGCATGGTGATGGTGTGCGACGGCACGCCCGAGGCCGCGCGCCGGATCGAGCGCGTCCTCTGGAACGACCCCGCCTCCGGCGTCATGCGCCACGCCGACGCCGGTTACGAGAGCGCGATCGCCTGCGCTCGGGAATTCGGGCTCAAGCTGCCGTCGGTGGGCTGAGGCGCGCCTAGCGTCGACGCCCCAACGACGCAGGAAAGTCACGTCTTCGGGCGCGATGGCATTCCGCGGGCAACGGTGCTCTTGAGGAGATCGCGCTGGAGCTTGCCGTTCGCGTTGCGCGGGATGCTCACCAGCTTTACCGCGTGGAAGTGTCCGACGCGAAAGGGCGTGAGCGCGGTGGTTAGGCGCTCCAGGAGTTCGCGGTCATCGCATCGGACCTCCGAGATGCCGACGACGAGCTCCTCGATTCCCTCGGCATTCCGAATGGAGCACACGCCGACGTCCCCGAGCGGCGCGTTCTTGAGGATGGCCCGCTCCAGAATCTCGGGAGGAAATTTATATCCGCCGAAGTTGAGGAGATCGTCGCCCCTCCCGATCACCTGAAGCCGGCGGGGTCCGTGCAGAATCGCGAGGTCGCCGGGATAGAACCAGCCGTCCTTGAACATGCGCTCCGTCGCCGCGGGATCGTCCAGGTAACCCTGCACCATGTCCGGAGTCTTGACCCGGATGCGTCCCATGTCGCCGAACGGCACCGGCGCGTCCTGCTTGTCGACGATCTCGACGCACACGCCCGGCCAGACGGCACTGATCCCGTCGTCGCGGCTCGCGCGCATCGAGGAGATGAAGCCCGCCTCGTTGGAGCCGTACATGTCGATGACCACCGTCGCGAGCAAGGCCAAGGCGCGGCCGCGCAAGGTTTCGGAGACCGCGGCGCCGAAGCAGCAGATCGTCAGGCTCGGAGGCCTCACGAAGCCGTCCGGCAAGGCGTCCAGGACATGCTTGATTTGGATGGGCGCCAGGACGAGCGCGGTGATGCCGTGGTCGGAAATGGCCCGCACCATGTCTCGGCTCTCTCGGATGTCGACGGAAACCACGGTGCCGCCGGCCCGCAGGCACGCCGACGCGCAGGCGTACATGCCGTTTACCGTGAAGGTCATGGTGAGCAGCAGGCGGGAACGATGGGTCAGACCGGCGAGCACGATCCAGCGCGTGATCCAGGCGTCGTGGAGAGATCGCGGGTGAGCGATCTGCTTCCGGCTGCCGGTCGTCCCGAAGGTGCGCAAGATACGCACGGGGTCATCGGGGGAGCGGGGCAGGGGATGCGCCTCGTCCTCCGCGTCGAGCGCGAAGGCGTGAGCAAGCCATTCCTTGGTAACGGCGTGATGCCGCCGCGCGCCCACGGCGGGGACATTGGGCTCCGAGAGGACGAGATCCACGCCCGCCTGCAGCGGAGCGGCGGCTTCCCCTTCGCTGGAGTTGAAGGTGGCCGCGGCGACGCCGAGCCGCTCGAAAGCGAGCAACAGCAGCCAATGGGTGTAGAGATCGTCGCAGCCCACCGCTACGGCCCCGCCCCTCGGCACCGCGAGCCCGCGGACCGCCCGCGTGAGCTTCCGGACGTCGCGGCTGAATGCCGCGAAGGTGATGGCCCGCCCCCGGTCGACGAGAGCCACGGCGTCGGGACGCTCGATGCCATGGAACTCGATGTAGTCGGGGGTCACGGCTCTACGCTCTTACTCGTAGCTTTGCGGCAAGCGCCACTTGCTGCCGAAGAGCTCGTCGAACTCGGGGGGATGAAACCGATCCAGGCCGGCGCCGGGATAGTGGGTGAACTCGCCGAAGACGATGCGTCCGTCGACGTTGTACATGTCGACTCGCAGGAAATCCAAGCCGCTGCCGAGCCGTTCCGCTAGCGAGAACATCAGCTCGACGTCGTGCGGAAACACCGGGTCCGTCGGCGCCTCGGGAGGACCTCGTCGGAAATTCAGGCGGTTCAAGCGCCGGTCATAGCTGTTGATCGCCGGTTGGCCAGCCCACTTGACATCGATCCGCACGAATTCGGCGCGGCCGTCGAATGTGAAGAACTTCCAATTATCCGCGCTGGCGCCATCGGCACCGGCCAGCAGCTCCTCGATGAAGATCGCGGGCTCGATATCGCGATAGCACCACTCGCGAAATTGTGAATAGAAATTCATGCCGAGCCATTGATCGAGCTGCGACGAGAGCTTGCTCACGTCGGCCGCCGATTTGTCGAACACCAGAATGTACATGCCGCTGCCGTGGTTGGTCTTGATCGCGCAGCGCTGCGGTAGCTTCTCCCAGTCGATCTCCGCGGAGCTTCGGCAGACCTGATAGAGCTCCGCCAGATACCGCGTGCCGATCCGCTCGGCGACGTAGTCGCGCGCTCGCAGCTTGTCGGCGAGCCGCGTCAGAATCGGACGGCGGTCGTAGATCATCTTGTAGATGGTCTTCTCGCTGAAGGTCGTGGGGTTGCGCAGATTGGGCGGCCGGCCGAACACTCTCTCGAAGTTCCGCAACACGACCGCGGCGTCGTCGTCACGCTGTTGCACGGCGCGTCGTCTCCTTGCTCAGGTACGCACGGGCACGGGGCCGGCGGGTATTGGCCCAAGCCCTGCTGAATGATACTTCATTGCAGAGAGTACGGCTCCGACATCGTCCACCGTGGGAGAGCAGCCCTTGATCACATTCCGTGACCGTATGGCGCGCGGCCGCACCTGGACCGGATGGCTCGACAGCCGCCACAGCTTCTCTTTCGGCGGCTATCACGATCCCGATCATATGGGCTTTCGGGCGCTCCGCGTCATCAACGAGGATCGGGTGATCCCCGGCGCGGGCTTCCCGCTGCACGGCCACCGGGAGATGGAGATCCTCTCCTATGTCCTCGAGGGCGGGCTCAGGCACAAGGACAGCCTGGGCAGCGGCTCGGTCATCCCACCCGGCGAGGTGCAGAGGATGAGCGCGGGCACCGGCATCACCCACAGCGAGTACAACGCCGCGACGGACGCCCCCGTGCATTTCTTGCAGATCTGGATCGTGCCGAACCGGACGGGAACGCCCCCCGGCTACGCGCAGAACCCGCTCGGCCTCGATGCCGCGCGCGGTACCCTCGTTCGCGCCGCGGGACCCGAGGGCGCCGGGGCCGTCGTCACGATCCACCAGGACGCCCTCCTCTACGCGGCGAAGCTCGATGCCGGCGCCGCCGTCTCGCACGAGCCGAGGCCCGGCCGCGGCACTTGGCTGCAGATCGCGCGCGGCATCGTGGCGCTCAACGGCACCGAGATGCGCGAAGGCGACGGCGCCGCGATCGAGGACGAGGCGCGTCTCACGATCGAGGCGGCGACCCCGGCGGAGGTGCTGCTGTTCGACCTGGCGTGACGCGCGCCCGATCGAGACCAGGAAGGAAATGCCGATGTCCGATACCGCCGAGGCCTGGCCGAGCCTGCCGTTCGCGGATTGGCATGATACCTGCGCCACGCTGCACCTCTGGACGCAGGTGGTGGGCAAGATCCGGCTGGCGCAGGCGCCGCTGGTCAATCACTGGTGGCAGGTGCCGCTCTACGTCACCGCGCGCGGGCTCACGACCTCGCCGATGCCTTATGGCGTCCGGAGCTTCCAGATCGATTTCGATTTCATCGACCATCGCCTCGTCATCGCCGCCAGCGACGGCGCGACCGCGGCCGTGGCGCTGGAGCCCCGCTCGGTCGCGGATTTCCATCGCGAGGTGATGGCGCGGCTGGCATCGCTGGGCATGCCCGTGAAGGTCTGGACCATGCCCGTGGAGATCGAGAGTGCGATCCCCTTCGAGCAGGACACCGCGCACGCGTCCTATGACCCGGACGCCGCCAACCGGTTCTGGCGCATCCTGGTGCAGTGCGACCGCGTCTTGACCAAGTTCCGCGCCGGTTTTCTCGGCAAGGTGAGTCCGGTGCATTTCTTCTGGGGCAGCTTCGATCTCGCGGTCACGCGGTTCTCCGGCCGGCGCGCGCCGCCGCACACGGGCGTGGCACTCAATCTCGCCAACTGGGTCATGCGCGAGGCCTATTCCCACGAAGTCAGCAGCATCGGCTTCTGGCCCGGCGACGCCTCCGTGCCGATGCCGGCGTTCTACGCCTATGCCTATCCGGAGCCTGCGGGCTTCGACGGTGCTCTGGTCCGGCCCGCTGGCGCTTACTGGCACAAGGACATGGGCGAATTCATCCTGCCCTACGACCGCGTACGCGAGGACGCGGCGCCCGACGACCGGCTGCTCGAGTTCTGCGAGAGCACCTACGCCGCCGCCGCCGACCTTGCGAAGTGGAACCGCGCGCAGCTGGAGCGAGGAGCGGCGGGCTAAGCTCCCGCGGATGCCGACCGGGCGGAGAGCACGCCCTGCCATGCAATGAGAAACGACGGCAGGAAGCAGGCAGTGGCGATGACGCTCCACACGACCGAGACGAAGGCGACCTCTCCCATGCTCTCGATCGCGGGGATGCCGAGGATCACGCGGGCGATCACGAAAACCATGGCGAAGGGATAGCTGCGCATCATCCATTCGCGATGCTGCTGGATCCTGCCGGTGCGAACGCAGTAGAGCGCCGTCGCGGTTGTCAGCAGCCAGCCGACGGCTTGGATCGTGGCGGCCATCACCAGCATGGGCGGCCCCAGGATCACGGCGACCGGGATCGAAACGGGAGCCGCAACCGCAACGCCGAGGACATAGAGGCGGCCCATCAACCGGTGCACGCGTATGTGCCGTTGGCGCAGGCGGGAGGAGAATTGAAACGGCGCCATGAGCAGAGCCAGCGCGCCGAAGATCCCGTGCGCGAGCATCAGCGAGCTTATCCCCGCGTAGCGCTGGCGCAGGGGCGAGCCGGCATCGAGCAGCTGCAAGTCGCGCTGAAACAGGACGAAGAGCGCCATCAAAGCGAGCAGAAAAAGCGCGACGTGCTTGAGCTGAATCGGGCTCGCGCGCATAGGAGAAGGAGTCGTTGCGGTCATGGCCCCCCCTGGCGCGGCATTGCCGACGGGAGCCGGCAATTCCCGCGTGACCAATCTGTCCCGAATAAATACCCCATTCCTCGACTGCTGCAAGCTCGCATTCCCGCTTTCTGGCTGGCCAATGGCGGGTTATTTTGCTCGAAGAAACGTCAGACTGCGCAGATGGCGAAATGGGTGTCGCTGGTGGCCAAGCTCGGCGCGCTCGTGTTCATCCTCTTCGTGCCCACGCAATATGCGATCCAGCTGCAGCTGCTGGGCGGCATCTGGATCATCCAGACGCTGCCCCCCGTGATGCTGGGCGCCTACACCCGGTGGTTCAACGATTGGGCGCTGCTGCTCGGCTGGGCCGCGGGCACCGTCATGGGCACCGCGATGGCGATCGCGGCGAACCTCACGCCGACATATCCGGTGGCTTTCGCCGGGTATACCTTTCCGGGCTACACCGCGCTCTATACGGTGATCCTGAACCTCGCCGTGGCGATCGTGCTGACGCCGGTCCTCAACGCCATGAGCGCGCGCCGCGCGCCCATCGACGAGACCGTCGCGGCCGACTATTACGCGTGAGAAAAATCTAGCCGGCGGCCGGCCAGCGGGAGTGAACCCACAGCCACTGCTCGGGGCGGGCACGAATCCAGCCTTCAAGCATCGCATTGACGCGGGTCATGGTCGCAAACACGTCCCGCGCGGGGTCGCCGGTCTCGGACATTTCTATCGGTGCCATGACCGTGAATCGGAACCGCGCACCCCCGAGCCGCTCGACCCTGACTGGTATGATCGGGCACCCAAAGCGATAGCCGAAACGCGCGATCGCCGGAGCCGTCATCGCGTCCCGCCCGAAAAACGGCACGGCGATGCCGTCGTTTTGTTTTTGGTCCACCAGCATCGCGACGCTGCCGCCCTGCGCGAGGTGACGAACCAACTCGCGGCCGCCGGAGGAGCCCTTCGGCACGGCCCGGCGGATCGCGTGGAAGCGTCGCATCAGCGCGTCGACCCACGGGTTGTTCGCGGCGCGATAGACCGAGATCACCGAGCCGCCCATCAGCCTGTGAACCGTGGAGGCGCAAACCTCCCAGTTCGCGAGATGGCCGCTGAAAAGCAGGCTTGGCTTGCCTGCGGATGCGAGGCCGGTCAGCGCCTCCCCGTTCACGATCTCGACCCGGCCGCTCTCCGCTGCGCTGATCCGGGCAAGGTGCGGGTATTCCGCGATCGCACGGACGAGGTTGTCCCACATGCCGCGGAGCAGGCGCCGGTTCTCGTCGTCGCTGTTCTCTGGCATCGCTCGCCGGAGGTTGCGCAGCGCGCGCCGTGACGTGCCGATGCGCGGGCCCGCGGTCCGCCCGATGAAGCCGCCAAGCGTCGAGGCCCAGTCGACGGGCAAGCAGGCAAACACCACCATGACGACGGTAAGTCCCGCCGCTTCGACCAAGTGTCTTGCTTGCCGTCGGATCGCGTGAAAGCGCCGCGACGCGTCCTGTGCGGTCGCGGTAAAGATCGGCGCTTGAATGCTCAAGACGAGTCCCGCGTCCGCTGTTTCGGAGGATGGGCAACTCTACGCCCCTTACGTGGATTGTCCGCGTGAATTGTAATTTACTCCGACAGGTGCTGGCTGGTGGCGGGGATGCGCCAACGGTTGAGGTTTCAGCGGAGCAAGAATTTCGATACTGTCCGCGGGGTTACGCAGTTGGACCCGCGAGGGGGGCAGATGAGACGCGCAGCGCTACTGGGTCTGATTTTGAGCGCGATGCTCGTACCCTTGGACCTATGGCCCGCGGCGGCGGCCGGGCCGTCGGACCCCGCCGGCTTCGACGGCAGCTGGAGCGTCATCGCCCTCTGTCCGTCGACCACGGACGGCGCCTTCGGCTACACGTTGCAATTCGCCGCGGAGGTGAAGTCGGGCGTGCTCCACGGCCAGTACGGCACCGCGGGCCAACCTGCCTCGCTCGCGCTCGACGGACCGATCGCGCCCGACGGCACCGCGAAATTCGCGGCCAAGGGCCTCACCGGCGACTCCGATTACACCCAGGCGAAGGTCAAGCCGGCGACGCCCTATAGCTACGACGTGACGGCTCAATTCAAGGGATCGCGCGGTACCGGCACCCGCGTCGGCGGCCGGATCTGCAATTACACCTTCCAGCGGACCTGAGCGTCAGACGCGCCAGAGGTCGATGACGTAGAGCTGCGCCGCGGCCGCCGGCGCGATCTCCAGCCGCGGCCCGTCCGATCGATCCAGCAGCACCGTATCGCCGGAGGCGAGCGCGTGCGCCTCGGTGTCCGTGCTCGCCGTCGCAGCGGCTCCGCGAACCACCGCCGCGAGCAGATCGCCGTGCCGCGTCAGGCTCACCGGCGCTCCTGCGGCGAGACGCGAGAGCCGGTGGCGATATCTGTCGCGGCGGGTCATCACGTTGAGATCGTCGATCGCACCGCCGATGAGCCGGGATTCCGCGGCATCGTCGCCCGAGAAGGCGAACGGCGGCGTGTCGGGGTCGAGCGACACCGCCTCGCGGCCGGCGATGCTCAGGCGGATGCCGTGCCCGGCGAGCACCGCCAGCGTCCGGTCGATGCCGGGAAACCGCGAGAAGGGCCCGCTCGCGCCGACATGCGCCTGGCTGACCCGCCAATCGAACGCGTCCAGCGAGGCGCCCGCCGGCGACACCGCGATCTCCGCGGTCTCGCCGCCGCCGTTCTTCCAGGGCATCCGGCGATAGTCGCTCGAGCGGATGATCCTCATGGCGCGATTCGATGGCTGAGCCGCAGGGAACGCGCGGCCGCTGTCGGGCGAGGCCGCCCTAGGCCGGCTCGGCCATGCGCGCCGCCATCATCGCCTTGAAGGCGGGCCGCGCCTGGCACGCGTCGATCCAGGTCTTCACGTGCGGGTGCGCGGCGAAGAGCTCGGGGGCCGGCTGCGCATAGCGGAAGACCTCGGCGAGATTGATGTCGGCGACGGTGAAACGCCGGCCGACCACGGTGCCGCCGCCGTCCCGCAAGGCCGCCTCCAGCACGTCGAACGGCCGCTTGAGGGCGACCACCGCCGCGTCGGCGACCGCGGGGTTGCGCTCGCCCCTGGGGTTCTCGACGCGGTGATAGAGGATCTCGATCGTCCGCGGCTCGCACTCCGTCATCGCCCAGATCGCCCACATGGTCATGAGCGCGTCCTCGCGCGCGTCCCGGGGCCCGAGCGCGCCGCCGTAGCGCTTGGCGAGGTAGAGGTTGATCGCCAGCGACTCGTTGAGGATCAAGCCGTCGTCGTCCATGGCGGGAATGAGCCCGTTCGGATTGATGGCGAGAAACGCGGGCGAGCTGGTGTTGAGCGGTGCATTCGGCGCCGCGGGATCCTTCAGCCGATTGGCCTGGATGACCGGCACCGGCTCGTAGGCCAGCCCCGCCTCCTTCGCCAGCCAGACGTTGCGCGAGGCGCGCGAGCGCAGAACGCCGTATAGCTTCACTGTCATGTCCGTCCCATCCCGTTGCGGCGAGAAAGTCAGGATCACCACGGAGACACGGAGGTCACGGAGCGATCCAGTTGCGGCGAAGCCGCGGATTCTTTCGGCTTGCGCGCGGAGGAAGATATCACGGCTTCGGCTGCTGTCCGGTTTTGCCCTTAAGTGTCCGAATTTGAGGGGTGGGGTGTCCTAATCACCGAGCAGCCTATGTCTCCAATAGAGGGCGATCGCAATGGCGACCACCAGTGGGATTATCGAGCCCCAGGATGTATAGGCAATGCCCCATCTATTGGTCACTTCGTAGACCGCGATCACGTAAGCGCACCCAAAAAGGGCAGCGATCGCTATCTCTCCAATCACCCTAAGACGGCGCTCGATGCGGTCGAGCCTGCGAGAGAGATCGCGGTCATCCATGCTTGGATCTTGAAGTCCGCTATCCGCCGCCAAGGAATGGCGGGTCGTACGGCATGGGATCGCATGCCTTCGGTCCCGACCACCTGGCCCCGCACTTCCCAAAGAACACCGCGTTTGTAAACGTTCCGTCCTGAAAGGCCGCGACGCCAATCACCGCCAAGATCGCCACGATGAGCATGGCGATCTGATAGCCGGGCAAGAAAGGACGCGCCCTCATAGGTTGTAGCGTAGCTCAAGCGCTTGGTCGCGGCGAGCGTAGCGCCTAAGCTGGTCGTGCGTCCGTTTGATCAGCGGTACCGGATCATGAGCCAAGTGCCGACAATCGCTAGCACGACCATCCAGTGCCAAGTCACATGCTGGAGATACGCGAGCATGCGCTTAGTATGACATATCTCGCGAACTAGGCAGCGGGTTGCTCTGCGGCATCCCCACCGCTTTCAAACTGACGCACGACCGCCTAGCTTTCCGTGCGCTCCTTATACCGGACAGCACACGGCTTCGCCGCGAGATGCGGACTCGATCCTCTGTGACCTCCGTGCCTCCGTGGTGAATCCTTCTTCGTGGCGGCGTATCATGTCGATTGCGTCGATCGAGGAGGCAACGATGAAGCGGCGTCACGTCTGGCCCGAGGGCCATTGGGCTTGGCCGATCGAGGTCACGCACAAGCATGGGCTGCGCTGCGGCCAGATGATCTGGATCGGCGGCCAGGTCGATCTCACGCCCTCCGGTGACGTGCTGCATCAGGGCGCGCTCGACGCGCAGATCCCCGTGGTGATCGGCCATCTCCGCCGCGTCCTCGAGGGGCTCGACGCCGAGCTCACGGATCTCGTGAAGCTGCTCTGCTTCTATGTGAACGACGGCTCGGTCGACGAGACCAGGTTCCTCGAGGCGGTCGCGGCCGCGCTGCCGGAGGGCGCGCGCCCCGCGGTGACGGCGGTGCCGGTGCCCTATCTCGCCTATCCCGGCATGAGGGTGGAGATCGAGGCCTATGCGATGCGGGGCGAGGACGGCCGGCCGCTGCCGCGCACCTACGCATCCGCCGCCGGCCTCTCGCCGCTCCCCGCGCGCTTCGCCCAATCGCTCCGCTGCGGCAAGATGATCTTCGTCAGCGGCCAGTCGCCCGTCGACGCCAAGGGCGAGCTCACGCGTGCCGGCGACATCGTCGGGCAGACGAGCCAGGTCATGGCGCAGATCGGCGCGGCGCTCGCGGAGTTCGGCGCCGGCTTCGACGACGTCGTGAAGGTGAACCGCTGGTACGCGGGCCACGGCACGGTCGCGGATTTCGAGCCCGCGGCGCTCGCCTGCGCCCGGCACTTCAGCGAGCCCGGCCCGGCCGCCACCGGCGTGCCGATCCCGCGCCACGCCCGCGCCGGTCAGGAGATCAAGATCGAGGCGGTGGCGATGCTGGGCGAGGACGGCCGGCATCTGCCGCGCCGGCACTCCTGGCCCGCCGGGCTCTGGGACTGGCACGTGCATCTCCCCTATAAGCACGGCCTCAAATGCGAGGAGATGATCTTCCTGGGCGGCCAGGTGGCGCTCGACCAGCATGGGAGCGCGGTCCGGCCCGGCGAGCTCACGGCGCAGACGCGCACGGCCATGACCCACATCGGCACGATCCTGCGCGACCTCGGCGCCGGTTACGACGACGTCTGCAAGGTGACCACGGTCTACGCCGCCGACGCCTCCGCCGACGAGCTGCACGCCAACCTCTCCATCCGCTCGTCCTTCTTCAGGTATCCCGGCCCCGCCACCACGGGCATTCCGTTGCCTAAGCTCGCCTATCCCGGCATGGTGATCGAGATCGACGTGTTCGCGATGGCGGAGCCGGATCGCGAGCCCGCATAGTCCGATCGTCGGGGAGGGTCTGGCGCATGCCCGTCGCAGTCCGTAACGCCCGCAAGATCCTCTGCGTCTCTCCGGCCTACAGCCCGTCCTTCGGCACCTTCGAGTATGCCTATCCGCTCCGCGGCGGGACCCGCGCCTTCATGCCGCCGCAGGGCCTGCTGGTGGTGGCGGCCTATCTGCCCGCCGCCTGGGAGGTCCGCTTCGTCGACGAGAACATGGCGCCGGCGCGCGCGCGTGATTTCGAATGGGCCGACGTCGTGCTCGCGAGCGGCATGCATGTGCAGCGCGAGCAGATCCGCTCGATCGCCCGGCGCGCCCACCGCGCGGGCCTGCCCGTGGCCTTGGGCGGGCCGTCGGTCTCGGCCAATCCCTCGGATTACGCCGAGTTCGACTACCTGCACCTCGGCGAGCTCGGCGACGCCACGGACCGGCTGATCGCGCTCATCGACGCCGACCCACGCCGGCCGCCCGCGCAGCTCCGCTTCGAGACCCGGGAGCGCCTGCCGCTCACGGAGTTTCCGATCCCCGCCTATCGCCTGGCGGAGATCTCGCGCTATTTCATCGGCAGCGTGCAGTTCTCCAGCGGCTGCCCCTATCGCTGCGAGTTCTGCGACATCCCCGCGCTCTATGGCCGCAACCCCCGCCTCAAGACGCCGCGGCAGGTGACCGCGGAGCTCGACGCGATGCTGGCCCGCGGCAATCTCGGCGCGGTCTATTTCGTCGACGACAACTTCATCGGCAACCGCAAGGCCGCGCGCGAGCTCGCGCGGGAGCTCGTCCGCTGGCAGAAGGCGAACGGCTATCCGATCGAGTTCGCCTGCGAGGCGACGCTCAACATCGCCAAGCAGCCGGAGCTGCTGGAGATCATGCGCGAGGCCTATTTCGTCACGGTGTTCTGCGGCATCGAGACCCCGGATATCGACGCGCTCCACGCCATGGCCAAGGACCACAACGCCACGATCCCGATCCTCGAGGCGATCCAGATCCTCAACGGCTACGGCATGGAGGTGGTCTCCGGCATCATCCTCGGCCTCGACACCGACACCCGCGAGACGCCGGCGCGGATCGTCGAGTTCGTGCGCCGCTCCAACATCCCCATGCTCACGATCAACCTGCTGCAGGCCTTGCCGCGCACGCCGCTCTGGGATCGGCTCGCCGCTGCGGGACGCCTCGTCCACGACGCCGCCCGCGAATCGAACGTCGATTTCCTGCTGCCCTACGACGAGGTCGTCGCGATGTGGCGGCACTGCATCGCCGAGACCTACGACCCCGAGGAGCTCTACCGC
>Ga0209517_10001914_pt1 | contig 30472 bp, 26 predicted proteins | sample PeaSoiMetSII2010_FD_187695 | JGI IMG/M metagenome (GOLD analysis project Ga0209517, IMG submission 187695) | Peat soil microbial communities from Weissenstadt, Germany - SII-2010 (SPAdes) (version 2) | ecosystem: Environmental > Terrestrial > Soil > Wetlands > Peat | place: Germany...
GTTTCACCCCTGTTGATGATGCCCTAATTCCGACGGGGGAAATTATGCCGGTGGAAGGTACCCCGTTAGACTTCCGTACGCCTACCCCCATAGGTGCGCGTATCTTGGAAATTCCTGGCAATCCCGGTGGATACGATCACAACTTCATATTGAGTAATGATCGCGGGAAGCTAGCTATGGCTGCTCGTGTTTATGACTTGTCCACGGGTCGCGTAATGGATATCTTGACCACCGAACCTGCTGTCCAGTTTTACTCAAGCAACTTTCTCGATGGCTCAATTAAGGGTAAGAAAGGTGTCTTTTACAGGAAACATCATGGCTTGTGTCTTGAGACACAGCATTTCCCAGATTCACCGAATCACGCAAACTTTCCTTCAATTATACTGAGACCAGGAAAAACCTACACTCAGACGACGATTCATCGGTTCTCTGTCAAGTAGCATCGATTGATCTTTTCTTCAGTTGGATATTTGCTGCTAAATGTTTCATATCACACGTGAGATGCGAGTAGGATATACAGTCGTCATGAATCTAAGAGATCCAACTTAGGTAATTAGCCTGTATCTCGACGGAAACACAGCAATTGAAACTGTATTACGGATGCAAACTATGTCGTTCCGGGAGAGCATCTAGCAGTCTTTTTGTGTACTCGATTGCCAGCCGCGGGCTGGAAAGGACAGATAGTCCGGTTGCATCAGAAAGATTCGGAACAAGCCTAGTCATGGAGGCCTGCGCTAATACGATGAGATCGACCTCTTTCGCCAATTTACGCGCTGCCTCAGATACCATTCGGTCATGTAGATCCCTATCACCATTCATCAGAATTTTGAAAGCACCATCCACCAAAGCAGGCTCGATCTGAGGTTGTTTATTCATTGCTCTCGCCTTTGAACGGATCAAGTCCACCGTTGGCCCCAACGTGGTCGGAACAGTTGCCATCACTCCAATACGATTTGCTCTTTTAGCAGCTTCTTCGGTCATCGCGTCATCAATCTTGATCACTGGGATGCTCACCAGCTGGCGTGCGACATCCATGGTCGGACCTAGCGAGGAGCAGAGTGAAAGGATCGCATCAGCTCCAGTCTCTTCCGCCGCTTCGACGTATTTACACATGCGTTTGATGACCGCTGGCGTTATGTGCCCGGTCGCCATCACGTCAGCTAGCAGTGAGTCGTCAACGATATTGATCCGTCGTGTGTTCGGCATGACTTCCTTGAAGATTTCATTCATCATAGTTTCAACGTTGATGAACACCATGCTCGTATGGATGCAGGCAAGGGTCTTCGGCATCGCATATTCCCTTTTCACCCTAACGTTGTTGTGGCTTTTCAGTGTTTACACTTCAACTGCAAACCTACGCAAAACTAAACCTTCACACTTAACAACTCACGAAAATGTTCGGGTAAGCCTGACTACCATACCGAGTGTCTATCGATTGCAAATCGCATATCGTAATTCAGCCGCCCGGGTTCAATTAACGCATTAGGTGGGCCTAGCGGAGACATCAAGGTAGACCGGTGTCGTCTTCGGCTCCACTCTAAGCTGTCTGAGAACTCGCTGAACCTGAGGTGCGTTTGATTGTCCACGTGTAATACCAAATAGAAAATACGAAAATCCCTACAGCAAGAAAAAGTGGATTCATCAAGTTCGCAAGATCAGCCGATGACAGAACCCCTGACGTCAATCTTACGAGTCCCCACAGAATCGACCATACAAGGAACAGAGTTGCAAGTATCATCAAGAAGAGCAGGTTATTACGACGAGCTCGTACAGCTTTCATATTCCCTTCGTACTTTGCTCGATCGGGCGGATTTTTTTCGTTTTCATAAGCATCTTTGGAGAGTTTTTGATACAGGTCCAAGATGAGATTATGTGTTGATTCCAGAGCTGTCAGCATAGTGGCATAGACAAGAGCAAAGAACCCCAGTAGAATGCCATCTATGTTGACCAGAGCCGCAAGGAATTTTTGTGCCGCATCAATCGTAATGTTCTGCGGAAATAGGTGAAAGAATTCAACCTCTGCATTGGCCGCTATTTGAATTGCAATCAGCATCACCGCGAGCACAATAAGAGCAGGAATCAGCTGCTTTCCAAAATCAAAAATTATCCTGCCGAATCTTTTCAAGGAATGCCGGATGGCGTCAGAAGACATTAACGGTTCACGATCGTGCTTTGCCGTCTGAATAGCCTTGAACTTACACGAGTTTCTTGATAATACTTTCCGTTGTCGCTCGTGGAGCGGATCAGTTTGCATCAGTTAAGCTGTAATCGCCTAACATCAGGATCATTCGTTAGATTTGCATACTTACCGGGCATGTGAACCGGGAAGGTTTCGAGAATAATTAAGGGTTCACCTAGAAAAGTTGGTGGGCCCGCCCGGGTTCGAACCGGGGATCTCCGCCGTTCTCATCGATCGTTCGATGTGAGGGCGGCGTCTTAACCGGCTGGACCACGGGCCCATCAGTTGGTGCTGTGTAGTATTACTGAGTTACCGTCAACTTCTCATCGTATAAATTCTTGCACTTCTTTCCAATTCTTGTCGCACAATTAACCGTCGGGCTTACTATACCCTTTTGATCGCTGATGCTCCTAACGCTGCTAAAAATGCGACCGCTAATCCGCTAAATTCTGGTCGCCGTGACACTGCTTACGATTTCCTCGAATGCTCTGGACGAGACAACGCTGAATTGCTTGTTATTGCCCAGCTGAAATTCCGGCCATTTGACAAAGCTCCTTGAGTTCTCTTGCCACCTGACCGTGAATTGTGACAAATTGGTGCGCGATAGCATTTTTGATGAAAGTCTCGGCTTCCGGCATTTCTATGAGCGCACGTACCCAAATCTTTCCGGGGCCTAAATCCATTTTGCTCGGCGGCAAGATTTCTCCTTCCGAGAATTGCATCCTAAGGTTTTTTCCCATTCCCGCCAGTGCTGCCATAGTTGCCTTACCCGGTTTCACCCAAAAGTCGAATGTTACACCCCCCATTACTCCACCTTTCTCGACAGGTCCGGCATATTGCTGCTGAATGGTAATTTCTGAAAAATCTTTGGCCAACGTTAAAGCACCAGCTCCGCAGTGCCACAGTAGCAACGTGTTATCTTTGCTATTGACAACTGGAATCTCATGGGCCCACGGCGGATTGCCTGTAAGTTCGTGCAGAATATACATTGTAAATGCTGTATTGAGGTTCCCCTCGCATGCTACCGGAATTTTTTCGTCAATTAAAGATGAAACGCCTACGCATGCGCATGCGCCATAGATTTGTGACAGGTCAGGATGGCATTTGACCTGTATTGCGTCGAAATTGAACTTCGCAATCAGTTTCTTAAGCCCTAGGTAGACTTTAACCGATTTGATCAAGTGCTCGCTAGGCGCATCAACTTTCCCAACCTGTTTAGATAACCTTGAGACAGCTTCCTGAATCTCTGATTCAGTAATCCTGGAAATCTCATCAATTATCCTATATTGATCTAGGTGTACGACTTCTGTTCCGAACTTCTCTCGCAATGCAACTAGGTCTTGTACTGCATCATACATCCCGAATGCAATGCCACCGATAAAACCGATTCTTGCTCTTCTGAGCTTATGCAGGACCCTTGCTGCTCGAGCGCGGACCTCAATCTCCCCCAGGGGTTCCTTATCGGACGGATCACCGTAAACTACCCTGAATTCCTCGCCGAGGTTGTTCAGAGAAGCTGCAACTTCGACAGCACCTACCAATGACTGAGTGTTGAGATCAGAACATCCCCAAACAACATACGGAATTTTAACCTCCTGGACGGCTGCAAGAACCACGCTGCTCTCTATCCAAGTCGGAACAAAGTAAATTACCATGTCCACGTTCGCAGCGAAGCATTTTCTGACGGCTTCTCGCGCCTCATTAGCCGTGTATACAGCATCAACTTTCAATAGACGAAGTTGGCCTGACTGTTCTAAGCTGGAGAAGGCGCGGTCTGAAAGCTCAGTCGTGGCATCTGGGCTCGAGAAAGCTTGATCTGCTGTGACCTTGTCCTCGCGTAAGAATTGAATGGGAATGAAGCCGACTAATGGAAGCTCAGACATCTGGCATCACGCCGCCATCTTTGCTGCGAGCATATATATCTACCCGTAAACCTGACATCAGAGCGAGATTCTGTTAGACGGAAGGCTGGGTTCTTGGGACCATCTGCCGCACACCCGACGTTCTACTTAGCTCCTCCACTCGTTAAGCCATAAGTCGAATTACGGTTTGACTGCACATTATCTAAATCCGTAGCGATGTCGAAGCTCCACACGTAATCGTGCGTGCCCTTATCCCTCTTTTTCAACCCATCAAAATGGCCTTTTCCGATTAGATCAAGGATGGTGCGGGCAGAAAAAACAGGAGCTCCAGTCGCTCCTAGGCCAACATAGAGAATGCTGACTGACGAAGGACTATCCAAGAGAATGGGTTCCCATGAGAATCCTTTGTCGCCAAGAACCTCGTACAGAACACCGGTCACCCCTCTTGATACAAGCATTCCCTCGTCCAATGATGGTATACATCGCTTAAGATATCTTACTATGCCCGTCTTTGACTGCGTCATTCGCCACTGATTCCATGCAAACGAGTAAAACTCCTTGTTGCCAAGGACCTTAACCCAAGGCTTCACAGGAGTCGAAAATATTTGCTCTAACGCTGTGAACATATTCTCGCAGCTGCCAGAGTAAGCAAAAGCGCCTAAGACTAGAGCACCGGTTGGACCAATCTCCTTTCGCCAGCCTCCGAGTCCGTCGTATCGCGTTATGAGATGCGGTCCCGTGAAGGAAAGATCTATGCCTTCGATTCCATGTCGAGTGACAGGATAGATGTTTCTGGTTACACCTGCGGCGAGAGGTTCACCAACTGTCCAGTATTCACCTCTAAGATTGATTTCAGAGTATTCCATGCCAGTATGCAACATGTGCGCTAACTTGAGCGCCCTCCCTCCTCCTGCATTCACGAGAAATGAGCAATTGATTCCGGAAGCAATCCCGCTTGCGACGTCACGGATTTCAATTTCAATCCCTTTACCAGTTTCACGAATTTGTTCAACTTCTGCTCCTCGCGCAAATTGCACGCCATTCTCTTCGCTAAGCAGAAAGAGTCGACGCGTCAGATCGCCATATGAAGTGACCGACTCAGTCGTAGAAAGCAGACCCTTAACGCAGTCGACGTACGGTTCCAACCTTTTGATTTCTTCGCGATTCAATAGGCTTATTTCGTTTTCCGGAATTCCGTTCTCAACCCCCCATTTCAGCCCTCTCTCCAGAAGGAATGCGTCTTCCTCCTCAACGGCTAGGGTGAGACGCCCAAGAGTGATCCAAGGTAACCGATAGGTCTCAGCCAGTCTATGCCAGAGATGATAAGACCTTTCACGTATCCGACCAATTTTCATGCGTGGATCGTCCAACACGGGGCGATGAACTGCGCAAGTGTTTCTGGAAGACTGATGAAAAGCTAAGCCAGGTTCTTTATCGATAACCACAATACTGCAATCGTATAGCTCAGATAGCCAAAATCCCATTGTTATTCCAACTACGCCACCGCCTATGATGGCAATATCGAAGTTCTTCTTAGTTGACAAGCAGCCTCTATCCGTTTTCAAATCGCTAATGACGACGCCGCATACTTAAGCAGAGATTAAATATTTTTAGGCTAAATTTCATACCTAATAGTCGATCCGTACTTGGCCAAGACGAGAATACTGTTCGTTTCGGATATCCGCGGATCGGAAAGACTTTTTCTAAAATCCGTGAACGCGGCTCCAATCTACAAAGCCCAAGCTCTTGTAATAGGAGGGGACATAGGAGGAAAAGCGATTACGCCCCTCTTCAAAAAGGAAGATGAGTTGAAGGCTGAAATGCAGGGAACGTGGAGAACCGCGAAAACCAAAGAACAATTAGAACAATTAGACAAAGATATCCGCTCAAATGGTAACTACCCTTACGTAACCACCGAAGAAGAATGGACCGAACTCGTGAAAAATTCAACAATGATGGACAAATTATTCGACGCTGTTATCAAGGAAAGCATCGAAAAATGGTGCAGAATCGGTGAAGAACGACTAAAAAAAATCGGCGTACGACTCATCATAAACAAAGGCAACAATGATCCTCCAATAATAGATGAAATATTGCGAAAATCTACTTTCGTGGAATTCCCAAACGAGAAAATAATCCGAATCGAAAATCATGAAATGTTAAGTCTCGGAAACTCGAACATGACTCCATGGAAACTACCTGGAGATCTACCTGAAGAAGTACTCCAAGTGAAGCTAGAAACGCTCGCAAATCAGACACAGGATATGGAGAATGCAATATTCAACATTCACGTGCCCCCATACAACACACTTCTTGACCTGGCTCCGAAACTCGACGAGAATCTTACGCAAGTCCTTACACCAGCGTTTCACTGCGACACTTCAGGGCGCGAACCGGAAATGGTGCACGTTGGAAGCACAGCAGTTAGAAATGCAATCGAAAAATTTCAACCACTGATCTCGATTCACGGCCACGTACATGAATCAAAAGGCACGGGTACGTACATGAAAATAGGGAGGACTCACTGCTTCAATTCTGGGAGTGAACACCCGACCGGGATGCTCCAAGGACTACTGCTCGATGTGTCCGACAACAAACTTGACGGACATGTTTTCACGAGTGGCTAACGAGACACATTCTCATGAGGCCTAATTAGCACCGAAGAATCGAGCCGAAAGACGCTTCGCTGGCATAGCAAGGGAGCAGCTTGAAGGATTGGAAGCCGTGTTTGGAGAAGTTTATTGGGCATAACTCAACCCTTTCAGGATATCTTCTCTCAAGATGGTCTACTTCTAGATAGGCCCATACCAAGCATTATCACAATAGAATTTCGACTTGAGATTGGTGAAAAAGGGTTTTGACAAAATATTATGAATAATGATTCATCAATACTAAACTTAATCATCAATACTAAAGTTAATAACGCAAACCTCCGCAGAGGCCGCTCCGTGTAGGGGACTATGCGAGCAAGACCTGTTTTTGCGAGAGAAGCTACGGGATTAGTGCGACAGTTTTCTGCATTTGATGCTTTCGTCATATCCAGCGCTGCGGTAGCGCCTGGCATATGGAGCATTGCACTTCAAGACTTCTCGGTAGCAAGTGCATATCCAGGCGCTGATTTCGTTGGCTCGATGCATATAGGTGTCCTCTTCATGCTGCCATTAGCTGTCACCTATGTACTCCTCTCAATGTGTATGCCTCGATCTGGAGGTGACTATGTCTGGATTAGTCGTCTCTTTCACGGAGTGATAGGTTTCATGGCCGGATGGGCATTCTGGATTACTTGCGTGATGATTGTCGGAGCTTCAGGCGTATTGTGGCCGACGGTTTTCCTTAATATTTCCCTAGCTACAATCGGTTACGCAACTGGGAACGCGGCCCTGGTAGGACTAGCTTCGAGTATTCTTAGCAACGTGTACGTCTCGTTTGCATTTGGCCTACCGTTCATAGTATTGGCATGCATCGTCTCCGCCTTAGGCCCGAAGAATTTCGCCCGCGTGATGGCTGTCCTCTTTGGGCTCGTTTTATTGAGCACCATAATAGGCATCGGCGTCCTAGCAACTTCTTCCCATGCTGACTTCGTGGCTGCTATGAATGGATATGGTGGAACGAACATTAGCTATGATGGGATCATGAATTCAGCCAAGAGCGCGGGATGGTCGTTCACTCCTGAATCTTGGGGCATAACGTTGACCAGTGTTCCGTTCGCCATTTTCATCCTTACAGGATTCAACTATTCGTCAGCCGCCGCAGGTGAGATCAAACGGGTTAAGACGAGTATGCTCTATGCAATAGTTGGTTCCCTGATCGCTACTTGGTTGATGGTGGTCGTAGGTTGTCAGTTGACGGTTAATGTGTTCGGATACAATTTCCTTGAAGCTGTGGTCACGCTGGGTTCCAATTGGCCGCTGGCCGCGGCGCCATGGGCTCCAACCTTTATTTCCATGCTCATCCACAACCTACCGCTCCTCATCTTGTTCCAGGCAGGATGGCTCGTGGAACAGCTATGGTGTCAAGCAGCCTTCTTGATCGTTGCGACCCGGTATATCTTCGCTTTCTCGTTTGACCGAGTTCTCCCCACCAAGTTTTCAAACGTGAATGAGCGATTACACTTTCCGTTGAACGCAACAGTCCTAAGTTTCATAGCCGCGCTGATCTTCCTCGTTCTGACAACATTCACCACCCTTATCGGTCAATACTTGAACGTAACCGCAATTGCCGTCCTGGTTTGGGCTTTGGGTAGCGCGGTAGCCATTATCTTGCCCTACAAGAAGAAGGAAATTGCGGCCAGTCTGCCAGGCGCAAAATGGAAAGTGCCTTTTATAACGATCGTTGGCGCGTTCTCAATGGTGCTGATGCTGATCGCATTTTACTTCGCCGTGACGACGCCGGGGGTGGGTCCATCTACTCCTGGATCGAACGCGATCATGGTAGGGATTTTCTTGAGTGGAGCACTCATCTACGGCGTAAGCTATGCTATTCGCAAGAAACAGGGCTTAGACTTCAGCTTAGCCTTCTCTGAGATTCCACCCGAGTAAGATTCAAGAGTTAAACTCACCCGCGGAACGTAACCGAAATTCAGGAACCGTCCCAATGTTGTCTCGAGTCTGACGTCGTGTCGAGTCACGATCTTTCTGGAATAGCGTTGCGAAGCAAAACGAAACGCCGATTTCGCGTGCCTGGAATATTCACTCTGCTCCGGATTCGGTTTCACCGGGAAAATGTCTCGCTAAGTCTCCACTCATATTTCTGATGATACGCCTATCTTAACAACGTCTTCTCCATTAATTTTGTATCCAGTAGTGATCGCTCTAATTCCATCCATCACTTTTTCGAGTGGCAAGACGTGAGAAACAAAATCTTCGAATGGGTATTTGCCAGATTCTAAAATTGGAAGACCCTTCACGAAGTGACGAGTCTCAGATCCAAACACTGAGATGATTGTAGCCTGTTTTTGAACTAAATGAAAATAGGGGTTGATTTGGCAAGTTCCATTGTCCGAGAAGTGTCCGACTTCGACATAGGTGCCCAATCGTCTCAGCATATCGATTCCTTCTGGCACAGCGGCTGGAAAACCGGTGCATTCAACCACGACGTCAGCTCCGAGCCCATTTGGTGTTTGCTCTTTCACCATCTTCACTCTTTCTTGTGGATTGGTCATTTCGCTAATGTCGATGACTACGTCTGCTCCAAGTTTCTTGGCAAGTGCCAGTCTTTGCTTTGGTCCGCCAATCACGATTGTCCGTATTACGTTGGATTCTTTTGCTGCTATCAAGTTGAACAGACCAATCGGACCAGAACCTTGTATTACGACCGTATCGCCCGGGCCCATTCTCGCTCGTTCAGCACAACGTATTCCCATGGTGAAAGGTTCCAGTAATGATGCGATCTTCGAGGGCAGGTCAGTTTTAAGAAATTCAACCAGTGGGCTTGCAGCGTAAATGTATTCTGCGTAACCTCCTTGAAAATAGGGTTCCTTGTCAGCGGGTCCCATGAAGCCATAGTCTAGTTCATTTAGGCAGCTCGTAGGTTCCTTGAGAATTTTGCAGTAATAACATTTCCCACACAGCAATGCCGGGATGAGGACGATTCTATCTCCCTCAGACACATGTTTCCCAACAATATCGGTGCTAATCCCTTCTCCGAGTTTGTCGATTCGCCCAGCGATTTCATGTCCTAAGATCATTGGGAAGGGAAGGTCGGGGACATCGCCCCTATACATATGCGCGTCCGAACCGCAAATACCGCACATTTCCTGTTTTATCAAAAGAGTTCCTTTTTGTGGTTCAGGCACAGGATAATTCTTTATGAAGAATTGCCCGTTCGGTTTGTCCAACACGACTGCTTTTCCGGTTCTAGAAATTTTTGTCACCCTCCGAGGCTATTTGCTACTTTCAGTAACGTCACGTCCGTTCTTGAAATACCTCTTCTTTAAATTAACCAGTTACCAAAAACACACAAAGTGGAGCGCTTTATGACGCAACAACAGAAAAACTTGAGCGGATTGAAAGTTGCGATACTAGTAGCGAACGGTTTCGAGCAAGTCGAAATGGTTGAGCCAAGAAAGGCTTTGGATCAAGCTGGTGCCCAAACTCATTTAGTTTCTCCAGCAAGAGATAAAGTTCGAGGCTGGATATTCAATAAGGGAAAGTTGGGTGAGTGGGGCGACGAATTTTCCGTTGATGTGTCACTAGATAGGGCACAGGAACGTGATTACGACGCGCTGATGTTGCCGGGAGGAGTGATGAGTCCCGACAGTCTCAGAATGGAACCAAAGGCAGTCGAGTTTGCGAAAGCGTTTTTCACTAGCGGAAAACCTGTCGCCGTAATCTGCCACGGCCCTTGGACAATCATAGAAACCGGTGTGCTTCGAGGTAGGACGATAACTTCATGGGGTTCAATCAAGACAGATCTTCGAAATGCCGGAGCCGAGTGGGTGGATCGGGAAGTAGTTTCAGAGAGGAACCTCATTTCCAGTCGCATGCCGAATGATATCCCAGCGTTTAACCGAGAAATGATCAGCCTCTTTGCTCGACTTAGACCGCAGCACTAAGTGGGTTCAGCGTGACAATAGCAAACAAGGCTGGACTTAAGTATACTCTGCGCTTAAGGCGATCCTAGTTCTCGCTTTCAGCATTACATTTTATCATGGAGCGCCTCCAGCTCAAACCCTAAATCGTTGGAAAAGCAGAAGAAACGTGGTGAAGTTTCATGTCAGTCTTGAATTTCAAAAACCGCGTCGCATTAATCACAGGTGCAAGCACGGGTATTGGGGCTTCAACAGCAATTAAACTGGCAAAATCCGGAGTCAAAATTGTAATCAACTATTATCATTCGGAGGAAGATGCAAAGAAAATTCAGCAAGCTATCCTTTCATCTGGTGGAACAGCGAAATTATCTCGAGCAGATGTTCGAGACGCTGCCCAGGTTAAAGGAATGGTAGACGATGTTGTCAAAGAATTTGGGAAGGTGGACATTCTGATCAATAATGCTGGTGGTTTGCCAAAGCGCGTCGCGGTCGCTGATACGGACGACACTCTTTGGGAAGAGTTGATTAACTTGAATCTTCGCAGCGTCTTCTACTGTTGTAGGGCAATCATTCCGCACATGATCAAGATGAAATATGGCCGTATTGTAAATGTCGGCTCGATCAGCGCATTCACCGGCGGAGGTAGACAGGCAACCGTCTATGCCGCTGCCAAAGCAGGAATCAACGGATTCACGAAAGGGCTCGCAAAAGAACTCGCATCGCAAGGAATAACGGTAAATGCTGTCGCTCCTGGCGTTATAGATACGCCATATCATGTGAAGGCGCAGAGTGGAAATCTTGCAGATTTCCTACCCGCCATCCCTTTGAAGCGTGTTGGTACGGCTGATGAAGTCGCTGGGCTAATGGCCTATCTGGTCTCGGATGAAGCAAGCTTCGTTACCGGTAGCGTCTTTCACATCAATGGCGGACAATATTGATTCGTTTCACTCACATCAACCCTTAACCATAGTTCTGAGTTCTTGAAGACCAACACTAAGATCACGTCGGATCCTAGGATCGAGAGGTACGTAAGGAGGCCTCGGCGGCCCAGCCTTAAACCCGCCCAGTTCAGCACAGGCTTTGAACCATGCGACCTCATTCTGCGATGTCATTTCTCTATACAGCTCGGTGAATTTCACGTGAAACGGGATAGCGGTATCCAAATCTCGCCGCATACACGCATCATAGAACGTTCGTGTCGCCTCCGGTGCACCTGGACCAACTACAGAAACGATTCCTTTCGATCCCAACAGTGAATCTCCAAGCAGCCAATTCTCACCTCCCGGAAAGACGTTAATGCGATCCGAAATGTGGCTTACTACTCGTGTTCTATGTACTACGTCTCCGTTAGATTCCTTGACCGCCTTGATTCTGTCAAGTTCCATGAGTTTGTCCCAGAACTCGGAATCCATGTTGAAACGAAACGATGAAGGATTATTGTAAGCCATAATCTGTATTTCTTCAACCGAATCATTCACACGGCGAAAATGATCAAGTGCCACTTCGAACGTGACTGGAATAAGATAAGGCGCTCCTATCATCACTCCGTCTGCTCCTGCATCCTCCGCATATTTCGTGCGTCTAATGCACTCCTCGGTATTGTGAAACGTCGTTCCGAAAACACAAGCAAGCTTGTCGACCGCTGCAATGGCAGCGTCGACTACTTTCGTCCACTCGTCGTAGGAAGGTGCATAGAACTCACCCATACATCCGAAAGCGACGAATCCGTCGAATCCGGCTCTTTCGTATCCTTCTATGTTGCTTTTCAGACCTTCCAAATCTAATTCAAAATTTTGCGTTAAGACAAATGGCATCAACGGAAAGATTCCTTTCAAAAGTTTCCTTGCCGTATTGCTCACCGACCAGGACTAACTAGGTTCAATTATAAAACTCACTCTCGCAAGTCAGACTTTGAGTCTTAATTGTTGAGTTTCAAGGCAACTTCATCTTGGAACTCGTCAAGTTCATCGATTTCAAGTCCGACAAGAGTGATCAGGCTTACTCCGAGATCACGGCATTGTCGAATTGTCTCCAGAATGTTCTCTGATCCAACTGTCTTATTCACGATGTGTTCCGCTTCGACAAGCGAAATCTTCCTCATTTCGGAAATTCTCTGAATCTCTGAACGTATAATTTCAGGCTTGGGGGTGAGGATCACATTCAATCCTGTCGCGATTACTAAATCCTCGATAGATCTTCCAACTTCAATGCAATACTTCTTCAGTGACTGTAAACGTTGCTCCAGTTCAGACGGCAGAAAATGGTCCCAGACATGAGCTATGTCAGCATATTTCACCATAATCCTAAGCGTCTTTTCACCGGCACCGCCGACCATAATTGGGATGCGCCCTCGTACAGGTTTTGGTAAGTTCAACGTGTTGTTGGCGTTGTAGATCCGTCCTGTGAACTTTGTGTTCTCGTTTTCGAACATACTCTTACAGATCTGTACTGCGTCGTCGAGTCCGGCAAGTCGTTCCTTGAGAGAAGGAAATTTGCCTAGGAATGCTTCGAATTCATCACGGAACCATCCTGCTCCTATTCCGAAAACTAGTCGACCACCCGAAATTATGTCAACGGTTGTAGCCATTTTCGCTAGTACGGTTGGTTGACGATAGTGGGCGCATGAGACGAGAGGGCCTAATGGTATCTTTTTGGTTACCGCCGCAAGGGCAGATAGTAGTGTCCATGCCTCCAGCGGGTGATTTTCGTGACCTCTTGAATTCTCCATGTTGAGAAAATGGTCGGTGATCGTGAAAATGTCATAATTTAGCTCCTCAGCCTTCTGACAGAGAGCCTTGACGGTTCCGAAGTCCACTCCTTCTGGGTGAAAATGAACACCGAATTTGATAGTCCTCGCTTTCATTTCACATTGTCAGCCCAAACCACATACCGGTTCGCGCTGATATCTATGAGTTACGACTAGAACGAATTAAGCAGGACTGCTAGTTCAGATCAGAAACTTTGCTTCTTTGAAACGGTTCCTCAGAATTTTATCTGTGTGTCGGAAACAGGTTTTGCTTTGAGGAAACTTATCCAGAAGTGAAGACGTAGCTCTTAAGCTTGCCCGAATCCAAATTGACTATAACTCCTCTGAGTACGGTCTCTCCGTATTCGCTTCCGGGATTCAAGCAGAGCGTTTTTCCAATTTTTTGGGCTCCACGCCCCTCGTGTATGTGTCCATGTAGGCCCAGCAATGGTTGGTGTTTCTCAATGGCCGTTCTAACCGCTGTACTTCCAACCGGCGCAATTACTGGCGAGCCTGCTTTCAGGAGGGGGCGAAGATGTTCATCGAGAAGTGGGGCCTCATCCAACTTGGAATTGTGCGGAGGGGTGTGCAAATTAAAAATACATTTAGTCATATCCTTTACCTGAGCGGTCATGTGATTTATTTTTCCCGCAAGTTCTTCCTCCGAACATTCTCGGCTCGTTTTCCACGGTGTAGGCGGAACGAAACCTGACGTTATCATCTCATACCCACCAATGTCAACCACGCTGTCCTCAGGGTTGATCACTGAATTTCCACCGATGACGGAATCGATGATGAATCTATCGTCGTTGCCTGGAGAAATGTAGCATTTCACATCTGTACCTTTCAACCTCTCTTCAGCAATGTTGTTCCATCGCTCAATTTGTTGCTTCATGAGATTCGAAAAAAGCAGATCGAGAGTCTCTTTCTCGGCCTTCATCCGTTCATATTCTTGATCCGTCATTACGTACGGGTAATATCCAGACCCAGTGATCTTCTTACTTGTATCTTGCAAATCAGAGACATCGAATGTTCCAATTGCTTCTCCTCCATAGACCGTGTACGAATCGGGTTTCTTTGGAACGATAGGGATGATCATCTTGCCAGTGATGTCTCCTCCGAGGATAATCGCGTTCGCCTTGTATGCTTTTGCCGCGTTCAGGAACTTCATGAAGCAGATTTCTGATCCGTGTATGTCTGTTGTGAAGAAGATTTTGAACAATTGTATCTCTCCGTTGCTGATTTATCGATTTCTGCTACCGTCTTTATGTAGTTTAAGTTCTGCCTTCATCTACCGACTCCCACCATTCTGATGAGAAGCTGAATCTGGGTCGCTTAGCGACATATTTCTCGTTGATTATTTTGACCGTTGTCTGTATCCGCTCTCTCGCTAGTTCCAACTCATCTTTATTCAACCCAAGAAAGTCAGTTGACAAGACCCGAGTAAGATTGGTAAGGTTTAGCAGTACTGTCCGTCTGAGTCCCCAATTGTTCTCAAGAAGTTTTCCGATTATTTCGACGTTGATCTGATCTGGAGACCTTCCGAGTTCGTGGTCTAAGAACGCAGCGGTAACATCACGCATGTCCTTAGGCTCCATTCCAAGAAGCGCGTCAGAATCTCCGAAATTCTCAAGAAATCGTGGTTTAACCTCCTCAACGAGCTGCTCACGTGGAACGCGTTTAATGAACTGCGTTTTGGACAAGATTAATCGTTCCAACCCGATTGTGTAAGCGTTTTCGTCGGTTAATTTTATTGCATCTCGCAACGGAACTTCGTGGCAAAAACTCAGTGTGTCGCAAACAATGTCGGTAAGGCCCATGAGGGGTGCTCCATTTGCATCGATCCCCGTAACGCATCTCAACCTATATCTGGTGCCTCGTCGAAAACCATTGAAGACTCTGTCCCTACGAAACGTCCAATGAGACAGGCCACTTCCAAACTTAGACCCTAAGAGCTGCAATGTGGAGCTAAATCGGGAGCCGTCCTCTTTGAGAACGGCGTAGTCAACGTCGTTTGGGATGCGGTAGAGAGGGTCTGTGGGATCGTTCATCCTCGGACAGAGAAACCGGAATGCAACACCTCCAAAGAGAGAGACAGGAAATTTAGACGCATCCTCAATCTCTTTACCTAACTTATCTAAGTTCTTCGTTACCCAGAAGATTAACAGCGTTTTCTTCATAGCGAAGTTGTCAAGCGAGACAAAATGTGGAATCTTGAGGTCCCTTCTCGCTTCCTCAAGGTTCACTTTCAAAGTCACTGGTAGTTGGATCTTCGTAGACTCTCCTATGTCAGGATCCGTAAAGACATGGAAGGACATCGGGCTACTCGCAACTCAATGAGGAAGTCTAACAAGAAGTGACAAAAATGTTCGTGAAAGACCGAAGACACGCTAAGTAATAAATACGAGTATATTTTCCAAAATTTCAATTCTAATTATAGGACTCATCAGCCGCGATAGAAGCGAATATTAACGACCAATAACAGAACTACTTCATGGAACCGAAGACGCCGTTTTTAAGAGAAGCAACAGGACTCGTTAGAGAGGTCAAGGCTGTTGATGCTTGGGTTTTCGGTGTTATGTGCATCAGCATTGGCACAGGAGTTTCGTTTCTATACACTCTGGGGCCCGCGTTATTCCCCGGAGGATCAATACCAATCGCGGTCGGCGTATTTGCGATCATCCTGATTTTCAAAGATCTCCTTTACGCGCAACTAGGAACCGCGATGCCCCGCAGTGGAGGAGAATATGTCTTTCAGGCCCGAATCCTTGATCGCATTCTGCCTTGGGCGGTCGGCAATCAGCTAAGCTATAACGTCATTTGGCAGGGCTGCATTTTCCAAGCACTTAACGGCGTCATGATTGCAACAATCGGCTTGGCGCCCCTTGCTTTCTTTATGGGGCAACTGACTGGGAACGCTGCCTTACTGAGCTTCGGAGCATGGTCCAGTACGCCCGTTGGACTGTACATAATCATTGTAGCAAGTTCAGCGTTCTCGGTCGCAGTCTCGGCCCTAGGGATCAAATTCTATATGGAAACATTTCAAAGACCATTGTTCGTTTTTGGGATGATTGAAGCTCTTGGAGTTATGTATCTCTTTGCGACTAATTCACAAGCGGACTTTATATCAAAATTCAATACGTTCGCCCAGCCATACTATAATCAAGCCGACTCGTTCCATTACATTATAACCACCGCACATAACCTTGGTCTGAATACCCAATTCAGCTGGGTTTCAACGATTGGACTCATGGCTTTCGTTGCGTTCGGCCTGATCTGGTCTCATTCTATAGTTCACAATTTTGGTGAAGCGAAAAAAGCGAACGACCTGAAGACCTACTCTTGGGTCTTCGTGGGTGGCACACTGTTTACTGCGATCTTTATGCTGATCATCGGTTGGCAAATAGTAAACTTGTGTGGGATTGACTTTCTCTCGTCAATCGGTTACCTCGGATTTATACAAGGTGGATCCGCGTATCCAATCCCTATTCCTCCATTTCACACAATGATTGCCAGCATTCTTACGAACAACATCTGGTGGATCATTCTAATCAACGGGGGACTTCTCGCGTGGGCAATACAATGGGACACTAACAATTCTATCGGCTACTCACGTCTTGTACTCGCACTTTCCTTCGATCGGGTTTTGCCCGCAAAACTCGGTGACGTAAACGACCGGTTGCACAGTCCTGTTAATGCTCTCCTAATGTTCTTCGTCGTTGGGGGACTTGGTTTTGGCGCTCTGGTTGCATTCCTAGGACTTGCCTGGGCGTTTTCTGCCGCTGTTCTGGCGCAGATCTTCAACTTCATAACAACAGGTCTTGCAGGGGTTTGCTTCCCCTATACCAAGAAGGAGATGTTCCGGGCTTCACCGTCCTCAAGGTGGATGATTGGAAAAGTCCCGTTCGTTGTCATCTGTGGCCTCATAACGTTGGTGTCTCAACTAGTGCTAATGTATACTTTCGTCGCTATCCCTGGCGTAGGCATAACTGATCCTCGCGCACTTGGCGTCGTATTCGCTGTAATTGCCTTCGGAATTACTTGGTTTCTCGGAATTAGATGGTACAGAAAGACACGGCAAGGCATAGATCTTAACGATCTGTTCCGCGCTCTGCCACCGGAATAGAACTGGTGGCAGCTCTCAACTTTCACGTTATTTAGGCACAACGCGGTAACCTCGAAGTTTTCCTCCGTGCCATCCTATTGAAAGGTGTACGTACATCGGATGAAGTCGCCGGCCTTGTCGCCTATCCAGTCTTCGATTAAGCAGGTTTCGTGACCGGGAGCATCTTCCACCTTAATGGACGGTACTGATCGGTTTCAGTAAATTGAACCCTTACACCATCTCTCTGAATTCTTGAAGCCAAGCAGGCCCCATCGGATACTTGACGCAAGAGATGAGAAATTCCGGTGGACTTGCTTTTAATTGATCTTCACATAACTTTCAATCTATGAGAATCGTGAAAATTGAAGCGGTCCCAGTTACACTTCCGATCGTTCCTTTTTCTGATGCTTACGCAAGCTATGACTGCATGAATTACGTCATCGTCAAGCTGCACTTGGACAACGGAGTTGTTGGATTCGGGGAAGCCTCACCAATAGACCCATCATTTTATGGCGAAACGCAACAGTCGATAATTACAGCTATCGACGATTGGATTGCTCCCGTAATCCGAGACCAAGACCCACAGAATGTCGAAAAGATCGAATCGATCGTTGACAAGCGGTTTGCGGGTAATTCTTCGGCCAAAACGGCTATCGACATCGCGTTGTATGATGCGATTGGCAAGACACTAAACACTCCAGTCTACACGTTGCTCGGAGGGCGTTTCAGAGAGAAAGCGGCTGTAGGACTTGAGCTTGGAATAGTAAAACCGGAAGACATGCAGAACGTTGTAGACAAAGTTCTCGAACTGAAGCCTACTGTGATTAAGCTTCACGTTGGCACGACACCAAACGAGGACATAAGCGCTATCAAAGCTTTCCATGATGCAGTAGCATCCCGTGCGATCATCCGAGCTGACTCAAACGGTGCATATACGACCGACGAAGCTATACGAGTATTGCGAAATGTTCAGGATTGTGAACTCGAATACTTCGAGCAACCAGTACCAAGAACCAACTTGGACGGTCTCGCCCGAATACGCAAATCCGTTCAGACCCCCATCGCGGTCGACGAGAGCGTATGGACACCACAAGAGGCAATGATTGTCTGCAAGAAAGAAGCCGCAGACGTGATAAACATAAAACTAACGCGTGTCGGTGGACTAAACAAAGCGAAAAAAATCGCTGATATCGCCAATTCGGCATTTCTCAAAGCCCACATAGGATGCGAAGCAGAGTTCGGAGTGGCGAGCGCTGCTAAAGTTCATCTGGCCGTCGCTTTGGAAAACGCAACCTGTGCCTCGACAGGAGAATTCACAGAATTGATCACGTTACGAGACAACATAGTGAAAGATCCTTACTGGATCAGAGACAGCTTCATCCAACCCAACTACAAGGCTGGACTCGGCATTGAAATTGACGAAGAAAAAATGAAAATCCACACCACAAAAATCGCGTAAGCCACTCCTATTCGTCACTGAACTCGGTGTCAATTAGAACGAACTAAACTCCAACGGAAGAAGTGCACGCATAAATACTAGCCCCACTAATTGCGCCACCATGCCCGGCAGACTCGAAGGCAAAGTTGTTATCATCACTGGAGCCGCCTCTGGGATGGGAAGAGCAGCGGCAATTCACTTCTCCAAAGAAGGAGCAAAGGTTGTCGCAGCTGACATAGATGAAATCCAGGGGAGAAAGACTGTTGAAATGGTTCGCTCTAACGGTGGCAATGCGACTTTCGTAAAATGCGATGTAACAAAACTTGAAGACGCAGAAAATGTCGTCAAGGAGAGCGTGAAAACATATGGAAAGCTGGACGGCCTTTACAATAATGCAGGCATCAATCCAATTGGAACCGTCGTTGATACCCCCATGGACGTATACGATAGAACGATGAACATCAATCTGAAAGGCATGTTCATGCTCTCGAAATATGCGATCCCCGAAATGAAGAAGAACCCTAACGGGGGAGCAATCGTAAACACATCCACCGGCGACTTCATTCTCTCATGGTTCGCTGAAGCCGCTTATGTCGCCTCTAAGGGAGGAGTCGTAGGCTTAACGAAAGCAATGGCTGTGGATCACGCCAAAGACAAAATCAGAGTAAACGCACTACTCCCCGGAACCATAAAGACACCCCTAACCGAAAAGGCGGTCGCTGATATCGTGGCTAGAGGTGGCAATGTGCAAGAAGTAATGGACTTCATGATCGGATGCCACCCAATGGGAAGATTAGGCGAACCTGAAGAAGTCGTGAAAGTCGCCGCTTTCCTATTATCAGACGATGCGTCATTCGTCACCGGATGCATGATGACAGTAGACGGCGGATTCACGCTGACTCACGAAATCACAAAATACAGAGCGTAAATCAACCGCGTCAACGACGAAGGCATCCAAGAATAACTAAGCCAACAATAATATGACGCGGTATCTTAACCGGCTGGACCACGGGCCCGTCCGTTCCTAAAGCATACGGAACACTCAAACCAATTCTTGTTGTTTGTTGAATTGGTGGTTGGGCTTACTATACCCTTTTGATCGCGATTCGCGTCTTTCGGCATGTAGGTTGTGTGCTGAGATGAAGGCCGCTGTTGTTGGACAGAATGGAGGATTGGAGTTACAGGATCTCCCGGTTCCTACTATTAGTGAAGCGGAGATTCTGGTTCGGATGCGTGCGTGTGGGATTTGTGGCACTGATCTTGAGAAGGTGCGTGGGGATGCTGTTACCACGTCTGTTCTGGGACACGAGGTGGCTGGTGTGGTAGAACGTGTCGGGAAGTCGGTTAGAGGGATTGAGGTTGGTGAGAGAGTTGTTGTGCATCATCATGTTTCGTGTGGATCTTGCTATTATTGTAAGAATTCGTTTGAGACGGTTTGTGAGTCGTATCCGAAGAGTCACTTGGAGCCTAGTGGATTTGCGGAATTTTTTCGGGTCTCTGAGATTCTCGTAAATGGTGGGGCGGTTCATCGTATTGTGTCTGAGTTGAATTTTGAATCGGCTTCACAGGTCGAACCTACTGCTTGTTGTATTCGTGCTTTGAGGAAAGTTGGGATTAAGGCTGGTGAGACTGCTGCCGTTTTTGGTTTGGGGCCTGTGGGTTTGACGCTCGTTGAACTGTTGAGACTGTACGGAGTTGCACCGGTTTTTGCGATTGATGTTATTGAAAAGCGTAGAAACTTGGCTATCACGGTCGGTGCGAACCGCACTTTTGATCCTAGAAGAGACGATGTACCGAATCTAATCATAGCGCAAACTGAAAGGGGAGTCGATTGTGCAGTGGTCGCTACCGGTAATCCAAAAGCAATAGAGCAAGCGTTGCAACCGGTACGTAAGGGAGGAAAGGTTCTTCTGTTCGGAGCTCCGGCCCGTGGCACACAGGTAACATTCGACGTAAGTCGAATGTGGATTCGAGAAATTAATTTTCTTTCAAGTTACTCTGCGTCCGAGCCGGATATGCAGATGGCCCTGGATCTGATTCAACAGCGACGAATATCTCCGTCGACGCAAATTACCCATCGGTTCCCACTTAGTCAAATCAGCGACGCGTTTCATGTTGCCGGTATCGCGGAGGATGCGGGCAAAGTAATTGTCGAGAATCCATGATCCAGCCCTACCGTTTCATTGAGGCAATTTGAATGTTGGCTGTTAGGTTCTATGGGCCAGGACAGTTGCGAGTAGAAGATCTTCCAATTCCAAAAGCAGAATCAGGGGAGTTAGTCGTGAAGAATAGTTTGGCTGTAACCTGTGGAACGGATGTGAAAATGTATCGTCGCGGGCATCCCCTTGCGAAACCTCCACTGATAATTGGCCATGAATTCGCTGGAATCGTATCGGAGGTTGGCGCTGGAGTTGAACAATTTAAAGAAGGTATGAGAGTGGTTGCTGCAAACTCTGCACCTTGTAACAATTGCTATTACTGTTCTATCAAAAAACCTAATCTCTGCGAGCACCTGGACGATTGCCTAGTTGGTTTTACTTGGCCAGGAGCATATGCTGAATATGTCCGTTTACCGGCCAGAATCGTTCAACAAAATACTTTCGTAATCCCCGATCACGTTCCGTTGGAGAATGTTGCAAGCTTGGAGCCCTTGGCTTGTGTTGTTCATGGATGGGATCTCGTTGATTTCGAACCTGGTGGAACAGTTGCTGTCATTGGCGGCGGCCCGATAGGTCTCTTGCACGCACAACTGGCGCATCTTCACGGAGCAAAATTGGTCCTACTCTGTGATCCACACACGGACAGGTTGTCTGGATCTGCAAGAGTTGGAATTGACGTTATAGTGAACTCAAAGAGTGAGAATGTGCACGATCGAATCCTCGGTCTGACTGAGGGTAGGGGAGTTGATTTGATCGTTGAAGCTGCTGGAAGAAAGGAGGCTTGGGAATCCTCTCACCTTCTCACTCGGAAAGGTGGCATCGTTCTTCTTTTCGGTGGATGCTCGTCAGGCACAGCTGTATCTTTTGATGCTGGGAGAATTCATTATGGAGAGCTTCAAGTTCAAGGCGCGTTCCATCATACTCCTTCTGCGGTTGATCGTGCATTCAAACTGGTGGTGTCTGGTAGAGTTTCCACTAAGCCGTTAATTTCGCATGAGATGCGGTTGGAGAAAGCGGAGGAGGCGTTGCAGTTGATGAGCGCAGGGAAGGCTTTGAAAGTTGGGCTTCGAGCGAACTAATAGCCCGTTTAGGGGTAAGTGTAGCTTGGTTTCATCGAAATAGCGTGACCGCTAACCGTCTCTGCGACCATTTTCAGGATCGGTTCCGTATCCATGTAGTAGAAACGAATGCTCTCTCCGAGCCGTCCGCTCATTAAGACGTCGACACCGATTTTCTTGAAATTACTTAGTGCAGTATCAACGTCTTCAGTTGGGCTGACCATTGATACGTGATGCAAGCCTTCGCCCTTTTGCTCTAGAAATTCCTTGTATATGCTTGGACCTTCGAGTGGTTGTAGGATCTCAAAGTCTATGGGATCACAGTGCACTTCGGCTCCGATCATTGAGTAGTCGGTTGGCTTGCCGTGTAGTGTAGTGTGGTGTAGTGTTGGAGGCTTATGTTCGTAGACGCTCCAAGGTCCCCATCCTAATGCTTTATGGTAGGCTTCCATGGTTTTGCGTAGATCTTTGACTACTACCGCAATCTGAGTAATTCTCATGCCGGGTGGGACTGATTTTTTCATGCGATCTCACACGATAATTGTTTGCTGGAGGTGATAAAATACTTTAGATTTGGTTTTCAGAGAAGACCTTCAGCGTTCTCGAGATTGCGCTTGACTTCCTGTAGAAAGCGAGCGGCGGGTACTCCATCGATGATTCTATGGTCGAAGACAAGGGTTAGCATTGTTGTGGGTTTAGCTACTACTTGACCTCCGACTGCGACTGGTTTGTAGGCAATTCGGCCCAATCCCAGGATGGCGCACTGAGGAGGGTTGATTATGGGTGCGAATGATTCAACGTCACAAGCGCCGAGATTTGTGACTGTGAACGTTCCTCCAGTTAGATTCTCAATGGTTAGTCGATTCGCTTTCGCCTTCTCGGCGAGTTCGTTGATTTCGGCGTTGATTTCGCGCACTGTCTTATTGTTAGTGTTTTGGATTGCTGGAGCGACAAGGCCCTGGTCAGTGTTTATTGCCAATGCTACGTTGATTTGGGAATACGTTACGATCTCGTCGCCTTCGAGAGAGGAGTTGACGATTAAGTGCTTCTCCAGCGACTTTGCGACTGCTTTTACGGCTAATGCTGTAAACGCGATATGGCTTTCCTTCTCTTTCAGGCTAACTAGCGTCGTGGCGTCGGTTTCCATTGTGATGGTGACGGCTACAGTATTTCTGGCGCTGTATGATAATCTCTCTGCAACTGCTTTCCTTATGCCTTCCAGTTTGGTTCGTTTTAAAACGGTGGGGCTTCGAGATTGAGTTGTTTGGGGTGCAGTTTTCTTAGCAGCAGCCATGATGTCCTCGCTGCTTATTCTTCCTCCTGGTCCGGTGCCGGTTACCTGTGATATGTCTACGCCTTGTTCTTGAGCCAGTCGTCTGGCCGCCGGCGAGGCGATTACTTGTTGTTTTGCGGGTTGTGGTGTGGTTAGAGTTCGAGCCGCAACTTCCGATGAGGCGACGTGTGTAGTTTGTTGTTGTGGCGATTCGGGTTTTGCGGTTGGTTCGCCGATTATCGCTACTGCCTGTGTTACCGGTACATCGTCTCCTGGTTTTGCTAGGATTCTCGTTAGGAGGCCGCTTTCAGGTGCTTCTATTTCGAAGGTTGTCTTTTCGCCTTCGACAACAAGGATCGGTTCTCCCTTCTTTACTTGTTCGCCTTCTTTCTTGAGCCATTCAACAATTTTCCCGCTCTGCATTCCGGGGTCGAGTCGGGGCATTACAACTTCTGGCATATGATTCACTTTCCAATCATGTTTGTCGCTGTTTCGATGATCCGATCAGCGTTCGGCATATACAGGTGTTCAAGCGGCGGTGAGAATGGGATTGGTGTTAGAGCGCATGCGACCCGTTGGATTGGAGCGTCCAAGTAGCCGAAAGCGGATTCCTGAACTGTTGCGGATATTTCTGCGCCAACTCCTCCTGTTCTAATGTCGTCGCATGCGATTATCAATCGTGACGTACGTTTGACTGATTCAATAATTGTTTCAATGTCTAACGGCTGCAGCGTTCTGACGTCGATGACTTCTGCGGAGATGCCTTTCTCTTCAAGTTTTGTTGCAGCGGTGATGGCTTCACCGACGACTCTTGAGATGCCGACGATTGTTACATCTTCGCCTTTTCTTTTTATTTCAGCTTTCCCGAACGGGATCGTGTATTCTTCTTCAGGTACGGGACCTTTTGTTCTGTATAGTAGGCCACATTCTAGGAAGAGTACGGGGTTGTTGTCGCGTATTGCGGTTTTCAACAATCCTTTCGCATCATATGGGGTGGCTGCTGTAACGACTTTGAGGCCTGGTACTTGCATGAACCATGCTGGGGTGAATTGTGAGTGTTGTGATCCATGTTGTCGACCCAGACTGTATTGGGTTCTGAGGACCATAGGGACTTTGAGTTGTCCGCCGCTCATGAATCGCATTTTCGCGGCCTGTGTACATAATTGATCCATGCAGATGGGTAGAAAATCCATATACATGATTTCGGCCACCGGCTTCAATCCTACCAGAGCCATACCGACTGCTGCTCCGGCGATTACGATTTCGGATATGGGTGTATCTTTCACTCGTTCTGGTCCGAACTCATCCAATAATCCGCGCGTGGCTTTGTATACGCCGTTGAAGACTCCGATTTCTTCGCCGAGCAAGATGACGTTTGGATCTCGAAGCATTTCTTCTCTTAACGCCTCCCGTAAAGCGTCAGCGTAGCTAAGTTCTCGCAATTTAATCGTCTCCTGCATATACGTAATTCAGAATTTCATCGAATGGTAAAGCCGTGCCTTCGGTTGCGAATTTGACGGCATCCTCAATTTCTTTTTGAACCGATTGTTTAATCTCTTGAATCGTGTTCTCGGTCAGCACTTTTTCGTCAATTAGTCTTTTCTCGAATGTTTTGATTGGATCCTTCGCTAACCATTTTTCCACTTCTTCGCGAGGGCGGTATTCGCCTTTGTCGTAGACTCCATGTCCCTTCATTTTGTATGTGATGCATTCGAAGAATGTGGGCTGTGAACTTGTTCTAGCCCTTTTAGCAGCGTCTTTTGTGGCGACGTACACTGAGAGGACGTCGTTTCCGTTAACGACAACTGTTTCCATATTGTATGCTCTTGCTCGTTCGGCGATGCTGCGGCTTGAAACGGCTTTGCTCACTGGGGTTGACATAGCGTATTGATTGTTTTCGCAGTAGAGTAGAACGGGTAACTTCCACAGGGCGATAAGATTCATGCCTTCATGGAATGCGCCGGTATTTACTGCTCCGTCACCGAAGAAGGTGGCCACGATGTTTTGGCTTTTCTTATGCTTTAACCCGAAACCAACTCCTGCGGCTATGGGGATTCCACTGCCCACTATGGCTGTCGCGTACAAGGAGCCTGTTTTAGGATAAATCGCCACGTGCATTGATCCACCCAGGCCTTTGCAGTTTCCAGTAGATTTGCCGAAGAGCTCAGCCATGCACAGGTTCGGTGGGACGTCTTTCGCTAGTGCGTGGCCGTGTCCGCGATAGGTTGTTACGGTGAGATCGTTCGGGTCGAGTGCAGTCATTGCGCCTACAGCGATTGCTTCTTGTCCCAGATACAGGTGAGAGGGGCCTATCAGTGCACCTTTCACGAGAAATAATTCTTCTATCTTCTCCTCGAATTTCCGTAGCAGAACCATTTTGCGAAGCATGTAGGTCAGTTTTTCCGCAGTAAGACCATAATTGCTGAAGTCTTTCTGCGATACCTCTTGAATCGTCGTCGTCACGTATCTCAAGTCCCGGCTCTTGTAAATAGAGACTTGGACTTTAGTGTTTCACTCAATTTGCGGAAATGATCTGAGCTACTATGTTCCGGCGGCACGCCACATGGGTTGAAGTATCCCTTCTTCGACCATATCCAACATCTGATTGTAGACTTGATTCCACTTCTTGAATAGGGCCTGATATTCTTCGTGATTATTCTGGTTTGGTTCTAGGGTTCTCTCCCATCTTGTCAAGTTTTTTCCGGCAGTTTTGATGTCGTGAAAGATCCCTGTGCCGGCTCCGGCGCAAATGGCGGCTCCTAGGGCGGTAGATTCCTTTACGATTGGTACTTTGATTCTAATTCCGAATACGTCAGCTAATATTTGTGGCCAGAGGAAGCCTTTGGATGCCCCACCGCAGAATACGACTTCCTTTGTTTTGTGGTGTGCGATTGTCTCAATAATTTTCATGTGCCCTAACGAAACGTAGGCGGCACTTTCCTCTATTGCTCGGAAACATTCTTTCTTGCCGGATTTGTTTGGATGTTCAATGTCGAATTGTATGAAGGACGGGGCAGCGTGCATCCATCTTTTCGCGTTCATTGTGTCGGAGAAGATTGGGATGATTCCGTTTGATCCTGGTGGGACTTCTGCAGCTTGTTTCTCGAGGAGGTAGTAAGGGTCAACGTTTTCTTTTTCAGCTAATTCTTTTTCGTGTTGGCAGAATGCGTCTCTGAACCATCGTGTTGTGAGTCCGCAGTAGAATCCGATTCCTTCTGTCATCCATTGACCTGGGACGGCGTGGCAAAGAGTTCGCAGTCTCATTTTGGGATCTATGAGTGGTTTTTCTGTTACAACGGTTTGCTGCCAAAATGTTCCTCCGATAGTGGTGCTGCAATATGTATCCACAGCGCCTACCCCGATTAATGCGAGTTGTGTGTCCGCTCCACCCATTACGACCTTTGTGTTAACAGTCAGTCCTGTTTCGTTACATGCTTTCGTCGTAACATCGCCGACAACGGTCCCAGGTTCGAGTACGTCAGGGAATATTCGGTTCGGTAGTCCGCACCATTCGATTATTTCATTTGACCAAGTTCTCTTGGAAAGTTGGAATAAATCCGAACTGGAACCGGCTGATGGATCGGTCACAAATTTTCCTGAAAGCTTGTAGATGATCCAGTCGCTTATCATTCCCATATGCGAGGTGCGTTTCAAGATTTCGGGTTGATGATGTCTTATCCATAGGAATCGTGGTGGAGACGTTATCGAGAGCCAGTCTCCCGCCCGTGAATAGATTTTCTTCCCGAGCCCCTTCCTGACCAATTGTGTAACTTCGTTTCTCGCTCGTGAATCAACGTTCGGGCAAGCCCAAATTTCGCGGCCTTCGGAATCGTAAAGAACCATTCCCTCTCTCATGCTTGTTGCGCTTACTCCAGCGATTTCGGCGGGATTTATCCCGGCTTTTTGAATTGCCTGTTTGACGCATGAGCATAATATTTTCCAGTTCTCATCCGTGTTGAATACTTGTGATCCTGGATATTCAGGGATGGATGGATGTGACCATTCTTGCGAAGCGAATGCCGTTTGATTGCCGTTCGAATCGAAAATTACGCATCTGCAACTTCCGGTGCCAGCGTCTATTGCGGCTAGGTAAGTCAAACTACGTCAACTCTAGCCTAATTGCTATCGTGACTAGGATGGTTGTGGCAAATAGCCGGTTTGTCCATACTTTGTTTTCTTGAACACCCGTAGATAATCAAGTTCCTTCTTTGTGAACTCCTTAGGTTTGGTTAGTTGCATTGAGTAAAAGGCTTGTTTCGCTACATCTTCAAGCACAATCGCAGTGTCTAGTGCTTCCTCCGGAGTTCGTCCAACAACGACGACGCCATGTTTGCGGAGTAGAACGGCATCTATTCTCTCAAGCGCCTTCAAAATTGCGTCCAATTCTACAGGTTTCGTTGTGCCGGGCAAAGAATATTTTCTGACGATCGGCACTCTTCCACCAAGATAGAACGCTTGCTCCGCTGACACGCATGGGATGTCCATGTTTGCCGCGGCGAAGCCGCACGCCATAGGAGAATGGGTGTGAATTACAGTGTTTATGTCTGAACGATGGCGATGAATGTACGTGTGCATGGGCGTTTCGACAGACGGCCTAAGATTACCCTTAATCAGCTTCCCGTCATAGTCTACTACGATTAGATTGTCTGGATGAACCCTTGACTTACTAAAGCCGCTTGGTGTGATGAGCACATAGTCGGTGTTCGGGATTCGAACGCTCACGACTCCGAACGTGGAGATAACGAGATGATTATCGAACAGTCCCTGACCCGCATCAACAACTCTCCTTTTAAGATCGTTGAGTTCGGACGGGGATATCTGATCAAGTTTAGTGGAGGACATGGTAAGCAACGGTATTTCTACCGCCGATTGCGCGGTGCTTTCTCTAGGCTATAAGCGTTAGTAACAACTGGTCTAGACGCTCTAGGTTGGTAGATTTTATAAACAACGTTCGGCGACGTGTTCGAGCAGTGAGATAATGGCGACCACGCAGCATAAGACCTTCCTAAGGGAAGCCACTGGTTTAGTTAGATCGTTTAGTTGGTACGACGCTGTAATTCTCAGCCTGGCCGTAACCGGCCCGACTATGTTCGGAATCTCCTCTCAGATGGGTTATGTTGCTCCGAATGGGCCTGGAGCCGACTTTGTCACATCAGCGCTAATGGGTTTGATATTCATGATCCCTCTTGGAGTGCTGTATTACCTATTTTCGGTTCAGATGCCTCGTTCTGGAGCAGACTACATTTGGGTAGGCCGAAGCCTGCATCCAGTTTTAGGATTCATTGGAGGATGGGCGATGTTCATCTCGTTCATCGCCCTGCTGGCGTCTGCGTCTGTAACTGAACCTGCAGTTGTCATGCCTGATGTCTTTGTGGCTTGGGGGTATATTTGGCACAACCCAGGATTGATCACGTTAGGTCAAAGTTTCGCTAGTAGTAATACAAACCTCTTCGTCGGCACACTTTTCGTTATAGTCGTCGCTATTCTGATCACCAGTTTAACCCCCAGACTCTACAGTAGAATCATGCTAACTCTTGCAGGCATCATATTTCTCGGAACTTTCGTCTTCATCGGTGCTCTAGCGGCCGCGACGCCTGCTTCGTTCGCTGCTGGCCTCAGCAGTATGACGAATGGGTCTGTGACCTATAATGGAGTGATTTCACAAGCCCAATCGGCGGGCTTTACTTATGTGCCTGTCAACACCCAAGCTACGTTACTGGCTATCCCATTCGGCGTCTTGCTATTCAACGGATTCAATTACTCCACTTATTTCTCTGGTGAAGTTAAGAACGTAAAGAAGAGCATGCTGTGGGGTGTACTGATAGCGCTGGCTATATGCGGTATCTTAGATATGGTTGGACTATATTTTGCGGTGAATGCGGAAGGCTACCAATTCGTACAAGCGGCGTTCGCGTCGTTTGCTGCTGGCACATTTGGGTTAGGCGTATCTCCTTGGACTCCTCTCTTCATCCCTGCAGTGCTCAACAACGCATATCTTTCGAGTTTTGTTGAGTTCGGCTTTTTGCTGTTCAACTTTTGGTGGGCGGCAGGACTGGCAATGTGTACCTCCAGATACGTATTCGCGTTCTCTTTCGACCGGGTACTGCCAACCGCTTTTGCCGACATAAGTGACAGGTTCCGCGTTCCACTGAAGGCGATTGGACTCACGTTCGTATTATCTGTCATCTTAACTTACATCGCCATTTACACAACGTACATCGGACAGCTTCTGAACGTGACGACAATCTGGGCGATCGTGTGGATCATGGTCGGTCTTTCAGCGATAATCTTTCCATACTACAGAAAGGACTTGGCTCAGAATATGGCAGGAGCACGTCTCCTTCCGATCTTTGGCGTTCTAACAATCTTAGGGATGGGAATGACCTTCTATTGGTCTATCACCAACCCGGCGATTGGACCATCAACTCCCAGCTCAACTCTCCTGCTGATTGCGATATTCGGATCTGGTTTGCTCATCTTCCTGGCAAGGTACTTGTACTTCAAACCAAAAGGAATCGACCTAATCCACGTACAAAGGGAGATTCCCCCTGAGTAAACTGAAATAAAGAGAACAAAGCTCGACGATATTCAAGCCCGCAAAGGCTGCAGGAATTTCTCCTGCAGCATACCTCGTCTCTATGCAGATAAGCAAAGTTCTAGTTACCCCACCCACGCTTAGGTTTGATACGATTCTAAATGGGAAAAATTGAGATAACAGCAAACCTAGGCGAAACTCACTATGATCCGCAAGCATTTGTCGATGCCACCGTTTATGCTGAGAGAATGGGTTTTCGTACCGCTTGGTTTGGCGATCATATCTTCCCGTGGTACCACTCCGGGAAGAGATCCGCATTCATCTGGTCCGTGATGAGTGTCGCGTTGGAAAAGACGAATCGAATCAAAGTTGGACCCTGGGTAACCGTTCCGACGGGAGCTCGATACCATCCCGCCATTATTGCGCAAGCAGCCGCAACATTAGACAATATGTATCCGGGAAGAATTCAGCTCGGAGTTGGAACGGGTGAAGCATTGAACGAACGACCCTTCTGGAACGGAAACTGGCCGAAATGGGAAGAAAGAATGGAACGACTAACTGAAGGCATCAAATTAATCCGACAGATGT
>Ga0209517_10001915_pt1 | contig 30464 bp, 24 predicted proteins | sample PeaSoiMetSII2010_FD_187695 | JGI IMG/M metagenome (GOLD analysis project Ga0209517, IMG submission 187695) | Peat soil microbial communities from Weissenstadt, Germany - SII-2010 (SPAdes) (version 2) | ecosystem: Environmental > Terrestrial > Soil > Wetlands > Peat | place: Germany...
TCCAGGGTAGCGAAGTTGTCAAGCCCCTTTCCGCGCGTTGCGCTCCCCCGCACGCACCGCCCCCATTTTCATCATCACGGGTGGCCCGCCCCGGGCCATGCAGTTTCGCCTGCTGAATCAGGCAGACAACCTGCTTTTCGCGAAAAGACAGCCTCGGAGCGGAGGACGCCTCCCGATCGGCAGGAGCCAGCTTGCAGTATGGGCAAGCGTACTCACGGCCGAGCGTGCCAAAAAACTTCGGCGCTTGCGTGAACCTACGCGCCTCTTGTTTCCAAAAATCACCCAAGCAGCTCGAACAGGTTCGCGACAGCATGCCGGAGCGCGTTGTGATGATGAATCACGATGCCCGCGCTCCGGAAAAGGCCGTGTTCCATCTGCCGCCATTGGTTCCGTCCCAACGCGCGAGCCGGACCGCGCCAACACGCGTGCAGCAACCCCGAGCGGCATCGGCGTGGAGTCCACCTGCATCTTTCCCGGGGGAGTTTACCGGGAGGTGACCGGATCATCAATCTCCGCGAGGAAAGTTGTGACGCTTGGAGCCCAAATAACTCGTCCCACGCGTCACAAAATTCCGCTGCCACTCCGCAACCGGAAGCTCTGCACAATGTGCTGTGGGGCAGTGCCGTGGCGCACGCTCTCAGAGTGCCTGCGCCACGTTCAGACAAGGACAATTCGGACCACCGGGTCAAATCGGACCGTCCACGCCGCCCGGTTCCTGGAACAGCGCTAGGATTGCCTGGGGAGGGGCCTTATGCTCGCGACACTGGGAAGGTGGGAGATCGGAACGAACCCGTCAAAACCGGCAGGATACGACTCCATCCAGGTTTACCAACTCGAGCCGGAGTCATGCGAAGCGCCGGCTGGTGCGGTGGACCTCGAGGAACTCGCCGGCGATTTCATCACCCGGCACGTACTGGAGAGGGATTCCGTGTTCTTCGAGGGCTAGCTCCGGGCTAACTTACTCGGAGGATGGCGTTCAGTGTGGGCGGATTTTCATGGGGACGGGGTGGGTGTGGATGGTCATCTGCGTCACGACGCTCCGGGCCGGGGACCACGAGAGATGGGTCGCGACCTTGGGGGTCGCCGATCAGGCACACGCGCAGGCCAAGTTCCAGGAGGCGGCCGATGGGCTCAAACTGGCGGTTGGAATCGCGGAAAGGCTGGAGCACGCCGATGTGCCGTTGGCCGAGACGCTGACGCTCCTGGGATCGGTCTATGCGGATATGGGCCGGCTCCGGGATGCGGAGAGCGCGTACCTTCGGGCTTTGGCAGCGTGGGAGCGGGGAGATTCGGCCGACCCCGAGCGAAGCAATGTGTTGATGGGCCTGGTGAGGGTGTACACGGGGTTGGAGGAGTTTTCCAAGGCCGAGCGATTCGGACACTCCGCGATCCAAGTCCGCGAAGAGGCCTTGGGGCCGCGCCATCCCGATGTGGGCGCGGCCTATCAGAATCTGGCCGCGGTTTACCACTACGAACGCCGCTATTCGCAGGCGATGGAAATGTACCGAAGAGCCCTGGAGATATTGAGCAACAGCGGACGGATCGAGGATTCCGCGACAGTACGGGGCAACCTGGGGATGCTGCTCGGCGCGATCGGGCGGCTGGACGACGCTATTGCGGAGATACGGCAAGCGATCGACATCCTGGAAGTCTCGGGACCGAGCTTAAAGCCCAAGCTCGCACTTGGGCTGACCAACCTGGCGACGATGTATTGCCGGATGGGGCGGTGGGCAGAGGCTGAGGCGCCGTTGCAGCGGGCTCGCGAGATCATTACCGGAGTGTTTGGGCCCGATCATTTCTCGCTGGATCCGGTTCTGCGGACTTATGCGGACGTTCTGCGGCACACGGGCCGGAAAGCGGGAAGCGCGGCAGATGGAGCGCAAGGCTGAAGTGCTGCGGCAGGCGGCGGCGCAGAACCTAGCGGGATACACGCTGGATGTGAAGGCGTACCGCCCCTGACCATCCCAGTATCGGCGTATGATGGCAGAGGAGGGGGCTGTCATGTATCGCCGACCCGAGCATTCGCGAATTCAGGAACTGCTGAAGCGGATCAAGCGTTTCTTCAAGCGCGATCCGGAGTTGCCGGATGATCCGTACGCCATGGTGGGCGCGCCGAAAAAGCCCCGGCCGCCGTATCGCCGGGCGGCCGCGGCGGAAGAACTGGATTAGCGCGTGGAAGGCCGCGATGGGTATGGGGTGTTGTACCCCTTGGCGTCCCACCAGAGAATCCGGTTCAGCGTATCCGCCGGGGCCTCGTCGGGCTCGGTCCAATCCATGGCCGCCGATTGGCGCGCCGCCCAAAGCCGGCGGCCGTTCAGGGCTCGCAACGGCGGATTCATCTCGTCGAGCTCCACCTTGGGAACCAGGTGCTGGTATGGCGCCGGGTCCGTCTGTGCGGTAAAGATGCTGGTCATGGCGCGGGCAGCCTTCAGGTAGCGCGTGCGCTGGGGAATGCGGAAGATCTCCTGGATGGTGCGAATCATGCTCGTGTGGTTGTAATTGTTCGAATCGACGGCGTTGCGCCGGACGAACGGGCCGATGGCCAGGGCCACGGTGCGGTGTCCATCCACGTGGTCCACGCCGTTTTGAGCGTCGTCTTCCACCACCAGGATAAGGCTCCTCGACCAGAAGCGGCTTTTGGAGATACCCTCGACGATGCGGCCGAGCGCGAGATCGTCATCCGCCACCATGGCGCGCGGCGTGGGAGATCCGGGGCGCGTGCCGTTGGTGTGGTCGGCGGTCAGGGTCAGGATGCTCAAGTTGGGCATCTCCCCGCTCTTCTCGCGCTCCGCCAGCTCGCGCAGGAACTCCTCGGCGCGAATCTGGTCGGTCATGCTGGTGGTGTTGTTGGGGTAGCGCTGGCTGCAATACGGGGCGAGCGCGGGAACGCCGCTCCTGGCGCCGACGGCGGCCTGCCATTTGCCGTCTTTGTAGAGCTGATAGTATTGGGTCCACGTGAGCAGATCGCCCTCGTTTATGTCGACGGTATTTTGTCTGGCGGGATCCCAGCGCGCGGGCAACTGGAATTCGCCGTAGATGCGCACGTCGAAGGGCTTCAGCGCGCCCTGCCAGAAGAAGCCGGTGGGGGCGACCGTGAGCGCGTCGCTCATGTTCCAGGCGTAGCCGCGCGGGGAGGCGGCAAAGGCGCGTTCCACGTAGTCGCTGACGAAGGCCTGCATCAGCCAGTGGTGGCCATCGAAGCTGATGGCGCCACCGGCGTAGAAGTTGTCGAGCACCACGTACTTCTCGGCCAGGGCGTGGTGGTTGGGCGTGATGTCGCGGCCGAACATGACCAGCTTGGGGTCGCCGTTGGCCTTTTGGATATCGCCGAAGACCTGGTCGTAGGTGCGGTTCTCCTTGACGATCAGGAAGACGTGCTGAATGCCCAGGTCCGCAAGGTTAGTCACGCCGCCGGCGGGTTCGTAGACCGGGCTGTTGGCGGCGCGAACTTCGCGCGTGCCCGCGGTCACCTGGAGCGGCGTGAGAGCGGGGATGCGCTCGAGCGACCCTTCGTACACCAGGGAGCTGAAGGTCCCATCCTTGCGGAGCGTATTGCCGATGCCCTTGATGTTCAGCACCCGCAGCGAGCCGTCTTCGGCCAGGGCGATGGCGGAAGGAAACCAGGCAGTGGGCACCGCGCCCTCTACCTTCCAGCTCTTGCCGGATTCCCGGAGCACCGCGATGGCGTTGTTGCCGGCGCAGGCCACGTAGAGAGTTTTGCCATCGGGAGCGAAGACCGAAGCGATCGGCTGGGTGCCCAGCGCGGCATCGGGGATGGTGGGGATCTTGATGTCGGTGCGGGCCAGCGTCTTGGTATCGAGGATGGAGATGGAATCGGAATGGCCGTTGGCGATGGCCAGCAGCTTCTCGTCGGGGCTGAAGGTCAACTGCGACGGCGCCAGGCCGACCGCAACCTCGGAGACCTTGAGGGTCTCAGCGTCCACTGCGCTGAGCGTTCCGGTGGATGACGAACCGGAGATGGGATCGGTGACTACCGCGGTTCCGCTGGAGGGCGCGGTGGTGTCGTTCGGTCCCGGCCGGCGGCCGCCGCGGTTGGTCACGTAGATCTTGCCGCCCTTGGAGACGGCCACGCCGAAGGGTGCGATGCCGACCTCGATCTCCCGGGTGACTTCGTGGGTCGTGGCATCGATGACGCCCAGGGTGTTGTTGCGGCTCATGGCCACGTAGGCGGTTTTGCCGTCGGGCGAGAAGGCGATGCCGGTGGGCACGGCGTGGCCCTTCAGCTCGATGCGGCTGGTCTTTCCGGGCATGCCGACATCGGACAACTCGGCGATGAGGATGCCGTCGCCGCCGTTGCGCGCGGTCTCACTGGCCCAAAGCTCGCGATTGCCGGGCCGGAAGGCGATGCCCGCGTAGGAGGTGGTCCGCGCGGGAATCTCGGCGACGCGCGTACCGGTGGACCCGTCGAGCAGCAGGAGGCTGCGCGTGTCGAGAACCGCCAGGATGCGTTTCGCGGAATCGAAAGCCATGTCCACGGGGCGGCCGGCGATCACGGTTTGCTCACCCCAGGGGCGGAGCATCTGGTTGGTGGGCACCAGGTAATATCCACCGGCCTGATGGCCGAGGGCGGCGGTGGTCTTGAGTGCGGAGAAAACCGCAGTTTCCTGGGCGATGAGGGTTGCCCAAGCCAGAGCGATGGCACAGAGGATGGTGGTGCGCATAGTTGATACCAGGATAACTGCTGTTGGTGACAATTGGGTGAAAGGTGCCCGCGTCCGCCGCGTCCATGACCGAAGGGCAACTGGCGGGTTACATGGGACATACTATATAGCAAGATGAACAAGCTCGTTTATGGTCTTGCCCTGCTGTTCTGCGTGGCGTTTGCCGGCATGCTGGACGCTCAGTCCGGGAGTCTCACGATTTATTGGATCGACACCGAGGGCGGCGCCGCGACGCTGATCGTGGGCCCGTCCGGACAGTCGCTGCTAGTGGATACCGGCAATCCCGGTCCCGGCGCCGAGGATCGCGATGCGAAGCGCATTTTGGAAGCCGCAAAACTCGCCGGTCTGACCAAGATCGACATGCTGTTGTCGACGCACTTTCACAGCGACCACGTGGGCGGAGCTCCAGCGCTGGCGAATATGATTCCCATCGGCCGGTTCTACGATCACGGCGAGTCGATCGAGACGTCGGATCCACGGGCGGCGCAACTGTTCGATGCCTACAGGGCGGCGGCGGACGGAAACAGGACTACGGTCAAGCCGGGCGATAAGATTCCGCTCCCGGGAACGGACGTCACGGTGGTGGTCTCGAACGGAGAGCCGATCGCCAAGGCGATCAACGGCGGCGGGCCGAACGCACTGTGCAAAGACGCCGTGCAGAAAGACTCGGACAAGACCGAGAATCAGCGCAGCGCGGGAATCCTGCTCACGTTCGGCAAATTCAAGTTCCTCGATCTGGGCGACCTGACCTGGGACAAGGAAATGGAGCTGGCGTGCCCGGTGGACAAGGCGGGCACGGTCACCCTGTTTCAGGCGACCCACCACGGATTCTTCGGCGATTATTCGGGCGCGCCGGCGATGATTTGGGCCATCAAGCCGCAGGTGGTGGTGGTCAACAACGGGGCGCGCAAGGGGCTGGCCGCGAACGCGTACGAGACGTTGACGAAGATTCCGGGGGTGGAAGGGATCTGGCAATCGCACCGGTCGGCGCGCAACGACGATGCGCACAATACCTCCGAACAGATGATCGCCAATGTGGATCCGGCGTCGGACGGGCATTGGATCAAAGCGGTGGTGGCGAAAGATGGGAAGTTTGCCGTGACGAACGGTAGAAACGATTTCAGCAAAACGTACGTATCGCGGTAACGAGAAGTGTCCGGAGGCGCGAGGCCGGGTCAGGGGATCCGGCGCGGACCAGGGAGACCGCCCCACAAAGCACGCTCCAGTTCGTCCATGAACTCGCTTTCGCGCTCGATCCCCATCGTCACCTTGAGCCAGAACAGCGGCAACGGGGCCAGCAGATCGTCGCCCGTTTCGCACAGGTTGACCACATCCTTCTCGGTCGTCAGCAGCGCCGTCGCGCCCTTTGCGCGTGCCTGTACGGAAATACGTTCCAGTTCCTGCGGCCGGTATCGATGGTGGTCGCTGTATTCGAACCAGTCCACGGGGACCACACCCATCCTCTCGAGCGTGCGGCGGAAGGATTGCGGATTGCCTAAGCCGCAGAACACGGCGGCCCGTTCGAACGGCCTTTCCGCGAGCGCGAACTGCCGCCCCGAGCGGTTTTCCACCCAGGCCACGGCTTGCGTCCACGCGCGGAAGACCGGCGCGCGATCGTTCCACTGCCGCACCGTGTGCTCGATCGCGCCGGCCGTATCGGCAATGTCACTGCGGCTGATGATAATGAGGCCGGCGCGCGCCAGCCCATCCATGGGTTCGCGCAAACGCCCCAGCGGGAACACCGCGCCTCCGCCAAAAGGATCCAGCGCATCGATCAGCACGATGTCCACGTCGCGCGCCAGCTTCAAGTGCTGAAAGCCATCGTCCAGCACCAGGACATCGGCCCCGAACTCGTGGCGCAACTGCATTCCCGTCTGGTAACGGTCGACGCCGATTCCCACCGGCGCCAGCCGGGAGCGAACCAAAATCTGCGGTTCGTCTCCAGAATGTTCCGGGCGGATGGCAGCGCCGGCCGCCAATACCGTGTGCGCCTCGGGCGAGCTCCGCCGGTATCCGCGGGTGAGGATTCCCGGCTTCCACCCGCTCTGTTTCAGAATCTCGACCAGGCGCAGCACGCAGGGCGTCTTTCCGGTGCCCCCCATGGTCAGATTTCCCACGCTGATCACCGGAGCGTCGATCTGGCGCTGGCCTCTCAGGTCGGCGGCCTGCCGGCGCCTCGTGCCCAGGATCCAGATGAGGGACAGCGCCCACCGCAGCGCGAACCATGGCCATGCCGGGCGATAACCCGGCAAGTGGCGCTGATGAATTCTGCGCACTTCTTCGACCGCCCGCGCGGTGGCGCCGCGCCGCGCCGCGGCACACTTCAGCGCAATGCGTCCGATGTCGGCTGCGCGGGCTGGCGCCCGCAGAAGCTGGTTCACGACGCCCGCCAGCTCCGCAGCCTCCCCGATTTCGAGACAAGCCCCCACCGCGCGGAACTGCTCCGCGACGTCCCGAAAATTCTCCATGTGCGGCCCCACGATCACCGCCTTGCCGAAACATGCCGGCTCCAGGATGTTGTGGCCGCCGCGCCGCGCCAGCGTTCCCCCCATGAAAACAACATCGGCGAAGGCGAATAGTCCGCTCAGTTCCCCGATGGTATCGAGCAGGAGCACGTGGGGCAGCCGCATCTGTCCGCCACCGGGGTCCCCGGCCTGTTCCGTCATCCTGGACCGCCGCACACACCGAAGCCCCGCCGCCTCCAGTTTCTGCGCCACCACCTCGAACCGCTCCGGCTTCCGCGGCGCGAGAATCAGCAGCAGGTCGGGATATCTCTCAGCCAGGTTCCGGAAGGCCGCAATCACCTCGTCGTCCTCGTCCACGTCGCCGGCTTCGGCGGGAGGCATGGTGCTGGCGGCGATCCAGACCTTTGCCGGCCGGCCCGTTTTCAGATACGCTTCCAGATACGCCGCTACCGGCGACGCGGGCGCCGCGGGCATGGCTTCGAAATCGTACTTGAAGTTGCCGCCGATGCGCGTACGCCCCGGCGGCGCCCCCAGCGCGACAAACCGCTCGCGCATCTCGTTCGATTGCGCCAGGATCGAATCCGCCGCCGGCAGCACTGCCCGAAACAGCCACCGCAACCGCCGGTAGCGCGGGAAAGCGCGATCTGAAATCCGCCCGTTTACGATGATCAAACCGGCGCCGGTACGCTTCACCTCGCGAAACAGGTTGGGCCAGATCTCCGTCTCCGCGATTGCCACCACCGAGGGCTCGAGCGTCCGAAGCACCCGTCGCACCGCGAACACATAATCCACCGGTGCATAGAAGACCCCGTCCGTGAGCCCTGCCAGTTTCTCGACTGCCGTCGCCCGGCCGGCCAGCGTCGAAGTGGAGACGAAAAGCCCGCTGTGGGGAAACTGGGTCCGCAGGCGCCGGACGAACTCCACGCACGCCAAAACCTCTCCCACCGAAACTGCATGCAACCAGATCCCGCCGGGGCCGGTCTGTTTAAAAGAGTGCGGCAGAAATCCCAAGCGCTGCGGCAAGGATTGCCAATACCCTCGGTTGCGCAGGCCGCGGAGAAGATAATATGAAACCAGGACAGGCGGCCCAATCGCCTGAAGAATTCGGTAGAGGAAATAGATGCCTTTTGTTTTCAAACGTTTGGCTCTTTTCATGAGTATAGCGGCCGCGTTCGCAGCGGACAAGGAGGCCCCCTTCCGGCCTGCTCCCGCAGCCAGCTATCCGCATCGCCAGACCAATAACAAAGTCACCATCGGAGTGGATCCGTACCTTTCCGAAGACAAGGTCAAGTCCGCCTTCGGCAAAGTAAACCCGTACGCCTACGGCATTTTGCCCGTCCTGGTGGTGATTCAGAACGATGGCGATCAGACCATTCGCCTGGACAAACTCAAGGCCGAATACGTGGGGTCGGGCAGCAATCGGGTGGAAGCCACGCCCGCCCAGGATGTCCGGTATAGTCGCGGCGCGAATCGGCCAACCGTGCCGGTCGGTCCCATCCCCAGCCGCATCAAAAAGAATCCGCTGAACGTCTGGGAGATCGAGGGCCGCGCGCTGGCCGCCCAAGTGCTTCCCCCCGGACAAACCGCCAGCGGATTTTTGTACTTCCAGACCGGCCTGCAACCCGGCTCGGTGCTTTACCTGAACGGCCTCGTGGAAGCCGGCACGGGCAAGGAACTGCTGTATTTCGAGATCCCGCTGCGGTAGGCAGCCTGCAACCACCCCTCCGCCGGCAGCGTCCAATTCAGTAGAAAGCAACATTTGTGACAAGCGATAATCCCAAGAAACAGGAGCCGGTGAATCGGTGTGCCCACTGCGGCCACTTCGAAAGCGAGCACGGGACTACCGGAACCCGCCCGTGCCTGGCCACGGTTGGCGACCTCACCGACCGCGATTTTTGCCCGTGCGATGCCTTCCGCCCCGGCATTTCGAAGGCCGCGTAGCACTGATTGCAGCTTCGCCGCGCTAGTTCTCTGACCGGGTGGTTCAGTGCCTTTGCGAAAAGCCCTCCCTTACGGTCGGGGCTCCGATCAGAGCCGCGCGCGTCAGGGAACGGTCTAGCGCGCTATTGGACTGCAGGCGCGGCTTCTCCGTTCAAGTCCTCAACCGCGATGGGCGGGTTGTAGTACAGGATCCGCTGGCAGCTCTCGCAAACCAAAACCTGCTCGCCCTTCCTCAGGTCCTGGAAAAACTGCAGCCGCATCGCCATGTTGCACGCGGTGCAGCGGCCGTCGACAGCCTCCGCCACGCCGATGCCCCGGCGCGACTTCCGCGTCCGCTCGTACCGCTGGTAGGTGGAAGGCGTGACTTCGGCAACGATGGCGGCGCGCTCCGTCTGGAACTCGCCCGCAGCCTGCTGATCGGCGGCGGTGCGCTCGCGCGCCAGCGCCTTCTCGGCCTCCACCTCGGCCTTCTCGGCCTTCAATGCGGTCTCCGCGGCCTTCACGTTCTTGTCCAGCGGCTCCGATTCTCCCATTAATTCCAAGATGCGATCCTCGGATTTGCGGATTTCCTTCTGGCAGAATTCGATCTCGGTCTGAAAGGCCCGGTATTGCTCGTTGGTCTTCACCTGGAGCATCTGGTCCTTCAACTTGGAGATCTTCTGTTCCTGCGCCTGGATGTCGGCTTCGCAGTTCTTGCGCTCTTTCTGGTTGGCAACCAGAGCGGCGCGGTCGGCTTCGAGTTTGCGCTCATGGGAAACGAGCCGCTTTTCGATTTCAGCGATGTGTTTGGGCAGGGCGGCGATCTCACGCGCGAGGTCCGTAAGTCGATTATCGATTTCCTGCAGGCGGATCACCAACTTCAGGTCGGGGAGCATTTCTTATCGAAGTGTAGCACGCGGTTCTTACTGCCTCCAGTTCCTCCACCCCGAGTGCCCGCGCGATTGCGTAGAAAACGGCGACGCCCAGCGGAATCGAAATCGCCACATCGGCAAATTGTGCCAGCCTTCCCGCGCCCGCCGCCAGGTGGATTCCGTAGCTCGACCCGCGGCACACCGCGCCCATCAAGCAGGACGCCGCCGCGATCCTCAGAGAGCTCGATCGAAGCCTGCCATCGTGAATCCCGTGCACGCGGCCCCGCAGTATGGCGAAGAGCGCCACCGCTCCGAACAGCGCGACCACGGAAGTGGAGAGCGCCAGCCCCGCGTGGCCCAGGCTGGTCCATCTCAGCAGCGCCAGAGCGGCCGCCAGGTTCACCGCGATGGATGCCACGCTGACCAGCATGGGAGTGCGCGCGTCGTTCAGCGCATAAAACGCGGGCGCCAGAATCTTGATGGCGGCGTATCCCGCGAGCCCCACGCTGTAGCACGCCAGCGCCACCGCGGTCTGGTGCGTATCGAATGGCTGGAAGCGGCGTCCTTGGTAGACGATGCCGATCATGCTTTCACCCAGCACCGCGAGCCCCACGGACGAAGGGATCGTGAGGAGCATCACGGTGCCCAGCGAGCGCGCCAGCGTGTCGCGGAACTCGTCCATATGTTGGACCGCGGCGCTGCGCGAAAGCGCCGGCAGCGTTGCCGCAGCGATGGCCACACCAAAAACGCCGATGGGGAGCTGCACGAAACGGAACGCGTACCCCAGCCAACTCACGGGTCCGTCGATCACGTGACCCGAAGCGTCGGTGATGCTGGAGGCGAGGTTCGTGTTCACGATCGTGTTGATCTGAATTGCGGCGCTCCCTAGAAGGGCGGGGAGCATCAGGCGCAGGATTTGGCGCAGGCCGGGATGCCCGAAGTCGAGGCGCGGGCGAAAGCCAAAGCCCACATGGAGCAGGCTGGGCACTTGCCACAGCAATTGCAGAATCCCGCCCGCCAACACCCCGTAGGCCATCGAAACGATCAAATCCCGACCCAGCGAACGGCCCCTCGTGAAACCGAACGCCAAGCCGAGCCCCAGCCCGAACGCCACCGATCCCATGTTGAATACCGCCGAGGCCATCGCCGGGATGCCGTAGCGGTCGCACGCGTTGAGCACTCCCATGGCCTGCGCCGCCAAGGCCACCAGAGCCAGGAACGGGAACATGATGCGGGTCAGCGTCACGGTCAGTTGGAACTTGCCCGGCACCTGTTCGAATCCCGGCGCCATCAGCCGCACCAGTTGCGGGGTGAAGATCATGCCCATGATCGACACCGCGCCCACCACCACGATCAACGCCGTGGCCAGGGCGTTCGAAAGCTCCGCCGCCTCGCGTTTCCCCTTGGTCGTCAGGTATTGCGTCAGGATGGGGATGAAGGCCGACGAGAGCGCGCCTTCGGCCAACAGGTTGCGCGCGAGATTGGGAATCCGAAAGCCCAGCAGAAACGCATCGTACACCGCGCCCGCGCCAAACAGGCGCGCCATCGCCATTTCGCGGACCAGTCCGGTGATGCGGCTCAGCGACACCGCGGCCGAGACGATGCCCGCCGAGCGGAAAAAGCTGTGCCTTTCCACGCTACTCAACGCGCCGGACTTCCACCTGGCGGTACATCTCCTGGGTCTGCTCCAGCGTGGCGAAGCCCATTCCCGGAAGGCGGGCGGTGGCGGTTCCCGCGGCCACGCCCCAGCGCAGTGCGTCCGCCACGCCGGACTTACGTTGGATGGCCCAGGTGTACGCCGCGGAAAGCGCATCCCCCGCGCCGATGGGGCACAACGCATCGATGCGCGGCGGCAGTGCTTCCACCAGGCCGCTGGCGAATGCGCCCACGGCGCCGCGGCTGCCGAGCGACAACACTACGGACTCGGCGCCCATGGCGCGGATGCGTTCCGCGGCTTCCAGGTAGTGCGTGCGCGTGAGCAGCGTCCGGCCAAGCAAACGCTCGGCTTCCTGTTGGTTGGGAGTTACCACCGTCGGCTTCGCCTCGATGCCTTCCACCAGCGCCTGACGATCGGCATGCAGCAGCGTCTTCACTTTTTTCTGGCGCGCTATGGAGATCATCCTGCCATAGAACGACGGCGGCACACCGGGCGGCAGGCTGCCGCAGGCCAGCAGCCAGGAAGCTGTGGCCAGGCTCTCGCGCACGGCCTTCTCTACTCGCCCCAGCTCCGCCTCGGAGAGAGTCGGCCCGGTCTCGTTCAGATTCACCGTGAGCCCGTGTTTGTCGGTCACGGTGAGGTTGATGCGGATGTCGTGTTCGATCGGCACCACCGAAACCGGGTAGCCGTAGCCGGCGAGAAGAACTTCCAAACGCTTGCCCGTTTCGCCGCCGGATGTGAGCACGGCCAAGGTTTTTCCGCCAAACGCGTGCACCACGCAGGAAGAGTTGATGCCCCGTCCACCGGCCGACTCGCGGCTGGAATTGATGTACGCGCGGTCCTCAAAGACCAGGCGGTCGACGCTGAGGATCCGGTCGATGGCTGGATTAATCGTAAGTGTGACAATCAATCCACCATTCTACGAAGGATCGGGACGGGGCGTGGGCCGACCTGGGATACAATACATCCCATCGGTCGAGACAGAGGAGGGATTCATGCCGGATATCACAGTCACCAACTGGTTCGGGGATTTGGTGTCGCACCCAAAGGTTGTGGTGGAAGCCAATTCGGTGGACGACATTGTCGCGGTTTTGAAAGACCCGGATCGGTATCCGTCTCCGGTTCGGGCGGTGGGTTCTTATCATTCCTGTTCGCCCTGCGGCTCGGCCGACGGCGGCACCATCATCAAGATGTCCGGGATGAACCGGATTTTGAACATCGCCCCCGATTCGGTGACCGTCGAAGCCGGAGCCATCTACATCGATATCGCAAAGGCCCTCGAGGAAAAGCAGCTCCAGTTCTACGTGAACACCGAGATCGGCAACCTCTCCGCCGGAAGCGCCGCCTGTGCGGGAACCAAGGACGCGTCCATGCCCGGCGAGTTCGGGCAAGTCGGCTCCTACGTCAGCGGCATTAAGATGGTCCTTTGTACGGGCGAGCTGCTGGAGGTGACCGACGATCAACCGGACCTGATGCAAAAAGTACGATCCAGCTACGGCACGTTCGGAATCGTGTACGAGGTGACTTTCCGGGTGCGCCAGATTTTGCCGCTGGCCGTGCGCCATGAAACCTTTTCATTGGCCGATTTCATCGCCAAACTGCCCGACATGAAGGCCAGCGGCGAATCCCTGATGTTCTACATCTTTCCCTTTGCAGGCCTGATCACGGTGGAGTTCCGCCACTATAATCCGGGCGCCGGCGGCGATCCGGACCGCGCGCTGTTTCCGTTGCGCAACTACCTGTGGGCCACGGCCGGTCCGGCGGTCTGCGCGCAGGCGGTCAACGATATCTCCGATCCCGATATCCGGTGGGGCGTCATCGACGGATTCAATGCCCTGTGGCGGCTCAAGCTGACGGTCCTGCTGCACAGCGATTACACCATCGCTACCGACCAGATCATCCGCTACCCGGCGGTCGCCGGCGCGAGCCGCTATACCTTCAGCTTGTGGGCGTTTCCCGAAGATGCCTTTCCCGCGGTCTTATCGGACTGTTTCGATTTCTGCCGAAGCTATTTTCAGCAGACCGGATACCGCAGCAACATGCTGTTCGTCGGGTACCGCGTGACTCAGGACCAGAACTCGCTGCTGTCCTATTCGTACGATGGCAACGCCATCACCATCGATCCGGTCTCCACCGCAAATCCGGGGTGGGAGGAGTTCCTGCTGGCCTACAACCAGTTTTCGAGCGACCACGGAGGAATTCCGCTGTTGAACCAGACCAAGGGTATCACTCGGGCGCAAGTCGAGAAGGCTTTGGGCGGCCGCTGGAAAACTTTCGCCGACACGCGCCGCGGATACGATCCCCAAGGCCGGCTTCTGAGCCCGTTCTTCCGCGACTTGCTGGGTGAGGACGACGCGGGGAGTTGAGTCGCTAAGACCGCTCCTTCACAGTCGCGGCTCCGTTCCGAGCCGCGGCCGCAGGAAGCGGTCCAAGCCCTACCGCGCCACCGCCATCGGTAACCCGGGCCGGGTGGCGATGGCGCTGCGGATGATCCCCAGGATCTCCTCGCGCTCGGCTCCCTCGAGGGGCAGGCGCGGGGCGCGGACCATCTCGGAACCGAGCCCGGTTTCGGCCATCGCCAGCTTGATGTACTGAACCAGCTTGATCTTCGTATCCAGGTGGAGCAGCGGTGTGTACCAGCGGTACAACTCGCGAGCCTGCTCCCATTGGCCGGAAGTGGCGAGGTCCCACAGCGCGCGATTCTCGTCGGGAAACGCGTTGACCAGGCCCGAAACCCATCCCTGCACACCCAGGAGGATACTTTCGAGCACCAGGTCGTCCACGCCCGCGAAGAGAATGTACCGGTTGCCCACCAGGTTCACCAGGTTGGTGACGCGCCGAACATTCTCGGACGATTCCTTGACCGCCACCAGGTTGGGCACGTCCGCCAGTTCCCGGAACATCTCCGGGGTGATGTCCACGCCGTAGGAAACCGGGTTGTTGTAGGCCATGATCGCGAGACCGGTTGCCTGCGCCACGGTGCGGTAGTGCGCGATGGTTTCCCGCCCGTCGGACTTGTACACCATGGCTGGCAGCACCATCAGACCATCGACACCGATCTTCTCGGCATCGCGGGCGAAACGGCAGGCCAGCGCGGTGGTGTATTCGGCCACGCCGGTCAACACCGGAATGCGACCGCGGGCGGCCTTCGTCATTTCCAGGAGCACGCTCAGCTTCTCTTCGTATTCGAGAGCCGTGTTCTCACCCACGGTGCCCAGCAGCACGACACCGTGAATACCGGCGCGGATCATGGTCTCGAGGTGCTTCGCGGTGGCCGCCAGGTCCAGAGACTGATCCTGGCGAAACTGAGTGGTGATGGCGGGGAATACGCCCTTCCAGTTGACGTTCATGGCTAAGGATTAGAATATCCTACCCGGAAACCGCGTGGCGGATTCGCCGCCGCTTGAGCACGAACGTGAGGGGCCACAGGAAGCAGAGGACCGTTACCAGGCTCACTGCCGTCAGCGCCCTCTCGATCCCGCCCTGAACGGCCGACACAATTGGTCTTGACATACGGGTCACCTTCAACCCAGTTCGAGTTTACGACGGGAATTCTTACATCTCAGTGAAGATTTGCGCACATTTCTATTTTTGTTTGCCTGCTATGTGCGGAATGGGACGGGGCGGACGCAGTTGTACTGCCGTGGGTTGGTGGGGCGGAGGGCGCGTCTGGCGGTTGGGAGGTTACGCCGAGAGAGCCTTGACTCTCGTGTGCAGGTTCGACTTGTACCTGGCGGCGGTATTCTTCTTGATGATCCCGGCCTTCGCCGAGCGGTCGATCAGCGAAAACGTCTTGGGTAGAAGTTCGGCAGCCGCTTTGGCATCCTTGCCGGTGATCGCCTTGCGCATCGCGCGGATCTGGTGCCGCAGACGAGACTTGTTCTTCCGATTGTATTCCGTGCGCCGTTCCGCCTGGCGCACCCGCTTGAGCGCGGAATAAGTATTGGCCATCTTTGGTAGATCGATTCCTTACGAAGTATTTGAGTTTCCAGGATAGCGCATGGCGGCGGGGCTGGGCAACTTGCAGGGGGTCCTTAACCGATGTTGGGGATGGGAAGCCAGGCCAGCCAGGCTCAGCCAGGCTTCAGCCCGCTCAAGCCTGCTCAGCCTGCCAAATCCGGCCGCGCCGGGGAAACATGCGAGATATCATGGCTCTTGGGGTCGATGGCACACCTCTACGCAGTAATGGCCCTGGTGCTGTTCTGCTATCGGGCAAGCGGGCAGGAGAATCCCGAGCGGACCCTTCAACAGGCGATTGCGGTGCACCAGGCAGGCGACCTGGAGCGTGCGATTCCGCAATACTGCGCATACCTGACAAGCTGGGCCAGATTTCCGATGCCGCGGCGCTGCTCTCCGCGCTGCATAAGGAGCAGCCGGCGGTGCCCGGCAGATAGCCTATCGCCAGCTCCTCGCGCAGCCGGCAGTCGGCCCGCAGTATGGTTGCGCGATAAGCAGACCGACCGCGGACAGCAGATGATCATCGCCGATTTCGAAAAAGCCGCGCAGTTGAATCCCCACCCCGGCGCGCTGCGCGCGCGGTTTCAGCTCCCCGCCGTCAACCTGGGCGCGGGCCGGCTCGACGAGGCCGGGGCCGGGCTGGAGGCGATGGTCCAACTGGCGCCGCAGTTCGTGGAGGCGCATATCTCCCTGGCCACCGTCTACTACCACCTCCAACAGCGAGCCGGGCAGTCCCGGGAGAAGATCGAATGACGCGCGCACTGCTCCCGTTGGCCGCCGCGACCTGTGCCGTCTGGCTCCTGGCTCTGGTGCCCGCCCGGCCCGCGCAGCCCGCCCAGCGGCCCGGTTTTGTGGACGCCGCGCCGCGGTCCAAAATCACCTACACTTCAAAAAACAGCTACGCGGATAACGACTCCGCCGGGCGAAAATACTTTCCGCAGCCCATGTGCGGCGGGGTTGCGATCTTCGATTTCGATAACGACGGCAAGCTGGACATCTTCTTCACCAACGGCGCCAAACTGCCGGACCTGAAGAAGACCGATCCTTCCTATTTCAACTGCCTCTTGCGCCAGAAGAGCGACGGGACTTTTGAAGACGTCACAGCTCGGGCGGGCCTCACCGGAGAGCGCCTCGATTTCAACCTCGGCGTGGCGGTGGGCGACTACGACAACGATGGTTTCGAAGATCTCTTCATCTGCGGCATCGGCAGGAACGCCCTCTATCACAACAACCGGGACGGCACGTTCACCGACGTGACCGCGGCCTCCGGCATCGGCGGCAAACCGGCCGACACTCTCAGCATCGCCGCCGCGTGGTTCGACTACGACAACGACGGATTGCTGGACCTGATCGTTTCCAACTACACCGTCTGGAGCCCGAAGTCGGACGCCCGCTGCATGATGAACGACCGCGACTATTACTGCGATCCGCGGCGCTATCCCAGCGTTCCGCACCGGCTGTATCACAATCTGGGCAACGGCAAGTTCGTGGACGTGACCGCGAAGTCCGGGTTCGCCGCGGCGCCCGGCAAAGGGATGGGCGTCTCCATCGCCGACTTCAACGACGACGGCTGGATGGACGTTTTCATCGCCAACGACACCGAGCCCAACTCCCTGTTCATGAACCGGAAAAACGGGACCTTCGAGGAGAAGGGGCTGGAGCTCGGCGTGGCCTACAACGATAATGCGCAAGTCGGTTCGTCCATGGGCTCCGACGCCAAGGACTACAATAACGACGGTAAGGTCGACATCTTCTACAACAACCTGATGGGCCAGGTGTGGCAACTGCTGCGAAACCGCGGCGACCTGTTCGAGTACTATTCATCCCTCTCCAAGATCCAGAAGCTGAGTATGCCCTATTCGGGCTGGAGCAACGGCTTCATCGACTACAACAACGACGGATGGAAGGACATCTACTCCGCGAACGGCGATGTGGACATGGTGAGCGCCGCGTCTCCGCAGCACGACACGATGTTCGAAAATGTGGACGGCAAGTCGTTTGTGGACGTCTCCGAAGAGATGGGCAAAGACTTCTTGCGCAAAGGCTACCAGCGCGGCTCGGCGTTCGGCGATTTGAACAACGACGGGGCCTTGGACATCGTGGTGACCTCGCTGAACGAGCCGCCGCGCATCCTGATGAACACCGCCGGCACTGGCAACCACTGGCTGGTGCTGAACCTGGTCGGGCACAAAAGCGCGCGCGACGCCATCGGCGCCAAGGTCAAGCTCACCACCGCCTCCGGCCGAGTGTTGTACAACCACGTGGCCATCAGCGTCGGGTTCATGTCCTCCAGCGACAAGCGCGTGCATTTCGGCCTGGGCCCGGAGACCAAAATCAATTCCGTCGAGATCCGCTGGCCCAGTGGAATCCAGCAGACCCTCAAGGGTCTTGCGGCCGATCGGTTCCTGACGGTGGACGAGCCCCGGAAGTAAGTAGTCCGGATTCGGGTGGTAGCGGGAGGATTGGGCGGCGAGGCCGTCGCCAGGTTCACCGCGCGATGGAGCAGGTGTATGCGCCGGACGCGCCGGACGCGCCAAACGGAGCAAGACACCCACGCCGCCCGGTTATAATAGACCAATTATGTCGCGTGAACTGCGGATTCAGTGTCCCGACGGCCAGATGAAGACGATTCCCCTTACCGGCGAGCGCCTCTCGGTGGGCCGCTCGAGCGCCGCCGAGTTGTGCTTCCCCGAAGATGCCGGCCTCTCCCGCCAGCACTTCGCCTTCGACTCGCAAGGCGACGATTGGACGGTGCAGGATCTGGGGAGCAAGAATGGCACTTTCGTCAACAACATCCCGCTCAAGGCCCGGCTCATCCTGAAGCCTGGCGACCGCATCACCGCGGGCCACCTGGTGGTGGTCTTTTCGCCCGACTCCGACGATTCCGAAGCCGGCGTGGTGGTCTTCGAAGGCGGCGACAGCAGTTCTCCCACCACCTCCACCGTAGTCACTAGCCTGGAGGGCGCGCTTTCCAGCCAGACCATGGCCATCGATCGTGGCGGCGCCAAGACCACGGGCCCCATGCAGGCGCTGATTCGAGCCGGCCAGGAGCTTGCCGAAAATCGCCCGCTTTCGGAGCTTTTCCCCGTGATCCTCGACCTGGCCATCCAGGCAGTGAACGCGCAACGCGGTGTGCTGCTCATCCTGGACGGCGACACCCTGCTCCCCAAGGCCCACAAAGGCGATGGCTTCCGCATCAGCACGGCGGTCCGCGACCGCGTGCTCAACGAAAAGAACTCCATCCTGGTGCGGGATGCGCAGCTTGACGACGCCTTCAAGGGCCGCATGAGCATCGTGGAGCAGAAGGTCCACACCATGATGGCGGTGCCGCTCCAGACCAAGGACCGCATCATCGGCCTGATCTACGTGGACTCGCCGTCCATCCTCCGCGAATTCACCAAGGACGACTTGAGCCTGCTCACGGTGATGGCGAACGTCGCGGGCATCAAGATCGAACACGCGCGCCTGGCGGAGGTGGAAGAGGGCGAGCGCATCATGAAGCGCGACCTCTCGCAGGCTGCCGAGATCCAGCGCCGCATGCTGCCGGAAGGCGCGCCCGAGGTGCTGCACGCCGACCTGGCCGGGTTCAACGCCCCGTGCCGCACGGTGGGCGGCGACTACTACGATTTCTTCCCGTATCCCGATGGCCGCGTCGCTATGACCCTAGGCGATGTCTCCGGCAAGGGCATGCCCGCTTCCCTGATGATGGCCGAGCTGCATGCGCGCGTGCAGGTGCTGGCCGAAGATCCCGGGAACCTGGCGGCTTTCATGACGAGGCTCAACAAAGCCACCTGCGTCAAATGCCCGAGCAACCGTTTCGTCACGTTCTTCTTTTGCGTGCTGGACCTGGTCTCGGGCGAGTTGAGGTTCGCCAATGCCGGACACAACCCGCCGATTCTGGTCCGCGCGTCCGGCGAGACGCAAATGCTGGAAGGAGGCGGCCCCGTCCTCGGCATTTTGCCGCCCGCCGTGTACACCGAAGAGTGCGAACGGTTGGAACGTGGAGACATGCTGGTGCTGTACAGCGATGGCGTGACCGAGGCCAACAACCCCGACTACGAAGAATATGGCGAGGAGCGCCTGATCGAGGTCTTGAAGCAGCACCACAGGGAGCCTGCCTCGGCGATTGTGGATGCCGTGACCACGTCGCTTGCCGAGTTCACGGCTGGCGCGCCGCAGGCCGACGACATCACCCTGGCGGTGGCGCGGAGGCTATAGCCGCAGAGGGGGTTAGCGGTTAGGGGTTACACCTCCGGCTTCTTCGGCGCTTTCGTCGCCTGCTCGAAGGCGTACGCCAGCTTGAGGAGCCCCGGCTCGTTCCACGCCGCTCCGAAGAATGAAATCCCCACCGGCAGGCCGCGCACGAACCCCGCTGGCACCGTGATGTGGGGGTAGCCGGCCACCGCCGCGGGAGTGGAGCAGCCGCCTGTATCGTGGTCGCCGTTCACGGTATCGATCAGCCACGCCGGGCCCGCGGTGGGCGCTATAATCGCATCCACGCGGTGCTGCTTGAGCGTCGCATCGATCCCCTCCGCGCGCGACAGCTTATGGTTCTGCGCCAAAGCTTTGCGATAGGCCGGGTCGGTGAGCGCGCCCTTCTTCTGCGCCTTCTCGAAGATCTCCTGCTCGAAATACGGCATCTCTTCTCCCCGGTGCTGGGAGTTGAACGCGATCAGCTTCTCGAGCGACAGCCCCGTGTGCCGCGTTTCCAGGTAGCCGTTCAGGTCGTTCTTGAATTCGTAGAGCAGCACCTCCAGTTCGGAGTGGTTGTACTTGCCGTGCGAAGGTAGGTCGGCGGGATCGACGATCTCGGCGCCCGCGCGCTTCATTTCAGCGAGGCAGCTTTCCATAAGATGGTCCACGTCCGCGGTAATCCCGAAGAATTTTCGGGCCACCCCCAGCCGGGCTCCGCGCAGACCGCCCGCATCCAGGAACTTGGTGTAGTCTTGCTGGGCGTGCGGGCCCTCGGCCATGGCCCCCAGCAGAATCGCCGCATCGCGAACCGTGCGCGCCATGGGCCCCGCAGTGTCCTGGCTGTGCGCGATCGGGACGATGCCGCGCCCGCCGATCAGTCCCAGCGTCGGCTTGATCCCCACGATGCCGTTCATCGACGATGGGCAGACCACCGATCCATCGGTCTCCGTCCCCACGTCCACGGCGCACAGGTTCGCGGCCACCGCCGCGCCCGAGCCGGAGCTCGACCCGCACGGGTTGCGGTCGAGCGCGTAGGGATTCCGCGTCTGGCCGCCGCGGCCGCTCCATCCGCTCACCGAATGAGTCGAGCGGAAGTTGGCCCACTCAATGAGGTTGGTCTTGCCCAGGATCACCGCACCGGCTGCGCGCAGGCGCTCCACCACCGCGGCATCGCGCGGCTGCGGCGCATCCATCAGGGCGAGCGACCCCGCGGTGGTCTTCATGCGGTCCGCGGTATCGATGTTGTCCTTGATCAGGACCGGGACCCCGTGCAGCGGGCCCCGCTTAGGCCCGCGGTCTAATTGGTCCGCGACGCTCAACGCGTCGGGATTGATTTCGATGACCGAGCGCAGCTTGCCATCGATCGCCCGAATGCGCGCCAGGTAGCGTTCCGTGGCCTGCCTGGCGGACATGCCTGCCAGATCGGCAATCGCGATTTCCTCCACGTTCGGCCTCTGCCCTCGCGCGGCGCAGGTGAATACCGCGGCCGCTCCGGCTCGTTGCAAAAAAATGCGGCGATCCATGCAACGATTATCTGATATCAGGTGTCAGGTGTCAGAAGCCAGAAGTCAGGAGTCAGAATGGTTGCGGCGCGCTTTTTTCGTAGCCGCGGCATGTTGACGCTCGACGCGAGAATGTGGCGGGAACGTTGCCCGGCAGGACTGGGGCTTGTTCAAGCCTTCTTCCGCTCGTGTACTACCCTGAAAGCACATGACCACCGACCTGGTGCAGATCCGTCTCCTCGGCGAGAAGAAGCGGCCCGAGAACGAACGCTTCCGGCGCCACATGAAAGCGCACGACCACTCCGACCGCATCTTACGGCGCATCGCCGAGCGAATCGAAGAGCAGATCGACTGCACCCAGTGCGCCAATTGTTGCAAGGTAGCGACCGCCAAAGTCTCCGAACGCGACGTGGAGCGGCTGGCGCGCTATCTGCGGATCAAGCCCGCGCAATTCCTGGCCGGGTACACGACCGAGGACGGGGAAGAGGGCATCATTCTGCGCCGCACCGAGGCCCGCGGCTGCGTGTTTCTCGAGGGGACTACCTGCACGGTCTACGACGCTCGCCCCGAGACGTGCCAGCGGTTTCCTCACGTGGTGCGCGGTGCGGGCTCGATTGCCAGCCGGATGTGGCAATTCGCGGACCGCGCATGTTACTGCCCGATTGTCTATAACTCCCTGGAAGCGTTCAAGCGGGAACTGGGCTTTAAGCCGTAAATGGGTCAGGCAGACCACAAATCCACCCCTCCCAAGAACCCCAGGTGTTAGGCTGGAATTCGTGCGCAGGCTGCTGCTGTTCCTATCGCGCCAAAGACACCTGCGAAAATGGACGGAAACGTCTTCGCTGGCGCAACGGCTGGCCACCCGGTTCGTGGCGGGGCAGACTCTGGACCAGGCGCTGGAGGTGAGCCGGAAGATCAACGCGGAAGGCATCGCCGTCACGCTCGACCATCTGGGCGAGAGCGTCACCTCGCTGGAAGAGGCCGCCGCGGCGCGCGACGTCTATCTCCGCACGCTCCCGGCGATCCACGAGACGGGCATCCAGGGCAATGTTTCCGTGAAGCTGACGCAGTTCGGCCTGGATTTCTCTTACGACCAGTGCCGCGCCAATATCGAGCAACTGGTGCGGCGCGCCGCCGGGTTGAAGAGCTTCGTGCGCGTGGACATGGAATCGAGCGAGTATACCGGCCGCACCCTCGACGTAGTGACCGATCTCCACCAGCGGTACGGCGCGGTGGGCGTGGTGATCCAAGCCTACCTGCACCGGAGCAAGGGCGACGTGGAAAAACTCTGCGCCCGCGGCATTCGTGTACGGTTGTGCAAGGGCGCCTACCTGGAGCCTCCCGAGGTGGCATTCCAGAAGAAATCGGAGGTGGACCGCAGCTTTATCGAGCTGATGAAGTTGCTGCTGGCCAAGGGCCAGTACCCGGCTTTCGCCACCCACGACGAGAAGATCATTCGGCAGATTGAAGACTACGTTGCCTCGAAGAGGATCCCTCGCGACGCTTTTGAATTCCAGATGCTGTACGGGATCCGCCGCGACCTGCAGAAACGGCTGGCCGCCGGCGGTTACCGGCTGCGACTCTACGTTCCTTTCGGCAAGGCGTGGTATCCCTACTACATGCGTCGTCTGGCGGAGCGGCCGGCCAATGTCCTGTTCATAATGCGGAATTTATTTCGACAGTAGGGGACAACTCCCTGCACTACGGTCGCCGCTATCTTGGGACTGTGGTACTTTAGAAACTAAGTGACGGGATCGGGAGTCTAAATAGTATGCGCTACTGGGCCTATTTTGCCGCGAAACTGGTGGTCGCGGGCGCGGCGCTCTATAGCTTGCTGGCGCTGTTGAATTGGGCCTGGCCTCCTGCTCCGCGGCTCTCACCGCGATTCTACAGCTATATCCCGCCGCGGTTCGGCTACGATCTCGGTTTCACGCTTGCCGTGCTGGTTTGGTTCCTGCTGTCGACGGGCACCGCATACTTCATCGTGTGGGACCAACGCTACCGGTGCCGCGTGTGCCTGCGGCGCCTGCGGATGCCGATCGAGACCGGCTCGTGGAGCCGCATGCTGCAATTCGGCCGGCCGCGTATCGAGTATATCTGCGCCTATGGCCACGGCACCCTGACGGAAGACGAATTGCAGATTTCCGGCCTGGAGAACCCCGAATGGACCCCCCATTCCGATGATTTCTGGGACGAACTCTGCGCCTCCTCCAAGGAGCCTGGCGATCAACCGTGAAAGGCGTCCCGCGCTGGCGGGTAGCGGCTGCCATCGCCGTCCTGGCAGGCCTAGTCTTTCTGCTGGGGATGTTCGCCCCTTACTACTTCCGTAATCTCGAACTGCAGAATTTTGTGTCCGGAATCGCACGCCGTGGGGAAAACCAGACGAAATCCGACGACGTGCTGCGGACCTGGGTAATCGACAAGGCGCACGATCTGGGTGTTCCGGTAACGGAGGACAACGTGCACATTATGCGAACTTCCGAGGGCGTGCGCATCGACGTGCGCTACGCGGTGCGGGTGAGCCTGCCGGGGTACACGGTGGATCTGCATTTTTATCCGGGGGCGGGGAGCCGGTAGGGGCGGGGGTCAGGGGCCCGGGATCAGAGGTTGGGATGGTTCGTGAGAGAATTGAATTAGTGCCGAAACTAGCGACCAAGCCGAAGCGGGAAATCAGGGTCCGGATCCCGCGGAAAGCGGGACTGGCACGGTTCTTCCTGAGACCGTTCGGCCGCGTTCTGCTCATCGGGTTCGCCCTGATTACGGTTCTGTGGCTCGGGGTGTTCCTGTATTTTTACGTGAAGTATGCGCGGGTGATCGACGAGAGACTGCGGGCGGGAGTGTTCGCCAACTCCGCCAAGATCTTCGCGGCGCCGGAGACCGTGGGGGTGGGCGATGCCGCCACACCAGCCGAAATCGCGGCCGAGTTGCGCCGTAGCGGCTACAACGAATCGCGCGGCAATCCGGTGGGCTACTACCAGGTCGGGAGGGATTCCGTCGAAGTGTTTCCCGGGAAGGACTCGTACTTCGACCAGGAAGCGGGCCTCATCCGGTTCGCCGGCGGCAAGATTTCGGAAATTGTTTCGCTCCGGGACAACACCGAACGCAGTCTTTACCAACTCGAGCCGCAGCTCATCACCAACCTGACGGGCCCGACCCGCGAAAAGCGCCGCATGGTGAAGTTCCATGACATCCCTCCCATACTGGTTCAGGCGGTCACGTCGGCGGAGGACAAGCGCTTCTTTCAGCACGCGGGCTTCGATCCGATCCGCATCATCAAGGCGTTTTATGTGGATTTGAAGGAGGGCCGCAAGGACCAGGGGGCCTCCACCCTGAGCATGCAGTTGGCGCGCATGTTCTTCCTGGATCAGGACAAGCGCTGGACGCGCAAGGCGGCGGAGGCCATCATCACGCTGCAACTGGAGCAGAAGCTGTCGAAGGAAGAGATCTTCGAAGACTATTGCAACCAGATTTACCTGGGCTACCGCGGATCGTTCCGCATCCGCGGCTTCGGAGAGGCGGCCGAGGCGTTCCTGGGAAAAGATCTCAGCCAGATCACTTTGCCCGAGGCGGCGCAGCTTGCGGGTCTGCCGCGGTGGCCGGCATACTTCGACCCCTACAACCATCCCGAGCACGCCAGGGAGCGGCGCAACGTGGTGCTCAGCCTGATGCGGTCGAACGGGTACATCGCGGATCGTGACTATGCCTTGGCGATCGAAGCGCCGCTGACGGTAGCCCGGGGAGCGACGCAATCGGTGGAGGCGCCGTACTTCGTAGACCTGGTGAACGACGCGCTACAGAGCATGTTCCAGGACGAGAACTTCCAAGCCAACGCGTTCCGCGTCTACACCACGCTGGACATGCACCTGCAGCGGGCGGCCACGGAGGCGATCCGCAAGGGAATGATTCTGGTGGACGAGCAGATCAAGAAGCAGCGCCGCTTCAAGGGTCAGACGCCTCCGCAGGCCCAGGTAGCGCTGGTGGCGATCGATCCCCAGACCGCCGAGGTGAAGGCGCTGGCCGGGGGGCGCAACTACGGGTTGAGCCAGCTCAACCACGTCCTGGCGAAGCGCCAGCCGGGATCCATCTTCAAGCCATTCGTGTATGCGGCGGCGCTCGACACGGGGGTGGAGGGCGGAACGCGCGTTCTCACCACCAGCACCATAGTGGAGGATGCGCCCACCACGTTCTGGTTCGACGGCAAGCCCTACGAGCCAAGCAATTTCGAGAAAGAGTTTTACGGCGACGTGACGCTGCGGACGGCGCTGGCGCACTCGCTGAACGTGGCCACGGTCAAGGTGGCGGAGATGGTGGGCTACGACAAAGTGGTCGACATGGCCAATCGCGCGGGCATGAACTACAAGATCCAGCCGACTCCGGCGGTGGCGCTGGGATCGTATGAAATCACGCCCCTGGAAGCCGCTGGCGCGTACACCATGTTCTCCAACAACGGCAACTACGTGAAGCCGAGCATCCTCAGAATGGTCCGGGACGGCAAAGACGGCAAGGTGCTGTTCAAGAACAAGCCGGAAGAGAAACACGTTCTGGACCCGCGCGTGGCGTACCTGGTGACCAACCTGATGGAAGAGGTCCTGCGGACCGGCACGGCGGCCGGGATACCCGGAAAGTACGGGCTGAACGTCCCGGCGGCGGGCAAAACCGGCACGTCGCACGATGGCTGGTTCGCGGGTTTCACTTCGGAGCTGCTGTGCGTGGTGTGGGTAGGGTTCGACGACAACGAGAAGTTGGATCTGCAAGGCGCGCATTCGGCCGCGCCGATCTGGGCGCAATTCATGAAGAGCGCGCTGGCATACCGGGAGTATCGCGGCGCCAAGCCGTTCCAGGCGCCAGACGGGATCGTCTCCATCGATATCGATCCGGAGACCGGGATGCCGGCGACTCCGGCTTGCCCCACTACGAAAAAGGAATTCTACATCGCGGGGACGGAGCCGGTGGGCGCCTGCCCGAAGCATGGCGGCGGACGCCAGGGGATCACGAATGTCGCCGGATGGGATACCTCGCCCGCGGAGAAGACGGTGGCAAATCCTGGTGCCGTTCCCACGGACACCGCGCCGCGCATCGTCGGTTCGGGCGGGGATGGGCAGGTAGCGCCCGGTGCGGTGGCGCGGAGGGCCGCGCGCCAGGAACCGCCGGAGGCCGCTGCGGCAGCGGCGCAGGCGGAGCCGCCGGAGCCGGCGAAAAAAGATGAGAAAAAGGGTTTCTGGAATCGCCTTAAAGGTGTGTTCAAGAAGTAAGGACAATGTCTGAAAAGGATCTTGCCCAACTCATCGAGGATATGAGCAACTCCCTGCATACGGAGTTGCATCAGGTCGTTGACGAATTGCGAACGGAGTGGCGCGAATCCGCCGACAGAATCGAAAATGCCGTCGGGCGGAATTCGAAAATGGTTACGGCGGGCACATTGGCCGTGGGAGCACTGAACCGTTCCATAGCGCGCCACGACCGGGCCATCAAAGATCTCCAGGCTCGCATGCGCACATTGGAGCGGCAGAGGAGACGGAAGAAGGAGTGACTGTTCAAGAAGTGAGTGGGCAGGGCTTCCGTTGATTTCCCTGGCGACAGATGTCCGCTATTTCAATATCCCGTACATGTTCGAGAAATCGTCCGTCCAGATCCGGAACGCTCTCTCCGGCTTCAGTTCCACCGCTTCGGCTTGCAACTCCGGATGGGCCGCCAACGTGGCGCGATCTATGATCAGGGTCCAGGCGGACTCGAAGCACAGCACGTCGTCGGCAGGCTCCGGATCGTAGCGATACACCAGCGCGACCTTGTCGAACGCGTTGGCCGCGCGCTCCATCACCGGCTCGAGATCCAAATAGGAGTTGGTGATGTTCACCGCCAGAATCCCTCCCGGTTTCAGGCGCCGAAAGTACGTCTGAAAAGCCTCGCGCGTGACCAGATGGACCGGCACCGAATCGCCCGAGAATGCGTCCATCACCAGCATGTCGAACGGTTGGCTGGTCCCCGATTTCAGCTCCGACTCCAGCAACAGGCGTCCGTCCCCCACCGCGACCTCGACGCGCGCCGGGGTGTCGCTCAGATAGGTGAATTGGCTCCGCGCGATGTCGAGCACCAGGGAGTTGATTTCGTAGATTCGCAGCGTATCGCCCGCTTGGCCGTACGCGGCCAGGGTGCCGCATCCCAAACCCAGGATCCCGATGCGCCGCGGCGCGCCCTGCTGTGCGCGCATGGCCCGCCCAATGCCCGATCCTTCGCAGAAATAGGTGATCGGCCGGCGCCGGTATTCCTCGCGCAGGCTCTGCTCTCCATGGTTGATGATGCCGTGGACGAACTTCCGGGTGGCATCCTCGTCGATGGCCGGATCTCCGCTGTCCAGCACGCGAAGCTGGCCGTAGAAGTTGCGGGCCACCACCCGGTAGCCCTTGACCAGGTCGCGCATGACGTATCCGACGCACCCGAGATAGCCTGCCAGGGCCGCCGCCAGCGCCGCGGTTCCCCATCTCTTCCGATAGCCGGAGATTGGCCACAATTCGCGCGTGAACACCACGAAGACGATCGCCGCCGAGAGCGCCAGTCCGATGGGAAATTCGTAGTACGCGCGAAACAGGTTGGGCGCCACCAGGCCCACAAACAGGCCGCCGGTCGCGCCTCCCAGCGAAACGATCACGTAAAATTTCGTGAGATAGCGGGGATGCGGCTTGAGGCGGGCCAACTCGCCGTGGCACACCATGCAGCAGATGAACAGCGCGGCCGCGAACAGCGTGATGATGGGACGGATCCCCATCGGCACCCGGTAGGTCCACAGCCGATACACCATGAAACCCAGGGCGGCCGCCAGCAACGGCAGGAAGACCGGGCGCCAGTAGAGCCGCGGAGCTTCGAAACACACGATGAAGCTCAACAGGTAAAGGGCCAGCGGGAGAAGCCAGAGAAACGGGATCGCGGCGACGTCCTGGGTGAGATGCGTGGTGACCGCCAGCAGCAGCACCGAAGCGCTGGCGGCCAGCCCCCACCAGATCCCGCGCACCTGCCATGGCGGCTCCGCGTCCGCGGTTGCGATGGCCGTCGCCGCATCCGTCCCGATCGCCGCGGGCTGGGCGGACGACCGCCACGCCGTGATTCCGCAGACCGCCACGAAGCCCGCATAGGCGGCGGACCAGACGAGCCCCTGCATGCGAGTCGGGAGGTTCGGTTCGATCAGCGAAGGGTAGCTCAGGAGCGCCAGCATGGATGCGAAATTCGAAAGGGCAAACAGGCGATAGGGCAATGCGCCCTTGTGGCTTCGCGCGTACCAGGCCTGGAGCAGCGGGCTGGTGGAGGAGAGGAGGAAGTAAGGCAGCCCGACCGTGACCGCCAGAAGCGCCAGGATGCGCAGTGACGGCTGCGTCACGCCGGTGCTCTTCCAGGCGGGATTGGGCAGGATCGGCAGCGTGGCCAGGCTCACCGCCAGTACGGAAGTGTGCGCCATGGCCTGCTTGCGCGGTCCCAGCGTGCGGTGCAGCCAGTCGGCATACAGGTAGCCCAGCAGAAGCACCACCTGAAAGAAAAGCATGCACGTGCTCCACACCGCCGAAGTGCCGCCAAACCACGGCAGGATGGTCTTCGCGATGATAGGCTGCACTTCAAAAAGGAGAAACGCGGACAGAGAGATGGTGAGCGTGTAGAACAGCATCAGCCCCACACCTCGCCGCGGAGTACGTTCTCGAGAGGATTGTTTGCCAAAGAGGAATTAGAGCACAATTGCCGCCGGTCCGTCTGCCGGTTCCCTGTTGTGGGGCAGCTTGGCAAGCTGCGCGGAGGGCCGGCTGACAGTCCTGCCACATACCATCCCGCCTGCCGCCTTGCAACGCGCTATCTTTGTCTCATGGCGGATGTGCGTGCGCGCGCACAAGCGCTGCCCCCATGTGCGGCACGCGACTGGTGGACGCCCCATTGGAGGTCCCATGAGAATGTCATGCGCGTTGCCCTGCGCGGGTGCGGTAATTGCCATCGGCGCGGCCCTGGCGCAGCCCGCGGCCATCCCGCATCTGGAGAAGCGCGGGAGCGCAACCCAATTGATGGTGGATGGCCGCCCGTTTCTGATGTTGGCCGGAGAACTCACTAACTCCGCCTCTTCCAGCCTCGAGTATCTGGCGCCGTACTGGCCCAAGCTAGCGGCCGCCAATCTCAACACCGTGCTGGCCGCAGTGAGTTGGGAGTTGATCGAACCGGAACCCGGCGCCTTCGATTTCTCGCTGGTGGACGGGATGGTCCGCGAGGCGCGGCGGCATCACCTGCGCCTCGTTTTTCTGTGGTTCGGAAGCTGGAAGAACGGCGTCTCCACCTATGCCCCGCTCTGGGTGAAGCGGGACTCCCCACAGTTCCCGCTGTTCCTGGCCGAAAACGGCCAGCGCCTCACCTATCTCTCCGTCTTCCACGACGCGAACTGGAAAGCCGACGCGCGGGCCTTCGCGGCGCTTATGCGTCACATTCGCGAGGTGGATGGCGACGCGCACACCGTCATCATGATGCAGGTGGAAAACGAAGTGGGCTGCCCCGGCGGTACCCGCGACCATTCGCCCGCGGCCAACGCCGCGTTCGACGGCCCGGTTCCCCGGCAACTCCTGGATTACATGGCCAAGAACCGCGAAGCGCTGATTCCCGAGTTCCGCAAACAATGGGAAAGCGCCGGCGGCAAGACCTCGGGGAACTGGCAGGACGTATTCGCAAAGGAGCCCATCTCCAACGAGATCTTCATGGCCTGGAACTACGCCGTCTACGTCGACAAGGTGGCCAAAGCGGGCAAAGCCGAGTACGCCTTGCCCATGTTCGTCAATGCCGCCCTGGGAGAGCGGATCGGCCAATATTCGAGCGGCGGACCGCTGCCCATCGTGCTGAACGTGTGGCAGCAGGGCGCGCCGAACATCGACATTGCCGCGCCCGATATCTACCTGCCGAACTTCGCCGAATGGTGCGCCCGCTATAACCGGTCGGGCAATCCGCTCTGGATTCCGGAGACCCGCGGCGACGCAGCCAACGCCTTCTACGCCATCGGGAAGCACGCCGCCATGGGGATCTCCCCGTTTGCCATTGAGCGCGCCGCCGATGCTTCCACACCTTATGCCAAGGCCTACGACGCGCTGGCGCAGGCCGCTCCCGCGATTCTGGAGGCGCAGGCCAAAGGCACGATCGGCGCCGTGGTGCTGACCGCCGACAACCCCACGCAATCGCTGCGGCTGGGCAACTACACGCTGGAA
>Ga0209517_10001916_pt1 | contig 30443 bp, 19 predicted proteins | sample PeaSoiMetSII2010_FD_187695 | JGI IMG/M metagenome (GOLD analysis project Ga0209517, IMG submission 187695) | Peat soil microbial communities from Weissenstadt, Germany - SII-2010 (SPAdes) (version 2) | ecosystem: Environmental > Terrestrial > Soil > Wetlands > Peat | place: Germany...
ACCAGTCACCCGCGCTGCACTGACCGGTGGCATTGGGACCACCACCCACACAGCTTCCCGGCGAGCCGTTATTGCCGCCGGGAGGCGTCACGCCGCCCGTTCCCGTCCAGTAGGGCACATCCGAATGCCGGAACGTCGCTTCGGTCCACCAAGTAATCCAGTCCCGCGGCATGTACTGCAGATTCAGCTGCGTATCCCATTGATAGAGCTTTTGCCCGGGCTGCTGAGTGAAGTACGGCGAACCGCTGGCCGCCGTCGCGCCGTTGATCGGCGGGGTCAGGGCCAGATAGCGACCCGGATTGTTCATGAACCCGCCGCCCAGCGTCACCGCGTATAGATCATTATGGAACCAGGTCCGGTCGTAGAGCATCATGCCGAAGAAGTTCTCCTTGTTTTGGCCGTTCGAACAGTGCACGCCGCCGCCGTACTCGCAGCCGATATCGGCCGTCAAGCTGAAGGCCATTTTCGATACGCCGGCGCCGCCGTTGCCGTGCGCGTCGTAGTACTTCACCAAGATGCTGTCGTCCTCGTGAATCCGCTTCACCCGCGACCAGTCGACGGGCGGCCCCGCGCCCACCAGCGACCCGGCCGCCGCATTGAGGTTGCCGCCGTTCTGCGGCTGGCAGAGCGTGTCGGCAGTTCCTGCTCCGGTGGTGCTATTGGTTTGGCAGTTCAAATTATCCTGTCCGATGGAATAACTGTTGAACACCAATTTGAGCCTATCGTTCGGGATCCAGAGGATCTGGCCGCCGAAGCCCGGCTTGCTGTTGAATTTGGCATAGGACTGCCAGCCGTTGATGAGCCAGGGCTCGATTTTCAAAGTTTGCGTCGGCCACCACTGGATGCGCAGTCCATTGAAGAACCAGGGTGTGTTGGATGACACGAACGAGGGCTGGTAAGTCCAGTTGTCGAAGTTGTAGTAGCTGAACAGGCCGATGTACGAGACGAAAATTCCCAGATCGACATTGAGGCCGTGGTTCACGTCGAAGTGATACCCGGCATTCGCTTCCGAGAAGTAGCGGTACGCATCTTGGAGATCCCACTGGCCCACCGCGGCGCTGGCATCATTGCGCGGTGTGGTGGTCGAGAACATGCCGAACATCGAGAGAAAGCGGGCCTTCACGCCTTCCCAGTGGAAGTCGCCGCCGAAGCTGACCTGTTCGATCTGGAATTCGCCGGAGCGGAACTCCTCGGTCGAGCCGACAATCGTATGGTCGATCGGATGATTGCCGCTTTGCAGGTAGTTCATGTCGAAGCGGATCTCGGGCGTGAAAAACTTCGTGTCGAAGATCGGCGCCTTTTCACGCGTGTTGCCGTTCATCCAGCCGATATCGCCGACCGCAAACGGCGTTTGCAGGTCGACTTCCGGGCCGGGTTCAGGCGCTTGCAGCGCCTCGGGCACCGTTGCCGCAACGGCCGCCGCAGCCGCGGCGGGTGCGACAGGCGCGGCCGCGGGCTTCACCGCGACGTTCATGACGACGTCGTAGCGAGTCGCCCTGCTGGCGACCACTTCGAGCGGCGGGGCCACCGCCTCGGGCGCGCCCTCGACCTGGGCCGTGAGATACCACGAGCCCGGCGGTAGATCGGCAAACGAATAGACGCCATCGCTTCCCGATATCGTTGCCCGAATGCCGCCGCCCACCCGGGTGGCCGTCACGGTCGCCCCTGCCACGGGGAGCTTGGCCGCATTCGTCACGATCCCGACGATCGTTCCGGACGATACATTGGCAGCCGGCGAGACGTCGGCCTGTGCAACCGACGGCATGGAGCCGGTTACCAAAGCGGACAACACAAGGCCTTGTAAACAACGCTTAAGTTTCATGCATCCCTTCCTTCCATAGTATTTCAATCACCAAGCAAAAAAATAATTGGCGGCAGCCAAGCCAAGTTGCAGCGAACCCCTTAACGCGCGCAGGAGCCGAGACCCCCGGCTAAAAATGAAAAATCGCATCGGCCGCAAACATGAGCTGCGAATTCCTACCCATGCCTGGTAGTCCCGTAGGATTGTCATAGGCCTCGGCGTCCCGAGCATGCTCGAAGCGTAGCTCCGGCCGCAGTTCGATCGTGTCGCCCACCCAATGCGTGTAGCCCAAAGCGAATTCGTAGTAGCGCGTCTTGAATCCGGTTCTTTGTCCGCGAGCATCGTTCAAAAAATCCGTGCGCCAGGTGACGAGATCGCGCGGTCCGATCTGATAATTGATGTAATTGAGCGCGGCAAACTCGTACGAATAGCAATAGACCAAGGTTGGCTTGCAGATCGCGCCGGAGGGCGCACCGTAATTCAAGTAAGAATATCGTTGCGCAATGATCGCGCTGCCCAAGTCGGAGCCATAAGGGCCGGTATCGTTGTTGACGTTTGGGGTGTGCGCTTCCCACATGTACCAAATTTCGGTATCCGTGTGCCATTTGGAATCGATCTTGTGGTACCACGTGATGACGGCATGTTGAACGTTGTTCCAGCGCCAATTGCTGTCGTTGAGGCCGTTCATGCAGGGATAAATATTGTCCTTCCCCGAGTCCGAAGACCAGATCACGCAAGCCGCAGGGGTCAATCGTCGTTCGTTCTTGTCCCAGGGTGCAACGTCGTTGCCGGCCGAAAGCTCCGTCTGAATCTGCCAATTCTTGCTGAGCTTATTCGTCATCACCACGCCTTGCTGCGTGTACGGGTCGTAAGTGTAGAGAAGCGAGTGGCTATAGGTAATGTTGTTGGGCGCGAGCTGGGCTTCGATGTCCGGGATGGAAATGTATCGGCCGACCCGAACGTTCGTCCCCAGCTCCGCGAACTTTGGCAGCCAAAAGTCCAGGTAATACATGACGGGATCGAAGCCGTATTGCTTGGCGCTGTCGGTATATTGATTACTGAAAATGCCGTTGCTGAATGTGTATTTGTAATCGGTTCCATACAGGCCGGTGAATCGAAATCCCCAATCGAAATGATCACGCTGCACCTCATCCGGCGTGCGTTCGAAGTACAGCGCCACTTGGTCCATTTGCACCGTATTGGGTTCGAATGAATATGCGGCGGGGTAATTGCCGCCGGTGCCGGTTGCATAGTTGAAACGCGTGTGTGACGTGCTGACGTTGCCGCCCGGCTCGACCCACCCATAGATGGTGAAGCGGCTGTCTTTCAATTTCTGACCCCCTTCGCCGCAATACAGCGCGTCCATCAAGGCGTTGTAGTACATGTTGTCGACGCCGAGGGTCTCGGAACCGCCGACATTCCAAGTCGAATACGGGAAGGGAGGATTGGACTCGGGTATCTCCCCGCCGCCCACGATCACCGTCGGCGGCGCATTGGAATCGCCGCCGTCCCAGGCAAGATGGGCCCTATAGCTATCCTTCAGGCGCACAAAAAAGCCCTCGTTTTCGGATCCCTTGCTGCAACCCGCAGCCGGAGCATCGGGATTGCTCCCCGGGGCATCCGGCGTGGGCGCGGTGTCCGCGAATGAAGGCGCTGCCACGAGCAGCGCTACGGCGGTCAGCGCGAGGGAACCGGTCCGATTTATCACCAATGCTTTCCTTGTCACTCATGCGATCCCTGGAGAGACGCAGCTACTCGACGCTCTCGCCGTGCAGCGAGATATCGAGCCCTACGCGCTCTTGATCTTCCGTTACCCGGAGTCCGATGGTCATGTCGATCACTTTCAAAATAATGAAGCTCACGACAAAGCCATAGATCACGGTTGTACCGACCCCCCAAAGCTGGGTAATCACGGAGCCATCCGATCCGCTGATTTCCTTGCTGGCGAATACGCCGGTCAAGAGAGCGCCGATGATCCCGCCGATGCCGTGCACGCCGAACGCGTCCAATGAGTCGTCGTATCCCAATGCGCCCTTGAGCGTTGTCGAAGCGAAATAGCAGCCCACGCCCGCGATCAATCCGATGACCATCGCCGGAATGGGTCCTACGAAACCAGAGGCGGGCGTGATCGCCACGAGACCGGCAACGGCACCCGAGGCAATGCCTAAGACGCTGGGCTTTCCCTTCGTGATCCACTCGGCGAACATCCAGCCGAGCGCAGCGGCGGCCGTGGCCAATTGCGTCGCCAGCATCGCCATGCCTGCACGGCCGTCGGCGGCCGTGGCGGAGCCGGCATTGAAGCCGAACCAGCCCACCCACAGGAGCGAGGCGCCAGTCAGAGTCAGCACGAGGTTATGCGGGGGCATGGCCTCCTTGCCGTAGCCCACGCGCTTACCCATCACGAGACAGCTGGCGAGAGCCGCAACACCCGCATTGATGTGCACGACGGTGCCGCCGGCGTAATCCAGCACGCCTTTGACCGCGAGCCAACCGCTCGGCTCCCATACCCAGTGGGCAATCGGGGCATAGACCGCCAATGCCCACACCGACATGAATATCAACATCGCTGAGAACTTCATGCGCTCGGCGAATGCGCCGGCGATCAACGCCGGCGTGATGATGGCGAACGTCATCTGGAACGTCGCATACACGGTCTCCGGAATGGTCAGCGCCAGATGCGACACGGTGAGTTTGTTGGCGTCTTTCATGAACGTCATGCCGTTCATCCAGAGCCGTGATGTGCCCCCCAGCCATGCAGACCCCGGCGTGAAAGCCCAGGAATAGCCAACCAAACACCAGAGCAGACTGACGATGCACGTAATCGCAAAGCTTTGCATCAACGTCGCGAGCACGTTTTTCTTGCGAACCATACCGCCATAGAACAGAGCCAGGCCCGGAATGGTCATCATCAGCACGAGTGCAGTCGATGTCAGCATCCATGCGGTATCGCCGGCGCTGATCTTGTCCGATGTCACCAGTTGGGGTTCGGTCGGCGCGGGTGCGGCCGAAGACGCGTCGGTCGCAGCGGCGGCGGGCGCCGACGACGGGGATGGGGAATCCGTGGCAACCGAAGCTGCTGAGCTCGCCGCCGATGCCGCTTCCGATGCCGGCGGAGCGGCCCAAACGGCCGAAGTCGGAAGCGCCAATATTCCCAGGCAAAGCACGCCAATTAATTTATTCAATGATGCGAATCCCCATGATGATCCAATAGCACTGCACATTCGATTGACGGCGCGGATTCGCACCGGCTGCGAGAGTTTGAAAGATCGCTGCTACCTGCAATTCCGGCTCGTGGCATTCACGATGTCTGCGATCGCCGATCAGCAAGCACGCCGGCGGAGGCGCTCATCAATGTTCTTTGGTTTGGGAGCGTGGGCGAGTCGGAGAGGGCTCTATCGCTGAGGCTGTCAATTTCATCGCTTGTCACCCTATGTGTTGTTTGGCCTTTTACGGCACAAATTTTTATATTTCCTTTACACGCGGGGAGTCAGCTCAGCAAGTGCCATGCCGGAGATGGCAAATCTTTTTAATTCAAAAAGTTACGTTTTTGCTCGTCGTATGCTACCGATGGTGATGCATGGTTTTGGCGCGCGTTTCGCATGCAATGCATCGTAATGAAGCAGGTGCGCAAGCCCATTGACGGCAACTACTCCTGCGCAGCGGAAGGCGCGTCACCGCTCCCGTGGATCAGGTGTCAGTGCCAGCACCTCATCGATCGTCGTGAGCCCGGCGGCAATTTTTTCGGCAGCCGCATGTCGTAAGGGGCGCATCCCTCCTTGGACCGCCAGTTGGCGTAAGTCCTGAAGATCGGGATTATCGGCGATCGCCGCTTGCAGCGCCGCGTTGAGGAGCATGATCTCATAGACGCCGCTTCGGCCCAGGTAGCCTGTCTGTCGGCATTCCAGGCATCCGACGGCCTTGTAGACGGCGGCAGGCATTGCCACCGCGCCACCGACGCCCAGTTCGTTCCAATAGTCGCGGGTCATGTCCATGGGCGCTTTGCAGTCGGGGCACAGCGTGCGAACCAGGCGCTGCGCGAGCACGCCGATCAACGTGGCTCTGATGAGATACGCGGGGACACCCAATTCCAGCAGGCGCGTCACCGCGGAAGGCGAATCATTGGTGTGCAGCGTGGAAAGCACCAGATGGCCGGTCAGCGCCGCTTGCACCGCCACATCCGCGGTTTCGCGGTCGCGGATTTCACCAATCATGATGATGTCCGGATCCTGACGCAGCAGCGCGCGTACTCCGTCGGCAAAGTGCAAATCGATGTTGGCCTGCACCTGCATCTGGTTGAAACTGCCGTCGATCAACTCGATGGGGTCTTCGATGGTGCACACATTGACTTCCGCAGTTGCCAGTTCCTTCAGCGATGCGTATAGCGTCGTGGTCTTTCCCGATCCCGTCGGACCCGTTACCAGCACGATGCCGTGCGGCTGCCCGATCATTCGACGCCATGTCGCGGCTTCCGCGGACGTGAAGCCGAGGCGGTTGAAATCGTGCACCAGCACGTCGGGGTTGAAGATCCGCAGCACCAGCTTTTCGCCGAAGGCCGTGGGCAGCGCCGAGACCCGCAATTCGATTTCCTTGCCATCGGGCGAACGCGTGCGAATTCTGCCGTCTTGCGGACGCCGCCGCTCCGCCACGTCCAGCCGCCCCAGAATCTTGACGCGACTGGTGACGGCCGGCATCACCGGTGCGGGCAACTGATAGACGTCGTGCAGAATTCCGTCGATCCGGAAGCGGACATTGCCCGTGTCGCGGCGCGGCTCGAGATGAATATCGCTCGCGCGCGAGTCGAATGCGTATTGCAGCAACCAATCGACGATGGCCACCACGTGCTGGTCCTCGGCGGACAGCTTTCCCGCGCGGCTGAGTTCGGTCAGCTGTTCGAGGTTTCGCAGTTCGGTAGGCGCCAGACGCGAGCGCTCTTGACCCGTAATCTTGACCGAACGCGCGATCGCGTAAAATTCCACGAGATACCGGTCGATATCCAATGGATTGGCGCAAACCCGCTTGAGCGGTACCTTGAGCACCGGCTCCAAATCGCGCATCCATTCCACGGCGAAGGGATCCTTGACGGCAAACACGATTCCCGCCGGACCGCTCTTGACCGGCAGAATTCCGCTGCGCGATGCGTAAGCGTAGGATACGACCTCCGTCATGGTCGCCACATCCAGCTTCAACGGGTCGATGCGCACATACGGTAGTCGTGCGCGATGTGCGAGCCATTGGGTCAGTACTTCCAGGGAGAGCTTGCGTCCTAGGGTCCGCCGATCCGGCCAATCCTGGGCCGAGACCACCACCAACGGATGCTGGTTTGCTCCGTCTTTTCTCTTCGGCGGCTCGACCACGTGCCGAGCCGCGGCCGCCGTGATGAGATCTCCCTTGATCATTTCATCGAGCAGCCAGCTCAAGGTCAACGCGCTCGGATCGGCGGCGAGGGCGCGCGTGCGGGAGATGGACGAAGCGGATTTATTCATCGAGCATCACGGTCCTGAGCTACTCAACACGCGGCGAAAGGCCGCAATGATAGCCGGTGGGGCCCAATCATGCAGCCTGCCGGGCCGCGGAAGTGACTTTAGTCACCTCCCTACAACTCGCGAGTCGTCAGTCGCGATCGTTGCAGGGAGGCGTCGTACCGTCGCGGCACAACACGGGACCCTCATCGCGCTTGACGGATCCCGGGCTGTCGTCATGAGGTACGGTACTGCCGGCCACGCAGCCGGCCATCAGGCACGCAGCGACAAAGACACTGGTCAGTAGCTTCACGGTCGCTCCCTTGCATTGGTGACGGCGGAACTCGCCGGTGCGTATACTATTCCACCGTCAGCTGTCGAAACATCGTCCATGAGCGCGTTGCGGTGCAAGGGGCGTCCTACACGCGAGACGGCAGCAAAGAACGCAAACCAGCCGCGAACCATACAGTAATCCGCCTGCTCGAATACTGGATTTACGGCCGCTGCCGCACCGCGTAAAGTTTGCACATGGCGCGTAGGTTTTTCGGTCATCAAACGTTCAAGGGTCGCGGCGCGTTGTCCAATCCGGCCGGCAGGTTCGATGCCCTGACGATCGAACAAATGCACGACGGTTGGTATCAGGACGAGATCGAGGAGAGCCTCGATGAAACCGTGTTGCCCGACAGCGCCCGCAGCATCATCACCACGAATAACTCGCCTGACGTGGGATTCGATGTTTCCATCAATCCTTATCGCGGATGCAGCCATGCGTGCGTCTATTGCTTTGCGCGCCCGAGCCACGCTTATCTCGGACTGTCCCCCGGCTTGGATTTCGAGACGAAACTCTTCTACAAAGCCGACGCGGTAGGCCTCCTGGAGGCTGAACTTTCAAAGCCCCGATATGTGTGCAAGCCCATCGCACTGGGCATCAACACCGATGGCTACCAGCCGCTGGAAAAGCGTCTTGGCATCACCCGCAGTATTCTCACCGTACTCGCGCGCTGCCGCCATCCGGTGACCATCGTCACGAAGAGTGCGTTGATCGTTCGCGACATCGATTTGCTCGCGGACCTCGCAAAAAATCGCCTGGTTTCCGTCATGTTGAGCATCACGTCGCTGACCGCTGAAATCAAGCGTACGTTGGAGCCTCGCGCAGCCTCGCCCCAAGCGCGACTGCGGGTTATCGCGCAACTGGCGCAAGCCGGTATCCCGGTCGGAGTGATGGTCGCGCCCGTGATCCCCGGCATTACGGACCATGAATTGGAAGATATTCTTGGCGCAGCGCATCACGCGGGTGCGTCCTGCGCCAGCTATGTCTTGCTGCGTCTGCCGCATGAAGTGAAAATTCTGTTTCGCGAGTGGCTGAGCGAACATTACCCCGACCGCGCCAAGCACGTGATGTCGCTCATCAACCAAGCACGTGGCGGCAAGGACTACGATTCCGAATTCGGCGTCCGCATGCGCGGCACCGGCCCCTATGCCGACCTATTGCGTTCGCGCTTCGATCTCGCGGCACGGAAACTTGGGTATGCCGACGCGAGCGAGCGACATTGCCTCAACACGGACCTGTTCCGTCCGCCGGCGGCGGCGGCGCAGCTGACTCTGGGCCTATAGGAGCCTGCCGCGTCCCCCTATCGTGACCCGGAAGCAGCGAACTGCACCGCCGCGCGCAAGTCGCCTTCCAAAGTCGCACGCAATTCCTCCACCCGCTCTCCTTCGGCACGCAGAATGGCTGATGGATGGTAGGTGGCGAGGATACGAGAGCCGCTGGGATGCCGCAGTTCTTGCCGCCGGGCGCTGTCGATCGACATTGTCGTGCCGGTCATCGCGCGCAGCGCGGTGGCGCCGAGGGCGACGATGACGGCAGGCTTGACCGCAGCAATCTCCTGCTCCAACCAAACATGACAGGCGTTGATCTCTCCGATTCCCGGCCTTTTGTGCAGCCGCCGCTTCCCCCGGGGTTCCCACTTGAAATGCTTCACCGCGTTGGTCACGAACACGTCTTTCCGCTCCAAGCCGGCGGCGGCAATGGCCTGGTCCAACACCCTTCCCGCGGGGCCCACGAACGGATGGCCGCGCAAATCCTCTTCGTCACCGGGCTGTTCGCCGACCAGCATGATTCTTGCTGACGGCGAACCTTCCCCTTCGACCGCCTGCGTCGCGTGCCTCCAGAGATCACAGCGGCGACACGTTTGCGGGCTTTCGCCCGCGGACACCGGCGCTGACTTGGATTGCACCCTACCCTCCCGCAATGAGGCCGAATTGTTGTGCGATCAGGATCAACTGCAGGGCGCTCCCTGCCCCCAGTTTTTGTTTGATCGAGGATTGATGATTGGCGGCGGTTTTGGGGCTCAAGCCGAGACGCAGTGCTATTTCATCGACTCCATAGCCTTGAGCCAGCAGGCGCAAGACCTCCAGCTCGCGCGTCGACAATGCAGTGCTTAGCTGCTGCGCCGTGGCGGACTGGGTCGTCATGGCCAGTTGCACATCAGGGCTGATAAAGCGTCTACCGTCGGCAACAGTGCGAACCGCGCTGACCAACAGGTCCGGGGCGCTCGCCTTGCTCAAATATCCGTACGCGCCCGCGCTCATGGCATGCGTGGCATAGATGCCGTCTTGGTACATGCTGAACATGAGCACGCGCGCCTCGGGTCGTCGCGCGACCAGGCGCCGCAGGATTTCGATACCGCTGACGCCCGGCAACGCGATATCGAGAACGATGACGTCCGGCCGCAGCGCGCCGTCCAGCTGCAACGCATCCGCGATGGATGCCGCCTCGCCGATCACGGTCAAATTATCATCGCGCTCGAGCAGCCGGCGATAACCTTCGCGGACCACCGCGTGATCGTCCACCAACAGCACGCTGATCGGGCGGGTTGCCGAACTCTTCATGCTCGCCGGCTCGCGATCGGCGGCATCGCAACCGGCAACGCGGCCATCACTTTGAAGCCCTCGCCTCGATGGCTCGCAAGCTTCAGCGAGCCTCCGAACGCGGCCACTCTTTCGCGCATGCCGACGAGGCCGAGGCCCGCGTGCGGCGCACTGAGGTCGGTGCCTCTGCCGTTATCGGCAATCGAAACCTCGATCAGCTCTTGCGTCTCCATTTGCCGCCTTCGCGCGATCCGAACCTCGACCCGGGTCGCTTGCGAATGGCGTGCGACATTGGTCAGCGATTCCTGCACCAGACGGAACAAGGCAAGCGCACGCGTCTCGTCGAGTTCCTCAAAACCATCGCCGATCGAGAAATCGATGGCGACATCGGGCAGGCGCGCGCGCCAATCGTTCAAGCAGTACTCGAGGGCAGCCGCGACGCCGAGTTCGTCGAAGCCGGCGGGGCGCAGCTGGCGGATCAGATTCGACACCACGCCATAAACGCGATCCACGTTTTCGATGATGGCGCGCGCCGCGATGTCCACGAGCGGATCAACGGACCGGGACGCATCGCGTATCGATACTGCGTCGAGCTTGATCACGTTGATATATTGGCCCAATTCATCGTGCAGGTCGCGCGCAAGCGCTTTTCGCTCGCATTCCTGCATGTCCACGTATTGCTGCGCCAAACGCTGGTTTTCCGCGAGCGCTTCCGCAAGCCTGGCCTCGGTGGCCCTGCGCAGCACCAGCTGGCCACGCGCCTCGAAATAGCGGCGTGCGGAGAACCAAATGAGACACGTGGCAACCACCAACAATACGGCCGGCAATTCGTCGAGCTGCAGCCGCTCATGCAACCTCGTCCACCCAAGCAGCGCTTCGCTCAGATCCAATTTGACGCAGATGATTGCCGCGGACAGGGAAACGGCGACTATCAGCGCGGCGTCCCGGCGTGCCGCCATTTTGTTGCCTCGGGTCCCTCGAATTTTGCGAATCGCCAATCGGCGCCCTCCTCTACAAATCGGGAATTTTTCCTATTCTCATCGCTCCGCTGCCATGGAACCATGCCTTTGGATGCACCACCTACATGGCTACCTGGCGACCGGGGGGCGCCGCTTCGCCGCGATCGCAGCGCTGTTCGCCGGAAACCCGTGGTCTGCCGCCGGAGCGCTCGATCAGACGCCTGCCGCCGCTTCCACCCTACAGGAGATTATGGTGATCGGCACCACGCCGGTGCCGGGACTGACTATCGACATGGATAAGGTGCCGGGCAACGTGCAAAGCGTGTTCGCCGGCGATCTTACCCAGAACGGAACGGCCAGTCTCACCGGCGCGCTCGGCAGCCATTTGGGCAGCGTGAGCATCAGCGACACCTTGGCCGATCCGTTTCAGCCGGACGTCTTCTATCGCGGCTTCGATGCCTCGCCCGTGCTCGGGACGCCGCAGGGGTTGGCCGTTTACCAAAACGGCGTGCGGATCAACGAGGCCTTCGGCGACAGCGTGAATTGGGACCTGATTCCCGACATCGCCATCAATCGCGTCGATGTCTTGAGTGCGAGCCCGCTTTACGGCCTGAACGCTCTTGGCGGAGCGCTGGCCGTGACCATGAAAAATGGCTTCACCTACCAGGGGGCCGATTCAACGCTATCCGGAGGCTCCTTCGACCAACGCTCGGCGTCGGCAGAAGCCGGGTTCAATAAGGGACAATTCGCACTGTATGCGGCGGCTCGGGCGCTCGATCAGGACGGGTGGCGGCTGTTTGCCCACGACACCGTGCGCCAGTATTACATGGACTTGAGCGTGCATGCCGATGCGGCCACCGTCGACTTGAGCTATTCGCGGGCCAATAATCGCTTGTTCGGTCCAGGCGCGGCGCCGGTGCAATCGCTGGCAATCAACCCTGAGGCGGTATTCACCGGTCCGCAAGCCAATATCGACAATCTGGATTTCACGACGCTGAACGCCTCGTATGCGGTCGCGGACGCGCTTGCCGTTCAGGGCGTCACGTACTTCCGCAATTATCGACAGATCGTCTCTAACGGCAACGGCACCAACTTCACATCATGCACCACGGCAGCGTACGCAGGAGCGTTGTGCCAGCCGGACGGGATGACGCCTCTGACGAATTCGAACGGCACGGACTTGCCCGACATCTCGAACGGCGGTGCGAATATCGTCGGCCAGAACAATTTCGAGCTCATTCACTCGCAAACCTGGGGCGGCTCGTTTCAATTGACGGATACTCAGCAGCTCTCCGGCCACGACAATCAGTTCGCCGTGGGCACCACCCTCGATGCAGCGCATACGAATTTCTCATCCGGAACGCAGATCGGCGTCATCGGTGCGTCGCTCATCGTGGAACCCTCCCAGCTGTTCGTTGATATACCGGAAGGCACCGACTTTCCGGCGACGCCGGTCATATTGAATGCCGATACCAAATATTATGGTTTCTATGGGACCGACATCCTCGACGTGAACCCCTTGCTCGCCGTCTCCTTGAGCGGCCGATACAACATCGCCCAAGTCGATCTGTCGGATCAGCGCGGCACGAACTTGAACGGCCACAGCCGATTTACCCACTTCAATCCGGCGGCAGGCGCCACCTATAAGGTGTCGCCGGCGCTCACGGCGTTCCTGGGATATTCCATCAACAATCGGGCGCCCACCGCCAGCGAGATCGAATGCTCCGACCCTCTGCAGCCCTGTCTGTTGCCCTCCAGCCTGGCCGGCGATCCGCCCAACTTGAAGCAAGTCATCGCTCATACGTTCGAAGTGGGATTGCGCGGTCATCCGGCAACCGCAAGCTCAGCCCCCCTTACCTGGAACGCGAGCCTGTTCCGAACGGATTTGGAAGACGACATCTACGGCATCGCGACATCGGTCAGCACAGGTTTCTTTCAGAACATCGGCTCAACCCGGCGGCAAGGCGTCGAGACCGGCATCAATTATCAGGGGCAGCGATGGTCGGCGTACGGCCAATATAGCTACATCGATGCGGTGTTCGGTTCGCCTCTGACGTTGAATTCTCCTTCCAATCCATTCCGGGACGCAAACGGCGAAATTCATGTCCAGCCCGGCGATCGCCTGCCGGGCATCCCGAAAAACCGCTTCAAGGTGGGTGCGGATTACTTCCTATCGTCCGTTTGGTCGGTTGGAGCATCAGTTGTACTGGTGAGCAATCAGTTCTACCACGGCGATGAATCCAACCAGAACCCGCCGTTGCCGGGCTACACGGTGGTCAGCCTGCGCTCATCCTATCGAGTCGGTAAGCAATTTGAGATCTTCGCCAACATTCAAAATCTATTCGACGAACGGTATGCGACGTACGGCCTGTTCAGTGACCCCACCGGCGTGAATGCACCCGGCATCCCAAGCGATGCGCAATCCAACGGTCCGGGGGTCGACAATCGTTTCCAAAATCCCGCCGCGCCGCGTTCAATATTCGGCGGCGTCAGGTTGACGTTTTGAACTGTACGCCGCGCGTCATGGAGCGCGCGCCGCGCGCTAGGGTCAGTGCGACGTAAGTGCGTCCATCGCCAAGACTCAGTTTCTCAAGTACGGAAACTCGCTCGTCGAGCGCGGCGCGGCAATGTAAAATCCCTGTGCGAATCCTATCCCAAGTCGTCCGAGTTCCTGCATGACGTCGACGGATTCGACGCGTTCGGCGATGGTGTGAATGCCCATGGCCTTGCCCACCTGGCTGATCGCCTCGACCATGCTTCGGTCGACCGGATCACGCGTGACGTTCTCGATGAATTGGCCGTCTATCTTGAGGTAATCGACCGGCAGAGTCTTCAGGTACATGAACGACGAGAGGCCGCTGCCGAAATCGTCGAGTGCGAATAGGCAACCCCGATTTTTGAGCTCGCGCATGAAGTAGACCACGTTGCCCAAATTCGCGATCGCGGCGGTTTCGGTGATCTCGAAACACACGGCACCTGCGCTGAGTTCGCGCGCACTCAGCTCCCCGATCAGATATTCCAAAAACCGCTCATCGTTGAGCGACGTCCCCGACAGATTGACCGCAATCGTGTACGGCTTGATGCCGCTGCCGCTGCGATGCACCAGCTGATCAAGAGCGCGCCGCACGACCCATCGATCGATCGACGGCATGACATTGTAGCGTTCCGCGGCCGGTATGAATTCGGCGGGTGCGATCAACGAGCCTGACTCGTCGCGCAATCGCAGCATAAGCTCGAAATGCTCCCGGTCGCAGCGATTGGCGCCGATGGGCACGATCGGCTGATAACAGAGCTCGAAACGGCTGTCGTCGCAGGCGCGCGTGAGTTTGGATACCCAATGCATTTCACGATGCCGCTCGGGCACATTATCGGGTTTGTACAACTGTACGCGGTTGCGGCCTTGGTCCTTCGCTGCGTAGCAGGCCACGTCGGCCGCGCTCATCACATTGGCCACGGTGGGGGTCTCGTTGGTGATCTCTACGATCCCAACGCTGACGCCGACGGCCAATACACCGTCCTGCCAGATGAATCGATAATCGCGGATGGCCTGCCTCAACGTTTCCGCCAACCGCAGGGCCTGATCGAGCGTGCAACTCTGGAGCAGGATGCCGAATTCGTCGCCCCCCAGGCGCGCCAGGGTGTCGCCGGCGCGCACTCGCGATTGCAGCACACCGGTAATCTGCTTCAGCAGTTGATCGCCCGCCGGATGACCACAGGTATCGTTGACCAATTTGAATTGATCCAGATCAAGGTACAGCAAAGCGTGCCGGCAGTCGGCGTTCTCGCGAACGCCATCGACCGCCGCAGTGAGTCGATTTTCGAATTCGCGCCGATTGATGAGACCGGTCAACGCGTCATGGCTGGCTTGGTAGTGCAGCGCGCGGTACAAACGCCGTTCTTTGCTGACGTCGTGGAACACCATGACGGCGCCAATGAGATTTCCCGCGCGGTCGCGGATCGGCGCAGCCGAGTCTTGGATCGCGATTTCCTGCCCGCGGCGATTCACCAAGACGGTGTGTTCGGCGAGACCCACTACCTGGCCTTCCCGCAAGCAACGCATGACCGGACTCTCGCTCGTTGCTCGCGTGACTTCATCGACCAGGGTCAATACGTCGCCGATGAGCCGATCCTGCGCCTCCCGGCTTTCCCATCCGGTCAAGCTCTCGGCAATCGGATTCATGTAATCGATGCGCCCTTCGGAATCGGTGGTGATGACGGCATCGCCGATCGACTGGAGCGTGACCTGGGCGCGCTCCTTGGCTTGGAATACCGCGGTTTCCGCCTTCTTGCGTTCGGTAATATCGGCGATCGTGCCTTCGAATCCGCTGATGCGTCCCTGTTTGTCGCGCACCACCCGGCCGTTGTCGACCACCACCAACATCGAACCGTCTTTGCGGCGCAAGACGTATTCGACGTTGCGGATTTCGCCTTCGCTCTCCATGCGCCGCACGAAACTGTCGCGATCGGTCGGATACCAGTACAGCGAGCCGGCCGACACCTGATAGATTTCCTCGGCCGAGGCGTAGCCCAGCATCTGGACGAATGCGGGATTGACCACCAGGAAGCGGCCGCCGCGCGTCGTTCGATACACCCCTTCCATGACGCTTTCGAACAGCCCACGAAACTTCGATTCGCTTTCGCGCAGAGCGTCCTCGGCGCTGCGCCGTTCGATCGCGATACCGGCGATCTGCGCCATACGCGACATCAACTCGTGATCGCGGGCCGACGGCACGCCCGGCTGCCGTTGATATACGGAAAATGTACCGACGATGGGTCCGTCCGATGCGACGATGGGCGTGGACCACGCCGCACGCAGGCCCGCGTGCTGCGCGGCGTCGCGGCGAAATTCCCAGAATCCGTCGACTTCGATGTCGGCTACGGTTACCTGGCGAGCCATGAAGATTGCCGCTGCGCACGATCCGTAGCGAATGCCGACCGGCGCGTGATCCATGGCGGCCACGAACTCGCGCGGCAGGCTGGGCGCCACACCGTAGCGTAGAACCTGAGCGTCGATGTCGAGTAGATTGATTGCGCAAAAGCTGTCCGCTATCACGCGCTCGATGACTTCGGAGATTGCTTCGAGCACCGTCAACAACGGTGCATTGGCAGCGATCTTCTCGAATACCCGTCGCTCGCCGGTAGCGATCGCGTCGGCCCGCTTGCGCTCGGTGATGTCGGCAATGCTGGCGCGAATCAACCGCCGGTTGGAACTCGGCAAGCGCACGAAGCGCACTTCGCAGGGGAAGTTCCGTCCAAACGCGTCGCAATGCACCCACTCGAATACCGGCGCGGCGCCGGCCAGCGCGCCGTCGATATACCCGCGAGCCACCCCGAACGACGGGCTGCCGTCGAGTTGCTGCGGCGGCGTGATCTTGTCCGGTCCGCAGGCCAAGAGAGTTTCGCGGTCCATTTTGAAAAAGCGGCAGGCATTGTCGTTGACGTCGACGAACCTGCCCTGATCGACGTCGAAGACGACGATGACTTCCGGCGCATGCTCCACCAGCGTTCGATACCGGGCCTCGCTCTCGCGCATCGAATGCTCGGCGAGATGTCTTTCCGTGGTGTCGCGAATGCAAAGGATATAGCCGTCGCGCCGGTTGAGGCTGGCCTTGCTGACCGCGATCTCGACGGCGACCCGCGCGCCACCCTTGATCACACCCCACGTCTGATGCGCGGCCAGATCCACGTGCGTATCGTCGATCTTGGCGGCGCAACGTTCGAGGAAATCTACGAGGCGCCCCCTTGCGGGCGATCGGGGCGCGCTTTGGTCGTCCGCCCGCCGGCCATATGCTGGGTGGCCCTGGACATCCGGGCCCGCCCCTACGTCCGGCAGCAAGAAATCCAACGTTCTACCGAGGATCTCCGCGGCCGAATAGCCGAAAATGCGTTCTCCGGTCGGATTGAAACTCTCGATATGGCCCAGGTCGTCAACGGTGAGGATGGCGTCCTTGACATTGTCGAGGATGGCCTGTAGATGCGAGGCTGTTTCCTCGCGAATCTCCCGGGTAAGCGCCTGCGCCTCGTCTGACATGAGCTGCATGGACAGCACGACGCCGCGCCGCTCGGCATCCAAGCGATCGTAGTGTGCGCTCACCATCTTGAGCAGCGCGTCCAAATCCAGCTCGCCGCCCCGGCCCCGCGCGTCGCGAAGCTGGTTTTCGAGCACGCGATTCATGCCCTCCGGCGTTTGCGATGGCTCGTTGCGAAGCGCTGCCGCAAGATCGCGTGACACCTCTAAAATCTCCCGCACTGAATTGACGCCGCCTCCGGGCACTCAACGCTAGGTGAGATGTTAGGGAGATCCCTGACCCGAGGCGTGACGGGCGTCTCGGTTCGGGCAATAATCGGTTAAATAACTACGAAGTGCGGTTCTACGACGCTTGGTCGGCCGTTTCGCGTCCCGAACGCTTGCGCTCGTTTTCCCGCAGATTTCGCTTACGCAAGCGAATGGAGGTGGGGGTCACTTCGATCAGTTCGTCGTCGTCGATGAACTCCATGGCCTGCTCCAGCGAGAACCTGATGGGCGGCGTCAAAACGACGTTCTCATCCTTGCCGGCGGCCCGCATATTGGTGAGCTTCTTGCCCTTGAGAGGATTGACCACGAGATCGTCTTCGCGATTGTTGAGACCGATGATCATGCCTTCGTAGACCTCTTCACCGGGCCCGATGCACAGCCGGCCACGCTCTTGCAAGCTGAACAGGGAATAGGCCAATGCGACACCCTGGCCATTGGCAATCAAAACCCCCTGCGGGCGCTGACCCAGTTCGCGCTGCACCACCGGCCCGTAATGATCGAATACGTGATGCAGCAAGCCCGTACCGCGCGTCATGGTGCGGAACTCCGTTTGAAATCCGATGAGGCCGCGCGACGGCACCATGTAATCCAAGCGCACGCGGCCCCGGCCGTCTGCCTGCATATCCTTGAGATCTGCGCCGCGGCTGCCCAGCGCCGACATGACGGAGCCTTGCGCGTCGCTGTCCACATCCACCGTTACCTGCTCGTACGGTTCATGCGCCACGCCGTCGATATGCTTGATGACCACGCGTGGCCTGGAGACGGCCATTTCGTAGCCCTCGCGCCGCATGTTCTCGAGCAACACTCCGAGGTGCAATTCACCGCGGCCGAACACCACGAACTTGTCCGGATCAGAGGTCGGCTCGACGCGCAACGCCACGTTGTGAATGGACTCACGGTCGAGGCGTTCGCGAATTTGCCGACTGGTGACGAATTTCCCCTCACGGCCCAAGAATGGTGACGTGTTGACCTCAAATGTCATGCTGATGGTGGGCTCGTCGACGACGAGGCTCGGAAGCGCCTCGACATTTGCCGGATCGCACAGGGTGTCCGAGACCTTGGGCTCACTGATTCCTGCAAACGCTACGATGTCGCCCGCAAAAGCCGACTCGACCTCGATACGGGTCAGCCCATGGAAGCCCAACACCTGGGTGATTCTTTCGGAGCGCTGCTTCCCTTCGCGATTCACCACCGTGACCGCCATTCCCCTCCTGAGGGTGCCCCGCTTGATGCGGCCGATGCCGATTGCACCGACGTAGCTGGAATAATCGAGCAAGGTGACCTGCAGCTGCAACGGGCCATCGACGTCGACGTCGGGCGGAGGACAATGCTCCACGATGGTCTTGAACAGCGGTTGCATGTCGCCGTCGCGAACCGTGGAATCGAGGCCCGCAAAGCCGCGAAGTGCCGAAGCGTACACCACCGGGAAATCCAATTGCTCGTCGGTCGCGCCGAGGCGGTCGAACAAATCAAAGGTCTGATCGAGCACCCAGCCCGGACGTGCCTCGTCCCGATCGATCTTATTGATGACGACGATCGGACGCAGGCCGTGCTTGAACGCCTTCTGTGTGACGAAACGGGTTTGCGGCATGGGCCCGTCCACCGCATCCACCAGCAGCAGTACGCAGTCGACCATGGCGAGCACGCGCTCGACCTCGCCGCCGAAATCCGCGTGCCCCGGCGTGTCGACGATGTTGATTCGATAGTCGCCCCACATGATGGCGGTGTTCTTCGCGAGAATGGTGATGCCACGCTCACGCTCCAACACGTTCGAATCCATGACGCGCTCTTGCAAATCCTTCCGCGCATCGAGCGTACCGGACTGGCGTAAAAGCTGATCCACGAGCGTGGTCTTGCCATGATCGACGTGCGCGATGATGGCGATGTTGCGAAGTTTCTGCGTCACAATGAGGTCCCGGGGAAACCGACCATTATAGGGTCTAATAGGGATCCACGTCGGAGTTTTCAATCCTTAAGGCATCAGCGCTTGCTGATCGCGGCGGCTTCGCCGCTGGCCGCCACAATGACAGGCACCGCAAACGACCGCGTCTCGGTCGTGTCATCGTGCGTCACGGACACGTCGAGGCTGAGCAACTGCACCCCATCGGCCGTCGGGGTCGTAGCGATGGTCACTCGATAGGCCCGAGTCGGCTCGACCGACGGAATTTGTATCGCTCCGACCCCCGGCGCGAGTTGCAGTCCGTCCGAGCCGGTGACCTGCAGAGTAACGGAGCCGGCGATCTGCGGCATGATGGCAATGACGATCTCGAGCGGCTGACCCACCGAGGGCCGCTCGGACAAATCGAATTTGACGGCGACCGGCACAGTCGATTTGCCGAGGGTCACCGCTTCCACCATCCCCGCGGTCAACTCTTCGGGCGTAGGTCCGCGTTTGACCGCCGCTGGAGTCTTAGCCGGCGGCGGCAGCTTGGGCTGGGGAGCCTGACTCGAATCGCCGTGACATGCCGCCAATAGCAACACGGCAAACACCGGCAGAGCTCTCCCCTTACTCATTGACCTATGATCCCCAAATAGTTGGGTAATCACAACTCGAGCCGCGGACCCATGACCGCAGCCAGCTGATCCTCGAGCGCGCGATAGTGATCTTCCCAATAGCGCGGTTCGGCGAACCAAGGGAATGCGCGGGGGAATGCGGGATCGTCCCAGCGCCGCGCCAGCCACGCTGAATAATGAATCATCCGCAAGGCCCGCAAGGGCTCGATGAGGGCCAGTTCACGCCGGTCGAACGGCAAGAATTGCTCGTAGCCCTTCAAAAGATCCGTCAGCTCCGACCGCATGTTCTGCTGGCTGCCCGACAACAACATCCATAGGTCCTGTATGGCGGGTCCCATGAGGCAATCATCCAGGTCGACGAAATGCGGACCCAAGTCGGTCCATAAAATGTTGCCGCGGTGACAATCACCCAGGATGCGACCAAGCCGGGCGCCGCCCCAGCCGCTTGCCTGCGCTTCGACCTCATCCAGAAGGGTATCGGTCAGGTCGGCGTACTTCTTGGCAAGATAGTCCGGCATCCACTCGCCGTCCAACACGAAATCCCGGGCGTTCCGCCCCAAATCCTCGACGCTCAGCTGACCTCGATGAATAAAGCGCGCAGCCCGGCCGACGCCATGAATACGGCCGAGAAAGCGGCCTACCCACTCGCGATCGGCGGCCGTCCCCAGTTCCGGCCAGCGCCCGCCGCGCCGCGGGAAAACGGCGTATCGGAAGCCCGCATGGACGAACAGCGACTCGCCGTCGCGCAAAAGCGGCGCAACGACCGGAATTTCTTGCATCGCCAATTCTGCAGAAAATGCGTGCTCCTCACGAATCGCCGCGTCGCTCCATCGACCGGGACGATAGAATTTGGCGACGACCGGCTCGCCGTCTTCCGTCCCAATCTGATATACACGATTCTCGTAGCTGTTGAGGGCCAGAATCCGCCCGTCGCAGCGATGTCCGACCGCCTCGAGCGCATCCAGCACTACCTCGGGAGATAGTTCCGAATAAGGTGCATCCGCGTTCATGGGTGGAATTCTACAGGTACGAAGGCTCCGCTCCGTTGTCGAAAGGCTGCTGTTAGAATGAATGCCATGCGACTGCCAAGACCCAAGTCATTGAGCGGATTGATGCTGATCGGCTTCACGATAGTGGCAGCGCCGCTGCTTTTCGCGATCGTGAACGCGGCCGTGCAAATGAATCGCTTGTCGAACCGCAGCGAACAGTTGGTGGTCCATGGCATTCAGGGTACCCGCAACAATCAAAGCATGTTCGAAGAGATCGGCGCGTTGGAGCGTACGGCCCGCCTGTACCAGATCATCGGCAATTCCGAACTGCTCGACGTGTACACGCGCAATCACGGGCGCTTGGTTGCAACCATCGACGAGTTGCTTACCCTGCCGCTCGATGCCCAATCCCAGAGCGATGCGCGGACGCTGTTGGCGGAGGCTGACCGCCTGGCTGGTGAACTGAAGGCTGCGCCGCCGAATTCGCCGCGCATGGCGGAGGTCATCAATGCCTTTCCGCACATATCGGAAATGGCGTCCAATGTGTCGAATCGCATCAGCGCGCAAATCGACCGTGAGCTGACCAGCCTGCAGCTTGCGGCCCAGCGAGCACAACAAAAGCTGTTCTGGCAGACCCTCCTGTTGGTACCCATGACGCTGGCGGTGGTCGGCGTTTTTACATATTTATTCGGTAGACCCATCAGAGCCATCGATCGCGCGATCAGCGAACTGGGTCGCGGCACGTTCTCCAGACCCATCGCCATCAGCGGACCGGCCGATTTGGAGCGCTTGGCGGCGCAGCTGGAGTGGCTGCGCGGTCGATTGCTCGAGTTGGCCCAGGAAAAGAATCGGTTCCTGAGACACATGTCGCATGAATTGAAGACGCCGCTCGCGAATATTCGCGAAGGAACAGAACTCTTGATGGACGGTGCGGTCGGTGAGCTGCAGAGCGCCCAACGAGAAGTGACGGCAATCTTGCGCGAGAATGGGATGAAACTGCAGCGGCTCATCGAAAATTTGCTGTCGTTCAGTGCCTGGCAGGCCAAGAGCGTCGGGCTGGAGATCACGGAATTCAAGTTGCGGCCGCTGGTAAAGTCGGTCCTCGAAAACCAGCAGCTGACCTTGGTGGCGCAGCGTGTTCGGCTCGATGTGCAAGTCGAGGATCTCACGCCTTGGGCCGATCGCGGCAAGGTTCGCCTCATCCTCGACAACCTGCTGTCCAATGCCGTCAAATTTACTCCACGCGGCGGTACGATCTCGATGCACGCTCGCGGCGAAGGCGACCAATTGATCCTGGACGTCATGGACACCGGACCAGGTATTCCGGCCGAGGAGCGCAACCGAATTTTCGAAGCCTTTTACCAAGGAAAAACGCCGCAAGGCGGCCACGTCAAGGGCACCGGAATCGGCCTCTCCGTGGTGACCGAATTCGTGAATGCTCACGGCGGCAGCATCGAAATCTTCGAAGCCAAGGCGGGGGGCGCGCATTTTCGGGTCCGCCTACCCTTGCGCCAAGCAGCCGGACTCAAACGTGAAGCGGCCCATGCGGCCTAGGTGGTTGCGCCATGCAGCATGCGCGCTCGCCGTCGGCGCGCTCTGCGGCTGCGGTGTTTTCGGCGGTGGCCAGGCGAATACCAAGGCCACGCCGCCTCCCCCGGAGCGGCCGCCGCCGGACGTAAGCTCGATCACTCCGGATCTCGAGATGATGCGCATGCTGCCGGCGGGCGACCCCGCCCGGCAGGCGGAAATATTCCAATCAGCCAAGGATGCGGCGGCGCTTTCCCCGACGACGAGCAATAAGCTCAAATATGCGCTGGCGCTGGCGACACCCGGCCATAGCGGATCCGATCCCGTCGCCGCGCAGCGACAGTTGTCGGAACTGCTGGCTACGCCTGAGACTCTGTTACCCGTCGAACGCTTGCTGGCGATGGTGGAATTACAAGAGATCGACCAGAGACTGATTCTGATAGAGGAAAACAAGCAATTGCGGGAGGAAGCTCCGCGCGAATCGCGCGATAAGCTGCTCGCGATGAATCGCCGACTGTCGGCGGAGTCGGATGAAAATGCGCGATTGCGGAAAGCCTTGGATGAGGCTCAAGCGAAACTTGAGGCGGTCACGCACATTGAGCGATCCATTAACGATCGCGGAGCGAACGGCTCGCATACGCCCTGACGGGACGCCCTAGAGATGCCAAACGCCTTAAAACCGGAGAGACTGAAGTGAACGCCTATTCGATCGCCGCCACCACCCCCTTGGGCTTCGGACTCCATCCTGGAACGCGCGACACTGCGGCCCCGCAAAAGCGCAAGGCGCGTATTCTGGTGGTCGACGACGACCCGGGCTTATTGCGTTTATTGACGATCCGATTACGCGCCGAGAACTACGAAGTCGAGGCCGTGGAGAGCGCTGCGGCGGCGCTTGCCGCCTGCACGAGATTCCGGCCGGACCTGGTGATCACCGATCTTCGAATGGACCAGATGGACGGCATCGGGCTGCTGAAGGAACTCCAAAGCCGCTGGCCGGGTTTGCGCGTGATTATCCTCACCGCCCACGGCACGATTCCGGATGCCGTGCACGCCACTCAAAGCGGAGCCTTCGGCTTTCTGACGAAACCGGTCGACAAACAGGATTTGCTGGATCACGTGCAGAAGGCGCTGAAAGTGTCGGGATTTGCGCACGTGGACGAGGATTGGCGCGCGAATATCGTGACGCGCAACCAATTGATGGAAGACAAGCTCGCCCAAGCTAATATGGTGGCCGGCACCGACGCAAGAGTTCTGCTCACCGGCGAGAGCGGAACCGGTAAAGAATTGCTGGCACATGCCATCCACGACGCCAGTCCGCGGCGCAACAAGCCTTTCGTCGCAATCAACTGCAGCGCGATGGCGGAAAATTTGCTGGAGTCGGAGCTTTTCGGCCACGAAAAAGGCGCCTTCAACGGCGCCACCCGCCCGCAGAAGGGCTTGTTCGAGACCGCCGAAGGCGGGACGCTGTTGCTCGACGAAGTCGGCGACATGCCCATGCGGCTTCAGGTGAAGTTACTGCGTGTTTTGCAAGAGAATCAAATTCGCCCGCTGGGCAGCGAGGATGCGGTGCAAATCAATGTCCGCGTCATCTCGGCGACGCACCGCGATCTGCATCAGTTGATGATCGGCGGACAGTTTCGCGAAGACCTGTACTACCGGCTGAACGTGGTGCATATCGAGATGCCGTCGCTGGGACGGCGGCGCGAAGACATCCCGCTCCTGGTAGCGCATTTTCTCGAGCAAATCGCCAAGGAAACCGGGCAGCGCAAGATCTATGCGCCGGAGGCCGTGGAACTGTTGGCGACGGCCGAATGGCCCGGGAACGTTCGCCAGCTCTACAACGTCGTGCGGCAAAACGTCGCCCTCTCCCATGGCGCCATCATCACCGCCGAACTGGTGCAGCAATCGTTGGGCGGCAGCCCGACGCGGCTACCCTCTTTCGACGAAGCGCGCGATGAGTTCACGCGCAATTACTTGTCGCAAATACTTCAGATCACGGCCGGCAACGTCAGCCAGGCGGCGCGTTTGGCGAAACGCAACCGCACGGACTTCTATAAGTTGTTGTCGCGCCATCAATTGCTGCCCGACGATTTCAAGAAGGTCTGAAGAATTCGGCAACGCTGGCCACCACGTGCCGTAGTTGTCCTTCCGTCAATTCCGGATAAATCGGTAGAGCCAGTGTCTCGGCGGCGGCGCGCTCGGACTCGGGGAAAGAACCCGGTGCGTAGCCGAGATACCTGAAACACTCTTGCCGGTCCAATGGCACCGGATAATAAATCTCGGTACCGATGCTGCGGTCGGCAAGGAATTTCTTCAGCGCGTCCCGCTCATGCACACGCACGATGTATTGGTTGAAGATATGCCGTTGGCCCGCCGCGGGCTGCGGCGTGACGACCCGATTTCCCAGCGCAGCGCTGGCAAAAGCGTGCTCGTAAAATGCGGCATTGCGCTGGCGCGCCTCCGTCCAACCGTCCAAATACTTCAACTTGACGCGTAGTACCGCAGCTTGCAATTCATCGATCCGAAAATTTCCGCCGATCAGAGCGTGAAAATATTTCGGCTTGCCGCCATGCACGCGCAGCACGCGCATTCGCTCGGCGAGATCCGCATCATTGGTAGTGCAAAGTCCCGCGTCGCCGAAGGCGCCGAGATTCTTGCTTGGGAAAAAGGAAAAACAACCAACGTCGCCAATCGACCCGACGCGCGCACCATTTTTATATTCCGTACCGATTGCCTGGGCTGCGTCTTCGATCACCTTCAAGCCATGGCGGCTCGCAATCGCCATCAGCGGGTCCATATCCGCAGATTGGCCATACAGATGAACCGGCATGATGGCCTTGATACGTCCGCCGGTCGCACGATTGATGAGACCGGCCCCGCTCGGGGTGCACTCTCGTTCGATGAACGTTCGCACAGCGGACGGCGAAATGTTGAACGTGACGGGATCGATATCGCAGAAGACCGGCCGGGCGCCGGCTCGCGCGATGGTCCCCGCTGTCGCGAAAAAAGTGAACGGCGAAGTCACGACTTCATCGCCGCGGCCGATGTCCAGCGCCATGAGGGCCAAAAGCAAGGCGTCCGTGCCGGATGACGCCCCAATCCCGAAATTCGCACCGCAATAGCGTGCGACCTCTGCCTCGAGCCCGCGCACATGTTCGCCGAGAATGAATTGCTGGCTCGCGCACACCTGTTCGATGAGCGGCATCACTTCCGCGCGAATCTGCGCGAACTGCGCCTTAAGATCCAGTAATGGAACGTTTGTCATGACGCACTAGAATAACATTGGTAGGCAATTTAACTTTGTAGAACTTTTATAGAGATACATCACGCATGATCGATGGCCAATGGCTGATAATATCCGGATCTTGTCGCGGTGCAGGCACGGTCGAACAGCGTTTCGACCGATGATGGCGATTCAACGGATTTGAGATGACCCAGCCGGTCCTTGCTAAACAAAGCTTTCTGATCGCGATCTTGGCGGGCGCGCAGGCAATCATGCCGGCCGCGGTCGCCGTGGCCTCGCTGTATGCGACGATTATCTTGTTCGGCGACAAGTTCGATCCCTCGTCCTCCGCCATCGTCATCGTAGCCGTGCTTTGCCTGGTATTGGTCCAGTCGCCTCGCGAGGTCAGCACTCAGTTCACGTCGCCGCGCGTTTCGGCCGTTGTCGACGTGATATTCAGGTGGCTGCTGCTGCTCGCGGTTCTGTTGGCCATCGGCTACGTCACGAAATCACCGCTCCAAGCCTATCCAAGGCGGGTATTTCTGACTTGGGCCGCATTGACACCGGTGGCCCTCATCTTGGCGACCTTGGCCATGCAGGAGCTCATGCGCCGCTTCTTGATCAATGCGTTTGATAGCCGCAGCGCGATCATCGCCGGCTACAACACCAGCAGTCTGGAACTCGCCCGTCGGTTGAAAAGCAACCCCGGCATGCGCCTCGAGGTCGCCGGCTTTTTCGATGACCGCAGCAGCGATCGGCTCGGCATGGAACCGGACGCCAAACTCGTCGGCAGCTTGAGCGATCTCGGCACCTACGTGAAGGAACACCGCACGGACGTAATCTTCATCGCGTTGCCGATCCGCCACGTGAAGCGCGTGATGAATCTCTTGGATGATCTTCGCGACACCACGGCGTCCATTTACTACGTTCCGGATATCTTCGTGTTCGACCTGATCCAGGCACGATCCGGCGAAATTCATGGCATACCGGTGGTCGCCATGTGCGAGACGCCTTTCTATGGCTACCGAGGCGTCGCCAAGCGGTTGACGGACATCGGATTATCGCTGCTGATCCTATTGCCGATTCTGCCCCTGTTGGCGCTGGTAGCGGTGATGGTCAAAGTCTCGTCTCCGGGCCCCATTATCTTCAAGCAGCGTCGCTATGGCCTGGACGGCCGAGAGATCGCGGTTTACAAGTTTCGGACCATGCGTGTGACCGAGGACGGCGCTCAAATCCGCCAAGCGTCACGCACCGACAGCCGCATCACTCGCATCGGCGGCATGTTGCGGCGTACGTCGCTCGACGAACTGCCGCAACTCATCAATGTCCTACAGGGACGCATGAGCCTCGTGGGTCCGCGACCGCACGCGGTCGCCCATAACGAAGAATACCGCAAGCTCATCAAGGGCTACATGGTTCGGCACAAGGTGCTTCCGGGCATCACGGGGCTGGCTCAAGTCAACGGTTGCCGCGGCGAGACCACGGAACTCAAGGACATGGAAGCGCGCGTCAATTTCGATCTTGACTATCTGCGGCATTGGTCGCCGATGTTGGACATCAAGATCATCCTCCTGACCGTCGTCAAAATCTTTCGCGACGATAAGGCCTACTGAGGGGACGCTGCGGCTGCCGGTACGCTGACGCCTGCGGAGACGAATTGTTCGTGAAACACGTAGCGCCCCGCGATGGGCAGATCTGCCTGCCGGGCGAATCGTATTTTCCGAGCGGCACTCGCCGCGAAAGTCCCGTGCCTCCGGCCCCAGTCGTTTACCGCGATGCTCAAGTCGTGAAAATCGAGCCATTCGCCGACCAGCGGATACTGACACTTGTAAAAGGCCTCCTTCGCGGAAAACAGCAGCGTGACGGCCGCCGGCCGCTCGCCGACAGGCAGCGATCCCACCCAATTCAATTCTTCGTCGCGACAAATGGTTGACCAGATATCCGGCGTAGGCGCACCGATAATTTCGCTGTCGAGGCCGATGGCGAGAATGCTGCGGCGCGCAGCCACCGCTGCGGCGCATAGCCCCGTGGTATGCGTGATGCTGCCGATAAACCCGGCAGGCCAAACCGGTTGGCGGTCGTCGGCTGGGTGCAGCGCAACATCACGCACGCCCAATTCCGCGAGCGCGGACCTGGCGCAGGCGCGCCCGGCGGCAAATTCGTTGATTCGCTTCGCGACCGCCTTTTTCACAAAGGCCGCTTCCGAAGGCAGCAGATCGGCTGGGTCGCCCGGAATGCGCCGCTCTCGGACCACGACAGCCGCCGGAAACAGGTTCTCGAGCACGCACGAGGGCAACGGAGACTTCGGCGGGAACTGTGATTGGGTCGACACTTTGCAAAGCGTATCTCGAGGCGCTGACCGGTTAAGCTTAACCTGGATGGCTATGTGATTTGCATCGAGTATGAAAATTGCGCCCCGAATCATGGCGGCCCCACCCCTACGTATGGGCTAGAAACTGACATTCGATTGATCGGAATGCGGCGGCGGCGATACGCTACGGCAAGCCGCGAGGATACTTTGGAGGATGAATCGTGATGCAAAGCGCGAAAGTTACGCAATTCTCTGATCCATCGATCTCGATCCCGACGGGCGAGGCCTTGCTGCCGAAGAATGACGAGTTTGCGGCGAAATTCAATCGCTCGGATTTTCTTTTCGACCACGGCTTGGCGCATCACCCGCTATTCGAACTCCCCGCGCTGCTCGGCCTTGCACATCGAATTCCGAAGTACAAGGACTTCGTCTATTGGCAAAACGGCCGCGTAAAAGTCAATGACCGATGGGAGGCAAATCCAGGTCCACGCCTATCGCTCGACGAGACCATTACGGGCATAGCGCATAATGATTCCTTGGTGGTTCTCAAACATGCCGAACAGGATCCGGTGTACGGGCCTTTGCTGCAAGAAATTTTGCAGCGGATATTTTCATTTACTTCACGCGCCGCGCAGGACGATATTGTTCTTGGCGAGTCTTTGATTTTCCTCAACTCACCGCATCGCACGACGGCGTATCACCTGGACCTCGAATCGAATTTTCTATTGCAGGTCGCGGGCCAGAAATTCATTCACGTACATGATTGCGCCGATCGATCCATCACTACGCACGAGGAATTGGAAAATCACTGCGGCGGCGACCACAACGGCGCCATCTTCAAAGCGGCTCGTCAAAGCGAAGCCCATTATTATTGCTTGACGCCGGGACACGGTGTGCATTTCCCCAGCACGGCCCCTCACTGGGTCGAGAATGGCGATGAGGTGTCGATCTCCATCAATATCAACTTCGACCTTGTTTCGATTCACCAACGGATGAAGCGGATTTATTCGGTGAATCGCTTGATGCGGCGCGCAGGAATGAAGCCCGCGCCGCCGGGGACCTCGGCGCTGCGCGATGCCCTCAAGGAAAGGGCATCGTTCGGCGCCGACATGTTGCTTGCCATGCTTCAAAAACAACCGATGCGCCCTGACCCAGAGGTCGCGTCGTATCCCGTGTGGCGTCCTACTCGGCTCAACTCATCGAATTCACACCCGTCCTAATCACATTAGCCATGGCGATGCACCAACCCAGCATTCCCGATTCGCGCTGTATCCACGAAATTTTCGAGGCGCAGGTCGACCGCTCGCCGGACAATGTTGCGGTGGTGCTCGGTAGCCAGAGCCTGACTTACCGTGAGCTCGACGAGCAGGCCAATCAGCTTGCACACTTCTTGCGCAACCTGGGGGTGCAACCCGGCGTGCTCGTCGGCATCTGCGTCGATCGGAGCCTCCACTTGGTGGTGGGACTGCTGGGGATTCTGAAGGCCGGCGGCACCTATGTGCCGATCGATCCGCAATACCCGCCGGAGCGACGCGCGTTCATGCTGCAGGATTCGAAGTCGCCGATCATCCTGACGGAGCAAGCGCTGGCGCCGGATTCGGTTGTGCCGAATACCCAGGTGATCCTCCTGGACAAGGATTGGCCGGCAATCTCCCGCGAGCCGACCTCGAATCCGCGCGTGGCCGTCCAGCCGGAAGACCTGGCTTACGTCATCTACACCTCGGGTTCAACCGGCACGCCGAAAGGCACGTTGATTTCGCACCATAACGTCGTACGGCTGTTCCAGGCCACGGAGGCGTGGTTCGGCTTCGATGAGCGTGATGTCTGGACATTGTTCCACTCCTGCGCGTTCGATTTTTCGGTATGGGAACTGTGGGGAGCGTTGTTCTATGGCGGCCGCTTGGTCGTCGTGCCGTTCGGCCTGAGCCGCACCCCGGAAGCCTTTTATCGCTTGCTCTGTGACGAACGCGTTACCGTGCTGAATCAAACGCCCTCAGCATTCCGGCAATTGATTCGAGCGGAGGAAAGCGCGACGACGCCGCGGGAATTGCAGCTGCGTTACATCATTTTCGGCGGCGAAGCGTTGGATCTCAAGAGCTTGAAACCCTGGTTCAATCGTCACGGGGATGCACGCCCGCAATTGGTCAATATGTACGGCATCACCGAAACGACCGTCCATGTGACCTACCGCCCTCTCAGGGCGGCGGACTTGGATGCCGGCAGCGTCATCGGCGTGCCAATTCCGGATTTACGGGTCTATCTGCTCGACGCGGAGCGCCGCCCGGTGCCGAGCGGAGAGCCCGGCGAAATCTACGTAGGAGGCGCGGGCGTGGCGCGCGGTTACCTGAATAGACCGGAATTGACGGCGCAGAGATTCATTCCCCATCCCTTTGACGCAGCGGCCGGCGAGCGGCTGTATCGCTCGGGCGATTTGGGGCGGTATCTACCGAACGGCGACCTCGAATATTTGGGGCGAATTGACCAACAGGTCAAG
>Ga0209517_10001917_pt1 | contig 30441 bp, 40 predicted proteins | sample PeaSoiMetSII2010_FD_187695 | JGI IMG/M metagenome (GOLD analysis project Ga0209517, IMG submission 187695) | Peat soil microbial communities from Weissenstadt, Germany - SII-2010 (SPAdes) (version 2) | ecosystem: Environmental > Terrestrial > Soil > Wetlands > Peat | place: Germany...
CTTCCACTCCGGCACCCATAGGCGGCGGGGCTGAAGCCCCGCCCTTCCGAAGGCGGTTCGAAATTGGGCTCATTAAACCAACCAAGCACTAAGCTTGCTTCGAGGTAGCTGAGTTCGCAGGTGCGGTGGAATTGCGGATAATCAACTTCGGGGTAAGTACCAGTTGCCGCTTCTTCATCCCATTCGTGATCGCCTCGATGACTTCGCGCGCGGCGGTTTCACCCATCAATCGCAGAGGTTGTTGCACGGTGGTGAGGGCGGGAAAAACGATGCGGGCCGCGGCGACGTCGTCAAACCCCACAACGGAGAGGTCCTGCGGGATGCGCCATCCACGCTCTCGAAAGTGGTTGATTGCGCCGATGGCAGAGCTGTCGTTGAAGGCCATCAAGGCAGTGAATTCACGGCCGCGGGCGATGAGCGTTTGGGCGCAAGCCGCGCCTTCTTCAATGCCGGAGATCTGCTGTGCGCCGAGCCGTTCCAGTTGCACTACCAGCCTCTGGTCGAGCTTTATCGAGAGGTCCCGAGCCGCCGCGACAACGCCGTTCCACCGGTCTTCAGTATCCGCGCTTTCTTTGTGGCCTTTGATAAAGGCGATTTTAGAGTGGCCCAAAGAGGCCAGATGCTCGAGCGCGCTCTGGATGCCCGCGTGGTTGTCAATGGCGATCGAGATGGCGCTTTTGATGCGGTTGCCTTTGCCGATCACGACCAGCGGAAGATCCACCGGCGAGGTGAGCGAGGTGTTGATGAGTATGAGGCCGTCCACGCCCCTTTCCTGGAACATTTGTATGGTGCGGTCGATGCGGTTCTTGGACCATTCGTGAGTAGCCAGAAAGTAGCGGTAGTCGCTGTGCAGAAGGTATTCCTCGATTCCCCCCAAGACGCTGGCGTCATAGCCTTCAGCCAGATCGGGCGAAAGCACGCCGATCAGGTAGCTGCGCTGCTGGTTGAGATAGCGGGCGAAGTAGTTGGGCTTATAGTTGTATTGCTTGGCGGCCTTAAAGATGCGCTCGCGAGTTTCGGGCGTAAAGCTTCGGGCTAAGGGAGCGTTGTTGAGAACACTCGAGACCGCTGACTTGGAGAGGCTTAAACGGTCCGCGAGAAACTTCAGCGTCACCTTCTTTGGCATGTCGCTTCTACCTTCGCATAGCTAACCGCGCAGTATAACACGAGGTCCACAGCGGTGGCGCCAGCCGCCGGATGCTGCAGCAGCACGCATCCCCGGGGAGACGGCCGTACGTCTCATTCTGAGCAGTGATTTCGAGCCAAGGTTCCAAGGGGGCGAGGGGGAGAAACAACTCGAGCTTATGCCCTCGCCCTCTTGGGGGAGAGGGTGTCCGTCAGCCGACGGACAGGTGAGGGGGTTGGTCCGTCACAATGTTTTGCAGGCCTCGTTAGGCGAAGCGAGAATTCCCGTTTCGAGAAAGCCTGGCGTGCCCCGCCAGGTGTTGTCACTTTTTCTTTGCCTGTTTCGCAAGGTTGAGTAGTAAGAGGACGAACGGCCCAAGGATCAACGCCTCCAAGGCTGCGCGCGCCATGGAGCGCCCCTTCCTGGCGGCTATAAGGATTGCGGCGACGACCCACCCAGCCGTCCAGCAGATTGCCAACAGCTTCATCGTAGCCTCCCTGGGTTGCACTTAATAGCTAATACTATTTTTCTGCCCGACAACCTGCTAGAGCACGAAAGTACTGTTTATCGGCAAATCGAGCGATGACTTAAGTGGCCCGGCTCGCAGCCTAGTGTCGTGTCCCAGACGTTCGTTGAGTATGTCAGCCCGCGGAGCGGGCGTAAGCAAGTAGCCCACGGCGTAGGAAGGTGTGAAGAAATTCGGAAAGTGTCATCCTGAGCGTAGCGAAGGATCTCTGTAGTTGTTCGTAAATCGCTGGACCACAAGAAACTGCCGGGATCCTTCGCTTCACTCAGAATGACAGGCAACGATTTTTTCACAGGTTCTAGGCCGTGGGTTCGTGAGGCGGTCCCTCACCCTTTTCCCCCCTCCCGCTCGGGCGGGAGAGGGGTGCCGCAGGCGGGGTGAGGGCGGTCCAACCCAGGGCTCACGGCCTGGGCTACTTTATGGCGCCCCTGACGGGGCTGTGCTGAAGCTGGAATCCATTGCAATCCGGAGCACGTATGGACGCCCGCGTTCGCGGGGGGGGCGCCTGGACGGCTACGCGTAGATTTCGGGGTTGACAAGGTTAGGCGGGCGGCGGCCTTCGAGGGCCGCGAGGAGATTCTCCGCCGCCAGTATGGCCATCGCCAGGCGTGTTTGTGCCGTAGCGCTCCCCACATGAGGCGCCAGCACGACGTTCGGCATGCTCAGAAGCGCGGGATGGACATGCGGTTCGTGCTCGAACACGTCTAACCCGGCTCCGGCCAGGCGTTTCGATTCGAGCGCCTCGACCAGCGCCGCTTCGTCCACACAACTGCCGCGCGCCGCGTTGATGAGGAAGGCTGTGGGCTTGAGCATGGCAAGCTCGCGCACGCCGATAAGGTGATGGGTCTCGGGTGTGAGCGGAACGTGCAGGGTCAGGAAATCCGCTTCCCGGAGAAGTGTCTCGCGATCCACAAACTGTGCGCCGAGTTCCTGCTCGAGGGCGGGTGCGGCGCTGACGATATCATGATAAAGGACGCGCATGGAAAAGCCGCGGGCGCGGCGCGCTACAGCCTTGCCGATTCGTCCCAGTCCGTACACGCCCAACGTCTTGCCATGGATATCGGCGCCCCATAACAATTCCCATTTTGGATGCTGCCACTGGCCCTCGCGCACGTATCGGTCGCATTCCACAAGGCGGCGCGGCGCGGCCATGAGAAGCGCGAACGCCAAGTCCGCCGTGGTTTCGGTGAGCACGTCGGGCGTGTTGGTGACCGGAATCCGGCGGCGCGTGCAGGCGGCCACATCGATGTTGTCGTAGCCGACCCCGACGTTTGCGACCACGCGCAAGCGCGGCGCCTGAGCGATCACATCTTCACTGACGCGCACTCCGGTGGCCAGCAGGCCTTCGATCTCGCGACACGACTCCGCCAGTTGCGCGGCATCGAGCGGTGCATCTTCAGGACGCATCCTCACTTCGCACCTCGCCGCAAGACGCTCGACCGCCGCCGACGGCAAGGGGCGGGTAATGTAGACCTTGAGAAGATTCATGGGTTGACCTTCAGTCCTAAGGGGCTAGTGCTAAGTGCTTGGTTGGTTTAATGAGCGCAATTTCAAGTGGCCAACGGAAGGGCGGGGCTTTAGCCCCGCCGTCTATGGGTGCAGGGTTGGAAGGGCCTTTAGGCCCTGAAGCCAAGCCGCTTCAGGGGCTAAAGCCCTGTAATTACCTTGCTGAATGCCGCCCATGATCCCCGGCCACCGCTCGAGCGCTCAGCCCCGCAGGGGCTGAACATGAGTAGCCGGGGGCAACGCCCCCGGAAACGTCGACCCCTCACCCCCTTTCCCCTCTCCCCGCCCGCGGGGAGAGGGGTGCCGGAGGCGGGGTGTGGGGCTTTGGTCCGGGGGTTTCACCCCCGGCTACTCAATTTGCTCCCCTCCGGGGAGCACGGCTTCATGCGCAGTCGCCCATCCCCGCTGCAATCGGGTACAGAAGGTTTTGAAATAGCCGCTAGACTCTCGACTCTTAACTAGTACTCCACATAGACCGGCACCATACTGGGGGCCGCCTGGTTCCAGTCCACCGGCATACGCTCGAAGCTGATCCGGAAGGCCTTGCTTTCGCCAGGCTTCAGGGGTTGCGTGCGCGGGGTTACAGGATGCGCTCGCTCGCGCAGGACCACTTGGTTGAGCGTGTCAACGAATGTCAGATCCACGTCCAGCCTGCGCACCGTCTTCGTTCCCTTATTGGTAACGCGCGCGTCCAGGTAAGTCACGCTGTCCCCGAGGAAATTCTGCGCAGCGCTCATGTGCGCGTCCGTGAATTCGAGTTGAGGTAAGTAGGCCTTTTGCTCTTCGGTCAGGATCGTGCCGCCACCGGCGGACTGCACGGCAGTTCCGTGGGAGTGCCAGAAAAACACCAGGACGCCAAGCACCACCGCCATTCCCGCCGCAACAGTCAGGATGATATGAAGGGTTGAAATGCCTCTGTCATTGGGTTGCATGGCAGAATTGTGCGTAGGAAAAGGCGAGAAGTCAAGGAGTCAAGCCGCGCCTCTATAACGAGTTCGTTCCTCGCCCGCCACCCAAATTCGCGCTTGACTGTCATCCTGAGGAGCCGGAGGCGGTCCTGAGTGAAACGAAGGAAGGATCTCCGCAGTTCGCCGAAAGTACAACTGCCGAGATTCTTCGCTTCGCTCAGAATGACAATGTCTGAGGGTTCTTCCGCAAGCTCTTTAGGCCGGCACTTGCCAACCTGAAGGTCGGCGCTACCTCTCGACTCTTGACTCTCGACTCTTGACTACTCTACGTCCCCGCCACCGTCATCCCGGAAATCAACAAAGTCGGCGAGGCCAGGGCGCTGCGAAACTCCAGGTCGGAGCCCACCATTTCGACATGCTGCAGCATCTCGGCGAGGTTTCCCGCAATGGTTACCTCTTCCACCGGATACGTAAGCTCCCCTTTTTCGATCCAGAGCCCGCCGGCGCCGCGCGAATAATCGCCCGTCACGGTGTTCACCCCGAAGCCGATCAACTCGGTGACGTAAAACCCGTTCTGCACGGACCGCAGGATGTCTGCCGGGGAATAAGGGCCGGGCGGCAAGTAAAAGTTCTTGAATCCCACGCCGGGCGGGCCGGCGATCCCGCGCGCCGCATTGCCGGTGGTCTGCATAGCCAGTTTCCTGGCCGTGTAACAATTGAGCAAGTAATTCTGCAGGACGCCTTTTTCGATGACCTGGGTAATCGAGGAAGGAATTCCCTCACCGTCAAACGGACGCGAACCGAAGCCGCCGCGGCGCAACCCATCATCCAGAATCGTGACATTGTCGTTCGCGATCTTCTCATGCAGCTTACCGGCCAGAAATGACGCGCTGCGATATATCGCGTCTCCGCGGACCGCCTCGAAAATATGACCGAGCAGGGAGCGGGCCGTCTCCGGGTCAAATACAATCGGCACCCGGCAGGTTGAGACCTTGCGCGCCCCGAGCTTGCGCAAGGTGCGCTGCGCGGCCTTTAGCCCCACCGCTTCCGGGGCCTCAAGCGCCGCCGCCCGACGCGCCACGGTGTACCAGTAATCCCGCTGCATGCTGCCGTTCTGTTGCGCGATCGGTGACACAGACAGAGCGCAATAGGACGAACGGTAACTTCCTGCGAAGCCCAACGAGTTGGCGTAGGCCATCGTCCCCTGACTCGCCTCGAACCCTGCTCCCTCGGAGTTTCGAATCCTCGGGTCGGCGCCTAGCGCCGCCTCCTCAGCGCGGCGCGCCAATTCGATCCGATCTCCCGTCGAAAGCGACTCGACATCGTCTGAATAGAGGTCCAGGTCGCCCGCGTAGCGTCCGAGTTGCCCCGGTTCGGGAAGACCGCTGGCCGGATCCTCGGAAGTGACCTTGGCCATGGCCACGGTCCTGCCCACCAGACGCGCCAGCGACTGCTCCGAGAAATCGCTCGAAAAAGAGGTGGCAGTCCGAATCCCGAGCAGCACGCGCAATCCCAAGGCCTTGGAGGCAGCCTCCTTCAGGCTCTCGATCTTCCCCGTTCGCAAGTTGGCAGAGAACTCGTCCGCTTCACGCACCACAACGTCGGCTGCCGTAGCACCCGCGCCTTTCGCGCGTTCGACCAAGCCAATCGCAATTTGTTCGAGAGAGCTCATAAGCTCAAACTATACTGTCCCCTCACCCGTCCTGCTCCGGCTGGTGAAAGCGCCGGAGCGGGACACCCTCTCCCCAAGGGAGAGGGCTTGCTTCCTTTCGACTCTCGACTTTCGACTCTCAACTCCTCGACTATTGAAACGCTTGCAATCTCCCGAGGGACGTCCCGCCAACCGTCATCCGGTTCACTTTGATGGTGGGAATCCCAACCCCCACCGGGACGCTCTGGCCGTCTTTCCCGCAGGTGCCGATGCCGGGATCGAGCTTAAGGTCGTTCCCGACCGCGGTCACCCGAGTGAGGACTGTCGGCCCGTCGCCAATCAACGTTGCGCCCTTCACCGGGGCCGATACCTCGCCATCTTCAATCAGGTACGCTTCCGAAGCCGAAAAGACGAATTTCCCGTTGGTAATGTCAACCTGGCCTCCGCCGAAAGAGACCGCGTAAAGGCCACGTTTGACGGAGCGAATGATCTCCTCGGGGTCATCGTTTCCGGCCAGCATGTAAGTGTTGGTCATGCGAGGCATGGGGATGTGCTCATAGCTTTCGCGCCTGCCGTTGCCGGTCCTGGTGGTTTTCAGAATTCCAGCGCTCAGTTTGTCTTCGAGGTAGCAACGCAGAATTCCGTTTTCAATCAGCACGGTCTTCTGCGTGGGCTCACCTTCATCGTCCACATTCAGAGAGCCGCGCCGGCCGGGAATGGTTCCGTCATCGACCACGGTACAAAGCTCGGAGGCAACTCGTTGGCCCAGGCGGCCGCTGAAGGCGGAAATCCCTTTGCGATTGAAGTCCGCTTCGAGACCGTGCCCAACCGCCTCGTGCAACAGGATGCCCGGCCAGCCGGGCCCCAGCACCACCTCCATTTCACCCGCGGGCGCTTCGCGGGCCTCGAGCTGAACGATGGCCTGCCGCGCCGCCTCGCCGGCGAAATATTCCGGCGAATGGCCATTCTGGAAAAACTCCAGGCCCACCCGGCCTCCGCCGCCGCTGGTGCCGGATTGCAGCTTACCGTCACCTTTTGCAATGGTGAAAACGCCCAGCCGCGTCAGGGGCTGGAAGTCCGTCACCACGCGGCCATCCGAGCCGGCGATCAGCACGTGGCGAACTTGATCACCAAAGCTCACACGAACCTGCTTGATTCGCGAGTCGTAAGCGCGCGCCGCGCGGTCCGCCCTGAACACCAATTCCAGCTTTTCAGTAAGTTCGCGCTCGGTCGCCGGCGAGGCGACCGGATAGAAATCGTGAGTGGTCGCAATCGTACTGAGCCCCACGCTGGAAAGTTGCGCCGGTCCGCTGGCAATACGCGCCGCGATCTTCGCTGCCTTCAGAATGCGCTCCGGCTCGAGGTCATCCGTGTAGCCGTAGCCCGTCCGCTCGCCGGACAGCACGCGGATGCCGCACCCCATAGAGATGCCTTCCGTGGCGGTCTTCACCAGCGATTCGTCGAGAAGGATTGAGGATGTCGTGGTGTGCTCGAAATAGAGGTCGGCGTAGTCTCCGCCCTCCGAAAGCGCCGCCTCGAGATAGCGCGAGAGACCGGCTTCCGTCAGCCCGTAGTGCTCAAAAAAGAAGCGTTCAGTATTCGCCATGTTGCGTTGTAGCGCCAAACCCTAGTGGTGCCATTTGCCCCGAAATCAGACCTAACTCGTATCACGCGGCGTCAAAGAGTAACCCAATCTTCAACCTAACATACGCACATAAGTGTGTCAATTTCAGGCGATCTCGCTCGATCACAGTGCAACCCACCCGGCGCTCGGTAGCCTCTGTACTACCAGGGGCGAATTTCGTGTCGTGGCGTACGAAGAAAAAAAGCAGATCCTTCGCTTCGCTCAGGATGACATGTCATTCCGAGCGAAGCGAAGAATATGCATTTGGTTGCGGCTTTGCTTCGCTGTGTTTTGCATTTTCGCGGCCACAGAGAACACGGAGAAACAGAACTTTCACCGCAAAACGTCGTTGGGCAACCCAACGCGGATTTAAGTTTCTGCGTCAAACGAACGAAGGGGTGATTGAGGTCGGCATGCGCTGGGAACGGAAGAGTTTCGTGTCGCCACGCCTCGAGAGTTTAAGGAGGAGGATCACAATGCGCTTTAGAACTCTTTCGATTTTGGCGGCTATAATTGCGCTGGCCGCGGTCGCTCAGAGCGCACACGCAGGGGCCATACGATTCGCCGCGAAACAACTGCACAAAAGCTCTATAACGGCAGTTCAAATGACTTCCGATGCTACCGGGACAGCCGTGGGAAACGTTGAAGATGCAGGCAGGACGGCGCACGAGGCCTTGAAGAATGGAACGAGCGTAGCGCGGGCGGACGTGGCCTCAGCGCCGGGGGCTGCGATTCGGGGAACAAAAGCGACTGCCGGCAAGATCTGGAAGGCCGTCTGGTAGATCGAGAGATCGGGTGATCGGGTGATCGGGTGATCGGGTGATCGGGAGATCGGGAGAACAGCTTCCTGCTTTCCCGTTGTGGCTCTTTAGATTTCCAGCCCACGATAGTGTCGCCTTACCGAAGAAACTGAAACGACAGATGATCTGTCACCCTGAGCGCAGCGAAGGGTCTCAGCAGTTGTTTGTTCCGTCAAACTGCAGGGATGCTTCGCTTCGCTCAGCATGACAGCACGCGCCGGCTGTGTTTCACCTGATTGCGAAACCGACGTCCGTGCCCTGCCTCGGCTCTTTGTTCACCTGATCTCCCGATCATCCGATCTCCCGATCACCAGATCACCCGATTCCTAATCTGCCTTGCTTGACCACTTGCTGCCGTGGCCGCTAAAATAGCTCATTTAGTCTTTAAGCGCGGAAGCGAGAAGGGGGCCATATGCTTGACGGACATATCCCGGACGGGCTTACTTTCGATGATGTTTTACTCCTGCCCGCCCTTTCCTCGGTACTGCCCACCGAAGTGGATACGCACACCAGACTGACACGGAACATTGCGTTGAACCTGCCCATCGTGAGCGCCGCGATGGACACTGTAACGGAATCACGACTCGCCATTGCACTGGCTCAGCAGGGCGGACTCGGCATTATTCACCGCAGCATGCCTGTGGATGCGCAAGCGCTCGAGGTGGACAAGGTCAAGCGTTCCGAGAGCGGCATGATAGTTGATCCGGTCACGGTGAGTCCGGAGAGCAAGATCTTCGAGGCTCAGGAAATCATGAAGAAGTACAAGATTTCAGGCGTTCCCGTGACTCGCCATGGCAAGTTGATGGGCATCCTCACCAACCGCGACCTGCGGTTTGAAACCCGATTCGACCTGCCCGTCGAACAGGTGATGACGAAAGAGAACCTCATCACCGTCCCGGAAGGCACGACGCTCGAGGATGCAGAAGCGATTCTCCATAAGCATCGTATTGAGAAACTCCTGGTAGTGGATGATAAATTCAATCTCAAGGGCCTGATCACTGTAAAAGACATCCAGAAGCGATTGAAATACCCGAATGCCTGCAAGGATTCACACGGCCGCTTGCGAGTCGGCGCGGGGCTTGGCGCTACGGGGGATTTTCTGGAGCGCGCGGCAGAACTGGTGAAAGCCAAGGTTGACGTGCTGGCGATCGATACCGCTCACGGCCACACGGCGCGCGTGATGGAGGCTGTTCGCCGCGTCAAACAGAGTTTTCCCGAGATCGACCTGATCGCAGGCAACGTCGCGACTTTCCAGGGGGCGGCCGACCTGATCCGCTTGGGAGTGGATGGGGTGAAGGTGGGCATCGGCCCTGGGTCCATCTGCACCACGCGCGTGGTGACCGGAGCGGGGGTGCCGCAGATCACGGCCATCGCGGAGTGCGCTCGCGCGGCGCGGGAATCGGGAGTGCCGCTCATCGCCGACGGCGGCATCAAGTATTCCGGCGATGTCTCGAAGGCCATCGCCGCGGGCGCCAGTTGCGTCATGATCGGCAGCCTCTTTGCCGGAACCGAAGAGAGCCCGGGCGAGTCGATTCTGTTCCAGGGGCGCAGCTTCAAGTCGTACCGCGGAATGGGGTCGATCGCCGCCATGGCGGCCGGCTCCGGAGACCGTTACGCCCAGGAAACGACCGTAGCGCGCGGGGAAGTAACCAAGCTGGTGCCGGAAGGAATTGAAGGCCGCGTGCCCTATAAGGGCCTCCTGGCAGACCTGGTCGCGCAGCTCGTGGGAGGACTGCGCTCCGGCATGGGCTACTGCGGATGTGCCACGGTCGAAGAACTCCAGAGCAAGGGGCGCTTCATACGGATCACTGCCGCCGGCTTGAGGGAGAGCCACGTTCACGATGTCATCATCACCAAGGAAGCCCCCAATTACTGGCTCGACTGAGGTTCGCGAGCGGCAGTCCCCGGTTTATTTGCAGCCCCGCGTGATTGTTACCTGGGCTATCACGGTTGCCTGGGCGGGCTTGATCACCTTTCTTTCCACAGGTTCTTACGGCGCCTCGGTCACGGGATGGCTTCTCGAGGAATTGCTCTCTTCGCTGCATATTCACCTGGCGCACCCGACTTTCCTGGTCGTTCACTTTTTGACGCGCAAGCTCGCGCATTCGACCGAGTACGGGATGTTCGGGCTGTTTCTCTATCATTCCTTCACCTTCCGACAGCCTGACAGTTGGAACACCCGCAGCGCCGTCAGTGCGGTGATCGTCGCCGGCCTGTTTTCTTTGACCGACGAATACCACCAGAGTTTCGTGCCCGGCAGGACCGCTTCCATTGTGGACTGCGGCATCGATACCTTTGGTGCGCTCGTAGGGATGCTTCTGCTTTATGCCGGCAGGAGGATTCAGGACTCAATTTCGAAGCGCCGTGAGCCGGTGGGTTAGTCTCAGGACGTGTAAAGCGGTTTCACGCAAAGGCGCAAAGCACGCAAAGGCCGCAAAGTCAAATCGACCCGTCCGCTTTGCGTTTCTTTGCGTCTTTGCGACTTTGCGTGAGCTGTTTTGGTTGTGCCGTTCAAGCGAAGAGCAAGATCACGGCGGCAATAAGCGAGAGCACGGCGGATAAGAAAAACGGCGTCGAGGGAGAAAAGTACCGCCACAGCCATCCCGCCGCCAGGCTGGCCGGAAACGCTGCCACTCCAGCCAGCCAGTTGAAAACTCCGTAGACTGACCCTCGAGAGGCGCTGGGCACAAGATCGGCAATCCAGGCGCGAAGCACGCCCTCCGTCAGCGCGTAGTACATTCCATACACCGCAAACAAAATCCATATCAAGTGCGGACCCCTGGACAGCGAAAACCCCAGGTACACCGCCGCGTAGATGAAGTAACCAACCGCTACCAGCACGCGACGAGACACGCGATCGGAGAGTTTGCCCGCCGGCCAACTTAGCGACGTGTACACCAGGTTGAATAACAATCCTAAGGCGGGCGCGAGCGCGGCGCGAATTCCCAGGTTCTGGGCCCGGAGGATCAGAAACAAGTCCGACGAATTGCCGAGCGAAAACAAGCCCACGGCGGCCAGCATCACAGTCAGATGTTTATTCCAGACGTGGTGTCGGGGCGGTTCGCGAACCGCCCCTACCACGTTTCGCTCAACCTGTAGGGGCGGCTCGCCAGCCGCCGATAATGGACGAACTTCCGAAACCGCCAGCCACACAAGCAGGATTGCCACCGCCCCAGGAATCGCTGCCAGCCAAAACACCGTGCGCACTTTGCCGGAAAACACCGGCAGCAGGGCGAGCGCCGCCAGCGGGCCCAGCAACGCTCCCGCTGTGTCCATAGCCTGGCGCAGACCAAATGCCGCGCCGCGATTTGATTGAGAGACGGAATCCGCAAGCAACGCGTCGCGGGGCGCTCCGCGAAAACCTTTGGCCGCACGGTCCGTGAAGCGAATGCAAAACACCTGCCCCCAGGAAGTTGCGACCGCCAGGAAGGGCTTGACGATATTGGCGGCGGTATAGCCGGCGGCAACCAGCGGCTTCCGCGCGCCAAGGCAGTCTGAAAGCCAGCCCGACAGTAGCCGCGCAAAACTGGACACCGTCTCGGCAGCGCCTTCGATCAGGCCAAAGACCATCGGCCCCGCGCCCAGGATGCCGACGAGGAATTGGGGCAAAAGCCAGTAACTCATTTCCGTGGATGTGTCGTTGAAGAACGACACCCAGGAAAGCGCCCAGACGTTGCGGGGCAAGCGGCCAGCGGGCTTTGTTGTGCCCTGAGGTTTGGTAGTCCCCATCATTATCCGTATCTTCGGATAGAAACGGGGGGTTAAGTCAAGGAGTTCAGGGCATGGGGCTGAAAAGGTGGGTCACGAACCGTCCCTGTCGCTTCTCGTCGTGTCAAGAGTGAGCAGGCGGCAGCTACACTACTGAGGGGACGGCAAGCCGTCCCCCTACGGGCGTAGGGGCAGGGCTTGCCCTACCCGCTACTTCTTCTCTTCCTCGTCGCCTTCAGGAGGCGGGGCTTGCTTTTCTTCCTCGGCTTTGGCCTTCTCGGCGGCCTTTTGTTTGGCTTCCGCACGCTTGGCGCGCTTCTCGGCCAATTTCTGCAGGACTTCGGAGCCGACCAACTCAAGAACGGCCAAGTCGGCGCCATCGCCTTTTCGCCAACCGGTACGCACAATGCGGGTGAAGCCACCCTTGCGGTCGGCGTAACGCTGAGCAAAATTTCCAAAGAGCAGCTTGAGGGCCGCCGGGCTGAGCAGGTAGCTCGCTGCCAGCCGGCGAGAATGCAGATCACCTTGTTTACCCAGAGCGATCATGTGCTCGACGACGGGGCGCGCCGCCTTGGCTTTCGCCACCGTTGTCTCGATCCGCTCAGTGAGAATCAACGAGGTGACCAGATTGCGCAGCAGCGCCCTGCGGTGCTCGGTCTTCCGGCTTAGTTTTCTTCCGTAATTACGATGTCGCATCTTCCCAATCCTGTCCCTTGGCTGGCTGCGGGGGTTGTGGCGCCGGGGGCTGCGCAGGCGGCATCAGCGGGTTACCTTTCTCGTCCGTCTTCATGCCCAGGCTAAGGCCCATGGCGCTAAGAATTTCCTTGATCTCGTTCAAGGATTTCCGCCCGAAGTTCTTCGTCTTCAGCATCTCCTGCTCACTCTTCTGGACCAGTTCCCGGATGGTCGTGATGTTGGCGTTCTTGAGGCAATTGTAAGACCGCACCGAAAGCTCCAACTCCTCGACCGAGCGATCCAGGTTTTCGTTGTAAACCGGGGCCGGCTTCTCCGCGGGAGCCTGTTCCAGTTCAGGCTCTTCCTCGATATTGATGAAAGTGGCCATGTGGTCTTTGATCAGCTTGGCAGCCAACCCGATCGCATCTTGCGGCGTGACCGCGCCGTTCGTCCAGACATCAATCGTCAGTTTATCGTAGTCGGTCATCTGCCCCAGCCGGGCGGCCTCCACGGTATAGTTCACCTTGCGGATGGGTGAGTGGACGGAGTCGACTGGGATGTAGCCGATGGGCAGGTCTTCGTCGAAATTCTTCTCCGCGGAGACGTATCCCCGTCCGATCTTCACACGCATATCGATGTGGAGGCTGCCGCCTTCGCTGATGGTGGCGATGTAAACGTCCTTATCGAGAATCTCTATGTCCGCGTCTTCCTGAATCATCCGCGAGGTTATTTCCCCTTGCTTGTCTACATTCAGATACAACGTCTTGGGGCCTTCCACGTGCATCTTCAGTGGGATCTGCTTGAGATTCAGGATGATGTCCGTCGCGTCTTCCACCACGCCCGGGATGGAAGAAAACTCGTGCATGACGCCCTCGATCTTCACGGCGGTGATAGCGCCTCCCTCGATGGAGGAAAGCAGCACGCGCCGAAGGGCGTTCCCGATGGTGGTCCCAAACCCGCGCTCAAAGGGTTGGGCTGAGAACTGACCATACTTGTCGGTCAGCGTATCCGTGTTGCAAACCAATCGCTTGGGCTTCTGAAAGCCTTTCCAGAGCATAGCGTTCGTACCTCCTGTGGCGCGAGCACTCTTGCCTGCGCCCTCCTCGGGCAGTAGCGCCGACCTTCAGGTCGGCAAATGCCGGCCTAAAGGCCAGCTCTACCCCGCTCACTTCGAATAGAGTTCCACAATCATCTGTTCCTGGATGGGGAAGTTTACATCTTCCCGCTTGGGCATCGAGATCACCCTTCCCCGCAGCGCTTCCCTGTTGAACTCTAGCCAAGGGGGAACCGCCTTGTTGCCGGTCAACTCCAACGCCTGGAGTATGGCGGGCATTTGACGGCTCTTCTCGCGGACCGCGATCTCCTGGCCGGGCACGACCTCGAAGGCCGGAATGTTTACTTTGCGCCCTGCAACTTCAATGTGGCCATGCCGAACCAGTTGCCGAGCCTGCGCGCGTGAAGTGGCAAGGCCCAGGCGGTAGGCGACGTTGTCCAGACGCCGCTCCAGCATGAGCAGCAAGGTCTCACCTGTTACGCCCTTCGTGGCTGCCGCCTTCTCAAAGTAGGAGCGAAACTGGTCTTCCAGAATGCCATAAAGACGGCGGACCTTCTGCTTTTCCCGGAGCTGAAGTCCATAGCCGATCAATTTCGGCCGGCGCGATTTGCCGTGCTGGCCCGGCTGAAAGTTGCGCTTCTCAATGGCGCATTTGTCGGTGAGGCATCGCCGCCCTTTGAGGAACAGCTTCGTCCCCTCTCGCCGGCAAAGCCTGCAAACTGCATCTCTGTACCTCGCCAAATCAAACCTCCTTAAGGCAGTGACGAGTGACCAGTGAGAAGTGACCAGCCGGAACGAAGCACGACACGCGATGCGCTGCAAGTAATGAGCAGGAAGACGCCGCAGTTCGCTGTACCTCCGGATTTCCTCGCCAACTCGTCACTGGAATCTCCACTACCTCTTGCTTGTCACTCGTCACTTGTCACTCGTCACTGCTCTTACTACACCCGCCGCCGCTTGGGTGGGCGGCACCCGTTGTGGGGGATGGGTGTCACATCTTTGATGGTGCGAACTTCCAGCCCCGCGGTCGCCAGAGCGCGAATGGCCGATTCCCGGCCCGCCCCAGGCCCCTTCACCCGCACTTCCACGCTTCGCATGCCATGATCGCGCGCCGCATTGGCTACGCGCATTGCCGCTTGCTGGGCGGCGAAAGGCGTCCCTTTACGCGAACCCTTGAACCCCAGCGAACCCGCGCTGGACCAGCAAATCAGCTTGCCGTCCCCGTCTGTGATGCTCACCAGGGTGTTGTTGAACGACGCCTGAACGTGAACGATTCCGGTCGGGACAATTCTCTTTTCCTTCTTCTTGAAGACCTTTTTCTTTCCGGGCTTTGCTGCCGCTTTCGCCATGTATCCTCGTTTGGGTTTCGCATAGGGGCAGTTCGCGAACCGCCCCTACAAAGATAAGCTGCCGCTACGTCTTTGCCGTGGTGCGCTTCTTGTTCGCGATCGTGCCTTTGCGCGGGCCCTTGCGGGTGCGCGCGTTGGTATGGGTGCGCTGCCCGCGCACCGGAAGACTACGCCGATGGCGCATGCCGCGGTAGGAGCCGATTTCGATCAGCCTGCGCACATTCATCGCCAACTCTTTACGCAGGTCGCCCTCGACGCCCCCTTCTTCTTCGATGATCTGGCGGATGCGCGTAACTTCGTCTTCCGTCAAGTCCTTGACCTTTTTGTCGGGATCCACTCCGGCGCGCACCAGAATGGACATGGAACGCGCACGGCCGATTCCGTAAATGTAGGTCAATCCAATTTCCGCACGCTTCTTCGGCGGCAAGTCGATACCGGAAATTCTAGCCATCCATCACCTCATCCGAAAGCCGAAACTAGATCATCCCTGCCGCTGCTTGTGCTTCGGGTTCTCGCAGATCACCCTCACCACGCCGGCACGGCGTACGATCTTGCACTTCGAACAGATCTTTTTCACCGACGAACGAACCTTCATTTCTTCCTCGCACCCTCTCGAAAATCGAATCTCGAAACGCTGGCGGATTTCAAATTCAAAATTCCAGATTTCAAATCCCAAACCAGAAGTTCCGAATTTTCGAATTCCGAATTCCGATTTTCGAAACCCGAGTTTCGTTTCGTTCTTCACCGGTACCGGAACACGATCCGGCCACGAGTCAGGTCGTACGGAGAAAGCTCGACCGCGACCTTATCCCCGGGAAGGATTCGGATGAAGTTCTTCCGCATCTTGCCCGAGATATGCGCCAGCACCTGGTGCTTATTATCCAACTCCACCCGGAACATCGCATTCGGCAGAGCTTCCAGCACCGTCGCCGTAACTTCAATTGCGTCTTCCTTCGCCATAAGTGCAACCCAGTAGGGGCAGGCCTTGCGCCTGCCCAGGACGGCCACGAGGGCCGCCCCTACTATGTCTGCGTTAAAATATCCGGACCGTTACGCGTGACCGCCACCATGTGCTCGAAGTGGGCGGACAAAGTCCCGTCCGCGGTCACCGCAGTCCAGTTATCGTCCAGGACTCGAACTCCCGGCCCGCCTTCGTTTACCATGGGCTCGATCGCCAGAACCATCCCCTGCTTGAGCACCGGCCCGTGTCCGGGCTGCCCGAAGTTGGGAACCTGCGGCTCCTCGTGAAGCTCCCGCCCGATTCCATGGCCGACGAACTCCCGCACCACCGAGTAGCCGTGTTCTTCCACATGCCGCTGCACGCTTGCAGAAACATCACCCAAGCGGTTTCCCAAACGGACTTGCTCGATGGCAAGCTGCAACGCCTCCTGGGTAACCCGCAGCAGCCGTTCGGTGGACTCCGGGATTTCGCCCACGGGCACGGTAATCGCCGAGTCCCCGTAGAAGCCGTCGACGATCACGCCCAAGTCCAAGCTCAGTATATCGCCGAGTTTGAGAGGGCGGTCGGAGGGAATCCCGTGGATGACCTCGTTGTTCACAGAAGCGCACAAGCAGCACGGGTAACCTCTGTGGCCCTTAAACGCCGGCCGCGCCCCTAATTGGGTAATGCGCTTGTCGATGTATTTCTCGAGGTCCATCGTGCTGATTCCAGGCTGCACGCGCTGCCGCAACTCTTCAAGCAGTCCTCTTACCATCCCGCCGCTGCGCCGGAGCCTTTCAACCTCCGCCGGTGACTTGCAAATAATCATGCCTTCCCCAAGAACTCGATCAGTTCCGCTGCAATCAGTTCCGGCCTGCGATTGCCATCCACCTCGTGCAGGAAGCCTTTGGCCCGGTAATACTCGATCAGTGGGCTGGTCTGCTCCTCGTATGCCACAAGTCGTTGGCGAATCGTTTCCTCGGTGTCATCGGCCCGCTGCAAAAGCTTGCCGCCGTCATTGTCGCAGATGCCCTCGACGCGCGGAGGATTGGTGCAAATATTGTAAATCTCGCCACACTTCGAACACGTGCGCCGACAGGTCAATCGTTTCAGAAGCACATCGTGATCTACGTCGATGTCGATGACAAGGGGGCTTCCCTTCCCCTTCGCGAGCAGCATTCGGTCCACGAACTCGGCCTGCGAGATAGTGCGGGGAAACCCATCCAGGATGAATCCCCTTTGGCAGTCGGGCTGGTCAGTTCTCTCCTCGACAATCCCGCACACCACCTCGTCAGGAACCAGCTCCCCAGCTTCCATTTTAACCTTGGCGGCAAGTCCCAGGGGAGTCCCATTTCTCGCCGCCTCGCGCAAGATGTCTCCCGTGGAAATCTGGGGAATCGAAAAGTGCTGCGAGACTTCGCGCGCCTGGGTCCCCTTCCCCGCTCCAGGAGCACCTAGGAATATCAGAGCCTGCGACTTCATCCAACTCCTTGTGGTATCACCACCGCTTGCTCGAAGCTGTCATTCTGAGCGGAGCGAAGAATCACTGTAGTTCGTAGCGCCCGGAACTGCGGAGATTCTTCGCTGCGCTCAGAATGACAACCAGGCCGGCGGACTTCAGTACGCTCTCCGTCCTCGCACGCGGCCCTTTTTCAAAAAGCCTTCGTAGTGGCGCATGATTAATTGCGCTTCGACCTGCTGGACGGTGTCCATGGCCACGCCAACCACAATCAACAAGGACGTTCCGCCGAAATAGAAATTCACATTCAGGCCGTGCAACAACCAGGAGGGAAGGTTGGCGTCAAACCACGCTCCCCCCAACCAAACCGGCAAGTGATTGACGCGCAAGCCCGCCAACATGATTTCCGGAATCAATGCCACCAGGGCCAGGTAGAGTCCGCCGACCCACGTAATTTTGGTCAGAACATCGTCCAGATGGTCCGCGGTGCGCTTACCGGGGCGAATGCCAGGAATAAAGCCACCTTGCTTGCGAACGTTATCGGCGACCTCATCCGGGTTATAAACAATCGAAAGATAGAAGTGAGCAAAAAACATGATCAAGAGCACGTAGCTGAGCGTATAAAGCGGCTCACCCCAGGCAAACAACGTAACGAACTTCGTGATCAGCTTCCCCACCAGACTGCTTTTCGCCATGAACAACCCAATGGTTTGTGGGAAGGTCAGAATCGAGACGGCAAAGATGATCGGCATCACGCCGCCGCTGTTCACCTTCAGCGGGAGATGCGTGGATACGCCCCCCATCACCTTTCGCCCCACGATGCGCTTCGCGTATTGGATCGGCACGCGCCGCTCGCCACGTTCTACAAGGACGATAAAGGCAACAATCACCACCATGAACACCAGTAAGAAGAGGAGGGCCAGCGGACTCCAAACGCGCGTAACGAAAACTTTTTCGTAAAGGTCGGCGACGCCCCGGGGCAGGCCCGCCACGATCCCGGCGAAGATCAGCAGCGACATGCCGTTGCCGATTCCGCGGGAGGTGATCTGCTCGCCCAGAAACATGATGAAAACCGCGCCCGTGGTGAGCGTCAGGACCGTGGCAAGTATGAAGCCCGGTCCCGGGTTGGCCACCAACTGGAAGCCCTGGCGTTGCAAAGCCGCCGCAATGCCTAAAGCCTGAAACGCACTCAGCCCAACGGTGAGCCAGCGCGTGTATTCCGTAATCTTCTTCCTGCCCAACTCGCCTTCCTTGCGCAACTTCTCCAAGGTCGGCCAGACCACGCCCAACAACTGAAGGATAATTGAGGCCGTAATATAAGGCATGATCCCCAGAGCAAAAACCGTCATGCGTTTCAAGCTGCCGCCGGAGAACATGGCCAGCAATCCGAACAGCCCGCCGCCCAACGACTGATTGAACAATTGCTCGAAGGCCTCGGCATTGATCCCGGGCGTGGGGATGACGGCGCCCAGGCGGTACACTGCCAGCATGCCGAGAGTAAAAAGGATACGCCGGCGCAGATCCGGAATCTCAGTGATACTTTTGAGGGACTCCATCATGCGGGAATAACCTCCGCCGTACCCCCCGCCTTTTGGATCTTTTCCAGTGCGGTCTTGGAAAAGTGGTGGGCCGTAATCTGCAAAGCGATTTTAAGTTCGCCGTCGCCCAGGACCTTCAAACCGTCGCCAAGCTCCTTGATGTAGCCGCGTTCGATGAGCAGTTCGGGAGTGATCTTGTCCTCCGGGGCGAAGTCGTTCAGGTCCTTCAAATTCACGAGCGCAAAATGCTTCTTGAAGATGTTCGTGAAGCCGCGCTTAGGCAGGCGCCGTTGCAGCGGCATCTGCCCGCCCTCAAACCCGGGGCGAAACCTGGCGCCGGTCCTTGACCGCTGCCCCTTGGAGCCGCGGGTGGCGGTTTTGCCGTGTCCAGAGCCCATCCCCTGGCCGATCCGCTTGCGGCGGTGATGCGCGCCGCGAGGCGGGTGAAGTGTTCCGATATGCGTTGCCATAATGTTGTTGCCTGCTTCGTTCATGTTTACAGAATCTGACATAACTCAGTGACGAATGGATGCCGCCACGCATCCACCGGCTGACGGAAACCCAGTGCCCCAAGGGGGAGAGGGCATCCGTTCAAGGCTCGCCGCCCCCTCCACTCGGGTCTGCCGGCTTGCTGTCCTCTGGGGCAGAGCTAGCGACCTCCGCATGGCGCTCGATTCCAGACTTCGCCTCCGTCGCGTCTTCTGCCGCGACCCCGGATTCCTCTGCCGGGCTGGACGCTGGGGCAACCGGAAGAGCGGGAGCTTCGATCTTTTCGGCCTCAACCGCCGGCGACTCACCGGCCGTTTCCGCCGGCTTCGCGGGTGCGGCGACTGGTGGGTGAATGGTGTATTCCGGCACCAGCTTCCAGGCGGGTGTCTTGGGCGCTTCCACAATTGTCACGAGGTGCGGGATCTTCGCCACCAAGCCGCGAATCTGCGGAGTATCCGGCCTTTCAACTTCGTGATTCAGTTTCCTCAATCCCAGGCTTCGAACCATCCGCTTCTGGTAATGGGTGAATCCTATCCCGCTGCGAATCCATTTGATTCGGACCGTCTTTTGAGTCTTGTCTGACACCGTTGCTTGACCTCTGTAGGGGTAGGGCTTGCCCTACCCAGTCGTTGAACTCCCGATCGGCCGAGGGGACGGCAAGCCGTCCCCCTACCAAACCTAAAGTTCGTCTGCGGTCTTGCCGCGCATGGCCGCCACCTCTTCCGCACCACGAAGCTGCAGAAGGCCATCCATAGTTGCCTTCACCACATTATAGGGATTCGTCGTGCCGAGCGATTTCGTCAGCACGTTCTGAATCCCTGCGGCCTCCACTACGGCGCGCACGGCCCCGCCGGCAATGACGCCGGTCCCGGCCGCGGCGGGCTTGAGCAGCACCCTACCCGCGCCGTAATGTCCAATCACCGTATGTGGTATCGAGATGGCTGTGGTGTGAATCTTGACCAGCGCCTTCTTGGCGGCTTCGATGCCCTTGCGAATGGCCGCCGGGACCTCGCGAGCTTTGCCCGAGCCGTATCCCACGGTGCCCGCTCCGTCGCCCACCACGACCAAGGCTGAAAAGCTCAGGTTTTTGCCACCCTTGACCACCTTGGTGACACGATTTATCGCCACCACTTGATCCTTGAGTTGCAACGAATTTGGATCAATCCGATTTCCCAACGCTTCCTCCCTATCGCCGCTCTGTAGGGCGGGCGCCTCGCCCGCTGTCGTGGGGGCGTCTCGCCCCCGCTGCGTTTCGCGGGCAGGATGCCCGCGCGACAGCGGGCGGAACGCTCGCACCACAACTAAAACTTCAAACCCGCTTCTCGCGCTGCATCCGCCAGGGCCTTCACCCGCCCGTGGTAGGCATAGCCTCCGCGGTCAAACACCACGCGCGCGATTCCGGCCGCGGTGGCGCGTTTGGCCAGCGTCTGTCCAACCACTTTCGCGGCCGCAACATTCCCGCCCGTCTTCAGCGTCGTCCGAACTTCCTTGTCTCGCGTCGACGCGGACACCAGCGTCTGGCCCCGCGAATCGTCCACGATCTGCGCATAGATATGATTAAGGGAGCGGTAAACGCTCAGCCGGGGCATCTGCGTTCGGCCGGACAATCGCGTTCGGAGTCGAATGTGAACCCGCCGCCGCGCCGAGTCCTTGGATAACATTTGCAACATTTTGCGTTCTCTCCAGAGACTTCAAAACACTGTGTCATTCCGAGCGATGCGAGGAATGACGGCAACCGTCGGCCTGTCATTCTGAGCGAAGCGAGGAATCTCTGCAGTTGCTCATCTCAGGACTACCGGGATTCTTCGCTTCGCTCAGAATGACAGAGCCCGGCGTCCCGCAGGCTAGCCTGTCTTGGCCGCTCCGCCGCCTCCAGCCGCCGCCGCGGCCTTACCCACCTTCTTCTTCAGCCGCTCGCCGGTGTAGCGCACACCCTTGTTCTTATACGGGTCCGGAGGCCGCAAGCCGCGAATCTCCGCCGCCAACTGTCCCACGCGCTGCTTGTCGGGTCCCTTGACCACGAGATGGGTCTGCTTCTCAACGGTGATCGCCATTCCTTCCGGAATCGGCACGTTGATGGGGTGCGAATAACCCAGAGTAAATACTACGGAGGAGCCTTTGACTTCCGCCCGATATCCGATTCCCACAATGTCCAAGTGCCTTTCGAAGCCCTGGGCAACACCCCGCACCGCGTTGGCCAAGAGGCTGCGAGTCAAGCCGTGTAATGCAGCCTGCTCCTGGGCCTCCCGTTTCACCACGTATTGGCCGTTCTGTTTCTCGACCTGGCAGCCCGGCGGCACCGGTACGCGGAGCGTCCCTTTCGGCCCCTTCACCACCATCGCTTCCCCCTCCGCTTCGACCGTCACTCCTGAGGGGATCTGAACTGGCTTGGTTCCTATTCTCGACATAACGTTTGTTCCACCAGTAAGGGAGGTTCGCGAACCCCCCTACGATCATTGTAGAACGTCCGCGAAGGAGCGGCTCGCGAACCGCCTCTACCACAATCAGGATATGACGCCTAGAATCTCACCGCCGATGCCGGCACGGCGAGCTTGCTTACCCGTCATCACTCCGCGCGGGGTCGTGACGATGTTCACTCCCAGCCCCCCCTGCACCTTGGGGATCTCCTTCGCCCCGCTGTAGACGCGCCGTCCGGGCCTCGAAACGCGGTCAATCGTGGAGATGACGTTCTGACCGTCGGCCCCGTAACGGAGAACGATTCGCAGCACCTTCTTCTTGCCTTCCTCGTTCACTTTGTAGCTGCTGATATAACCCTCGTCCTTCAGGATGCGCGCCACTTCAGCCTTCAATTTCGAGGAGGGCATGTCCACCCGCTGGTGCCGGGCCTGAATCCCATTCCGAATGCGCGTAAACATGTCCGCTATAGAATCTGTGACCGCTGCCATAAAACTCCTGCCACCCGAATTTGCTTTTCAACTTCTCCGCTGTCATTCTGAGCGCAGACTTCATGATCCTTCGGCTCACCACTGTGCATGAAAATGGCTCTTTGGAGGTAACTCCTGTATTTTCAACAAAAGCTTCCGCCATTTTCATAGCAGCGAAGAATCTCTGCAGTTGGTTGTTTCGAGACTACCGGGATTCTTCGCTTCGCTCAGAATGACGCCTGCCGCACGCCGGTCACCAGCTCGACTTCACCACTCCCGGGATCTCGCCCTTAAGCGCCAATTGCCGGAAACACAATCGGCACATCTTGAACTTCCCCAGGTAACCGCGAGGCCGACCGCAAATCAGGCAGCGATTCCGGTGCCGGATTGCGAACTTCGGCTTCTTGCGCAACTTCGCCATCATTGAAGTTCGAGCCACGAAATACCTCCTAAGTACAGTGCCGAGTGATGAGTGACGAGTGACGAGCAAAGATCAAAATCAGTGATGAGTGACGAGTCCGCGCCCGCACTATCCCCTCCGCAATTCTTGTTTATCTTACTCATCACTCGTCATTCCTCTTTCCGGCTCGCCACTCGTCACTTGTCACTCGTCACTGCTTTTCTGCATCCGGCGCTGGCTTGGCGTCCACCGCCGCGGTCTTCCGCCGCTGCACCTCGGTCCGGAAAGGCATTCCCAGTTGCCGGAGCAGCGCCAACGCTTCCGCGTCGGTCCGAGCGTCGGTGACGATAGAAATGTTCAGTCCTTTTACCTTCTCGACTCTCGCGTAGTCGATCTCGGGGAAAACCAACTGGTCGCGAAGGCCCAGCGTGTAATTCCCGCGGCCGTCAAAAGCGCGAGTCGATAGCCCCCGGAAGTCGCGCACGCGGGGCAGCGCAACGCTGGTGAGGCGATCGAAGAATTCGTACATGCGGTCGCCCCGCAAAGTAACCATGGCCCCAATCGGCATGTTCTTGCGCAGCTTGAAATTCGCAATCGACTTGCGCGCCCTGGTGATGATCGGCTTCTGCCCTGTAATCAAGCCCAGCTCCGCCGAACCTGAATCCAACAATTTGGCATTCTGAATGGCTTCACCCAACCCCATGTTCAGCACGATCTTCCTCAGACGCGGAGCCGCCATGGTGTTCGGGTAATTGAATTCCTTCAACAATGCCGGCACGACTTCATTCTTGTATTTTTCTTTCAACCGCGGCGCCATTTTCCCTTCCACCCTCCCCATCGGGGACGTAGGGCCAATCCGCCAACTGGCGGATGGTTGCCCAGGGCGGCCACGAGGGCCTCCCTACTTGTCTAACGACTTCTCGCACTTAGCGCAGATGCGCACTTTCTTGCTGCCCGCCATTTCCCGGTGCTGGATGCGAGTGGGTCCGCATTCGCTACACACCAGGGCCACATTGGAAACGCTGATCGGGCCTTCCTTCTCCAGGATCCCGCCGCGGATCTGCTTGTTCGGGTTGGGCCGCGTGTGGCGCTTGATCATGTTCACGTGCTCGACGTAGAGCCGCTTCTTGCGCGGTTCGACTTCGAGAACCCGGCCGGTCTTGCCTTTATCCCGCCCGGCGATCACCTTCACCTGGTCGTTCTTGCGGATATCCAATGCAATTCCCATCACAAAACCTCTGGCGCGAGTGAGACTATTTTCAGAAACTTCTTCTCGCGAAGCTCTCTGGCGACCGGCCCGAAGACGCGCGTCCCGACAGGTTCGTTCGCATCGTTGATGAGCACGGCGGCGTTTTCATCGAATCGAATGTAGCTTCCGTCTCGGCGCCTCTGCTCCTTGCGCATTCTGACAATCACACACTTGACTACTGTGCCTTTATGAATGGCGCTGTCGGGCGCCGCTTCCTTCACCGAAGCAGTAACGATATCGCCGAGTCCCGCCTGCAAGCCCACGTCTCCTCCCACGGGGAGAATGCAGGCCAGCCGGCGCGCTCCGGAATTGTCCGCCACATGGAGAATCGTCCTCATCCCAATCATACGGTTGCCTCCGGAAGCGGCGCCACTTGCACTGCCTTGTGCATAACTTCCACCACCCGCCAGCGCTTCTGGCGGCTGAGGGGCCGTGTCTCCTGAATTCGTACCCGGTCGCCCGGCCGGCACTCGTTCTTCTCATCGTGAGCCAGGAATGACCTGGAGTGCCGCACCACCCGTTTGTAGAAGGGGTGAATGGTCTGCCGCTCCACCGTAACCACTACGGTCTTCTGCATTTTGTTACTGGTAACAACTCCGACTTTTTCATGTCGCTGTTTTTGCATGTCCTTCAGCTTTCAGCCGTCAGCACTCAGCTATCGGCAAACACCCTGCAGCCTCCCACAATCTGTTTACTGATAGCTGATGGCTGATAGCTGACGGCTTAAGCCGCCCCTTTCGCTTTCAGTTGGCGCTCCCGTGCAACGGTCTTCACCCTGGCGATGCCTTTACGCAGCGCCCGCAGGGTATCCAGACTCTCCGCCTGCCCGCTGGCCATTCGGAACCTCAACCGGCCCAGTTGACCGGTAAACTCCGTATCGCGCGCTTTGATCTCATCGTCAGTCCATTCGCGCATCTTCTCCGCCGGCCACTTCCACTTCTTGTCTTTTTCGAGCTTCATAACGACCTCTTTTTTCCCGTAGCACAGCGACTCTTGGCGGTGCCGTTGCTCGTGGCACGGGCGTCCCGCCCGTGCGCGCGGCCAGGATGGCCGTGCCACATGCGGTTGCTACCCGGTAATCTTGCGGGTAACAAACTGCGTCGACAAAGCCAGCTTATGACCGGCCAGGCGCATCGCTTCGCGGGCTTCCGGCTCCGGGACGCCTTCCATCTCGAACAGGATTCGTCCCGGCTTCACGACCGCAACCCAAAACTCCGGAGCGCCCTTGCCTTTGCCCATACGGGTTTCCGCGGGCTTCTTGGTCACCGGCTTATCCGGGAAGATGCGAATCCAAAGCTTTCCGCCGCGCTTGATGAAGCGCATGATGGCCACGCGGCTGGCTTCAATCTGCCGGTCCGTAATCCAGCCCGGCTCGAGCACCTTCAACCCGAAATCCCCGAACGATAGCCGCGAGCCACGCCACGCCTTGCCGCGCATGCGTCCGCGCTGTTGCTTCCGGTACTTTACCTTACTCGGCATTAACATAGTTTCGATCCACTCTCAACCAGTCGAGAAGTCAAGAAGTCGAAAAGTCAAGAAGTTCACACTCCCGACCGTTTAGCTCATCGCTCTCGAGTCCTGACTTCTCAACTTCTCGACTCCTCAACTTCTCAACTGCTCATGCCGCTGGCGCCGCGGGCGGCGCTTCAGGAACCACGGGCGCAGGCGCAGGTGCAGCCGCCGCTACTGGCTCCTCGACCTTGGGCTTCGGTTGCCGCTTCCTTTGTTCCAGAATCTCCCCGTTATAGACCCAGCATTTCACACCAATCACGCCATAGGTGGTTCGCGCTTCCGCGAGTCCGTAATCGATGTCGGCGCGCAGGGTATGCAGCGGCAAACGTCCTTGGAGGTACCATTCCGACCGCGCAATCTCGGCCCCGTTTAACCGGCCGCCGCAGCGAATCTTGATCCCCTTGCAGCCGAAGCGCAATGCGGAATCAACCGCCTTTCTCATGGCGCGCCGGAAAGCCACGCGTTTCTCAAGCTGCAGGCAAATTGCTTCCGCCACCAACTGAGCGTTCAACTCGGGGCGATGGACCTCCTGGATATTGATGGGCAGCACTTCGCGCCCGGTGCGCTTCTGAATCTCCTGCCGAAGCCGGTCGATCTCCGCGCCCTTGCGGCCGATAATGATGCCGGGCCGGGCGGTGTGGATGGTAATCTTCAGCTTGTTGCCCGGCCGCTCGACTTCGATGGACGCCACTCCCGCCGCCTGCAGTTGGTCCTTCAGCCGCTTCTTGAGCTTCAAGTCCTCGTGGAGAAAATCGGAGTAATCCTTCTTCGCAAACCAGCGCGACTTCCAGGTCTTGTTATATCCAAGACGGAATCCGTAAGGATGTACTTTCTGGCCCATCCACTCCTCCTTCAGTTAGAGGTTAGGGGCTAGGGATCAGGGGTTACGGACCAACCGTCGCACTGGGTCCCTAATCCCTAACCCCTAATCCCTAACGCCTGCTCTCTGGCGACTCGACCACAATGGTGACGTGGCTGGAGCGCCGCTGGTAGCGGTACGCGCGGCCCATGGGCGCGGGACGAACCCGCTTCTGCCGCGGTCCGTCATTGACGTAGGCCTTCGACACGACCAACGCGTCCACGTCCACGTGCTCGGCTTTCTGCTCCGCGTTCGCGATGGCGGCACGCAAAATCTTTTCCACCGCCTGCGTCACGCGCTTCTTTGTGTAGGTCAGGGTGCTCAGCGCCTCGCCCACGTTCTTGCCGCGAATCAGGTCAACGACCAAGCGCGCCTTCTGCGGCGAACATCGGATGTATTTTTGTGTGGCTCGTGCTTCCATAGTTTCGTCCTGGCTGTCCAAAGAATCAGCGTAAGCTCGTCATTCCCGCGCCAGCGGGAATCCATTGCTTGTAATGCCAATGGGCCCCCGCTTTTGCGGGGGTGACGAGTACTGCCGTCATTCACACAATAACGGGACGCTGGTAGTCCCGCCGCCTCGCGATCAGCTCGCGGCCCCTCCCGCCGGCGGCGCTGCCGGCGCGGATCCAGGCCTTGCGCCTCCCACGGGTGGTGGAGCGGCAGCGGCAGTCTTTTCCATCGCCACCTTGACGCTGTGACCCTTGAAGGTGCGAGTGGGTGAGAACTCGCCCAACTTATGGCCAACCATGTTCTCCGTGATGTACACCGGTATGAATTTCTTCCCGTTGTGCACGGCGATCGTGTGTCCCACCATCTCGGGAACAATAGTGGAACGCCGCGACCAGGTTTTCACCACTTTCTTCTCGAACCGCCGGTTGAGCAGCTCGACCTTCTTCATCAAGTGGTCATCCACGAAGGGACCCTTCTTCACCGACCTTCCCAAGGCTTCCTCCCTCTATTTCTTCTCGCGATGCTTCACAATGAACCGTTCCGTTAACTTGTTGTTGCGCGTCTTGTAGCCGCGGGTGGGCTGGCCCCAGGGTGTGACGGGGTTCCGCCCGCCGGAGGTCTTGCCTTCTCCGCCGCCCAGCGGATGATCCACCGGGTTCATGGCCACGCCTCGCACGGTGGGCCGAATCCCCATCCAGCGCTTGCGTCCCGCCTTGCCAATGGAGATATTCTCGTGCTCGAGATTACCCACCTGGCCAATGGTGGCCACGCAGTCCATCAGAACTTTACGGACCTCTCCGGAGGGCAGACGAATCTGCGCGTACTCGCCCTCTTTGGCAAGCAATTGGGCGGAGCTTCCGGCGCTGCGCACCATCTGGCCGCCCTTTCCCGGGCGCAGTTCGATGTTGTGGATCAGCGTGCCGGCCGGAATACTCTTGAGCGGCAGCGCATTGCCGGTGACGATGTCCGCTTCCGGACCGGAAACGACCTTGTCTCCCACCTTTAATCCCGAGGGAGCAAGAATGTACCGTTTCTCCCCGTCAGCATAATGCAGGAGGGCAATGAAAGCGGAGCGGTTCGGGTCGTATTCGATGCTAGCCACACGAGCCGGAATTCCCATCTTGTCGCGTTTGAAATCGACAACGCGATAATGCCGCTTGTGCCCGCCGCCGCGGTGCCAGATCGTCAATTCACCGTGATTGTTTCGCCCCGAGATGCGCGATTTGGGCTCCAAAAGCGGCCGGTGAGGCGGCACTTTGGAGAGCTCCTCGAAGGTCAAGCCCGTCTGGAACCTTCTCGTCTCGGTGTACGGTCTGTAAGTTTTGATTCCCATAGCATTTTCTTTGCTGTCGCACAGGCACTCTTGCCTGAGCTACGTTCGATACAGGCAAGAGTGCCTGTGCCACTTTACTACTCACTCTCAACGTATTCCGGAACTTTCTCCCCGGCCTTCAGCTTCACATAGGCTTTTTTCCAGTCAGGCCGGTAGCCGAATGTCTTCCCCCGGCGCCGCATTTTGCCGAGGTAGGAGGAGGTGTGAACGGACGCCACCTTGACTTTAAACAAGGTCTGCACGGCGTCCTTAATCTCGATCTTGGTGGCCTCCGGAATCACCTGGAAGCACATCGTGCCATGGCGCTCCTTCACATCCACGCTCTTCTCAGTAACGATGGGCTTACGCAAAATCTCGTAGGGGCTCTTCATAGCAGCGACTCCTGGAGCCGGGTGAGAGCTCCTTCCGAAATCAGCATCTGATCGTGGCTCAATACCTGGTAGGGATGGAGCTTGTGGTGGGGAACCAGATCGCATCCCTCGACGTTGCGCGAGGAGAGTTCCAGATTGTGATTGGCCGCATCGTTTACCACCAACACGGTCCTTTCCACTCCCAGCTTCTTGAGCGCCCCGGCAAACAATTTGGTCTTCGCCTCACCCAAGCCGAACTGGTCCACCACGGTCAGTTTGTGTTCCAGGAATTTCGCCGCGAGCGCGGAACGCAGCGCGCCGCGCAGCATTTTCGCCGGGATCGCATAGGAGTAATCGCGCGGCACGGGACCGTGAGCGATCGACCCGTGGCGCCACAATGAGCTGCGAATGCTCCCTACGCGCGCCCGGCCAGTGCCCTTCTGCCTCCACGGCTTCTTGCCGCCGCCGCTGACCTCGGCCCGGCTCTTGGTCGAGTGTGTCCCGCGCCGCTGGGTTGCCCGGTATTGCTTCACGGCTTCCCAAAGCAGGCTCTCGTTGGGCTTCACCGCGAAGACCTCGTCCGCAAGCTCGAGCTGCTTCACGGTCGCCCCATCCATGTTTTTAACTTCGACTGTCGCCATATTAGTTCTCAGTTTTCAGTTCTCGGTTGTCAGTTCCGGGCCTTCACTAGCAGACCATCTGCCGACCTGCCCATCTGCCGATCTGCCTACTTGTGTGGCGCTTTCGCCCGGTGGACCACTACGTAACCACCTTCGGGACCCGGCACGGCGCCCGCCACCAGCAAAGTGTTCTCCTCCGCATCAACCTTGACCACCCGGAGGTTCCGCACGGTTTTGCGAACGTTGCCCATGTGGCCTGCCGCCTTCATCCCCTTAAGCACGCGAGATGGCCACGCCGACGCCCCAATCGACCCAGGAGCGCGATGAAACATCGAGCCGTGCGATCCGCCGCCGCCCCCGAAGTGGTGCCGCTTGTGAAACCCGGCGAAGCCCCGGCCTTTGGACACTCCCGTCACGTCGACGAAGTCGTTGGCGGTGAAAACATCCGCCAGCACTTTGTCCCCGACGTTCACTTCTCCGGCGTCCGCGCTCAAGCGCACTTCGCGCAGAAAACGCACCGGATTTGCCCCGGCCTTCTTGAAATGCCCTTCCCGAGGCCGGTTCACGTGCTTGGGCGGAGGCAACTCAACCAAGCCTAGTTGAGCCGCGTCATATCCTTCTCGCCCTGCCGTCTTCCTTTGAACGACAATGCACGGCCCCGCCTTCAAAACCGTCACCGGCGTCACATCGCCGTTTTCCGCGAAGACCTGCGTCATGCCGAGCTTTTTGCCGAGAATTGCTTTCACCATTTTTCGGTTCTCAGTTATCAGTTATCAGTTCTCAGTCATCGGTCGCCCACTCGAACGGACGACGGTCAACTGATGTCGTTACTTCGTGTGCTCCTTGCCGAACGCCTTAATTTCGATATCCACGCCGGAAGGCAAATCGAGTTTCGTCAAAGCCTCGATGGTGTTGGAAGTGGGCTCCAGGATATCCACCAGCCGCTTGTGCGTGCGGATTTCGAACTCCTCGCGCGATTTCTTATCGGTATGCGGCGAACGCAGCACGCAGTACTTGTTCTTTATGGTGGGCAGCGGAATTGGCCCCGCCACCTGTGCCCCCGTGCGCTTCGCGGTCGATACGATCTCAGCCGCCGATTGATCGAGAATCCTGTGATCGTAAGCCTTCAAGCGAATTCTTATTTTCTGATGGAGCATCATTCCTCGTTTAGTGCGTAGCGCCGGCCTTTAGGCCGGCACGTGCCGGCCTAAAGGCCGGCGCTACACTCAGTCCTACTGTATAACTTCCGTCACGCTTCCGGCGCCCACCGTGTGGCCGCCTTCCCGGATGGCGAACCGCAGCCCTTTCTCCATGGCGATGGGCGTGATCAACTCGATCTCCAGGGCCACGTTGTCTCCCGGCATCACCATCTCCGTCCCGGAAGGCAGCGTCGCCACCCCCGTCACGTCCGTCGTCCGAAAGTAAAACTG
>Ga0209517_10001919_pt1 | contig 30432 bp, 25 predicted proteins | sample PeaSoiMetSII2010_FD_187695 | JGI IMG/M metagenome (GOLD analysis project Ga0209517, IMG submission 187695) | Peat soil microbial communities from Weissenstadt, Germany - SII-2010 (SPAdes) (version 2) | ecosystem: Environmental > Terrestrial > Soil > Wetlands > Peat | place: Germany...
GCTCGCGTTCACGGTCCCGAAAATCACCTGATTCTTGAGAACCCTCTCGCGCATCATCTGGTCGGTATCCACTGGAATGGAACCCTGATTTCCCGGAACGCCGGTGAAAATAAATACACCGTTCGTGCCGAGGTACTGCATCGTCTCAAAGGCCAGCGACGACGCGCCTACGGCTTCATACACGACGTCGATGTTTCCGGTCTGCCGCGCCAGCGCTTCCACGGTCACGGTTTCCGCCGGTGCGAATTTCGCGCCGATGCTGGTCACCAGCGCTTCGAGATCTCCCAACGGCGGTGTGCGCGAATAAACGGTAGTGTCGAACCCTTCGATCACCAGCTTCATCGCTCCCAGTAACCCCACCGGTCCACCGCCGAGCACTACCGCGTTGCGACGATGCGTCATGGGCCACGGCAGGCGCTGTTGAATCTGCCAAAGCTGGCCGATGCCTTTTTCGGCGATGGTCAGCGGCTCCACCAACACCGCGACGTCTCGTAACCCGCGCGGCACCGGATTCAGAAAGCGCTCTTCTTCCACCACGAATTCGGTCATGTAGCCATGGCGCTGCTGGATGCCGCGTTCGGTGTATTCGCCGGAGTAGCAGAAATCCGGGCGCTCGGCGCGGCAGGCGATGCAACTCGTAATCTCGCAAGGACGGCGGACCGTCGCCACCGCCAGATCGCCCGGCTTCACACGCGTCACGCTCGCGCCCGTCTGCACGACTTCGCCCAGCGATTCGTGGCCGATGATCAAATACGGTGAATCCGGCGGCGCGGTACCGTATGCGAAACTCACGATTTCCTTGTCGGTCCCGCAGATGCCGACATCCAGCATGCGCATCTTAACCTGAGTGGGCGAAGCCAAGTGCGGCTCGGGATGATCGATTACATCGTAGCGGCGATCTTTGGGAAAGACGGCGACAGCTTTCATCGAGGCTCGATTCTCACCAAATGATACGGCGTGCCCGAGTCCGGATCGGGCTCGAACCACCCACTATTTTCGCGGCTGATGATTTCAAAATAATAAATAAGGTCCGAAACGCTGCCGGCGATGGTGAACGTCATCGACGCGGCGGCGGGTTTTTCGATCACCGTAGTTTGGGCGCGCGAATCGACCGTACGGTAGTGCAGGCGCACCAGGCGGACATCTTTCACCGGATTCACGTCGAACGTAAGATTGATCTCCTTATCGACGGGAGCCGTTTTGACCGCCGCATGCGTGAACTGCGGCCGCGCAAGCCGTTTGGCCAGAGCCGGAATCGCGACGGCGGGGCCTTTCAAAGCGCGGCGATCCGCAATTCTCGAATCCGGCAAATCGAAAAGCGAGTGCGCTGCATTGATCGCTTGCTCCGCGCGATCGAGCGTCGCGGGATCTTTCATCTGGTCGAACAACTCCAGCTCATATGTAGCACGCAGATTGTGCGCGTGAAAGCGCGCCAGCCGTGCTAAGAGCTGAAAATCCGGCGCCGCGGTCTTTTCGAGTGAAGCCGCCGCAGCCAGCAACTGGTCCGCGGTCTCCAGCGGCTCGCGTTTGGCCGAAACGATCTGTTCCAGCCGGTCGTGCACGGCTTCCGGAATGGTTGCGATCCAGTCATTCAGCGGGGCCGGCTGTTCCGCGGCAGGGCGATAGAAATCTGGCAGGGTGAACACGTTTGCGTCGGCGGCCTGCGCGGCGGCAAGAAGCGCGGTGATCCGCGCCGCGGCACGAAATTCTTCCGGCGATTGACCCTCTGGAGGCTTGGTCTTGGGATCGTACGCCGCTCGGCCCCAGGTCCAGTAGTACAAGGCGTGATTTTCCAACGGGCGGGGCGCATCGATCTCGAAGCTTGCGGGCGACGATGCCGGGAGGAACCGCAGCGCCACGCCGGTCTGCTCGGCGGCTTTCAGGAAGGCGGGCTGCGCCAGCGCGCCCTGCGGTTCCAGCGCGACCCGACGTCCCGCATCGCGCAGCACTTTAAATACGGACGTGCGATACAGTTCTACGTCCTTCGAATCGGTCCGGATCTGAATGGTGCGAATCAGCGGGCATGCCGCGAGAAGCTTTTTCAGCCCGTCGTCCGGCTTATGCTCCCACAAGCCCAGCGTGAAATCGATCGCATAGTCGGACGCGGCCTGCGAGATCGCGCGAAGCTTTTCAAAGTTCCCGGGCGCGTCTGAGAAAATCAGCGTGAAGCGATTGAAGCGATCAAGGGCGAGGAATTCAAAATAGGATCGCCAATAAGACTCCGGTGCATCGAGATCGCCGGCGACGGCAAACATCCGTACGCCGCGAACGGGAGTGGCCGGCTCGGCGTGAACCTGCTTCAAATGCCCGGTGGATCTCATCTGGTCGGCGGCTTCGAGAAGCCCGTACATCAATCCACGCAGGTCGCCGCCGGTGACGTGCGCGCCCCCGACCTTATAAGGCTCGATGCGAAATGTTTCCGGAGGGTCCAGCGTCAGCTCATACTTCACCTTCCATTTCAGATTTCGCGCTGCGACCGCCGCGTCGTACGCGCTCAATCCGAACTCCACCGGACCCGCCGCCGCGATCGTGCAGACCAGTAAACTAATCGACCACCGCACTCCAGCCTCTCCTTGAAAGATCCCAATAAATCACCGCACCGCCCATCAGCCCCGCAGCCACCAAGCCGGCTCCAGTGCCGGTCTCGTGCAACAAAATTTTTCCCGTGCCGAACAGGATGCCATAAATGAGCACGCAGCCCGCGATCCAATCGACCAGGTTCGATAATCCGTCGCGCGCCGGCTTCACTTCGGGCATTTTGCGCGCGATCGGTCCCCATCCTGTCGACGACGGCCGCGTTCGCGCGTAGAACGAGCGCAGGGTGCCTTCAGGCTCGGGCTTGGTTGCGAACGTTGCCGCGAGCCACACCACGGTCGTGATCGACACCGTAATAATCATGATCCACGCGAAATCCACGGGTTTGTCTTTGTCCATTCGAAATCCCACTTGCAGCGCGACCGAAACCACGAATGCCGAGATCATCGCCGATACTTCGCTCCACGCGTTGATGCGCCACCAATACCAGCGCAGCAGCAGCACGCTGCCCGTGCCAGCCCCTGTGACCACCAGCAATTTCCACGCGCCCGCGATCGAATCCATATAGAACGTCACCACCGCCGAGCACAGCGTCAAGAGAACGGTAGCCGCCTGGGAAATCAGGACGTAATGATGATCCGAAGCGCCCGTTTTCAAAAACCGCCGGTAAAAATCGTTGACCAGGTAGCTGGCTCCCCAGTTGAGCTGGGTGGCGATGGTCGACATGTACGCCGCGGCGAACGCCGCAATCATCAGGCCTCGCAGCGAAGGCGGCAGATACGCGATCATCACGCGTATATACCCGGTTTCGGGTTTTTCCAGGCCCGGAAAAAGAATCAACGACGCCAGCGCGACCAGGATCCACGGCCACGGCCGCAGCGCATAATGCGCGATGTTAAACCACAGCGTCGCCAGCAGCGAATTTTTCTCATCGCGCGCGCTGAACATGCGCTGAGCGATGTACCCTCCGCCGCCGGGCTCGGCTCCGGGATACCATGTCGCCCACCAGTTCAGCGAAATGTAGACCAGAAACGTGATCAGCGGCATCCACGCCGAGTTCAGGTCGGGAATGAAGTTCAGCACCGACCCCTGATTCCCTCGCGTCGCGTCCAGCGCGTGAAGCTGCGTCTTCATCGCGTCGATTCCGCCCACGGCTCGCACCGCGAACACAGCCAGCGCGATCACCATGCTCATTTTGATGACGAACTGGAACAGGTCCGTCACCAGGACGCCCCATAACCCGCTCAGCGTGGAAATGAAGGCAGTCAGCGCGATCATTCCGATCACGATCGCCAGCGCCTGAAGCTTCGTGACGCCCAGCACCAGCATCAGAATGTCGACCATGGCCTTGTTGACCCAGCCGAGAATGATGCAATTGATGGGAATGCCCAGGTACAGCGCGCGGAAGCCGCGCAGGAACGCCGCAGGCTTGCCGGAGTAGCGGATTTCTGAAAACTCGATGTCCGTCATCACGCCGGACCGCCGCCACAGGCGCGCGTAGAAGAACACCGTCAGCATTCCGCTGGCGACGAAGCACCACCACAGCCAGTTGCCCGCGATCCCGCCCACCGCGACCATTCCAGTGACAGCCAGGGGTGTGTCGGCAGCGAACGTGGTCGCCACCATCGACGTTCCTGCCAGCCACCATGGAACGTCGCGGCCGGAGAGAAAGAATTCGTTGACGCTCGATCCGGCGCGAGCCTTGTAGTAGAACCCGATGGCGAGGTTAAACGCAAAGTACAGCGCGACTACGGCCCAGTCGACGAACGTTAAGCGCACTAAGGCATGATACCGTGACGCGGCGCGGAGCCAACGTTAATCACGCGGGCTCCGGCTCGCGAACGGTGTCCAGTACGCGCATCTCATTCGGACGCGGCGTTACGCTTGCGCAAAACCAAACCGGCTGCCAGCGAGATCATTCCCAAAAGCCCCGCTAACGGTGCATCGCTCGCGGTCTTGGGAAGGGTCGTCGGAGGCGTAGCCTGCGAAGGTTGAGAAGATTGAGCTGGAGCAGGTGCTGGAGCTGGGGCCGGTGTGTTTTCCGCCATTTGTACCGGCTGCGAGGGCGCTGCTGAAGCAGGAGCCGGAGCCGGCGTCGCTGCCTGCGCCGGGGCCGGCTTCGAAGCGGCTTGCATTGGTGGCGCCGGTGTCGTGGTCTGCGCGGCGAGCATCAGATGCGGCTTGTGATATATGAACTCCTCGCCGCGAAGGTCGCCAGGATAGTACCAGTCTTTAATCGCCTGAGGCGAGCCCGCGGTCCGTTCCTCGAATGTAATCACCGTCTTACCGGTTGGTTCCGCGCGATAGGTCGGAACCGCAAAAACGGTCTTGAAGATTCGCGTCTCCGTTTTGTTGAAAATTTGCACTACATCGCGATCCGCCGGAGAATCGAACAGCTTCATCACGTAAGTCCCGGCGGGCAGGACCATTCCAGGAATTTCAATCGGCTGTTTGAAGGTGACCACCGTTCGCTTGTCCCATTCGTCCGCTTTTGCGAACGGGCAAAGCGCGATCATGCCACCAACCACGGCCACCGCCAGCAATTTGTATTGCACTTTAAGAACCTCCTCGATTTCGAGACTAAAGGCGGAAGCGTTCGAATACGATCCCCTCGCGGCTTGACCCTGTGATTTCGGGCCCCGGCATCCCCTCTGCCGGGGATAGAAAATGTCGGATTCGGCTCGTAAGCTGAAGCCATCAGGAGGATTGCGTATGAATCGTAAATTCAGAATCATGCTCTATTGCCTGCTGGCCGGAGGAACGGGAGTGCTGGTGGGCTCGCGCGTGTTTAGCGCTTACATGCAGGTGCCCAAGGTCGCGGCGGCTCCGGCCACACCCGAGACCACGCAAGTTGGGATTCAGACCACGTTCGCCCCCGTCGTCGAAAAGGATCTGCCCGCGGTGGTGAACATAAGTTCCTCAAAAGTCGTGCGAAACAACGCCGGGGATATGCAGCCGTTCATGATGGACCCTTTCTTTCGCCAGTTCTTCGGCGACAATTTCGGGCGTCAGCCTCGAACGCCGAGTAAACAATATGAGCGCGGCCTCGGCTCGGGCGTCATCGTCCGGCCCGATGGCTACATTCTGACCAACAACCATGTGATCGATGGCGCAACCGACATTACGGTTACGATGCTCGACAAGCGGGAGTTTAAAGCGAAGGTGATCGGGACCGACTCCAAGACCGATATCGGAGTTCTCAAAGTGGAGGCGAAAGATCTGCCGACCCTGACGTTTGCCGACTCGTCGAAAGTCCGGGTCGGCGATATCACGCTCGCCATGGGGCAGCCGTTCGGTTTAGGGCATAGCGTGACGATGGGCATCATCAGCGCGAAGGGCCGTAACGGGCTCAACATCGAAGGCTACGAGGATTTTATTCAGACCGACGCCGCGATCAACCCCGGTAACTCGGGCGGCGCGCTGGTTGATGTGCACGGCAATCTGATCGGGATTAATACCGCCATTCTGACGCACGGCAGCGGCGGCAATCAGGGGATCGGCTTCGCGGTGCCGGTCAACATGGCTCGCGCGGTGATGGATCAGGTGATCGCACATGGCAAAGTCGTCCGCGGATATATGGGTGTCATGCCCGAGGATATTTCGGCTGCGATGGCGAAGTCCTTCCATCTGACCGATACCAACGGCGCGTTGATCAGCGATGTGCCGGAGGGATCTCCCGCGGCCCAGGCCGGAATCCAGCGCGGAGACGTGATCACGGAGATGAATGGCGAAAAGATCGAAGACAGCAATCAGCTCAAACTGCGCGTTTCCATGACGCCTCCCGGAACCACGGTCACCTTCAAGCTATTACGCGACGGCGTGGCGAAGACGGTCAACGTGAAGCTGGCGGAGTATCCAAACGATAACCAGCGCCAGAGCTCGAGCAGTTCGGGCGGCGGATCGAACGCGCTCGACGGAGTGTCAGTTGACGACCTGAGTCCTCAAATCCTCCGGCAATTGGATATGCCCTCCACGACGAAGGGCGTGGTCGTCACCGACGTCGCGGATGGCAGCCCTGCCTCCGTGGCTGGTCTCCAATCGGGCGATGTGATCCAGGAAGTAGATCGGGTCCGCGTCACCAGCGTCGCCGATTTCGATCGGGCGATGCGCCGCGCGCCAGGCCATACGGTGCTGCTGCTGGTGAATCGCCACGGCAGTACCACGTATCTGGCGGTTGAACCGCAGTAAATCGAATTGAGCGTGTCCGGCCGCACACGACGTGTCTGGCCGGACACGCGCCTTTCCTGATCTAACCCCTTCCTTTTCTGTGGCTTGCCTCCTGGCCCGGAGCCTGCAATTTCTCCGGGCATGAAACAAGAAAAATCAAACACACTGATGAAGCTGGCGGCGATTCTGGCGGTTGCCGCGGCCGATGCGTTCGCGGAAGACCGCCGCATCGTGGTGTCGATCCCCGATCGCAAGCTGGTCCTGCTCGAAGGCAACCGAGTCCTCAAGGTTTACGACGTCGCGGTCGGCAAGCCGTCCACGCCATCGCCCGCGGGTGAATTTCGGGTGATGAACCGCATCCCCAACCCGACGTATTACGGAACGGGAAAAATCGTCGCACCCGGAAAACAAAATCCGCTTGGCACGCGTTGGATCGGCCTGAGCGCGAAGGGCTACGGGATCCACGGCACCAACGTTCCGAGTTCGATCGGCAAGGCCGCGTCGCACGGCTGCATTCGCATGCGCCAGCGCGATTTGGAAGAGCTGTTCGACCTGGTTCAGGTCGGCGTACCGGTGGAGCTCTCCGGCGAGCGGCCGCAAGTGCTCGCCATGATTTTCGCAGTTGCACTCGCAGATTGAAAACGAAAGAGATTGTTGAAAAGGGGGACAGACCACTCTGTCCCCGATTGAAACCGCTCACCTGGCGTGCGGGCGCTGTCGTGGACAGAGCGGTCTGTCCCCTTTTTCAACAAACACCACAAGGAGACCATTATGATTTTGCTTAGATACTTGCTCGTGATTACCGGGGTCGGGCTGCTGGCGGGAGCCGCGGCGATCCTCGCCTGGGACCTGTACCAGATCCTGAAATTCCGAAAACAACCCGAGGGGGAGCTGCCGCCGCCGCTGCGCTGGCACGCAGCCAGACAATTCGCCGCGTATTCGATCGTCCCTCTGCTGGCCGGGCTGAGCATCGCAGTGATTCCGAGCGGCTCTGCCGGCGTCACCATCGACCAGTTCGCGGGTACGCGGCCGGCGACGCTGTATCCGGGCGTCCACCTGATCATCCCGCTGATCGAGCAGGTGGAAATGTACGACATCCGCGACAATCTGTTCAGCACGGTGACGACCGATGAGGCCAAGAAAACCAAAACGGAAACGATGAAAGTGCAGACGCGCGAAGGGCTGATGGTCGGCCTCGCGGCGACGGTTCGTTATCGCCTGGACCCGTCCAAGCTCGCCTACATTCATTCGAATCTGCCGCAGCCGGTGGAGCAGGAGATGATCGCCCCGGCCGTGGCCAGCGCGTTTCGCGATTTGGCTCCGGCGTACCTGGTTCGCGAATTATTTTCAACCAAACGCGACGAGTTTCGCCAGGCCGCTGCCAGCCGCATCGCCGGGAAGCTGGGCGCGGATGGAATCGTGGTGAAAGAAGTGGTTCTGCGCGACATCGAGCTTCCGGTTGAGTATGCGAAAGGCCTGGAAGGCCTGCTGCTGAAGGAGCAGGAGAACGAGCGCATGAATATCGAGCTGGAAGTCAAGAAGAAACTGGTGCAAACGGCGGGCTTGGAAGCCGAGGCGCAGAAGGCTCGCGAGATCAAAGAAGCCGAAGCGCGGGCGCAGATCGTGGTGCTCGAAGCCAAGGGTCAGGCCGATGCCATGCAGCACACGCTGCCGCTTAAGGAAAAGCAGATCCAGCAATCTCGCCTGGAAGCCGAGGCTCGCAAGGAAGCCACCGTGAAGAACGCGGAAGCCATGGCCGCTGCCAAGGTGATCGACAGCAAGGCTGAGGTCGAGAAACGCAAGATGATGAGCGAGAGCGACGAGTACCGGATCCGTCGCGTAGCCAGCGCCGACGCGGAGCGAATGAAGCTGGAAGCCGATGTCCTGAAGGATAATCCGGCGCTGATTCAGAAAATCATTGCCGAAAAGCTGTCGGATAAAGTGCAAATCATGATGGTTCCGAACGACGGCAAGTTCTTCTTCGCCAACGACGTATTGAAGGGCGCGACCCAGACTCCCACGATCGTACATTGAGGAGCCGAGGCGCTGGACGAAAAGGGGCGGGCGTCATTTCCAGGCGTCCGCCTCTTTTTTGTTATCATTCCTGCGGTGGCGCGGGGATTCTTACTGTTTTTTCTGGCCGTTTTTCTCCATGCGGAAACCTTGGAGGACGCCGCGCGGGAACTGGCTAAAAATGTTCTTGGGCGGTTGGCGCCGAATCAAACCGCGCATGTCACCGCGCGCAACCTGAGCTCGCTGGGTCGAGCGGATGTATCGCGGGTGCAATCGAGTTTCGAACAGGCGATTCGCAGGCGCGTCCGGAATCCCATAACCGTCGAAATCACGCTGACCATTTCCGAAAATGTCAAAGGATATCTCTTGATCGCGGATTTCAAACCCGGTGACGATCGAATCGTAGAGATGCAGCCATATCGCCCCGACCCCGCGCCTCCGCCGTCGCGGCCTGCGCTGACGATCGGGAAGAGATTGCTGTGGGAGCAAACCGCGCCGATTCTCGACGTTGCGGTGTTCGAGGATCAGATGCTGGTGCTCGATACCACCGGTGTGACGCGCTACGAGCGGCGCGACCGGAAATGGGCCGCCGAGGAAACGGCGAGCGCCTCTTCAAACGTTCGCGATCCTCGAGGACGCATGGAAATCGCGGAGGAATCGCTGACGGTCCAGTTGCCGGGGACGACTTGTCAGGGCTCTTGGAAGCCGTCACTTGCGTTCCGTTGCGAATCCGGCACGGTCTTCACTGCCGGACGCAATACCTTTGCAGCGCTTGTTCCGTTCTTTTCCGACGCCCAGACCGGCGGCGTGCGCCTGGTCGCCGAAACGGATGGCCGCACGCACATTTACGACGGCGCGCAAACCGCATCCGGCACCATCGACGATTGGGGCAGCGATCTCGCTGCGCTCTCCACCTGCGCGGGTCCGCGAGTGGCTGCAACGGGAATCGGCGAATCGGGCGACACCGTAACCCTGTTCGACTTGATTCACGCCGTTCCGATTCGCGTCTCGGACCCGGCGGACTTTCCGGGGCCTGTCACCGCATTGTGGCCGTCGAAAAGTGGAGCGCTTGCAGCAGTTCGCAATCTCGCGACGGGAAAATATGAAGCCTACGGCCTTACGGTGGATTGCGGCCGCTAGCGCTTTATTCTCGCTGGCCAGCCTGGAAGCCGCGCGCAGGCCGCGCTACGGAGGAGAGTTGCGTATCGAAACGCGAGGCGATGGATCGACGTTGATCGCCGGCGCCGTTTTCGAATCGTTGGTGAAGTTCGACGCTCATGGCGATCCGCAGCCATGGCTGGCGACTTCGTGGACTCATGATGCCGCGCGGAAGCGCTGGATTTTTGCACCGCGCGCAAACGTCATGATGCACAACGGCGCGCCATGGTCGCCGGGAGCCGTGGAAGTGCCGGACGACAAGCCGATCGACCAGATCCTGCGCGAGCTGGCGCGGAACCCGATCACCGTGCGCGCCGAGGATGGATCGACCGTCGGCACCGGGCCATTTCGCGTGGCACACACAGAGCCGGGTAAGAGCGTAACTCTCGCGGCGCACGACGGATATTGGGGCGGGCGCCCATATCTCGATTCAATTCAGATCACGACGGGCCGCTCGCTGCGCGATCAGGCGGTGGACCTTGAAGTGGGCAAAGCGGACGTCGTCGAGATCGCGCCGACGCAGCGGCGCGGGAATTTGTATGTTTCCCAGCCGGTCGAGCTACTCGCGCTGCAGTTCGAGGATCGTGTTCCGGCACCGACCCGGGAGGCGGTGGCGCTATCGATCGACCGAAGCGCGATCTACAACGTTCTCCTACAGAAAACCGGCGAGATTTCGGGGGCGCTGCTGCCGAAATGGCTCACTGGATACGCGTTTCTCTTTCCGGCCGAGCGAAATTTGGCGCGCGCGAAGCAGCTCGCCAGCGGCGCGACGCTTTCGTTTGCCTACGATCACCAGGACAGCTTGGTTCGCGCTATTGGAGAGCGAATTTCGGTGAACGCGAGCGAGGCGGGGATTACGCTGCGCCAGGCGGCCGGGAACGCAGATGTGAAGATTATTGAAACGCAAATTACTTCGCGCGACGCCTGGACTTCTCTTGAGGATCTGGCGGCGATTTTTAAAATGCCGCTGGCTGGGGCAAATTTGTATGAATCGGAGCGCGCATTGCTTGCGGACTTCAAGATCGTCCCGCTGTTTCATCTTCCCGACGCGCGGGCCATGAATGGCCACGTGCGGAATTGGCCTCGGCTGGCCGATGTGTGGATTGCGCCATGACGTTCCGCACCAAGCTGCTGGTGGTGACTTCGCTGACGGTCGCAGGCGCTGTCGCGCTGGTGACGGGCGCGGTGTCGGTGTGGACCCGGCGGGCATTCGAACGAATCGACGGCGAGCGCCGCAGCGCGCTGCTCGATCAATTTCATCGGGAGTTGGATGCTCGCGGACAGGAAATCGTTCGGCAGGTGGAGCGCGCGGCAGCTTCGGCGGCGGTGCAGCAGATTGTCGGCGGCGCGGCCGAGTATGATCGCGCGCAGGTTGAGGCGGAGGCAGAATCGCTGGATTTCCTGGATGTTGTTCAGCCGGATCTGACGATTATTTCGTCAGCTCACTGGCCGGCGCGATTCGGTTACAAGAACGACTGGCAGATCGTGCCGGAGGACTGGAGTGCAACGGATGCGTTTCTTACTCGAATCCCAACGCCCGACGGCAATGCGTCGGCGCTGATCGCGGTGCGGCCGGCACCCGGCGGGAAAGGGCTTGTCGTGGGCGGAAAGCGTTTGAATCCTGAGTTTCTGAAGTCGCTGGGACTCGCGCCGGGCATGCGCGCGCTGCTGGGGCTGCCGCCGGGCGAGGTGATCGACGCACAGGGCGCGGTTGTCGATGTACGAAAACTTTCGCCGCTTATCGACGGACAAGCGACACAGGCAGTCGTCGGGGCGGAAGCATTTCAGTCCATGCGGCTGACGCGACATGGACGGCCGATGGGTGTGTTGCTGGCGGGTACTTCGCTACGCGAGCGCACAGGACTCGAGCGGGCCATTTTGTGGATCGGCGTGGTAGTGGGCGGATCCGGGATCGTCATCGGTGTGCTGCTGGGATGGTGGACCACGGAGCGAATCACGCGCCCGGTGGAGCGGTTGGCCGCGGGTGCGCGCGCGGTAGCGCAGGGGGACTGGTCGACACGCGTCGAGGTTGCATCGAAGGACGAAATCGGCGAGCTGGCGCAGGCATTTAATCGCATGACCGAGCAGATTCTGGAGCAGCGTGAACGCGCGCTGCAAGCCGAACGCGTGGCGGCGTGGCGGGAGCTGGCTCGGCGGCTGGCGCATGAGTTGAAGAATCCGCTGTTTCCGTTGCAGATCACCATCGAAAATCTGCAACGGGCGCGAGCCCGGTCGGAAGCAGAGTTCGACGAAGTGTTTCGCGAGAGCACCACCACTTTGCTCGCCGAACTGGCGAATCTGAAGACCATCATCGGACGATTCAGCGATTTTGCGAAAATGCCCGCGCCGGAGTTTGAAACCATCGATCTGAACGACGTGGTGCGCGGCGTGATGAAGTTGTACGACGCGCGATTGCATGACGGCTCGGGAACAATCGACCCACGCATCGATCTGGCGGCGGGCGAGCTGCGGATTCACGCGGATCGCGATCAGTTGCATCGCGCGCTGGGGAATTTGGTGCTGAATGCGATGGATGCCATGCCGGGCGGCGGAGTGCTGCGCGTCGCAACAGCGCGAACCGAAAGCGGCGCGCGTTTGTCGGTCGCCGATTCCGGGCAAGGACTGACGGAAGAAGAGTGCGGGCGGTTGTTCACGCCCTATTACACGACCAAACGCTACGGGACCGGCTTGGGCCTGGCGATCGTGCAGAGCGTGGTGAGCGATCATCATGGAAAGATCTCGGTGGCGAGCCAGCCGGGCAGCGGCGCGACGTTTACCATCGATTTACCGGAGGCACAGAACTGAGCCATCTGTTGATTGTCGACGACGATCCGAATACGCTGGCATCGCTCGCGCGCGCGTTTCGGATGGCGGGATATGAGGCGACGGTGGCCGATAGCGCGATGCGGGCGCTCGAACTGGTGCGGGCGCAAGCCTTCGATCTTATTTTTTCGGACGTGGTCATGCCGGAAAAAGACGGGATCGCTCTGCTGGGCGAGATGCGCGCGATGGGCGTCAATACACCGGTTGTGATGATCTCGGGCCAGGCCACGCTCGACATGGCGGTGCGGGCGACGAAGCTCGGGGCAATCGACTTTCTGGAAAAGCCGTTGTCCACGGAAAAGCTGCTGCTGACAGTCGAGAACGTCTTGCGGCTAAAGCGGCTTGAGGACGAGAATCGCGAGCTGCGGGCGCGGGTCGGCAAGCACGAAATCGTGTGGAAGAGCGCGGCGATGGAACGGGTGATGGCGCAGGTGAAGCGCGTGGCGGCGGGCGAATCCCGGGTTTGTATTCTCGGCGAAACGGGCACGGGAAAGGAACTGATCGCTCGCGCGGTTCATGACGCGAGCGCTCGACGTGGCGGTCCGTTCGTGACGCTGAATTGCGCTGCGGTGCCGGGCGAACTGATCGAGTCCGAGCTGTTCGGACATGAGAAAGGATCGTTTACCGGAGCCGCGTCGCGGCACACCGGCAAGTTCGAGCAGGCACATCGCGGAACGCTGTTTCTGGATGAAATCGGAGACATGCCAGCGGTGATGCAGGCGAAGCTGTTGCGCGTGCTGGAAGAAGGCGAGATTGAGCGCGTGGGCGGATCGGGAACGGTGCGCGTGGATGTGCGCGTTGTCGTGGCGACGCACCGGAATCTGGAAGAGCAGGTCCGCAACGGCGGATTCCGGCAGGATCTGTATCATCGCATCTACGTGTTTCCCATTACGCTGCCGCCTTTGCGCGAGCGCCGTGAGGATATTGCGCCACTGATCGGGCACTTTTCGCGGCTGATCAGTGAAGTAAACGGCTGGAAGCCGAAAGCGTTCACGACAGCGGCTATCGACGCGCTCGAACATTACGCGTGGCCTGGAAACGTCCGCGAATTGCGCAATGCCGTGGAAAGATTGTTGCTGCTGGCGGATTCGGACGTGGATGAAGAGACGGTGCGAATGGCGCTACCCAGGGGCGCGGCGATCGAGACGGCGTCGGGAACGCTGGCGCTTCGGGTGGAGCAGTACGAGCGGGAGACGATTCGCGCTGAGTTGGATCGCGCCAAACACAACATGACGGAAGCGGCTCGGGCGCTGGGCCTGGAGCGCAGCCATCTCTATAAGAAATGCGCCCAGTTGGGCATCGATCTGAAGGGCATGCGGCGGGCGGACGAGTGAGCTTTCCTGGCCGTCTCAAGTTTGATATGTTCAATAGCGCCCGAGGAACTCAATGAATATCACATTAACGATTAACGGGAAGACGTATTCCCATGACGTGGAGCCGCGGCTGCTCCTGATCCACTACATACGTGAAGTGGTGGGCCTGACCGGTCCGCACATCGGCTGCGAGACCTCGCTGTGCGGCGCCTGCACCGTGGAGCTGAACGGCAAAGCTGTCAAAAGCTGCACCATGTTCGCGGTGCAAGCCAACGGCGCGAATGTCACCACGATTGAGGGGCTGGCCACCAACGGAAAACTTCACGCGATGCAGGAAGCGTTCTGGAACGAACACGGAGCGCAGTGCGGTTTTTGTACGCCGGGAATGATCATGGCGTCGAAGCAGATCCTGGATCGCAATCCTCATCCGACGGAGGAAGAGATCCGGCACGGCTTGGAAGGAAACATCTGCCGCTGCACAGGGTATCAGCACATCGTCAACGCGGTGAAAGCGGCGGCGAAAGCGGGAGGGGCATAATCATGGCCACGACGATCACCAAAACCGATCTGCTGGTGGGCAAGCGAATCCGGCGGCGCGAGGATCCGCGCCTGATCACTGGCACGGCGACTTACGTCGACGACATCAAGATGCCGGGCATGCACTATGCCGCGATTGTACGCAGCCCTCACGCGGCGGCGAAGATTCGGTCCATCGACACGAGCAAAGCCGCAGCGCTTCCGGGCGTCGCCGCGGTGTTCACCGGTCGCGATACGGAGCACGTGGGTCCGGTGCCATGCGGGGCTTCGCTGCCGGGACTGCGCGTGCCGCATCATCATATCCTCGCGACCGACCGCGTGTATTTTGTGGGGCATCCGGTGGCCGTGGTGGTTGCGACCGATCGATATATCGCGGCGGACGCCGCCGATCTGGTCGAAGTGGATTGGGAGGTCGGGACCGCGGTCGCAGATCCTGAAAAGGCGCTGGCTCCGGGAGCTCCAGCGGTACATCCGCAGTGGCCGGACAACAAGGCGTTCGATTTTCACCAGGAGCACGGCGAGATCGACCAGGCGTTCGCGGAAGCGGACGTGGTGGTGAAGCAGCGGATCACCAGCCAGCGGCTGATTCCGACGGCGATGGAGACTCGCGGCGTAGTGGCGGAATGGCGCGCGGCGGATCGCGCGCTGAACCTGTATTCGTCCTCGCAGATTCCACATCTGTTGCGCAGTCTGGTGGCGATGATGCTCGGCCTGGAAGAGAATCGGCTGCGAGTTTGTGTGCCGGAGGTGGGCGGCGGATTCGGCAGCAAGCTGAACGTTTATGCCGAAGAAGCGCTGATGGGCTTCATTGCGATGAAGATCGGCAAGCCGGTGAAGTGGATCGAATCACGCCGCGAGAATTTCCTGTGCACGATCCATGGGCGCGGGCACGTGGATTACTACGAAATCGCCGCGAAGAAAGACGGCACCATCACCGGGATCAAGCTGAAAATCATCCAGGATCTGGGAGCGTATCACCAGTTATTAACGCCGGCCATCCCCACGCTGAGCGTACTGATGATGCCGGGGTTGTATAAGACGCAGAATATTCGTGCGGATATTGTCGGCGTGTTCACCAATTGCGTCCCGACGGATGCGTATCGCGGCGCGGGTCGGCCCGAGGCGACGCACGGAATCGAGCGTATGGTGGATATGCTCGCGGCGGAGCTCAAGATGGATCCGGTGGAGATCCGGCTCAAGAATTTCATCCAGAAGAGCGAGTTTCCGTTCCCGACAGCAACTGGCTTGACTTACGATTCGGGCGATTATTCGGCCCCACTGATGAAGGCGTTGGCGACCGCGGGCTACGAGGATCTTCGCGCCGAGCAAGCCAAGGCGCGCGCGGAAGGAAAGCTAATGGGCATCGGGATTTCGACGTATGGCGAAATCTGCGCGATGGGTCCGTCGCCAGCGACACCGGCGGGCGGCTGGGAGAGCGCGACGGTGAAGATCGAGCCTTCCGGCAAAGTGACGGTGTTGACGGGTTGTTCTCCGCATGGGCAGGGCGAAGAGACTACGTTCGCGCAGATCGCGGCAGACGAACTAGGTTGCGATATCGACGATGTGTTGGTGGTGCACGGCGATACTTCGCTGGTGCAGTACGGCATCGGGACTTTCGGCAGCCGAGGGACGGCGGTTGGCGGACCCGCAATGTATTTCGCACTTCAAGATTTGAAGGCCAAAGTGAAGAAATTCGGCGCGATGCTGCTGAATTCGGATGACGTGACATTGTCGGGCGGCCAATGCATCGATAACAAGACGGGTGCGACGAAATCGTTGAAGGAAATCGCCGCGGCGTCGTATCGGGCCATGCAACTGCCTCCCAATACCGAGCCCGGCTTGGTGTCGACGCACTTCTGGGAACCGCCGAACTTCACCTTCCCGTTCGGGGCGCACATCGTAGTGTCCGACATCGACCGCGACACGGGCGCGATCACGATCCGGAGATACATTGCGGTGGACGATTGCGGAAATATTCTGAATCCGCTGATCGTCGATGGGCAGATTCACGGCGGCGTGGCTCAAGGGCTCGGTCAGGCGCTGTGGGAGCAGGCCGTGTACGACGATAACGGCCAGCTGATCACCGGAGAGCTGATGGATTATGCGATGCCGAGGGCGCACCTGATGCCGTGGATCGAATCAAGCCACACCTGCACGCCGACGCCGGTGAATCCGCTGGGCGTGAAGGGAGTAGGAGAGGCCGGGACCATCGGATGCTCGCCTGCTGTGGTGAATTCGGTGGTAGATGCGCTTTCGCCGCTGGGGGTGAAACACATCGACATGCCGCTGACTCCCGAAAAAATCTGGAAGCTGGTGCAAGGAGCACGGCAATGATTGCACAGAATTTCGAATATACCGCAGCGACGACGCTCGACCAGGCGCTGGGGATGATCGCGCAGGGCGCGAAGCCGCTGGCCGGCGGGATGAGCCTGATTCCGATGATGAAATTGCGTCTGGCGGCGCCGGAACGCCTGGTGGATATCGGACGGCTGAAAGACTTGAACTATATTCGCGAGGAGGGCGGCGCGATCCACATCGGTGCGGCGACTACCCATTATGAGGTGGAAAATTCGGCGCTGCTGCGCGGGAAATGTCCATTGCTCGCCGATACCGCAGCGCACATCGGCGACGTGCAGGTTCGCAATATGGGGACCATCGGCGGCAGCGCGGCGCATGCCGATCCTTCCGCAGATTATCCGGCCGCGTTTCAGGCGCTGGAAGCGAAGTTCGTGCTGAAAGGCGCGAAAAAAGAGCGCTCAGTGGCGGCTGCGGATTTTTTCATCGACACGTTTACGACCGCGCTCGAGCCGGGTGAGATCATCCGCGAAGTGATTGTACCGGTGGAAGATCAGGGAGTGGGGACCAGCTACCAGAAGATGGTCCAGCCGGCCAGCGGATTTGCGATCGTAGGCGTGGCGGCGCGGGTGCGGCGTTCGGGCGGGAAGATCACGTTTGTGCGAGTCGGGATCACCGGGCTTTCGAATCGTGCATACCGGGCCACCAGCGTGGAAAAGGCGATCGAAGGCAAATCGGGCTCGGCGAGCGAGATTCAGAACGCGGCGGCGCTGGCGGCCGAGGGCGTGGATGCGAACTCGGATCTGCACGCTTCGGCCGATTACCGGCGGCACATGGCGGTCGTTTACACGACGCGCGCGCTGGCGGCGGCGCTCGCGAGGTCGGCTTGAAGGTTGCGGGCTCAAATACTTTGCCGTTTCCGCCGGAGCAGACTTATGCCATGATGCAGGACCCGCAGGTGCTGGCGAAGGCGATGCCGGGATGCGAATCGCTCGAAAAGATCGGCGAGAACGAATACCGGATGAAGATGAAGATGGCGCTGGCGGCATTGTCGGGCGCATTTGAAGGCAAGATACGGATCACCGATCAGATGCCTCCGTCGAGTTTCCGGCTGGAAGTGGAAGGGTCCGGAAAAGTGGGGTTCGTGAAAGGCGCCGGGGTGCTGACTCTAAAACCGTCCGAGGCTTCGACGGAGGTCTCCTATGAAGGCGACGTACAGGTGGGCGGGACCATCGCGGCAGTCGGCCAGCGGCTGATCGACGCGACCGCGAAGAACATGATCAAGAAGTTTTTCGAGAATCTGGTGAAGGGTTAGGCCTCGGCCCGCAAAGCCGTTTTCAGCCAGAGGGCGTCGAAGACCTTACTCAGATCGATCAGCGACTCCAGGTCGCCCGGCTTGGCCACGTAACAATTGGCGTGCAGATCATAGGCTCTGCGGATATCCTCCGGACTGGTCGAAGTAGTCAAGATAACGACCGGAATTTGATGAAGTGTTACTTCCCGCTTGATCTCGGCAAGCACTTCGCGTCCGTCTTTACGGGGTAGATTCAGATCCAGCAGAATCAGCGCGGGACGCGGGCTGTCGGCGTACGGCGCCTCATGGTTCAAGAAGGCCATGGCCTGTTCACCGTCGCGGGCGATGTGGAGGTGGCAGTTGAGCCGCGCTTCCTTGAAGGCTTCCTGAAGCAGGCGAATATCGCCGTTATTGTCTTCGACGACCAGGACGTCGGCGTTCGTGATGAAGGAATTGGGCATATCTGTCACGCTTTCGCTGCTTTGGACTCCGGCGAAACCGATACGGATTTCGCAGGAAGTGAAAAATGAAACACTGAACCCTCGCCCGGGTTCGATTCGACCCAAATCCGTCCACCGTGCAGCTCGATCACTTTTTTGGCAATGGCAAGACCGACGCCGGTCCCGGGATAATTGTCGGCGGCGTTCAGACGCTCGAAGATGCGGAAGATCCGATCCACATGATTCGGCTCGATGCCGATTCCGTTGTCGATTACCGAGAAAATCGATTCGCGATTACCCTCGGTAACGGAAATCCGGACACGCGGCTTACGGTCCTTCGTAAACTTGATCGCATTCCCGACCAGGTTCTGAATCACCTGGGTCAGCAGGCCGGCATCGGCGACGATCGACGGCATCGGGCCAACCGCAATTTCGGCGTTTCGTTCTTCGATCGCCGCGTTGAGATTGTTGAGCGCGTCCTGCACGATCTTTTCCGCCGGAACTTCTTCCAGACGAATCGGCTGCGCGCCGACGCGGGAAAATCTCAGCACGTCCTTGATCAGACCCTTCATCCGAGTCGCGCCGGACACCGCAAAATCGATGAACTCCAGCGCGTCGCCATCCAAACGGTCGCGGTAGCGGCGGTCGAGCAGAGTCAAATAACTGGTGACCATTCGGAGCGGTTCCTGAAGGTCGTGGGAGGCTAGGTAGGCGAATTGCTCCAACTCGGAGTTAGACCGGCGCAATTCCGTGTTGAGGCGGGCCAAGTCGTCGGCCGCGCGTTTCCGCTCGGTAATGTCGCTGATCAAGCTTAGAGTTAACCTGCCTTCGTCGGTTTCCACGAAGCTGAGGCCGATTTCGGCCGGGAACTCGGTTCCGTCCTTGCGACGCCCCACCAGATTCAATCCGGGCGCGCCCATGGGACGCAGCCGAGGCGCGGCGAAAAATCCCGAGACCTGCTGCGAATGGGCGTGGCGAAAGCGTTCCGGCAGAAGCATTTCGAGCCCATGGCCAAGCATTTCCTCGCGCGAGTATCCAAACAGCTCCTCAGTGCGCCGGTTAACCATCACCATGCAGCCGTCGCTCGAAATCGCGATGATCGATTGCGAAGCGGCTTCCAGATAGGACTGCAACTGAGCCTCCCGCGCCCGAAGCTCGGCATTGGTGCTGGCAAGCTGTTTGGCGGCACGGACGCGGTCGGTGATGTCGCTAACCAAGCCGAGGGCTAAGATTCCCTCATCCGCTTCGACGGAGCTCAGGCCGATCTCTACGGGAAATTCCGTAGCGTCTTTGCGACGCCCCGCCAGTTCCATGCTGGCGCCCATGGCGCGCATGCGGGGCTCCGCAAAATATCCCTGGCGATGGACGCTATGGGCCGCGCGGAGCCGCTCCGGCAACAGCATCTCCAACGGTTGACCGAGCAGTTCGGTCCGGGTGTACCCGAACATCTCCTCGGTGCGGCGGTTCACCAGCACGATCCGGCCTTCGCTTGAGACTGCGAGGATGCCTTGCGACGCGGCTTCGAAATAAGACCGGATTTTCGCCTCGCCCGCGGCGCGCTCCGCGTCGACCAGTTGCTGCAAGCGGTGCTCAGCCTGGTTCCGCGCATCTACCTCGTCCCGGAGAGAACGATTGATATTTTCCAGCTCCTGGCGCGAGACCATCTTCATGGCAGCGGGTATCATCCACAGGCAAATCATCGCCATGCACAACGAGAACGCGCCGTTGAATACAGTTGCGTACCGTTGGTCCGCAGTGAGCGGCGGGATGCTTCGCAGAGTCAACCTTGTCCGCGTGATTCCGCCGCCGAGCAACAGGAGAACGAACAACACGGCAAGAGCGTTATATTTGTAATCCCGCCGGCGGTAAATTACGTACGCGCCGGCAAAGGCCATGGCCAAATAGGAAACCGCGGCCACTCCAATCGAGATGCGCCAGACCAAGTCGGACTGAGTTAAGAAGCCCACTCGTGTTTAAGTGGTCGCGGGACGGCGATGTTCTCACATCCATTTGGCCGCCCTGCTCAGGTCATAAAGGGATATTTCCGTGTTTCTTGCGCGGAACCGTATCCACCTTGGTTTCCAACATCCGAAGGGCGCGGATCACGCGTGGACGGGTCTGGCGGGGCTCGATTACGTCGTCCAGAAAACCGTGCTCGGCGGCGACGAAGGGATTGGCGAAGCGTTCGCGAAACTCCTCGGTCTTGGCGCGGCGGACGGCATCCTGGTCCTGCGCCGCAGCCAATTCCCGGCGGTATACGATGTTCACGGCTCCGTCGGCTCCCATTACCGCGATCTCTGCCGCCGGCCAAGCCAGATTCACGTCAGTGCGGAGATGTTTCGATCCCATGACGCAGTACGCGCCTCCGTAAGCTTTTCGGGTGATGATGGTGATTTTGGGGACCGTCGCTTCGGCATAGGCATACAGAAGCTTCGCTCCGTGGCGGATAATGCCGCCGAACTCCTGCGCGGTGCCGGGCAGGAATCCGGGGACGTCTTCGAAGGTCAAGATAGGAATGTTGAAGGCGTCGCAGAAGCGCACGAAACGCGCTCCCTTGGTGGACGAATCGATGTCCAGGCATCCCGCCAGAAACGCCGGCTGATTGGCGACCACGCCCACGCTGCGTCCATCCATGCGCGCGAATCCGACCACGATGTTGCGCGCCCAGTGCTCCTGGACCTCGAAAAAACGCCCGTGGTCGACCACGTGGCGGATCACGTCTTTAATGTCGTAAGGCTGATTGGAGGCTTGCGGCACCAGAGAATCGAGCGCGGCGTCTTCTCGACCCGCGGGGTCGTCCACGGGGCCGCGCGGAGGATCGTCGCGATTGTTCTGCGGGACATAACTGATCAGCTCGCGGATCATGCGCAGACACTCGGCGTCATCATGCGCGAGGAAGTGCGCGACTCCGCTGGTCGAATTGTGCGTGGTCGCGCCGCCCAGGGTTTCCTTGGTGACGTCTTCATGCGTCACCGTTTTGATGACGTCCGGCCCGGTGACGAACATGTAGCTGGTCTTGTCGACCATGAAAATAAAATCGGTGAGCGCGGGCGAATAGACGGCTCCGCCGGCGCAGGGGCCCATGATCGCAGAGATCTGCGGGACTACTCCGCTCGAAAGCGTGTTACGCAGAAAAATATCGGCATAGCCCGCGAGCGACAACACGCCTTCCTGAATGCGCGCGCCGCCGGAATCGTTCAGGCCGATCACGGGAGCGCCGGTCTTGAGCGCCAGATCCATGATCTTGACAATCTTTTTCGCGTTCATCTCCGAAAGCGATCCGCCGAAGACCGTAAAATCCTGTGCGAAGACATACGCCGGACGGCCGTGGATCAGGCCGAAACCGGTGATGAATCCGTCGCCATCGACGATCTGCTCTTCCATGCCGAAGTCGCGGCAGCGGTGCCGGACCAGCTTGTCCATTTCCTCAAACGTGCCTTCGTCGAGCAGCAGGTCGATGCGCTCGCGCGCCGTGAGTTTTCCTTCTTTATGTTGACGCGCGCGGCGTTCTTCTCCGCCTCCCGCGTCGGCGACGGCGTGACGCCGGCGCAGTTCTTCGAGCCGATCCGACATAAGATAGTAGAGTAACGCGAATCGCGCTGCGACCGTCCCACCAACATCGATGCTCCATCGTTTTTCAATTGTGCCGTGCACGCTCACTGTATTGGTATCGGCACACTTGTTTGCCCAACAACCGCCGACCATAAAAACCAACGTGCCGCTGGTTCTGGTTCCTGTAACGGTTACGGACAAAAAGGGAGTTTCGATCGACGGTCTGAGCGTCGACGACTTCATCCTCACCGACGACGGCGTGCGCCAGACGGTGCGCATGGACACGTCGGATACCGTTCTGGCGCCGATATCGCTGGTGGTCGCGGTGCAGTGCAGCGGGATTTCGGCGGCGGTGCTGACGAGAATCAATCGCGTCGGAGGAATGATTCAGCCGCTAGTGGTGGGGGAGCGTGGGCGCGCCGCGGTGATCGCGTTCGACGATGAAGTTCGCGTGTTCCAGGATTTCACCAGCGACTCCACAAAAATCCGCGTCGCGTTCGAGAAAATTCAGCCGCGCGTGATTCGGAAAGGGCATCTCCTGGATGCCATTGCAGAGAGTGTCCAGATGCTGGAGACGCGACCGGAAAGCTCGCGGCGCGTGCTGCTGATTCTGAGCGAATCGCGCGACCGCGGCAGCAAGATGAAGCTCGCTCCGGTGATCGAAATGGCGCAGCGCGCGGGCGTGACCGTGTATCCCGCGACATACTCGACCCAGGCGACAGCCTGGACCGCGAAACCGGAGGACAGTCCCCCGATGCCCGGTGAACCGGATTACCTGGGCGCGATCGGGGAACTGGTCCGCATGGGCAAGACCAACGACACGGACGCATTCGCTCGAGCGACGGGCGGACGGCATCTTTCGTTTGAAACGCTCAAGGGCTTGGAAGAGACGATTACGCGCGCCGGTGAAGAAATTCACAGCCAGTACCTGTTGAGCTTCGTGCCGCAGCAGACGAAGAATGAAGGCTATCACCGCATTGAAGTTGCGGTGACGTCGCATCCCGAGGCGATGATTCGCGCCCGGCCCGGCTACTGGCCGTCGAAGTAGATTACAATAACCGCTGGCGCCCTCGAGCGCCGGGAGGACGGGAAGATGCGCAAGCTGCTTATGTTGGTCACACCGGTCGCGCTGTTCTGCGCGATTGCGTCGGCTCAGGATTCGAATCCGAGGTTCGGCAGATGGAAACTGAAATCGGAGGCTCCGGCGCCGCAAAGCAACATCATGACCTACGAAAAATTCGGCGACCATGGCATGAAGATCATCGTCGACTCGGTGAACAAGGACGGTGAGAAATCGGAGTGGTTCTACACGACCAACTTCGACGGCAAAGACGAGCCGGTCACGGGCAATCGCGGAACCGACACCACGTCGGTCAGAATCGTCACCGACAAGATCAACGAGATTGTGAACAAGAAGAACGGCAAGATCACGCAAATCCTGACCAATGTGATTTCGCCCGATGGAAAAACCCTCGGCATCATCTACATGCGCGTCGATCCCGAAGGCAAGACGCACAATGTCACGTTCGCGACGTACGAGAAGATGAATTAGCTCTTTATTGCGCCTTCACTGCTATGGTGAAGGTATCCGAGCTGTTGCCGAAGGTCACCACAACCGGAACCGCATCGCCCGGAGTGACGCCTGTGGGGATTGTAGTGTTGATTTGATACTCCGACGCAGTGCCGGGAGCGATGCCTGAAAAGCCTACCGTGACGGGGAGACCCCCGATGGTAAGTGTCGGCGTCTGCACCGTCTTGTACTCGACGCTGCCATCGGCAGGGGCGACGGACCCTGTAGCCACGGGTATGCCATTGGGATCGCCGTTGGGAGTGGCGAGCCCTCCGCCGGTGAAATAAATCACGATAGAGTCGCCCGGACTAGCGGGCTGACCGCACGGCGTGGCGAGCGATAATCCGGTGCATGCGGGTAAATTGTATTCAGCCGCCAGCGCGGCCGGCATCGTAAACCAGTACGAATTGGCGAGCAGCGCGACGCCTTGTATGCCCGCCGGGTTATGCGGATCGGGCAGACGAAACACGCCGACATCGGCGGGAGCCAAAGCCACGGTATAGGTCTGACTGGTTCCGCCGGAGGTTTCGACGGTGAATGTTCCGGACCCGCTGGATCCCGCGTTGGATGGAATGACGGTGTTGATCAGGATCTGCGACGGCGGAATGTTGGTCACATTGTAGATCGGCGTGGGAGTGCCGTTGTACAGAGCTTCGACGCCTTGATACGAAGTGCCCGGGAAGATGGTCCCGCTGGAATTCGCAGAAACAGTGGCGTCGGCGTAGATGGAGACGAAGGAGTTCGCGGCAGCGCCGTGAACGGCGTCGCGCACCAGGCCTGTGGCCGAATTTTCGACCGAGCAGACCACAGGTTTGGGGCTCGCGATGGGCACAACTACGATCGGAGATGAAGTCCCGCCGACGGTGAGAATCACGTTAATGGCGCATCCACTGGCATCGTTCGGTATGGTGAAGTTCACCTGGTAGAGACCGGGGTATGAATTGGGAGCGGCGCCGGCGTAAGGAATGGCCGCGTTTTCCCCGCCTACCGTCAGTGTCGGGTTGGCGGCGATTTTGTCGGTAGTGGTCGCCACGGCTCCGGTGGCGAGCGGCGAGGTCAACGCACCCAACCCGACCGCTGCCCCTGCGATGGTTTCACCAGGCGTCGCAGGATTCGTAATCGAAATGGGAATAAAGTTGAAACCCGTGAACGCTCCGAGTATCCCCTGGCCCAGGAAAAACGCCGGGGCATAGGCGGCGATGGTCAGGGGCGCGGGGGTCGTAGTCTGGCCGCCCACCGTCACCGTTAACTGCACGGGACCAGTCGCAAGATCCACTGGCAACTGCACCAGCAGTTGTTGGGCGTTGCTGCCTGCCGCTACAACGAAGGCTGCTTTTCCGCCAATAGAAACGGTTGTGCCGCTGGGGCCGGAAGAGCCAACTAAGTTGGCGCCGAAAATCGAAACCAGACAGCCTGGTGAAAACTGCTGCTGGAAGGATGCCGCGTTCGAGATCCCTTGGATCGCAGGCTGGGCGAGAAGACTCGCCCCAATGGTGAACAGGAGCGCGATGCATTTTTGCATGACGGAATGATAGCACGGCGAATCATGTTAGGATGAGCGGAACTTGACCAAGTCGTTGGCAATCATTTTGGTCGCGGTGGCTTGGTCCTGCCCGAGCTGGGGCGCATTTTGCTCTTCGTATCCAGCCGCCTCGGAAACCCGGCACGACTTCCATTTCTTCGCGGGCTTCTCGCCCGTGTCGGCGACGCTGATCGGGACCACCCAGGATCGCGAATTCGTGATAGCGGGATTCGGGTACAGTTATCGGTGCTGGATCTGGCCCCGCGTCTCGATTTCATACACGGGTGAGATCATGCCCTTGGCGATAATGGTCGAGCCCGCTCACGACGTTTATGGGTTTGCCGTCACGCCGCTGGGCTTCACGGCGGATTTCGGCCGGCGTCACAAAATATTTCCGTTCATCGAAACCAATGAAGGCATCATTGCGTCCGCGGAGCCGATTCCGATCAATGTGTTCGGCGCGACAGGTTTGAATTTCCTCATCGATCTGGGCGGCGGGGTTCGCTACAAGCTGGGTGACCGGCACGCGATCAGCGCCGGTTACAAATTTCTGCACATCTCAAACGGGTTCACGTCGGCCGTGAATCCGGGCGTGGACAATAACGTTTTCTATCTGGGATTTTCACTCTTGCGCTAATGCCGCACCGGCGACAGCGTGTTCTTGTAAACTTTGCCGCCTTTCATGACGAACACCGCGCGACGAACGGCGGTAATATCGTCAAGCGGATTGCCCTCGGTCGCAACGAGGTCGGCTTCGAGTCCGGGAGCAATGGAGCCGATCCGGTCCGCCATCCCCAGCGATTCCGCGGCGATAGAGGTTCCGCTCATGATCACGTCCATATTGCGTTCGTGCCCGTCTTTTGACGCGATAGATGAATTCTTCTGCGTTGCGTCCATGCGCGCCGGCCACGGCATCCGTTCCGAGAACGATCTTCACGTGATGTCGTCGCGCGCGCTGTACGACTTCCGCCAGCGTGACGAGAAGCTTTTCGCGGGTGGTTACTTCGTCCATTCCACGGCGATACGCCTCGCGATTCTCGATATAGTTGTGCGACACCAGGAAATTCGGATCGAAATAAATGCCCTTCTGCGCCATGGTTTCGAGTGTTTCATCGTCCAGGCCGTAGCCGTGCTCGATGGTGGTTACGCCGGCGCGGACCGCGACTTTCTCCTCGGGCAGGAAGCGGGCGTGCGTCACGGTTCTGAAGCCTTGCGCGTGGGCCTCGCTCACCGCGGCCTCCATTTGCGCGTCGGTCATGACGGTTTCGCTGCCGCCGGTTGCGGCGAAGATCTTAACGAGATCGGCGCCATCCGCTTTCAACTTGCGGATCGCGGCGCGAATGGCGTCGGGATTTCCAGTCCTGTAGTCGATGGGATTCATCGCGGTTAGAATTCGAGGGCCGGGGAGGAGTCCTTTGTTAATCCGGTCGCGAAGCAGAGCATCGGTGGGAGCTCCGACAGACTGGACGGTCGTAAACCCTCCCAGCAAAGTTACCCACGCGTTCTCAGCGGAGTACAGCACTAACGATTCGCGGCTTTCCTGATTGCGATTGGTAATATGATGCGTCTCGTCGAAATGCCAGTCCAGATGAACGTGGGTGTCGATCCAGCCAGGCATGACGGTGAGGCCGCGCAGGTCGTAAGTCGCGGGGCCGGATCCGGCCGCGACCGATTCGATCCGCGACCCGTTAACGACGATGCGCCGGCCCTTCAGAATCGCGCCCTTGCCGTCGAGGATGGTGCTGGTATCGAGGACGATTCGATCCTGCGCCTTTACGGGATAAACACTAAGAAGAGCACAAGCCAGTACTGCGCGGCGAAAAATCATGCACAGGATTATACGCCGTTTGGGGCGGTCAGGGCAGGCGTTAGCCGACGTGGGCGTCGGTCGGTTCGAGGCCTGGGATCAACGGCAGGTTCTCCATGAGAACCATCTGAAGAATATTCGACAGATCAGTCCCGCCTAAAGTAACCTTACTTGCCTGGATACCGGTCCGAAATGTCGAATGGTCCGGCTCGGAATAAACGACTTGGCCGTACACAGTGCTGTCCGCCATCCTTAATTCCACCGAATCGCCGACGGACAACTGGAAAGGCAGATCCACGCTGATTCCCGACTGGGAAATATTCGATACACTGGCGAAAACCGAGCGTCCCATCGCGGTCACCTTGGCTTCGAATCGAACTTCGTAGCGTTCTTCAGAGCGGCGTTCCATATGGCTAAGTGATCGGCGGGGCAGGATTTAAACTTTACTGTGTTAAACTGGTGTGCGTCGGAGAGGTGGCAGAGTGGTCGATTGCGGCGGTCTCGAAAACCGTTGAACCTTTACGGGTTCCGGGAGTTCGAATCTCCCCCTCTCCGCCATACCTTTTTTGATGTCTCCCCACCGATTCCCATTTACATCGCGGGTTATGCTTTAATCTTGCGTTGGGGGGTCACACCATGAAGCACATCATTCTAATCGCTCTGGCTGTTTCGGCGGGAGCGTTCGCGCAAACGCAGGAGGAGATCATCGAGCGGGCCTTGGCGGCCGCGCCTCGCCAGATGAAGGAAGGGGCGACGGTGGTCCACTGGAAGGCCGATTACACGTACGAGACGTTGAAGAAGGGGACCAATCGCCTGTTCTGCTACGACCGGTCCGGAGAGCCCGGGCGGCAGCCGTTCGCGGTGCAATGCACCAGCATCGGCAACCTGGAACGGGTGGCTCAAAACCGGAAGTTCGAGGCAATGAGCGATAAAGAAGCGAGACAAAAGGCGTTGGATGCGGCCGAGGCGAACGGGACTCGGGTAAAGCCCGAATACGGATCGGTGTGGTACGACATGAACGGCGCCGATCAGGCGCACGCTCGCATACATGTAACCATCGCGGTACCGGGCGCCACTTCGCAGTCTACGGGACTTCCGGACAATCCCAAGCAGGGCGGCGTGTGGATCATGAATGCAGGCACGACCACCGCGCACATCATGACGCCGGGCAGTTAGCGAGAAGTCGTCATTCACACGGACGTGAGATCGAGTTGATCGAGCGTCCCGGACTCAAACCCGGCCACCAGGAGCCGGGCGGTAACTGGTTCGAAAGAACGGAGGAGTATTTCGATGGTTGCTGACGCTTTCGTTAGAACGGGACCGGTGGGCATTCGAGCGGCGATGGCCGTTTTGGCGGTCGCTTTTTCGAGCAGCCTGTTAGCCCAGTCCGATCTTCCGCTGACCAAACCGGAATCCGTCGGCATGTCTACGGAACGGCTCCAGCGCGTCCACAACTTCATGCAGGAGTATATCGACACCAACCAGATCGCGGGTTCGGTGACGCTGATTGCGCGCAAGGGGAAAGTCGTGCATTACGAGGCGCAAGGCTGGCGCTACAAGGAAGAAGACGCGAAGATGCCGAAGGATGCGATCTTTTCTTTGATGTCGATGACCAAGCCCATCGTGTCCACGGCGCTCATGATGCTGTGGGAAGACGGCAAGTTCATGCTGGACGATCCCATTTCCAAGTGGCTGCCATCGTACTCGAAGATGACCGTGACGGACGTTTCGGGCCGCGTCCCGGCGGTCCGACCGGTGACGGTGCGAAACATTTTGAGTCACACGTCGGGGTTGTCGCTCGAGCCCGGGCCGCGACCGAAAACGCTGCTGGAGGAAATCGAGAAATCGTCGGGCCGGCCTCTGGCGTTTCAACCGGGCGAGCGCTGGCAGTACGGCGCATCTACCGATTTTGTCGCTGCGCTGGTCGAAAAGATCTCGGGGATGACTGTCGACGAATTTCTGAAGCAGCGCGTTTTCGAGCCGCTCGGGATTCGCGATACTTACTACAACATCCCGCAGGAGAAGGTGAATCGCGTCGCGGCAGTGTATCGTCCCGACAAGGACGGCAAGATCGTACTCGCGCGCAAGCCCGAGTATCACGAGCCGACCACTTACTTCCCCGGCGTCGCCGGACTGAATGGCACGGCAGCCGACTATTTCCGCTTTTCGCAAATGATTCTGAACGGCGGGGAATACGAGGGTCATCGGCTGGTGGGCCGCATGACGGTGGACATGATGATCACCAATCAGATCGGCGGCGGGCCGAACAAGCGGGTCTACATCCGGGGCGACGGCTACGGGTTCGGGCTTGGATTCGCGGTACTTTCCGATCCGTCAAAGGCGCCAGATGCGCTCTCCATGGGCACGTTCACCTGGGGCGGAGCGGACGGTACGCTGTTCTGGATCGACCCTGTGGAGCAGCTCATCGGCATCATGATGATCCAGATCAACCCGTACAGTCACTTTAATATCCGGCCGCTGTTTTCAGTGGTGGTGTCGCAGGCCGTGACCGACAGCCTGGCAGATCAGAAGCCAAAAGTGATGGGATACGACACTCCTAAATAAACGTCATTGGTTGGCGGCCGGAATGGATGTGAATGCGGCCCCGTTGAAGCGCAAACCGAGTACCGCGATGTTTCCGGACCCCGCTACAAAGGCGGCCGAACCGCGGTTGCCGACTACACCCCCTAATCCGGGAAGGCTGTGCAACACCGCTTCCGTCTTGGTCCGGGGCGCTAGAGAGAGTGGAGAAGTTCCAATCATATTGCCGGAACTGTCCCAAATGGTGATCGTGCCGGTCGCCGGGACCGAGCCCGGGTTGGCGATCGCGAGCGTCGTGGTGTATGCGGTGTCGTCCCAGAGCAGTGTCGTGCTGCTTACCGCAACGGGCGAAAGAGGCACCACCGCTTCCTGATCTGGAAGGCCCGGTATACTCTGGCGGAAAATTCCATACCCGGTGACGCCGCTCGGCAGCGCGACGGATACGTATCCCTGATTCAGACTTCCGAAATTGTGTGCCTCGAGAATCGCCGTGCCGTGGGGAGCGAGGCTCACGGATGCGGAACCGCCAATCGCAGGGAGGTTCATCGGGAATCCATCGTCGCCAATGAAGTTGACCGTAAAGTTGACCGCGCTGGTCCCGGTGTTGGTGAAATAGACCGCCGAATACCAACCCCCGCCATAAGCGAACTGTGGAAGGATCTGCTGATTGGATGGAGGCACGATCGGCGCGAGCCCGCGGAAAAGGCCGGTGTTGCTGGCATCGGCGACATACGTACTGGCTCCGGAAGCCGTGTTCAGCGTCCAGACCGATACATTGCACGGCGGATTGCAGCTATCTACGCCTGCGTACAGCGTGCCGTTCTCATACACGAGTGCCGCACTGGTCAGATTCGTTTCTGAGGCC
>Ga0209517_10001920_pt1 | contig 30432 bp, 35 predicted proteins | sample PeaSoiMetSII2010_FD_187695 | JGI IMG/M metagenome (GOLD analysis project Ga0209517, IMG submission 187695) | Peat soil microbial communities from Weissenstadt, Germany - SII-2010 (SPAdes) (version 2) | ecosystem: Environmental > Terrestrial > Soil > Wetlands > Peat | place: Germany...
CATTATGGCCAGCGGTCATGCGAACCGCGCTAACAGGCCGAACACATGGCTGCACCGACCAATACTGCAAACGTGAAGAAATCCCTTGCCAACTCGGAGCCGTCCACACATGGCACACGGACCAATTCGATGGGGTGCACTAACGTCGGCCTTTGACCCAAAGCGAACATCAAAGCCGGCTTCATTGGTGTCGATTTCTCCAACACCAGTCTGCTCCTGGCGCCCGCAGGCTCGAAACCGAACCGTATAAATTGCCACCACGAAACGTGTCCAGTCTGCGGCAAGGAGACCATCCTTGCTGTGATTGAACCTCATCCGACCCATCCCGAAAATGGAGCTCCATACATATCGATGCGTGGATTGCGGGCCGGTCAAAACCACGTCCCTGCGGCTACGGCGAGGTAGATTGCCGCGAGCGGCATAATGGGCTCCCGTTTCTCAGGCCGGCCGCCGCACACCGAAGGCGTCCGTTTGATTGACGCAGAGTTCCGTTCCCAAGGTCTTGGCACTAATATCCTGGAGGTGTTTAGGACGACGAGCGTGCGCCAGGGTGCTTGCTCCCACCCAAAGCGGACATTCCTCCCGATAGTTTGACGTGCCCGTGTAGCGACTGCCGCCTTACGCCCCCCAAGGGACCCGCCAATCACTCGAAGGTGAGTAACTTTCATCCCTCCAGAAAATGTCCGAATGCGGCTAGCGGCCGGATGCGGTCGCAGATGATTTTAGTGATCGCCAGCATCGGCACGGAGAGGATCGCTCCCGGAGCACCCCACATCCAGAACCAGAAGACGAGCGAGATGATAACGAGAACGGGATTGAGGGTGAACCGTTTGGCGAGAAGCATCGGAGTTATCGTCTCGCCTTCGATCAGATGAATTCCGAGGTAAAGCCCAGCAGGCAGGAACGCTTGCCAAAGCGTGTCAATGGTCAACAGGCCAGCGAGTAGAAAGATCACCACGCCCAAAATAGGACCAAGGATCGGCACGAAGTTCAGCAGAAAGGCGACCGCCCCCCAAAGGATCGGGTCGCCGATCCCAGTGAGCCACATAACGATTGCCGTGGCAATACCCACTGCGGCACTCATGAGCGTAATCGTGACCAGATACGCAGAGATATCGCTTTCGATTTGTTGTGAGATGTCGACCGCCTGGCGCTTATTGCTGAAGCTTGGCAATATCTCGACGAGGCGGCGTAGGAAAGTGTCACCAGACACGAGCAGGAATAAGAGGAACAGAATCGTCGTAAAGAACCCGCTAGCAAAATCCCGCGTGCCGGTGAAGAGCCTCGTCATAAGCGTTGAGCCGCCCTCCGAGAAGGCGGCGGGTGCGCCTGCCGGCTGTCCATAGTCCTCGACCTGCTGCAGAAATCGTTGCAGCGTGTTGATGGGTGCCTGCAAGAAACTCAGCCGCTCCTGAAGCCGAGGAATACCCTCCGGAAGCTTGGCCGCCCAGGTGCTAGCCGGACCCTCAATGGCCGCCCCCAGGCCGACGATTGTTCCGAATACTGCAAGGATCAGAAGCAACGCGGCGAGGATCCGCGGTACGTGCCATCGCTCCAATACCCGCATGGCTGGCTGCAACAAGAGCTTGAGAATGACGGCAATGACTAGTGGTAGTACAATCTCGGCCGCTACAGAGACCGCAGCCAGCAGCGCAAGAGCGAATAGACCGCCGAGGAATATGACTTTCGGATCGGAGGGTAGAGGCATCTCCTCCGGCTCTTCTGCCGGCGGCACGACCTCCAACTTCTGCTGCTTGTCTGCCATGCTCGATATCGATCATTCCTGGCTCGCAACGCGCACGATCGACACGATAGTGCCCTGTGTAGCGGATAGCCACCGCTTCTACTCGGGTGGGCAAGCGTCTCCACGATACGTGCCCGCCCTAACCTCCTAAAAAGCCCTCGCATCTTTGGTTCGCGTTTGGCGACGAACGTGGCTGTTGACTCCATGCCGCGCGCTCAGGACGTGGCGACCGACGCGATCCAAGAAACCGGCGATGCAATTCAACGTAACCCGCTTACCGCTATCGGAATCGGCTTCGGCGTTGGTTTCGTATTCGGCCTGGCCATGGGCGGACGCCGTTAAGCCGTAAGGGATCAATCACTGACCGCCAGCGGCCGGCCAGCGGGGTTAGAACCTGTACGCCACTAGGAGCCTCCCGCTGCTGCGCCCGCAACAATTGAGACGGTCGTCCCCTGGGGGCCACTGGATTTCTGGACCGTGGCGTCGAGTTGACGGGCCAGCGCTTCAACAATGCTCGTGCCGAGACCGATATATGGTCTCTCAGCACTATCGTCTCCAGGCCCCGTGCCATTATCCGATACCGATAGGCGCCAGCCAGAGCCCTGAGCGTCGTAGCTGACCAAGATTCACCGGTTTCGCCGCTCGAGAACGCATGCTTCAACGCGTTAATCACGAGTTCCGTCACGATCAGACCAACGCTCACCACTTCGCTGGAAGTTGCCGCGCCGCTAGTGGCCTGCACCTTGATCGAGACCGGCCGGCGTTCACCGACCATCGACTTTGCAAGGCTGTCGCACAGCCTCGATAGATAGGGCCCGATCTCGATGCTCTCGTTCAATCCCGAGGCCTGCAGTTGCTGTTGTACCGTTGCCACCGACATGACGCGCTGGTGGGCATCGTACAGGTGCAGGCGAATCTCCTCGGATTGCACGGTCCGCGCCTTGAGAAGAAGAATGCTGGCGATAATCTGAAGGCTATTGGCGACGCGATGCCGCATCTCCTGCAGCAGAATTTCCTTCTGTCGAAGCAGCGGAATGACCGCGGCACACAAGTCGTTGCCCTTCGGTATCTGCCTTGTGATTGGCAATCCAAAGACGGGGCGCAAGGTTGCGGTACGGGTGAATGATCGGGGACCCTTCACGCCAGGTGTCATGCTCGACCTTTCATCGGGAGCGGCAGAGGCCATTGGCATGCGATCGACACAAAGCGTGACAATGAGCCGCTGTTAGCGCTCCGCCGCAAATAACGGCGACACCGGCTCCCGTCGAAGGGGGGTCCTGGACGACCGCGCTCCAGAACGGAGAAGGGTGATTGCGCTCCAGGTTTCCGCACCTAGCCGGAACGTCAAAAATCAACCAATGAGCCCGGAGCCAGGTTTACAAAGACGGCGGCACATTCGTTCTTGGGGTGCTTCGGCCAGCGGTGTGATGGGAATAAGGTGCGGTACGAGGCTTCGCACGATCTCCTCGATGTCAGCGAGTTCGCCGTCGTATACGGGTTCGGCACCGTATTCCGTGAGTTCGGCGTAGCGGCGGAAGACGAGGCGAACAGGTCGGCCACCTGCGCCAGCCCGGCGTGGTGCGACTTGGTGAAAAATGCGCTGTCGATAATCTGGTCGAGCGGTTGCTTTGCCATGGTGGTATGGCTCATCGCCTCGGTGGCTTTCTCGCTCTACGTATCGAACTTCGCTAACTGCGATCGAATCTACGGGTCGCTCGGCGCCGTAATCATCTTGTTGTTCTGGCTGTACATCTCGTTCTACATCGTTCTGCTCGGCGCCGAGATTAATGCCGAGCTTGAACTGCAGACGGGCTGCGTGTCCGCTACAAACAGGTCTGGTTGACGGGTGCGAGCCACGAGTCCACTGCGTGCTGAAAAACGAATCATTTCAAATCATGTGCAAAAACGCGGGGCGGCGCGAGGCTTTTCGCCTACATTGATCGCGACCTTGGGACACAAAGCTTGTGCTTACCGTGATTGCTGTGGCTCTGAGCGTCATTGGCGGGCAGACTCATTCACCTGTTGCCGTGGGTTCCGGTCGGTGATGTAGAAATCGCCGAGGACGAGCACATCCATCTCGGTCCGCAGATAGCATGAGATCGCCTCTTCGGGCCGCGCCACGATTGGTTCCTGCCGGTTCAAGCTGGTGTTGAGGATCAGAGGTATGTTGGTCAGTTTGGCGAATTCCTCGATAACACCATAGAAGCGCGGGTTCGCGGCGCGATCGACGGTTTGGATTCGCGCAGTACCGTCGACGTGGACGGCGGCCGGTATCAGGTGAACCTTGTCGGCTCGCACTCTCGGGGCTATCGTCATGAATGGATCGCTCTGATCGATCTCGAAGAACTCTGACACACGCTCTATGAGCACAGCCGGGGCGAACGGACGAAACGGCTCGCGGTGCTTCACTCGCGCGTTGAGCTGATCCTTCATCGCCGCCCTCCGGGCGTCGGCCAGAATGGAACGATTCCCGAGTGCACGAGGACCCATCTCGAACCGACCCTGCAACCAACCGACGATTTTGCCTCCGGCCAGATCGCGCGCCACTTGGGCCAGGAGCTCGCGCTCGCTCATGCGCTGATATGCCAATCCGGCCTGTTGCAGCGCGTGGGTGATTTCGGCATTGCTGTATGCAAGGCCGTAGAATGGGTGCGTCAGCGTGAACCGGCGAGGATGCCCGAGCGTCTGATGATAATGCCAAAGTGCGCTGCCGAGGGGAGCGCCCGGGTCAGATGCGCAGGGTGGCACCCAAACAGACTGGTAATCTGTATCGGAAAGAATGCGGGCGTTCGCCACACAGTTCAGGGCCACGCCACCGCTAAGACACAGATTGCGCGACGGATAACTCTTGGAGAGCGCGCGAACGATGTGCAGGATCGTTGCTTCGACGGTGGACTGAAGCGCGGAGGCGAGATCGCGATGGCGATCGGTGATGGGTTCGTGTGGTTGGCGAGGGGGTCCAAAGATGTCAAAAAACTTCTTTTTGAAGGGCTTGTTAAGTCCATGGATGTTGTAGCTGATGAAGTCCAAGTTGATTGAAAATCGTCCGTCCGGCTTCAGTTCAACGAGCTCGCGGAATTTTGCCGCGTAGGTCGGGCCACCAGTGGCGGCCAGCGCCATGACTGTGCCCTCTTCGAATACCCTAAACCCCAAATACTCCGTGACGCACGAGTAGAGCATGCCAAGGGAATCGAAGAAATCGCTCTGCCACAAACGCTCGAGTCGATTGCCGGAGCCTATATAAGCCGACTGGGCAGTCTCGTCGCCGTATCCGTCCATTACGACCACGGTTGCTTCCTCGAACGGAGACACAAAAAAGCATGCCGCATGGGCGTCGTGGTGACGCACCTGGATAATTCTTGGCAGCCTCTTTTTGAATCCGAACTGCCATTTCAATCCGCATCGAAGCGCCATTGGCATACAGACGATCAGTGTGGCCTGCGTTCGGCGCGCGCTTGGCCGAAGTAGATTAACGCTGCCAGGAAGACGCCCCACCACAGCCGAGAAGGCGCTTCGCCTGAAACACTTCATGTCCCAAGGTATGGTGATTACATCGATGTCATCGATGTCTGGGCCCTGGCCGTTAAATGCCGCCGTTAGTGAGAGGAAGGGGAACCGTAACGTATGCTTTTCGCGGTTGAAACGTTCCTCTTCTAAAACGAGCGTAGGGACACCATCGCTCAGCAACGCTAGACCGGAATCATGGGTCTTGGTTACGATCCCGAGAATGTGCACGACGACCTACTGCGCGACCGACCGAAAATCCGCGGTCGCCATTCTATGGCTGGGCCACGATAATTGACCATGAGGTCATCTGCCACGATCTCGCGGTTTGGAATGGAGGAAGTAATGTAAGATACAGTGAATCTCGAGCCGAGTGAGCCGAAATAGTTTTGCGACCCGTAACGGTGCGTCACTCACTTTTCGATAGCGGGAGTAGACTCCGTCGAAGCGTGAGCGTCAGTGCGATGCAGGCGAAGGCGCAGCCTTATCGGCGCGATGCCGTCAGCGCCGATCTTTTCGTGAAGCCCGACGTGGTCACGGCAAGATCATGTACCGTGTGCTGGCACGGCGTGGTCTCGCCGGTCGTCTGTACTCTCGCGCCAGGGTCTGCTGGTAATCAACGAACCCTGCATCATTCACCCGGGGTGTTAACCCGGGGGCGGCAGCCCTGAGAGGGTGCTCAATAAGCGTAGGCTGCGCTCTCGGATGCCACCATGTCAGCCTCGGTCGCACTCACCTAGGCGATGACGAGGCCGGTTCTTTTTGGCCGCTTCATCATTAAGAGAAGCGGCAGGATGGCGAAGGTAAGCCACCCGATGAACCAGAACAGGTCGTCGAAGGCAAGCATCTGGGCCTGACGGGCGACCTCCTGGGCGACTTTGGCCATGGTACTCGGCGACCGGATATCCAGCCCCTGCGCGGCAAGAGCGGCAACTGCGGGATTGAAGGGACTGATATGGCCGATGAGAGTGTCCCAATGGATCTGGCCTTGGCGCACCAAGAGCCAACTTACCAATGCGATTCCGATCGAGGCACCAATGTTGCGCATCAGGGCCATGACGCCAGAGGCCGCGTCGAGCTTGGCGTCAGCGATGCTGCCGAAAGCGACAGCGTTCAGGGGCACAAAGAATAGCCCCATGCCTGCGCCGGCGATCATCCCTGGCCAGATGAGGAACCAGGCATCGACGAAGGGCGACATACGCGCCATCACGATGGTGCCCATCGCCGTCAGGACTAGGCCCGCAGCAACCAGGTAACGCGAGTCGATCAGGCGCATCAGGAGACCTCCGGTCACCGCAAGTGAAATTGCGCTCACCACCGCCCTCGGTACGAACAGGAGACCGGCGCTCATGGCCGGATAGCCCATCAGGCGCTGGGTCAGGAGAGGCAGAAGCGCAACGGTGCCGAAAAGTGGGATGCCGTACGCCGCGCTCGCGATAAGACCCGCGGCGAAATTGCGATCCTTGAGCAGCGACAGGTCAACGATATTGTCAGCCTTGCCCCAGCCGTGCATCACGAAGGCTGCGCCCGAGAATAGGGCAATCTCGGTAAAAACCTGGATGAAGCGCGAGTCGAACCAGTCGCGCGTCGGACCTTGATCGAGAACGAACTGGAGCGAGCCCACTGCGAGTACCAGGAGCGCAAGACCCGTCCAATCAGTCTTGAGGTACTTCATCGGCACGCGGGGGAGATGTTCCATGGCGAGCAGCAGCGCGACCAGGCCGATGGGCACGTTGATGTAGAACACTGCCCTCCAGACGAAGGTGTCGGTCAGCCAACCGCCAAGGACAGGCCCAAGCACGGGAGCGACCATGATGCCGAGGCCGAAAATAGCGAGAGCCTGCCCATGCTTCTCGCGCGGGAAGGCATCGAGCAGGATCGCCTGGCTTAAGGCCACGAGCGGCGCGCCGCAAACCCCTTGCGCGACCCGGAAGATCACCATGCTGAGGAGATTCCAGGAGAGGCCGCACAACCCCGAGGAAACAATGAAACCGACAATTGAGATGATAAGCAGCCGCCTTCGCCCTAGCCTCTCCGACAGATAGCCTGTGAGCGGCATCACCACCGCGGCGGAGACAAGATAAGAGGTGAGCACCCAGGTGATCTGGTCTGACGTGGCTCCGAAGGCGCCGAGCATGTGGGGAATGGCGACGCTCACAATCGTGATGTCGAGCACCTCGAGAATGGCGGTGAGCACGACGGCAACCACCAGCGCAACCGAAGGCCGCTTGACGGGCTCCTCGATGGGGGAGTTGGGTACCTCGTCGCGCGAGGGTGAAAGACGCTTTTTCGGCGGTCGCGGCCCTCCCGACGTGGATACGCGCCGGGTCATTTGTCATCCTGGGTCGTGTCGATCATCACCAAGGTGCTTGCGCCACCGCGGAGCGGCTCGCCGCTCGGTCTTGCAGTTCACAATTCCAAATAAAGAGGGCCGCCATCTTCCTTCTCGTCCGGTTCGTACAGGCCCGCAGGTATGAAATCAGCCCTATACGAATTTGAAACCTTCCTTGAATACGACCGCTGTCCGGGGATGCTCGACCTTGGCCAAGGCGATCATAGACCGGTCCGCGGCGCGCGATACTTCGAGTGTGGCGCGAGGATTCCGAGGCAATACTCGTTCCATACGGCATAGCAACCGAATATGAGCCGGGCGAGATCGAGATAGCCGGGTCGGTGTTGGGGTCCACATCCCACGCCCATCGTCTTCACTCAAACCACTTTCAAGAACAGGCACTCGGAAGATGACTCAACTCAACAGTGGCTCATTTGAAGGGCAGCGCGAGCTGCGTCACGTAGTGCTGGGGAAAGTGCGGGCGATCCTCGATCCCGATGTCCCCGACGCTCGGCGGGCGCTCGGAACCTAGCTTCAGTGTTCCGAGCAGCCTGTCCCAAAACGTGAGGAATAGTCCGAAATTCACGTCGCCTTCCCCAGCCCAGTTTACATGGTGCAGCCGGTGCACGGGTCCGACTGCCAAGAATTTCTGGAACGGTCCGAGCTCATAATCGACATTGGAGTGCTGCACGAGAAGCTGCACTGAGATGGCGAAGGCGAGTAGCACAGCTACGGGCACCGGCAGGCCGGCCAGCAGGAGGGGAAAGGTGCCGGCCGCAAGATCGAGCATCTGATGCAACGGATGCCTGACGAGGCCGTTGAAGCTGTAGAGGCGGTGCACGCCGTGATGGATCGCGTGTAGGCTCCAGAGCCAGCTCAAGCGGTGGCTGCAATAGTGGATCATGGTCATGCTGAAATCGGCGATGACGATTGCAAGGAGCAGTTGCATGCCAATCGGCAATGACACGGGCCAGATGCTCCGCCACGGCATGAGCACGGTAATGAGCGGCAACAGCAGGATCGCGGTAATGTTCGCGATTTCGTAGATGACGCCATGCGCGACGTCCTTGCCGGTGTCTGCTTGTGCTTGGTTCCAGGCCTTCTCGTAAGGCAGGATGGACTCCACAAGCAGCGACAGACCGACGGCAACGACGAACAAGACGCCGATCCAAACGAAAGAATGCCCGCCGCCGATGAGGTAGACGGCGAGGACGTTGAGCCCGGCCATCATCGTCGGGGCATAGCCGAATCGGGCGAAGAAACGCAGAGCTGCCATCCGTACCCGCGGGGAGCGTTGTGGCGTTTCGAGAATCCCGTAACGACGGGGGACGCGCAAGACGCTAACTCGCCATTGCTCGCGCCTCGCCTAGCGGCTGCATTCGCGAGAAGGAGCGGACCGCATCGGGCAGAGCGTCGCTGCCGTCATCGGCGCAAGCCAGAGCACGCGTTATGGCGGCGTAATGATAATGCATCGCGACCTTGACTGCATAGATGAACAAGATGTGTGGCTCTAGAGCGCGGGTGCGCACCACGCGTAAGAGTTGCTGCCGGTATTTGGACCGCAGTCTCTCGTCCTCGACAAGGCGCAGGAGACGAAGGGCGACGACGAAGAACTTGACATAGTTGCCGACAACTCGCTTCGCCCACGCCCACCGATGGTGCCGCCAATAGGGGAGCTGGTGGAGGGTGAATTTAAAGCGATCGTCGATGAAAAGCGCATCGATGCGCTCGAAATAGGCCTCCGCCGTGTAGGCCCTCTGGATGACGCCAATGAATCCGTCACGAAGCTCTCCTCGCGACATGCCGAGGGGTATGACGTTGGTACCGTATCGGTTGCTTGCGTCCTCATCGTTCAGTCGCCCCGCCTTCTCGAGCCGCCCATAAAGAGGCGTCGTCGGAATTGCGTGCAGCATGCCGATCAGGGCTGTGCCGAGGCGCGCTTCGGTGAGAAATTTGGGCATTACGTCGAAGATCGAAGGATCATCGTGGTCAAAACCGACAATCATGCCGCACCAAACGTCCAGACCGTGCCGTTGAATGCGATGAACGCGCTCGACCAGCGTGCCCGCGTTCGGCCGCACGTTCTGAAGCTTTTTGGTCTCTCTCAGCGATTGCTCGTTGGGACTTTCAATGCCGACGAAAACGCTCTGGAAATTGGCCAGACCCATCAATTCCATCAGCTCTTCGTCTTCGGCGAGATCAAGTGAGGCCTCGGTGAACAGGGTGAGCGGATACGCCCGTTCTTGTTGCCACCGGACGATGTCATGGAGGATCGGCTTGATTGCCTTCTTATTGCCTATCAGGTTGTCGTCCACCACAAAGATGATCTGCAACCCGGCAAGCCTGAACGTCTCAAGCTCGGCCAAGACCTGTCCACTGGTTTTGAGGCGGGGGCGCCGGCCAAAGGTCACGATAATATCACAGAACTCGCAGGTGAAGGGGCACCCGCGGGAGATCTGCATGCTCCCGAACATATAACGATCGGCTTTCAATAGGTCGACGCGCGGCAGCGGCAACCGCGCCATGTCGGTCTTTTCCTGCTGCTCATAGCGCGTCTTCTGGCGGCCCTGCTCCCAGTCGCGCAGAAACTGCGGCCAAGTGAGATCCGCTTCACCGACGAAGACGACGTCGGCAAGCCCTTCCAACGCTTCTCCCTCGACCGTCGCCATCGGTCCCCCGACGACAGTCATTACGCCTCGAGACCGAACCTCCTCGAGAATCTCCCGCATTCTCCTCCCTTGAATGCTCATGCCGGTTAAGCAAACGATATCGGCCAGACCGAGGCGTTCGAAGTCCATGTCCTCAACGTTTTCATCGATCAGCGTCACGTCGTGATGGTCAGGAACGAGTGCGGCCAGCAACGCCAAGCAGGCCACCGGGAGGTTCGCGCGCTTCCCCAACAAACCGATGCACTTTTCCATTCCCCAGAACGAAATATCGAAACGAGGATTGATGATGACGATATCGGCCATGGTCGTATCCAAGGATGCGGCAGTCGCAGGATACTGGCGAAATGTGGCGGTTGAGCGCCACACCCAGACGCTTCAATAAGCGAAAAAAGGATCGATAATAAAGAAGTAACACAGACACTTAGCTTGTAACAAGGGAGGGATTCGAAGCCCCTGACTGTTCAAACCGGTGACGATCGAAGACCTGGTCGACATTGTCAAACCATCCCGACCACCCGTTCGCGCCGCGATAGCTCGCATAGCCCTGCAACCTCAAAAGGCAGCAAGCCGCGATTTTAGGAGAGGCTTGCTAAGCCGACGCTTATCAGCGTGGACTCCAGAGGAATCGAGTTCGGTATAGGGTCGGTCAAGTATGGTCGCAACAGCTGTCGAAAGCGTTCGCGAACGGTCACGGACGTTTTTGGCCTAACTTCCAGAGGATCCATGTGCGGGTTGGCAGGCGTCATCGATCTTGAGGGCCGGCGGACTCCCGGTACGGCGATGCTGCTACGCATGGCCGCCGCGCTTTTGCACCGGGGCCCTGATGAGGATGGATTCCTCGTCGCGCCTGGCGTGGGGCTTGCGCATCGGCGGCTAAGCATTGTCGGGGTCACGGATGGGCGCCAACCCCTCTTCAACGAGGATCGCACCATTGCCGTCGTCTGCAACGGCGAGTTTTTCGATTACCTAGAGCGGAAGGTGGAGCTCGAAGCCAAGGGGCACATCTTCCGCACCCATACAGATACCGAGATCATCGTGCATCTGTATGAAGAGCACGGTGAAGGAGTCTTTAACCATCTGAAGGGTCAGTTCGCCTTTGTTCTAGTCGATCTCAATCGCCGCATCGTGCTGCTCGCGCGCGATCGTGTTGGCATCTGCCCGTTGCATTGGTCAAGGCAAGGCGACTGGCTCTACTTCGGCTCGGAGATCAAAGCCCTGCTGGTTTCGGGTGCCGTTGTCCCTGCGGCTGATCTGCGCGGGCTCGACCACCTCTTCACCTTCTTCGCCATGCCGAACCGGCGCACCATGTTCGAGGGCGTGCAGTCCATCCCGCCAGGCCATTATCTCAAGCTCGCCTTCCGCGACGATGGCGGAGCGGCCGAGATCGTCGAGCGCCGATATTGGGAGTTCGATTTTCCCGATGCTGGCGATGAGGACAATCCTACCGACGGAAACGCTCTCATTGACGAATTCGAGGCCACATTCCGCAGAGCGGTCGAGATCAGGCTCAGGGCCGACGTGCCGGTGGTCGGCTATCTCAGCGGCGGGGTCGATTCGAGCTACGTGCTCGCAACTGCCTCGAGCTTGCGCGGCAAGCCGCTGCCGAGCTTCACGATCGGCATTCCCGGGCCGAAATATAATGAGACAGCGCAGGCAAACGTAGCTGCGCAGCATATCGGCAGCAGACCAGTGGTCGTGGACTGCGACGGAAGTGCGATCGGGAAAAGCTATGCCGACCTCGTGATGGCAGCCGATAGTCCTGTGCTCGATACCTCCTGCGCTGCGCTGTTCAGCCTTGCGCGCGAGGTACATAGCCAAGGCTACAAGGTAGCGCTGACGGGCGAGGGCGCGGACGAGGCCTTCGGCGGCTATATCTGGTTCAAGCTGATGGAGCTTTCGCGCTTGCTCGATGTTGGCAGCCTCAAGTCGACGACGCTGATGGACCTCCTGATTCGCAAAGCCATCTCACCGCACATCTCTTTTGCCGAGCTCGCCCGCGCCCAATCCCTGATCGAGGGGCCACACGGGCAGTCGGTATTCTATCATTTAGTAGCCCAAGCGAAGCGCCGCTATTTCAACAGGGCCCTGAACGACCAGCTTGGCGAGCACGCGGCTTATGAGGAACTGGCGCTCGACCGGGAACGGATGCGCCGCTGGCACCCAATGAACCGCTCGATCTATCTCGGTTATAAGGTGCACCTCGCGGGGCTCTTGCTCAACCACAAGGGCGACCGTGTGGCCATGGCCTCCAGCGTTGAGACGCGCTACCCCTTCCTCGATGAGGACGTCATCGCCCTTGCCGCTCGGGTGCATCCATCTTGGAAGCTCTCGCGATCGTTTAAGGACAAGATCTTGCTGCGGCAGGCGGCGGCGCGGCTTCTGCCGAAGGAGATCGCCTTCCGCCCAAAAGGTATGTTCAGGGCGCCTCTTGCCGAGAGCTTCTTCGTGAACACGCCCCCATTCGTGCGCCAGCTCCTGAGCGAGGAATCGCTCGCCGCTACAGGTTATTTCGACGCCCCCCGCGTGGCCCGCGATTGCGATCTGCTCTCAAGTGGCAAGGGCGCAAAGCTGGGCACTTTCAGAAGCCTTGGAATGGTTGGCGTGCTAGCCACTCAGCTTTGGCACCATCTTTATCTTGGTGGAGGGCTGTGTGAGCTATCCCCAGCGCGAATAGGGGAGGTAGGGCTAGGGGGCTACACGTCCCAAGCGGACGACTGTGCGTTCCAGACAATGTAGCGCTCCGGCAGGATTCGCTTCGTCTGACAGTTCGGGTTGGTGCAGATGAACCAGCGCGAATAATAGGACCGTTGCAGCAACTGCTTCTCGGTGATGGCGTCATGTTCACGGATTTCAGTCGGTCGCCCACACATTGGACATGGGTCGCCGTCATTACTGACTACGACGTAATGTTCACGCTTGGCTCGCTTTGTGCGCATTCCGGACCATTTCGTTTCGCACGAACTCGATCAGATCAATCGCGTTCAGACTGACGGATGTTACCTCCGGTGTCACACTGAATCCCAAAACGCTCGGCTCCATATTGTCGCGGATTCCGGTCGGTGGCCGATGGGGGCTGCGATGCAATTTTCGCGGCTGTCAGAGCTGCGACCTTGCCAGAACTCAGTAATCCATCCCACCCATGCCGCCGCCCGGCATGGGTGGAGAGCCAGAATCCTTCTTCGGCTTTTCGGCAACCATCGCTTCCGCTGTCACCAGGAGTCCAGCGACCGAACTCGCGTCCTGTAAGGCGACCCCTCACGACCTTGGCGGGGTCGATGATAATCAGGCCGGTTTGGGCATCATAACCGAAGGAGGGCGACTTCTGGTCGGTCACCTTGCCGACCACATGGACTAACAGATGTGCCAGCGAGTGCGCGCCGGCTGAAGATGCTGAAGATATTGTGTCGGGCGGGCAATCAGGGGTGACCGCGCTGCGCCCAATGCCGCGATCGCGCGGATAAGGTTCGCTGTTACCCGCCTCGGCTTCCCTGATCGCCCGCAAATTTTCCCTGCTTTGGCGACTAGGGAATTCTGTTGGTAAGCGATTGAATTTTCCTCCGAAAGCCGAGGCGCCTTGGCTATCTCGAGCCCAAAGTTGGCGAATTTCCCTGTATTTTCCCGTGAAACAGGGAACAAACGGCCGGAGACGGGTTCGCTGATGACTGCTTCCTCCGCCAAATCTCGTTGATATTATTGATGTTTTCTCGCTCAGAAGCTGGCGACCCCCGGAGCCGCACCCGGAAAAGCAGGCGAGCCCAGAGGTGACCGCGGGCTGGGATTCGCCCTGGGCGGGCCGCGGCTGTGAAATTTGTCCCAGGGAGCCCCAATTTAAAAGTCTGGGACGGGGCGCCCTAGGGCTGGGTTTTAGGCCCAGCCCTGGTCCACCTTCACAAGCCAGGGGAAACCCTACAGGCCCGGACCGAAACGCCAGCCGGTGGCCGCGCGGGCTTGTCCCTGCACATGCGGCTGCATCGAGAGATCTTCCGCTCGAGCGGAAATGGAGCCGGACTGCTCGCGCTTTTCGCCTCAGACCGGTAAGTCATCGCAGTTACCTGTACGTAATCGTGAATAGTAGTTCCAAAAAATGGAGAATATACAACGGAATAGTTTGATCCGCGCCCAGGAGAACTTCATCGTGCTAGAGGCAGAACTAGCCAGTGAGCAAACTGCAGTCATCACTTACCAGCCAGAAGGCAGTGAACACGCCACTCCCATCCTTGCTTGTATAACGAGCACAGCCTCCCTAAGTATCAGGGGAATGGTCAAGGCCGAACGTCTTGACGAGACCGGGTACCTTTACAACGGTCCAACAATCGAGTGTTAAGGAGAAAACTGTATGTTCAAACTGTACAAGCGTGATGAGTTGGTTTCTGTGTGCAGCACATTCAACAGCGCACAGGTCATGGCTAAGCGCCATGCTAATCCGACTTATCGTTCCACATTCACAATCCGGGCTCCGCGTGGGGCCTACAGGGCTAGGCTCGTCAAAGGCGAGCGGGCCAAGTGGCAAAGGATTCGTTGACCAAGGAAAGGCTGGACGCCAGGGGCAGGCCAGGTTTGAGACCCGCTAGCGGAATGAGAGGCGACGAGCCATTGGCCCACCGCCCTCCAGCCCGCGGAGAAGGGGGAAGACGCGGGCTCTAACGCGCCGCCAAGGAGGCCACGGCGCGCCGTGATGATGGGAGGGCGGCGAGCTGCCCGCCGCCCCTGCCCGCGCAATTACGTTCCGATTTTCGTTCGAACCAGATCGACTAGCCGCTCACGCCATTCGGTTTGCATGAGATGTCCACTGCGTGTCTCTTTTTCAAACCCAAGTCGCTTATGATCGCGTTTAACACGGCGGTATCAGGCTTCTTCGAGCCCTGAGGGGTAAAGTCCTGCTTGGTGTACTGGAACTGGTAGTGCTCGGCGGGATACTTGCGCAGGTCCTCGGCAGACAAGCCTACAGGCAGCAAGTGGTCCTTAGGGCAAAATACATAGTCGAGAACGCCATCAAGGCCGAGACGGCGCACACGGTAGTTGGAATAGAACGCCATCGACTCCGTGTAGCCGATGATGATGGTTCCGCGGCCCTTTATCTTGAGCAGCGTCTCTGCGACCGTCGGAAAAAGTTTCAACTATTTTCGACGCTCCTCACGGTAAATGTCGATGGCGGGAGCGAAGAAGCCGTCTACCAGAACGATGCAGCGCCGTTGAGTATAGCGTCCCAGAACATGGGAAGTCTTGAGACGCTCTCAGCCTTGGCATTGGGCCTGCGGCCACCAGTTCTTTAGTTGCGTTCGCGGGATGCGATCGAAGCCCCTTGGGACCTCGCCTCAACCTGTGCTGAGCGTGTCAGGACCATTTCAATCAATTAGCTCTTTTCCGGTTGATGGTCCGCATTCCGCGCTCTGGATAGCGTGGGCCGGCGGCCGCTCCGGGAGGCAGAATGGTGTCTATTTCGGCGAGTTCCTCTGGGGTAAGGCGAACATCGAGCGCACCAACATTCTCCTCCAAGTATCGGCGGCGCTTGGTTCCAGGAATGGGAACAATGTCCTCCCCTTGCGCCAGCAGCCAGGCGAGGGCGAGCTGAGCCGGCGTGCAGCCCTTATCGGCAGCAAGCGCCCTGATCCTCTCCACCAGCTCCATATTCCGACGGAAATTCTCCTGCTCGAAGCGGGGCATGCTGCGCCGCCAATCATCTTCGGCAAGTTCATCGAGGCTCGTGATCTTGGCGGTCAGGAACCCGCGGCCAAGCGGGCTATAAGCGACGAAGCCGATGCCAAGCTGGCGAACCGTGTCGAGCAACTCGCCTTCCGGCTCGCGGCTCCAGAGTGAATACTCCGTCTGGAGCGCGGCAATCGGATGCACTTTTTGCGCGCGTCGGATCGTGTCGGGTACGGCCTCTGACAGGCCAAGGTAACGGACCTTGCCCTGGTCAACGAGCTCGGCCATGGCACCAACGGTGTCCTCGATCGGTGTATCGGGATCAACTCGGTGCTGATAATACAGGTCGATCACATCGACCTTAAGGCGGAGCAAGGACGCCTCACAAGCCGAGCGCACATACTCAGGCTTTCCGTTGATTCCCACGAAGCCGCCATCCGCGGCCCGGACATTGCCAAACTTGGTCGCAAGGATGACCTCGTCTCGACGATCCTTAATGGCCTTAACCACCAACTCCTCGTTCTGACCCATTCCATAGACGTCGGCTGTATCCAGGAAAGTGACGCCAAGCTCGATGGCGCGGTGAATTGTGGCGATCGACTCGGCCTCCTCGCCGTCTCCGTAAAACTCGCTCATGCCCATGCAGCCGAGCCCGAGCGCCGACACGAACAGTCCAGACCTACCTAGTTCACGCGTTTGCATCCTCAACTCCATGGCTTATGCATTGCTCCATAACTCTTGGCTTCTGGTCGCCATCGTACCATTCGCCAAAAAGTTCTCGATGGGCATGAGGTCGACGTCGGTCTCTGGAACTACAGTATCCGCCCTTCATGAGCGCGAGCCGCAACTAACCTGGGTTTAGGGGGTGAAGGTCTCGATTAAGCTCTCAATGGTTGGGCTGCTTCTCGCGGCCTGTGCTCTCGTGCTCATCGTTGTGTCCGGTCGCACGGCACTAATTCCCGAGAAAGATGCAATCGGTCCTCACCCGATCTTGCCCGAGCCGAGCAAGAGGTTCTTCCCAACCATCAGCATCGCCCCTGCCAAGGGCTGGCCCAGGCAAAGCAAACCAACGCCGGCGCCTGGCCTTGCTGTCGAGGCGTATGCCACCGGACTTGACCATCCCCGCTGGCTTTATGTCCTCCCGAATGGCGATGTTCTAGTTGCCGAGACGAACGGTCCATCTCGGCCAGAGGAAGAACGCGGTATCCAAGGCTGGGTCTCGAAGCTCGTGCAACAGTGGGCAGGCGCCGGTGTGCCCAGCGCCAATCGAATCACACTGCTGCGTGACGCCGATGGCGACGGTGTCGCGGAAACGAAGACTCTCTTTTTGCGAGGGCTCAATTCGCCATTCGGCATGGCGCTGGTTGGACATGATCTGTACGTCGCTAACACTGATGCAATCTTGCGTTTTCCATATGTTGATGGTGCCACGGAGATTGCGACGCCGGGTGTCAAAGTGGCCGACTTGCCGGCGGGGCCACTCAATCACCACTGGACTAAGAATCTGCTCGCGAGCCCTGACGGATCGCGACTGTATGTGACGGTAGGCTCGAACAGCAACGCCGGCGAAAATGGGCTCGATCAGGAACGCGGTCGCGCTGCCATTCTAGAAATCGACCCCAAGACTGGTGGATCGCGCGTGTTTGCCTCCGGTCTACGCAATCCGGTCGGCTTGGCTTGGGAACCGGAGACTGGCGTCCTGTGGACGGTGGTGAATGAGCGAGACGAACTCGGGAGTGATTTAGTGCCTGATTATCTAACTTCCGTGAAGGAGGACGGCTTTTACGGCTGGCCATTCAGCTATTGGGGCCAGCACATTGATGACCGGGTGACGCCCCAAAGACCGGACCTTGTGGCCAAAGCCATCATTCCTGATTACGCGCTTGGCAACCATAACGCCGCACTTGGGCTGACATTCTCCACCGGGACGCTTCTGCCGGACCAATACCGCAAAGGCGCCTTCGTCGGGGAGCACGGATCATGGAATCGCATACCCCAGAGTGGATACAAGGTGATTTTGGTGCCCTTCAGTGGTGGGCATCCTTCGGGACCGCCGATAGACATATTGACCGGCTTTCTGAGCACGGGGGGCGCTGCGTTCGGCCGCCCGGTCGGCGTTGCCATGGATCGTGCCGGCGCCTTGCTGGTCGCCGACGATGTTGGAAACATTGTGTGGCGGGTAATGCCGACGAGGTAAGCATCGCAACCGGGATCGAGTGATGCACCCGAGCGTGATGGTGCTGTGCGAGTATGGGTTGGGTCGGAAACTGGTTGGCAAGCGCCTTCCGCGAGGTACAGACGCCCTGCGACTCGACCCCACCCGCACTGTGGGGGCCGTCCAGATGATGGCCTGCGGGCATCCATTGGTAGAGGCCGGCTGCAATCAACACCACTCCAGCCACCGCCCCATGATTTAGCGCCATTGCAATGGGCCATAGGAGCGCCACCCGCTCGAGCGCCCACTGCGCCCCTCCAAAAAACCAAAAAATCAAAGGCAGAAATTTACTTCCCCGCGTGACCCCGCGTGAGTCAGGAAGCAAGAGTTCTCCAAGAATTTGACCCCCTAGGGGGTGGTCATCATCGCATCTGTCCGCGTCACGCCGAGCGGGTCTGGGCCGAAGCGGTTCGGGCCGGGCGTGCCCTTAAGCATCCCGAGTTCGATCAGGAACCAGACCGTGATGCCGATCAGTATGAAGAAGCAAATCAAGCCAAGCGTGTTCGTATTCCAGTTCAAGGAAACGTCGACACCACTGACTGGGAGCTTTAGCGTCTCGGGATTCCCCTCGACCGGACCAAAGCTTAGCAGCCCAACCGCGATAATGGATGGAATGTAGCCATAGAGAGCCGTCTCTCCTAGCTTATCACGATCCTGGAACCGCTTCGCGGCAAGGGGGTAAGCTGGTAAATACAAAATGATCCAGATTAAGGCCGAAATAGTCTGACCGATTGTCGTCTGGTTGCCGATCCACGCGGCGATGGAAAAGATGACGAAGAGGATGACTTGTCCTGCCCACCATTTCGCGCGGTTGATACGACCCTGCAACGACGTGAGGAGATAAACGAAATCCATCTCGCCCCCCTGGCACCGGTATTGACCATTACTACCGAAGGCTAAAAGAGGGAAGAATCTAGGCCCGCGCTTCGGTAGCTAACTGTCCGCCATCGCGCTTAGCGAAGCCGTAGTCCAGGTCCGTGAACCACGTGGTCACCGTGCCCATTACCCGTTCACTCATGCCATCGCCTTCACGCGCCAACGGGCCGCTATAGACGCTGAACCAGACGGCGTTGCTTCCTGCTCCACTAGAAAGCCGAGCCGCATGCGTTGCTCTATGCGATGGAGCGCCTGCGAGGTTTCAGAGCCGATGACCGCGTAACCGTACCGCGCTAATGCATGTTCGGCACCCTGCCGGCTGGCGTCGTCAAGATCGTTGCGCCGACGCCGGTGATTTGGATCCTCGGCCGCACGCAGACCAACGGTCCGGCCGATTGCTGCCTGGTCAGGGACAGACCAGACCGGCGACGCGAGCCAGATAGGGCTCGGTAAGGAAGACCGGATATTCCAGCTTGAGCGCACCGATCCAAACGCCTGCAAAGCAATGGAGCAACAGCTTCAGCCTCAGTAGGCGCGGAGCGGGCGTGATCGGGCGGCAGCATTAATGCTGGCCGTCGTTCACCCTATGGGACACGTCCTCGGCAAATCCCATCAAGAACACGGCGCGCCGCGCGGTCTCCCGGTTTTCGCAGTTGGCCATCATTGGATTCGCCATCGAGCCCTGGAAATAATCGTAGTAGAACGCGCAGGTGCGTTTGCGGGTCTCGAGCCAGGAGCGCTGCATGTCCCGCAACTTGACGCGTTGGTCATCATCGAGCGCCTCGCGCAGAGTGGCATAGGCATCGTTGAGCATCTTGTCCCAGACGAGCTGCTCGCGTCCGAAACAGTCGATGATTTGGCCGGGGCTCGCGGCCGTCTCGTCACCTATGCACGGGCTGGCGACGACACCTGCGCAAACGGCGCGATCGTTTCCCTGCTTGGACTTCAGACAGGTCGTTATGGCTTCGACATCCGCCGCGTTCGGCGCCTCGGCGTGCGTGGACTGCACGATCAGCGTTGCGAGCACCACGGCAACTACGGTCATACCAGGTCTGATGCCTTGCATCAGAAATCTCCCATGATCGTTTCTGATTACTTCGTTCAATTGCCGCGGCATTCCGGCACGTACTGCTGGACACTCTCATCACCGCGTTTCATTGCGGCCTCGACCAGGCGCAGCCGCCTGGTTTGTCGCGGAACTGGCTATTGTGTGAGAGCTTGAGGTCGATCAAGGTGGCCATCGCGCCCGGTTCGTCTTTCAGGTCGGCTTTGTGCGGCGAACCGCGATGCACGGGAACCTTTTGTTCACCCTGTGCGGTGGCTGGTGAAATGGGGCAACTCTTAAATAATCCAGATGAGATAGCGTCGGTTAGTCCAGGGGATTTCATCTCTGACCTCTACAGGGTGAGCTAAATGAGCTGGCTTGCACGTTTCCTGAGTCGTGCAATGGCCTCTGGACGCGAATTCCGACCGGATGTGTTCATCATTGCGAGCTTCGCGGCAGCCGCCATTCTGGTTTCGGTTGTGGCCATCCCACAATGGCTGTCGAAACAGGCGCGGTGGGAAGTGCTCCGCTCGCATGTCGGGCAGATCGGCCAGCTCGCCGCCAGTACCGTCGACGGCGACTTGCACCGTCAATTACTGGACCCTGCGAACTACAGCGACGAGCTTTACGCACGAGCGTTGAAGCCTCTGGTGCGCTTCCACTCGGCAAACTCCGACCTGTTTTACGTATATACGATGGTCGATCGGGGTGGCATTGCGTATTTCGTTCTCGATACCGCGACGTCAAGCGACCTGCATACAAACCACCGTCTGCGTGCGTCGACCTATATGCAGCAGTTTAAGCTCCGCAAGGAATACAAAGACGACTGGTTGGAGGAGATTGCGGCTGGTAAGACCTACGTGACTCCCACTTACCAGCACGACGACTACGGATATTTTCTTTCCGCGCACGTACCCCTATACGACAGCAAAGGCCGCTACAGCGGCTTCGTTGGCGTGGATTTCGACGTGCAGTACTACCTCGCGGAGGAAGCGCGCTTCCGCGTCATCGAAATTGGCAGTCTGGTAGCCGCTTTGATTGTGGCGTTGCTGATCGGCTTCCTGCTGGCGCTGTATTACGGCGATCTGCACCGTCGCATGCGCGAGCTTTATTACAGCGCGATTGGCGATGACCTGACGGGGCTGCTCAACCGTCGTGGAGCCATGGACGCCGTGGGCAAGTCCTTGGCTCGGCACGCAGCGAGCTACGCGACGCTGCTCATTGACATCGACAATTTGAAGATGATCAACGACCGCCATGGTCACGTCACGGGTGATGCGGTCATTACGTGCACGGCGGAAGCCATTCGCCAAAGCATCCGCGAGGGCGATTACTGCGCGCGCCTGGCTGGGGACGAATTCCTAATCTTTGCCCCCGATTGCGACACAGACGGCGCCGCGGAGATTGGTCGGCGTATTATCGCCAGACTGTCAACGCAGGAAAAGCCACTGCCTAGCGCCAGGTTCAGTGTGTCCATCGGTATCGCCGTGCAAGACCGTGCTGCCGCTGATTTTGATCGGATGTACCGTGATGCCGACGCGGCCCTGTATTACGCCAAAACGAAGGGCAAGAGTCGCCTCGCCCTGTTCGCACCATTCATGGCGGCGGCATTCCAGCATAGAGGCATAAGTGCTTGAGTCGGCGGAGCCGAGCGCTGACGTTGGTGCACTCGCCCGTCGCCATCGCGCCAGCGAGCCGTCAGTGCGAAGGCAGTAGCGACGATTGCGAAAATCCGAATCTTGATCATCACTCGGCCCCATCAAAGCTGTGACCGGGATGCCCACTAACCTGGCTTGAGTGTAGCACACTCCGCGCTTAGGCGGACCACCAGGTCGTCGATCAGCCGCGCGGCTGATGTCCGTTCTGGGTCATTCTGCGACATTGGTGCGGCGCTCGCGGAGGTCCGCTTCGTGCCGTATAGCGGACGTATCACGCGGAGGCAGCTGACTTCCGCTAAGTGCCATGTGTGGACGGCTCCGAGTTGGCAAGGGATTTCTTCACGTTTGCAGTATTGGTCGGTGCAGCCATGTGTTCGGCCCGTTAGCGCGGTTCGCATGACCGCTGGCCATAATGCCCTCCGCGGATCAGGTCCCGATCAAAAGCTCGCATTCGACGATGCCCTGGCACATGTGGGTTGTCCTGATCGCCGGATCGACCGGCTCTGCATTACGTGCTGTTCGCCCCCCCCAACCTTCACATCTCGCCGGATGTCCGACGCGATCTCGTTCATGCCGCATAGCGCCGCTTCAACTGACGGCGGATGATCACATTGCCTTCCACGTCGATGCCGTGGACCTGAAACACCGACTTGGCGACGTCGAGACCGATAGTCGTAATCGCTTGCATGATTGGCTCCTCCGAATCGTGGCGCATTAACAGCACCCACATCAATGGCACTCACGTGCCGGTGGAGGAGCCGTCCACAGCATCAGAAGCGGACCAAGCGGGATCAGTTACAGGCACAACTCTGTGCCTGTAACGTCTCCTTAACAATAGGGGCGCAGCTTCCTAAACAATTACACCGAGATTCGACACTTCCTAGTGTTGCGTATTCGATCCGGCCCCGTTTGAGCGAGCGGGGCCGCTTTTTTGGAGCGGCAGAAAAATGTCCAACATCTCACGCTTCGTAGTTTGGGTTCACCGCAGCCCGGATAGTCTATTCGGTGCTGCTTCAAATCCAGTGATACGCAACGGCGCGCTGCTCTTTTTTGACGAGGTAGATCGCGCCCGCGCCGAATGCGATCGATTAAACGCGCACTTGGGTAATCCCCATGTCCACTACACAGTTCAGCTCGCGCAAGCCTCCGCAGAGCAAATCTAGCTCTTTGGTAGCGAGCTAACGATGGCCACCTTAGGCGGAACCGCTAATGACCGCAGTGGGTCAGAAGTGACATCAACTCGTGAGGAGAGTTTGCAAACCAAATTGCAAACCAACCACGCGGCACAGGACGGTATCGGGGATCACAGGCCGACATCGTCAGGGCAAAATTGGCCAAGCGGAAGAAGAAGCTGTCAAAGAAATACTATGGCACCTCGCACGTGCTCTCAAAGGACGAAGCGAAGTTTGTCTTCGAGAGGGGATGCGAGCAGCTCATTCTCGGTTCGGTGCCAGATGGGCAATGTGCATCTATCGCCGGAAGCTGAGGCTTATTTCGCTAAAATGGGCTGCAAGGTACTATTGCAGCCCACCCCCGAGGCGATCCATGTGTTCAACAGGTCGGATGCAAAGAAGATCGGGCTTTTTCACGTGACCTGCTGAAACGGACGGGTGCTGGCCCTGCGCTGCGGCGGACAAGCGCTTCGCTCGGGAACGTCGAGCGCCGGGGCGAGGCCGGTTGCGGGATAGCAACCCGCGAGATAGGCGGCAGATCGCCGTCACTACGACAGCGCCATCGCGCAAGGCCAGCACGTTTCCCGCCGGATTGATCGCGGCCGCACGCCTATTACAGCGCCAGCATTTTAGGGTAATCGCCACTCTGAGTCCCATAGTGATCGAGGTCCGATTTTGATGCTGTGGATGGCTCCTCCACCGGCACGAGAGTGCCATGGATGTGGGTGCTCGCATCGCCTCTTCGGTGTCGCCCAACAAGCCGAAGCTTACGATCTTGCTGCTGCCGAGTGAACCGGCCAAAGGAGCGCCGGCACGGGTTTGCCATGCCATCAGCGGCTTCGGCACTCGAAATGGCGAGCGCGGTGGGCGCCGGCCCCCTTTAGGGACCTCCAAAAACCTAGGCGAACCTGCCTGGAGAATGGTCGCTAACCCCATCCTAGTCATCGGCAGAACCCCTTTCGTCGTTTCGGTCGGTCGAGTCGTGCCAAGAGACGCTCCGCGCCGAGCACGAAGGCTTCGTCGACTCGCATCTGTGCCGCGATGATTTCATCGCGCAGGCGATCATAGGTCCGCTGCCACATGCCCTTGGGCCGTCCCGAGAAGAGCGATAAGCGCCTCGGCCGCCGACGGTCGGGCCGCGGATTTGGTTCAGCGGTCATGACCAAGAGCTCGCGCTCGACCGTGAGGCAGAGAGAATCGATTCTGCCTCTTTACCCTCATTGGTTTGTGGCGTTTTAGCTCCCTAGCTCGGATAGTCCACTCTGCCCGCACTGCGCCCCTCCCGGTCTTGCTGACTTCGCCCTTCTTGACCATCTCGCCGAGCAGAAAGCGGATGTTGCCGTCTTTCATTCCCGTGGCGGCAGCGATAGCCGACGGGCCCAGCGGTTCAGCTGAGCCCCGCAGCGCGTCAAGAATTTGTCGGCGCTCTTTCGTCATGCGGACCACGGACGCTGCGCCGAGCACCGACCATCGCCCGGTTGTTCGGTCGAACTGCATAGTCGTCTCGATGTCATCAATATCGCGCCTTCTCGCGAAGGACAGCCATCCCTTGCGACTCTTGCCAAGCACCCAAATCGGCTGGAGTTTGTTCACGGCAACAAGTTGTTGCGTCTTCGTTGGCGCTCCATCTCCGCATTCAGTTCGGCCCCGATCAGGGTGACGTAGGCACTCAAATAGAACCAGAGGAGCAGGATGATGATCGCGCCGAGCGAGCCGTAGATCTTGTCATAACTCCCAACCTTCGTGACATAGGTCGTGAAGGCAACCGAGCCCAAGATCCATAACGCTGTCGCGACCCCCGAACCCCAACTGATCCATTGCCATCTCGGCACCTGCTGGTCCGGCGCGTAGCGGTACAGGATGGCAAGCATCAGCATGACGATCCCGGCCAGGACCGGCCAGCGCACGAGTGTGATCGCGTCGTGCCAGGCTTCCGGCACGGGCAGAAGGTCGAGGGCGGCCGGCAGCACCGCCACGAGAGCGAGCGTTAAGCCACCCAAGAGCGCGAGCCCGGCGCTCAGGGCTAAGGCCCGAAGGTTGAACCGAACGAAGCTGCGCTTTTCCTCCTCGCCGTAGCAGAGGTTAACGGCGGTCATCAGTATTCCGGTTGCCGACCACGCGCTCCATAAAGCGAGAAGCACGCTCACCAACAGCCCGACGCCAAACCTCGCGGGCGGCCCTTGGACGAGAGCCTGGAGCCAAGCGGCGACGAGCTTGACGGCTTCCGGCGGCAGAATACCCTCCAGGGCCGCAACCTCTCGTTCCACGAGGGACGGATCGGCGACGAGGCCATAGAGGGAGACCACAGCCGTGAGCGTCGGAAAGATGGAGAGAAGCGCATAGAAGGCGATTGCAGCGGCGAGGGCCGAAAGATTGTCCTTGCCCACCCGCTGCCATGTGTGCGCCAGGATCGTCCACCAGATTGCCATGGGACTCTCCGGAGACTCTTACCATCCCTCGTGGCGCGTCACGCGGTCACTCTGCACGTCGCCGATGCCGCGCCGTTCGAGATTGCCCGAGGTGACGTAGCGTATCGCATGAGTGCGTCGCCAATAATCGTACGGTGTCAACGTACGCCTTCGACTTTTCCATAATCGTCGCTTGAACGCTAAAGTCATGGCGGCATACTTCGGCAAACACTCTGTCTCGGACAGATTAGGCATCTGTCGTGGCATGGAAGTAGTCACCTAGCTGCGCAAAACATTCAGTTCCAGTGCTGCCAATGCCTGCAGCCGCGGATGGGACGCCGACAAGGTCGATATCGGCCTGCCAGATCTTATCGAGCGTGCTGACCGCAGCCCGGACCATCCCGGGCAGGTTCTTTATGTTCTCGAGCTCGCCGAGATCTGTCTCCGCAAGCGCCTCGCATGGCTTTTAGCCATGCATCTAAAGCGGCAGGCGTGGTCGCTTACATCGCCGCCATGACTTCATCGAGCAGCGCGAGCACAGCCGCGTGACCCCTCACGTCATTGACATTGACAAGCGTGGCGCTGCCGTGAAGCGGCTGCACAGCGCTGATAGCGAGATCGTGCGCCCGACTACAGTCATTGGTGATCTGGTAAGCCGCTGCAGTCAGAGCGCCCTTGGGTTGCCCTATTGTCCAACGACGGCTTTCGCAGGACCAGGTTCAGACCACGGACCCGGCTGCGGGCCTTCCTTCCCTTGGGTTGCGCGTTCTTGGCCCGCCGCCATAGTCAACGCTGTTAGTCCGGCTAGACCGCCAAGCTGCATCGTTTCCACGGCCGAGCTCGGTACAATGACAATCGTGGAATTCTGCTTCAAACCCTCATAAAGCATGTTCATTGCCCTGAGATGCAACGCAACGGGATCGTTGACGTAGGTCTTCGCCGCTTCCGCAAATTTCTCCGCCACCTGTTTCTCCGAATCCCCTAGAATCACGCGGGCCTGACGTTCTCTCTCCGCTTGGGCCTGCATCGACATCGCATCCTGGAGGGCCGCAGGAATAAGGACGTCCTTGACCTCCACCGAAATGACATTGATGCCCCATGGCTCGGTGCGTATATCGATGATCTTCTGAAGATCGCTGCTGATTTTTTCCCTTCCCTCCAGCATGTCCGAAAGCATGGTCTTGCCGATCACGTCACGCAGAGCCGTTTGGGAAGCCCAGCTAATGGCGCTGCCATAGTCGGCAACGTCGAGCGCCGCCCTTTTTGGGTCCACGACTTTCCAAAACAACACGGCATCGACATCAACCGGCACCGTATCTTTCGTGAGCGTCTTTTCTGCCTTGAAGGAACTGGTAATCACACGAGTGTCGATCCAATAGGGCACCGTTTCAATGATCGGGATAATGAAAAACAATCCCGGCCCCTCCAGAGAGCGGAAGCGCCCCAGCCGCAAGACCACCGTCCTGTCCCACTGATCCGCAATCTTGATCGAGTAAGAAGCAACGAGGGCAATGACGAAGGCGCCGACCGCGATCGACAGGCTTTCGGCATAAGCCGAATGGGTATATTCGAAGTATGCGAATGCCAAGCCAATGCCGACAATAACAACAAAGATCAATCCCGGTAGTGCGCTGGTTTTCCTCATTTTCAATCTCCCTGCGCTTTGCGGCCGTTGCGATGATACGCTCTTCAAGCATAGCCTCCTGCTCTATCAGAGGCGCTGGAATCTCGGACGAAAAGTTCCTGCACAGCGTGGGGTCATCGGTCTGGGGGCGCATCCTCGGCGTGGGCGACGATGGCGCAGCTGGGACCGCGCCCAACGCGCGTTCAGATCCCCCGCTCTTTGGCGATCGCATCATAAGCCTCATTGATCGCGGCAGCCTTCTTGGTGGCGATGGCGATGAACTCCTTCGGCACGCCTCGGGCGATCAGCTTGTCCGGATGATTGTCGGCGATGAGCCTGTGGTAATGGCTTTTCAGCTCGTTATTGCTGATGCTCGGCGTGACCCCTAGCACGTGGTAAGGATTGCGCTTCTCCGCAATGACGTGGCGCGCCTTGATGTAGCTGAACTCCGTATCGGTGAAGCCGAAGCGTTTGGCGACCTGCGCCAAGAATTGCTCCTCGCGGGGATCGAGTCTGTTGTCGGCCCAGGCAATATGGAAGAGGCCTTCGAGTACATCCTCGAGCAACTTGCGATTACCTTTGAACATGGCCGCCAGTTGCTCGGCATAGGCCTCGTAGCCCGCCACGTCCTGCTTGGCGAAATTGAAAATGCGGGCGACGTTCTTCATCTCGCCCTCCGGAACCTTGAACACCTCCTTGAAGGCGTTCACCTCGTCCATGGTGACGACGCCGTCGGCCTTGGCCATCTTGGCGCCAAGCGCGATCACGCCCACGGTGAAGGCGACCTGATCCTCCGCAGGACCATCCTGCTCCTGATCGCGATCGATGGCGTAATGCCCCGCCACGCCACCAAGCAGCGCACCAATCGGGCCACCGACCGCGAGCCCCGCGGCAGCGCCGGCCAACTTCCCCCAAATCGACATTGCCAAGAGATACTCTAAGCTGAGGCTCGATAGAGCATAAGGATTTTTGCCTTGGCCCGCATGTGGAGTGATGTCGATGCGAAAGAAATCATATTCAAGCGGTGGGTGGGCATCCCTGCTTCGGGAGGCGGGATGAGATGAGCAAGGAACTTGATCGAGAAGCGTTTCCGGATTTTGTCAGAACGCTCGCATTCGCGTCCCGTAAGCACAGTCAACAGAGGCGAAAGGATGCGGATGCATCGCCCTACATCAATCATCCTATAGCACTCGTATCTATCCTTGCCGTAGAAGCCGGTATCAATGAGCGCGATACGCTCTGTGCCGCGCTGTTGCACGACACGATCGAGGATACAGACACTTCAGTTGAAGAGTTAGTCGAGGCTTTCGGTGGTCCGGTTGCCTCGCTGGTGCAGGAAGTGACGGATGACAAGCGATTGCCGAAAACTGAGCGTAAGTTGCGCCAGGTGGAGCACGCAGCCCATCTGAACCCGAAGGCTCGTTCCGTGAAGCTTGCGGACAAGATCGCAAATTTGAGGGACGTTGCCGACAGTCCTCCCGTCAATTGGCCGCTCGCACGCCGCCAAGAATATTTCGACTGGGCGAAGCAAGTCGTCGATCAAATTGCCGACCCTCCGCCTGGCCTATTGTCCCTATTTATGGCCATCTATGGTCGGAGAGATGGGTGATATCGCCCGTATGAATCATGAAGGCCGGGTGCGTTTTCACTATCAGTTCCTTGGCCTTGCCGATGGCCTCGCGCAGCGTGCCGAGCGCATCCGGATTGGCCGGTTTATTGAAGCCGATATGGCTGTCGCTGATCTGCAGGAAGGTGAAGGCTGAAGCCTCTGCGGCGAGCGCATCGCCGATTAGGCCCAAGGATTTCGGCACGCCACCTGAAAGCGTCCATAAGACGCCGGTCCCGGCCCAGACCATGCATTCAAGCGCACCCCTGCGGTTCATCTTCGGGCCGCCATTTTCCCAATCTCTCTTGTTCGTCATGACACTCTCCATCAATCGGCTGCTGCCGCGTTTCGGATTAGAACTCAATCACCAAGATGCGACCTCAAACCGAAACGGCGACCCGGCGAGATGCCGGACCGCCGTCCGAATCTTCCGAGATGAGTGGACCGATTAAGCGCGATCCAGCTCGGCCGGCAGGTAGCTCGTGACCTCCATGCCGGACTCGGTCTCGTCAATTGTGGGCTTTTGCCACTCACGCATTTTGGGTTCTCCTCAATTTTTGGTGCAAGGCTAAAGCTTCCGCCGGCGCGACCAATACCTCGTTACGCGATCTTGATCGGTCGGCTCCGCACCTTCCTTATGATGACCAGCCGTGATAACTTCCAATCTTATTTCCTGATTATCTGAATAAGCGGGTCTTATCGCTATGGTTACGCTCCGGCAACTCCGTTACCTCGAGGCGCTCGCCGAGACGCTGCATTTCGGCAATGCGGCAGAGGCGTGTGCGGTCAGTCAGCCCGCGCTCAGCATGCAGATCAAGGAACTCGAGGCTGAGCTTCAGGTGAGCCTTGTCGAGAGGCGGAAATCCGGCGTTGCGCTAACCGAGCACGGGGCGGAGATCGCCCGACGGGCGCGGACCATCCTCGCCTCAGTGCGCGATCTGCTCGACCACGCTCAACATGGCGATCGGGTGCTGTCGGGGTCGCTGAAGCTCGGGGCCATTCCGTCCATCGCGCCTTACCTCCTGCCGGCGGCCTTGCCGGAGCTGCAGCGGCGCTTCCCCAAGCTCAATCTGCAGCTCCGTGAGACGATGACTGAGATTCTGCTGCATGAGCTTGTGGGCGGCGGCCTCGACCTGATACTGATCGCGCTTCCCATCGACGATCCGGAGGTCGAAACCCTCCATCTGTTCGACGACAAGTTCATCCTTGCGCTCCGAGCCAACAAGGGCAACAGGCGCATCAGGCACGCGACTGCTAGCATGCTCGCGCATGAGCGCCTTCTCCTGCTTGAGGAGGGCCATTGCCTGCGCGATCAGGCGCTCTCCTATTGCCGTATGCTGACGCCCGAGGCGCGCGACAGCTTCGGCGCGAGTAGCCTCGCCACCATCGTGCAAATGGTCGCTAATGGCTATGGCATCACGCTGCTGCCGGAGATGGCGATCGCAAGGGAGATCCACCATCCAGGCGATATTCGCCTGTTGCGCTTCAACCCGCCTGAGCCTAAGCGCGAGATCGGCCTTGCCTGGCGCAAGACTTCACCGCGCAAGACGGACTTCATTCAGTTCGCGCAGTTGTTGCGGGATGTCGCGCCGCGACCGGGGAAGCTTTGATCGCTGGGATAGGCGCTTTGCGTCCTGCCAGTGTCCGCTTGTGATGCTGTGGTGCCGCCGTGCCTCGTTGGCATCGAAGCCTGCGCCTCGTCGCATCATTGGTCACGCGAACTCAAGGCGCTCGGCCATACCGTACGCCTGATGCCGCCGGCTTATGTGAAGCCCTATGTCAAGCGACAGAAGAATGATGCCGCTGACGCCGAGGCCATCTGCGAAGCGGTTACGAGGGCCAACATGCGGTTTGTCGAGACCAAGACGCCCGAGCAGCAGAGCTGCCTGATGCTGCATCGCACGCGCCATCTCTTTATCCGCCAGCAGACCTC
>Ga0209517_10001921_pt1 | contig 30418 bp, 32 predicted proteins | sample PeaSoiMetSII2010_FD_187695 | JGI IMG/M metagenome (GOLD analysis project Ga0209517, IMG submission 187695) | Peat soil microbial communities from Weissenstadt, Germany - SII-2010 (SPAdes) (version 2) | ecosystem: Environmental > Terrestrial > Soil > Wetlands > Peat | place: Germany...
CATTTACAGAAATAAACTATTGTTCTCGAATTTTTTTGCGATAAGCCCTCGGTAACCCCCTGAAGACATAGGCCCCCCGCTGCGAAAGTACTAAACGCTGCCTCACGATTCCGTGTGAAGATCCGACACCCGGCTTCGCTCGTCAGTCGATTGATAAATTCTCTACTTCGCCGCCAAAATGCTCGATATGAGAGGGCGACGATGGACGCGAAGATTTTAGAGCAAGCGCAGCGAAGTTACGTGGAAGGGCGAATCCTCTCCGCCCATCCCACGGAAATCGTGCACATGCTGTATCAGGTGGCCATCGATAACCTGAACGCGGCGATCGCGCACTTGCGGAATCGCGACGCTTTCGCGCGGGCGTATGCGGTCAGCAAAGCCGAAGAAGCGGTGGGCGAACTGGTGCTCGCCCTGGATCACTCGGTGAACGCGCCGTTCACCAAGACGCTGGCGGATTTGTATGCATACTCGATGCAACGGATCGTGGCGGGTCATGCGGAGCAATCCGAGCAGGCGTTCCGGGAAGCGCTGTCGATTCTCACGACACTTGCCGACACGTGGTCAGAAGTGAAACGGCGCGTTCTCGAACAGGAACACGTGGCGGAGGCGCGGATCGAAACCCCGGAGCGGGAACCGGCGGTGGAATCGCCGCGAATCGTCAATGATCCGTACGCGGCGTATTCGGAGAATTTGCCTGCGGCTGCGGCTGCGTCGCGGGACTGGAGCTGTTAGCAGCCGCTTTCGAAAGACCCGCGGCCACGGATTTCGCGATCCCGATGCCTCCGCGCTTGGACATGGCTTGGGCCAGGTATTGGTCGGCCAACCCAAGTGTGGAACTGGCGGCGCGATCGTCCCCGGTGCCGAGCCATCCTTCGCCATCCTCGTCGTCATGCATCGACTTGAGAAGCTGGCCGATCAGCAAGGATTCGAACTGAGTGGCGGCTTCGCCGATCTTCTGCGGGCTGTTCTTATTATCCGCACTGCTGGATGCGCCCAGGCCGGAGGTGAGGACTCCGCTGATTAAGGAGCTCATCAAATCACCAGGATGTCGGCTTCGAGCGCCCCGGCTGCGCGCAGGCTTTGCAGGATCGCGATCACGTCGCGGGGAGTGGATCCAATGGCGCCCAGCGCGTGGACCAGTTCTTCCACGGTGGCTCCTTTTTGAAGAACCACGCTCTTGGTTTTCTCTTCTTTGGCGTTAGTCGCGACTTGCGGAGTCACGGTGGTCTTGCCTTGCGAGAGAGGATTCGGCTGAGAAACGTTCTCGACGGTTTGAATTTCCACAGTCAAATTGCCATGCATGATGGCGACCGGTGAGACCCGCACTTCTTTACCCATTACGATAGTCCCGGTGCGCTCATTGACCACCACGCGAGCGGGACGGTCGGCTTGCACCTCGAGCGCTTCCAGTCCGGCGATGAACTCGACGGCACGGCCGGCGAAGGCCGCTGGAATGGCGACGCCGACCACAGCGGAATTTTCGGGCTTCGCGAGCGGCTTGTCATCAGACCCAAATTTCGAATTAATTACCGCGCTGATGCGCAGTGCGGTGGTGTAGTCGGGAGTATGAAGCTGAAGCTTGACGCTCTCCTTGGGCTCGATGGAAGGAGAGGCGCGCTCTACGCTGCCCCCTTCGGGAACGCGGCCGACGGTAGGGTGGTTGACGGTCTGGCTGTTTCCGCCGCGCCCGGCGACGAATCCACCGGTGACCACGGGACCCTGCGCGAGAGCGTAGACCTGTCCATCGACACCCTTGAGGCTGGTGAGCAAGAGCTGTCCTCCTTGAAGATTGGTGGCATCGCCCATCGCAGCGGCGTTGACGTCGATGTGCGTTCCAGGCTGGGCGAACGCGGGCAGAGACGCGGTGACCATGACTGCGGCGGTGTTGGTGACGAGCACAGCCGAGGGATTAATAGACACGCCCATCTGCTGGAGAAGGTTTCCGAGACTCTGCGCCGAGAAAATCGTCTGCTGATGGTCCCCGGTGCGGGCCAGGCCGACCACGAGTCCGTACCCGATCAGGTGGTTATCGCGCACGCCTTCAATCGACACCAGTTCCTTCAGGCGCGTGCCGCCGGGCGGTTTGAGCTCCACCGGCGAGGCGCACAACGCAAGCGAAAGTAGCCACGAAAGCACGAGAGAAATCTCCTAAAAGGGCAGCAAGCCCAATAGCAATCGATATAAGAAATTCGGGCGGCGCACGGCGTCGTTCACCACTCCCTTTCCGTTGACCTGAATCTCCATTTGCGCCAGTCGCGCGGAGACGACGGAGTTGGTGGTGTCGAGGTCGGTGGGCCGGACCACGCCTCGAATGGTGATGACCTGGTTTTCGGAGTTGATGTTCAGATTCCGCGTGCCCTCGACCACGAGATTGCCATTCACCAGGACGTGGGTGACACGAGCCGAGATGGTAGTTGTTAAAGTCGTCGTCCGGCTGGTGGTGCCCTGGCCGTTGAGGGACTGCGAGGATCCGAGATTGACGAGGTTCGCGAGAGCGCCGGTGGGATTGGTCGGTTTCAGAAGCTGAGTGATATTGGTTTGCGCGGCTGAAGCTCGGGAAGTTTTAGATTCACCAGTGCTTACGGCGTTGGCGCTTTCTGCCACGACAATGGTGACAATATCGTCGACGTTGCGGGCTCGCAGGTCGGCGGCGAGATTGGAAAATCGGGCAGCCGGGGACCATAGCGATCCGTTTTCAGCGACCTGGCCGTTTGAGGCAAGCGGCACGGAGGCTTCCTGAATGTATTTATCCAGAGCGCTGGGCGGCTTGGGCTGCTCTTTTTTCTTGTTCGGTTTCTGGGCTGAGGCGACTGCGCAGCAGAGAATCAGGATGGTCAAGATGCGCTTCATTGCACGGTCACCTGGCCTTTTCCCGTGATTTGCGCCCGGAAATCCTTGCCGCTGGAAGGATTGCGCACCAGGATCATGGCGCCCGTGCGTCCGGAGGATTCGGCCCGTCCTTCAGTAACCAGGTGGGCGCCGCCGGAGATAACGTCGACTCTCACCAAATCGCCACGAGAGACATCAGCGGGACGTTCAAGCTGCGTTTTCCGGATGGGAACATTGATGCGCAGCGCGGTGGTGGCCGCAAATCCGACCACTTCATCGAGATTTCGGGCGGTAACTTCGTCGAGCGGCGAATCCTCGCAGCTTTCCACGCGAACTTGTTCTTTCTGAATCGGTTTGCCGACGGGAATGTTCACGTTGGCGACGACGCGAGTCATGGTCGCGGTGATGCGCGCGTGCGCCCACACTGGAAATTTGCCGTTCTCGCCCGAGTGGACGAAGCCGGCCCACACGACTTCGTTATTCAATCCCGGTTGGATGCCGTTGCGCGGGAAGATCAGCTGGCCGGAGGGAACGGCGCGATCAGAGGAGGAGAGAACTTCAATTTTGGCGCTGGGAATGCCCAAGCCGGCAGACATCGCTTCGCGAATCTGTTCAGGCTGCGGAATGAAGGTTCGCCGGGCGACGCACAGGTCGGGGAGCCCCGTGACCTCGACACCGCGATTTTTCGCCAAGCGCTCAAGTTCGATGCCTTTGAAGATTCTCGGCGCGCCGGAAGTGGCGACAAACCCGAGCAGAGAGTCGCCGGGTACAGTGGCGAAGGCCGGCACGATCGCGGCGATATCGCGCGCGAGCACGGTTTCGGTATCGATCGCCAGGCACCCGGCGGGAGGAGAGGATATTGCCATGAGAAACGGAAGAGTCATGATCATCTGGAGAGATTATTTACTTCCTGATACATCTCGTCAGCGGCTTTAACCACCTTCGAGTTGGCTTCATACGCGCGCTGGCTGACGATCAAGTTGACGAATTCGTCCACCACGCTCACATTGGATTGCTCGGTGTAGCCTTGCAGAAGCGTTCCAAGCCCTTCCGCGCTACCGGGCGTGCCGACGATGGGATCGCCGGAGGCCTGGGTCGGCTGATAGTAATTTTGCCCCAGGCTGTTGAGGCCGGCCGGATTGATGAAGGTCGCCAATTGAATCTGCCCGGCGGTTTGCGTCGACGTTTGATTTGGCAGAGTGAAGCTGACGGTTCCATCGGTGGCGATTGTGATCGATTGAGCGTTCGCCGGAAGGCTGAGAGTGGGCTGAAGTAAGTTACCATTGGCGTCCACGACGCCTCCTGCGTTGTTGACCTGGAATTGGCCGGCGCGAGTGTAGGCGAGCGTACCGTTCGGCAGAAGAACCTGGAAGAATCCGTTGCCCTGAATGACCACGTCGAGAGGGTTGGAGGTTTGGGAGAAGTCCCCCTGGGTGAATACAATCTCGTTCGAAGCGGCGCGGGTTCCCAAGCCGAGTTGGAGGCCCGTGGGAACAATGGATTGCTGGCCCGCTTGCGCGCCAGGCTGGCTCACGTTCTGATACATCAACTCCTGAAACTGGGCGCGGCGCGCCTTGAATCCCGCTGTATTCGAGTTGGCGAGATTGTTCGCGATATTGTCGACGTTCATCTGCTGGGCGTTCATGCCGCTGGCGGCGCTGAATAAAGCTCGGATCATCTATTGGTTCTCCCCATACCTTTACCCGCTTACGCGAGCCACTTCGTCGAAGGCTTTCTTATCCATATCCGCGCTCAGCGAAATGGCTTTCTGCAACATTTCGAACTGACGCATGATTCCAACCAGATGAACCGCTGAATCTGCCGGTGAGACGTTGGAACCTTCAATCTGCGCCTGTTTGACGGCAGTGTCGGCTGCCGGAGCCGGCTTCGCGGTCTTGCTGGTATTCACAAAGTAATTCGCCCCCAGCTTTCCGAGGACCGTCGGATCCTGAAAATCGACGACGGCAACCTGGCCGAGGATCTGGCCGTTCTGCGCGACCGTGCCGTCGGTGCCCACCGTGATTTGTCCCTGCGGCTGGGCCTGAATAGTTTTGTTGTCGGCCGTGGCCACCCGGTATCCTTCCGTGGTGGTCAATTCACCCGAGGCGGACAATTGAAAACTCCCGTTACGGGTGTAGAGCGGACCGTTGGGTCCGTTCACGGTGAAAAATCCTTTGCCGGCGAGAGCCAAATCCAGAGGATTGCCCGTAGCTTGCAGCGTTCCCTGAGAAAAATCGGTCCACTGGGTTTTGACTTGGGGCAGGCTGGCAGACGAACCTGCGCTGCCGGATTGCGCGGCGTCGCTGGCGCTGAACAAGGTATAGAATTCGCGGTCAAGCTTGAAACCGCCGGTGGTTGAATTCGCGAGATTGTTGGCCAGCATATCGAGCGCATCCATTCGCGCACGCATGCCGCTGGCGGCTGTGGCGGCAACTTGATCCATAGTTCGAAACAGAGCGAGAGCAACTGCCCGGCCAAACGGCCAACACGATTTCTCTCGAATCTTCAGAAGAATTTGCGATAAGACAGGACGAACCGAAGATGTTTGCTTCGTCGGATTCCCGACGAAGTTCGCCGGAGACCCGACGGCGTCGAAATCCTAACTCTCTGAAAATCGAGCGTGGATCGAGTGGCACGCAAGCTGCATTCATGCGGCCCGTACCGATGAAAGCCATGCTTCATTTGGCGGCGCAACCGGCGACGCCTGATTTGATTCCAGCGAATCCGGCTTCGTCGCGCGCGGCTTCAAGCGCAGCGGCGTTGATGGAGGCGCAGAACAACTCCTCGATTCGCGAAGGCGATAGTGAGTCGACGCCCAGTTTCCACTCCATCCTGCACGAATATCGCGGCTCGAATCCGGGTGACTCGAACGACTCGCGGCAAGATTCCAACCAGCCTAAGCAGAAGAGTGCGGCCGCGATTCCCGCCCGCCAGGCCCAAGCGGGAGCTGAGATCATTCGACAAAACACGGCGAATTCGGCTTCTGACAATAACGGACCGCGGACTTCGCGGGGATCGAAATCGATCGATTCGAACGGCTCCCAGCAAGATTCCACCCAGCAGAGCGATTCGACCAAGCAGAAAAACACAGACACCGCGACAGCTCCCGTCGACTCACGGACGGACTCGCAGGAAGTTCTTCCGCTGGCTGCGAAGCTCCCGGCGGCGCAGGATCAGAGTGGGTCGCAGGACAATACCGGCAATTCGCAGGGAGATTCACAGCAACCGAACGATTCGAGTAAACATAACGCAGCGAGCGAGGCGGCGTTGGTCTATTTCCGGTCTCGCGAAATAGTTCCGTTAAGCGGGACGATGCCCGGTGCGATTCCGGCAGCGCTGAGTGAGAACACGCCGACGGATAGCGGGCCGCAACTATCGCAGTCCCAAGTAGTGATTCCAGTTCCGGCAAGCACAGAAATCGAAAACGACGCTGCGCCAGCCCCGGCGAGTAATCCTCAACCCGAGCGTGCCGCGGCGCTTCCCGCGATCGAGACTTCAAACGCGAACCAGCCTGCGTCCACGGGGCCGATCGCGATGGCGGCGAAGCTAACGCCCGCAGAAACGCAAGGGACAGACGCGGCCCCAGCGGATTCTCAGCCGGCGGATACGGGCGACGGTAAATCGCGCGGGCAGAATACACTTCTGAAACAGCCGGCTGCAATCGCGGTGCAAGACGATCCTAACGTCAAAGTGAGCGGCGACCCGGTGCAGGAGCATTTCAGCAAGGCGGAAGCGGCCTTTGCTCCTCCGACGCCAGCGGCGTCAAGTACGGTCGACGCCAGCGCAGTTGGGAAGGGTGTGACGGGACAAACCACGTCCCCGTCTTCACAAACTGCTTCACAGATGCAGCCGCTGATCGAAACGCCGGCCCAGGCGACGGGATCCGGCCACGACATCACCATCAAACTGCCGGACGCGTCGGAACGAGGCATGGATGTCCGATTCGTGGAGCGCGGCGGAGAAGTGCACGTGGCGATCCGAACGTCGGACGGCGAAATGGCGCAGACGCTACGCAGCGGTCTGAACGATTTCGTCGGACGGATGGATCACGCCGGGATTCGCGCCGAGGTGTGGCGTCCAGGCGCGGAAGCGTCGTCATCACAAAACTCGCAGCAGGATGCCAACCGGCAACAGACGCAGGATCAGAGAGGCTCCAGAAACCAGTCCGGTTCGCAGGATTCCGAAAGCGATTCGCCAAATTCGAAAAAACCGCGTTGGGTGGAGGCGTTGGAAGATTCCATCGGCAGCCAGTCCACATTACCGTCCGCGTTACAGCCCTCGTCGGGCCAGACCGCATGAGATCAGGAGATTAAACATGAGTTCCGCCGTCAACAGCCTTCCCTCCACGTCCGACACAGCCGCGACCAGCCAAACTACGGCCGCAGCCGCGGCAACCGCAGCCAGCACGGACGCGCTCGGCAATGAAGACACGTTCCTGCAACTGCTGGTGGCGCAGATCCAGAATCAGGATCCGACGCAGCCCATCGACAGCACGACATTCCTCACACAACTGGCGTCGTTCAGTCAGTTGGAACAGTTGATCGGCATCCGGCAGGACGTCTCGCAACTGGATCCCACCGCAACCAGCGGAACTACGAATCAAACTACAGCTACATCACCAACAACAGGTTCTTAAAGGAGAAATCACATGGGTTCTTTTTTTACCGCACTCTCAGGGTTGACCGCCAATACGACCGCGCTTAGCGTGGTGGGCGACGACCTGGCCAACATGAATACGCAGGGCTTCAAGTCGAACTCGGTGGAGTTCGAAGATGCGATGGCGCAGGCTACGCAATCGCTTCAAATCGGCGACGGCGTGGGCGCCACCTTGACCAGCCGCAACTTCACGCAAGGCACGATTCAATCGGCCAGCGGCCCACTGGATGCGGCGATTCAGGGGAACGGCTTTTTCGTCACGCAGGATACTTCAGGGGCCACGCAATACACGCGGGACGGCAGTTTCTCTCTGAACGCGGCGGGACAACTGGTGACGGAGACAGGGAGTCTGGTGCAGGGATGGAACGCGGTGAACGGAGTCGTGAATCCCTCCGGTCCACTAACCTCGATTACGGTGCCGCTGCTTTCCTCACAGCCTCCGCAGGCGACGCAGAACATATCGCTGAACGCGAATCTAAACGCGGCCGCGGCGACGGGCGACACCTTTTCGGCGCCGATTCAGGTGATCGATTCCCTGGGCCAAACCCATACGCTGACGGCGACCTTCACCAATACCGGCGCCAACGCGTGGAGTTATAACGTGACGATTCCGGGCACGGATCTGACTGGCGGTAAGGCCGGCACGCAGACGACGGTAGCGAAGGGCACGCTGGCGTTCAACTCGAGCGGCGCCTTGACGACTCCCGCAGCGCCGGGGACCGTGAATATCACCAACGGCACGGCTTTGGCGGACGGCGCGGCGACGCTGAACATCAATTGGAATCTGTACGACTCGAACAATAATCCGACCGTCACGCAGTACGCGCAGGCATCGGCGGCTTCGGGCACGACACAGGATGGCGTGCAAGCCGCTACGGTCACGGGCGTGAGCATGGAAAACGGGGGCGTCATCGTAGCGAACTATTCAGACGGAAGCACCCAGACGCTGGCGCAGGTGGCCGTGGCGTCGGTCTCAAATCCGAATACGCTGATTGCGACTTCGGGCAACGCGTACGTGGCAAGCTCAACTACTATTGCGCCGTCGACGGGCGCGGCGGGCACGGCGGGGCGCGGAACCATCGTGGCGCAGTCGCTGGAAGCGTCGAACGTCGATATGGCGACGCAGTTCACGAACCTGATTGTGTTCCAGAGCGGGTATGAAGCGAATTCCAAGGTGATTACGACCATCGACCAGATGGATCAGACGCTGCTCGCGATTAATCCGTAATGGCGATTCCCGAACAGATCGCACGCTATGCGATGCTTCCGCTTCCGGTGGAATCCGAGCTGGGGCGGACCACCATGGCGGTGCGCGACATTCTTGCGCTGGCCCCGGGCAGCGTCATCAAGTTGTCAAATCCGGTGGGATCGAAGGTCAGCGTGTATGCCGGAGGCACTTTGTTCGCTTCCGGCGAGCTGGTCCGGATCGGCGGATCGATCGCGGTGCGGCTGAGCGGGTTCAAGAACAAGAAGAGCGAATAGACGATGGAGATTTTGCAGCAACTTCTGGCGGTCGCGTTAGTGCTGGGCCTATTGTGCGGATCCGTGTGGCTGCTGAAGCGCAAAGGATGGGCGCGGATCAGCGCAATCGGATCACGCGGAAAACGTGGAAACGACCGGCCGCGACTGGAAGTGATCGACCGGCTGGTGCTTTCGCCGCATCATTCCCTGCATCTGGTGCGCCTGGAGGACCGGACGCTCCTGGTGGGGCTCTCGCCAAGTGGCTGCAATTTACTGGAGAGCGCTCCCGGCTTTCCACAACAGGATCACTAACGAACATGCTAAAAAGATTTCTTGCGGGCGCGACATTTGGCGTACTAGCGTGCGCGGCGCCTGCGTCCGATTCGCCGCTTTCCAAGATCGGCGTTACCAGCTCCGGCGGGGCGTTGAGTCTGCCGATGCAGATCGCGCTGTCGATGACGCTGATGGTGCTGCTGCCGGCGGTGGTGATGTCGATCACACCGTTTCTGCGCATCACGATCGTGCTGCATTTTCTGCGGCAGGCGCTCGGCACGCAGAACACTCCATCAAATCAGGTGCTGATCGGGCTGGCGTTGTTTCTTTCGATTCTGATCATGCAGCCGGTGATCACCGATGTGTATCACAATGCCTGGGAGCCGATGGACCAGGGCAGAGTTTCCGCGAGCCAGGCGTTCGACGCGGGTGCGAAGCCGATTAAAGCGTTTCTTTCGCGCTTCACTCGGGAAAAAGATGTGAAGCTGTTCCTGGAGATGACCAAGGCTCCGGCGCCGCGCAATGCCGGCGATCTGGATCTGCAAGTCCTGGTGCCGGCGTACATTCTTTCGGAGCTGAAAACCGGTTTTCAGATCGGCGCGATGCTGTTTCTGCCGTTCCTGGTGATCGACCTGGTGGTCGCGTCGGTGACGTTGTCGATCGGCATGGTGCAACTGCCGCCGGTGATGCTTTCCGCGCCATTCAAGATTTTATTGTTCGTGCTGGTGGATGGCTGGAACCTGGTGGTCGGCTCACTGGTCAAATCTTTCTATTAAAAAACATGACACCCGAATCCGCAGTGCATATGATTCATGAGGCCTTGATGGCCGCGTTCTGGATGGCCGCTCCGCTGCTGGCGATCGGATTCGCGGTGGGTGTCATCATGAACATGGTGCAAGTGGCGACGTCGCTGCAGGACAACGCCTTCAGCACGTTTCCGCGACTGGGCGCGTTTCTGGTCGGATTCAGCGTGCTGATGCCGTGGATGATCAAGCATTGGATCGCCTACACTTCCAGCATTTTCGACCAGATCGCCCGCTATGGCCACTGAGCTGAAGCTGGACATCGGGACTCTGTACGCGTTTCTTCTAGTTTTGGCGCGCGTGTCAGGTGCGTTCATCTACGTCCCGTTGCCGGGGATCAAGTCGGGACCCGAGGTGGCGCGAGCCCTTCTCGCGGTTAGCCTGACGTTCGTTCTGTTTCCCAGTTGGCCGACGATCGACCCGCGGGGCGTCAACATCGCAATCCTGATGGGATGGATTCTAGCCGAGGCTGGAGTCGGAATCGCCGTAGGATTGGCTGTGGCGTTTCTCACCGAGGGGTTTCAGATGGGCGCGCAGATTATCAGTCTGCAAGCAGGCTACAGTTTCGCGACCACGATTGATCCGAATTCGGGCGCGGATTCCAGTGTGCTGCTATCGATCGCTCAGCTTTCCGCGGGGCTTCTGTTTTTCGCGACCGGGCTCGACCGGCAGGTGCTTCTGATCTTCGCGCAAAGTCTGACCTTGCATCCGCCGGGGCACCTGGTGGAGTCGCCCACGATGGTCCATGCGCTGATCGCGCTCGGCGGAATGATTTTCGTCATGGGATTGCGCCTGGTGTTGCCCTTGCTAGGGTTGCTTCTGATGGTGGAGATTTCCCTGGCGCTGCTGAGCCGGCTGAACGCGCAGCTTCACCTGATTACGCTGTCGTTCCCGATCAAGATGCTGCTGTCGCTGGTGCTGCTGGCGTGGCTGGTGTCGATTTTCCCCAAGGTTTTTATGCAATCCGCGGGTCCAGTGCTGCAAGTGGTGCGCGGGCTGCTGTCCTCCTGAGGTCGCGCGGATGGCGGATTCGAGTAAAACCGAACAACCAACTGGTAAACGGCTGGAACGGGCCCGCACCGAGGGGCAGTTCGTATCCTCGCGTGAAATTATCACGGCCGGTCAGTTCCTGGTGTTCGTGAGCATCGCGGGCTCGTACTTTCCAGGATGGCTGTCGAGCATGAAGGCGATGATGCACGATTCGCTGGAAGCGGCGTTCCGGGGCGAATTGGACCCGACGCGGCTCCAGGGAATCCTGAGCTACATGCTGCAGCGCGTGTTCGTTCCGCTTTCGTTCCTGGCGGGAGCCGCAGTGCTGACCACGGTCGCAATTCAATTGGCGGTAACGCGGATGGGATTCAGCCTGAAGAAATTCCAACCCGATTTTTCGCGCTTTCAACCGTTCAAGAAAATCCAGCAGGTGGCCAGCCAAGGGCCGGCGTCTTTGCTACAAGCGGCGGCGATGATGGTGGTGTTCAGCGGAACGATTTATGTGATCGCGAAACAGAACGCCGAGATTTTTTTATCACTTCCGTTCGCGAGCCTGGAAATTGGCTTGGGGAAGGTCGCGGGATCCATGAAAGATCTGCTGTGGAAAGCGGCCGGCGTGTTCCTGGTGTTCGGACTGGTGGATCTTTTCCGCCAGAAGCGCAAGTACACCAAGGGATTGCGGATGACCAAGCACGAGGTGCGGGACGAGGCCAAGGACATGGAAGGCAATCCGCACGTCAAAGGCAAGATCAAGCGGTTGCGGCGCGACCTGGCGCGGCGCCGGATGATGAAGCAGGTTCCGACTGCAACCGCGGTGATCGTCAATCCGACACACTTTGCCGTGGCCTTGAAGTACCGGCATGACACCATGAATACGCCGGTTGTGGTAGCGAAGGGTAAGAACTACCTGGCGTTGCGCATCCGCCAGATCGCCATCGAAAACGGCGTCCCTCTGGTAGAGAATCCGCCGCTGGCGCAGGCGCTATATAAATCGGTGGACGTAGGCAGGGAGATTCCGCCGAATCTTTATCGAGCCGTGGCGGAAGTGTTGGCGTATATCTACAAGTTGAGCAATCCGCGAAAGCAGCGGAAGCCGCGGCGGTGATTTACCGGAAAAGGTGGCCCAGCGTCTGCCACTCGATTTCGAATCGTTTGAGGACGCTCTCTCGGGAAAAGGCGAAACCGGGGAATTCGAGGAACGGCTCATCCGTTGCGTGTCGCGGCGGCGTAACGGACATCCCCAGGTGATTCACGAACGCGTCGGCCTGGTGGACCACCATGCTCAATCCGAGCTTTCCTTCCGCAACTCGCTCGACTTCAATAGCTTCGACGGGCTTGTGATGATATTCAGCGGCCCATTGAATGGGAGCTTCTAAGTCCCACCTGGAAATGGCCAAGCCGGACAATTCGGCATGGTCAACTCCAAGAATTTCCCGCTCAGACTCGATCAGCGGACTGCGGCTGACGGAGTTCACGGCCAGGATCGTGTCGTACTGCTTGGGGAGGATTGCCGCGATCAGCAGCTTGCCGACGTCGTGAAGGAGCCCGGCGACGAAGGCGCCCTTCGAGTATTCGACGGGCAGCTCCTCGGCGAGCAGCTCAACCATGGTCCCGGTCGCGACGGCATGAAGATTGAAACGCGTCATGGAAAAGCTGGAGGCGGTCCGAAATCTGGAAAATAAGTTGGAGATGGAAGAGGTGAGGGCAAATTTCCGCATCGCGGTGAGGCCGACCCGGGCGACCGCGTGCTTGACGGACATGATCGGCTGCGAGCGTGCGAACACGGCCGAGTTCGCCAGACGCAGGATTTGAGCCGACAGCAGCGCGTCCTTCTCTACGACGGCCGTCAGTTCCGGGATGTCGCAGTGACGGTGCGCCAGACGCGCCAGCAGGTGGATCATCATCGGAGACAACTGCGGCAGCCGTTCCACGCCTTGGAGAGCTTGCTGGCGGGTGATGAATCCGGCGGTCAGCAGTGGGGCCATGGCTATTTCGACATATCGATGGTCGCGCTAACTTATAGAGTCTATTTTAGGTTTCGATGGTACAATTCGGGAGATTGCGGTACATAGCGGTCCCCGCCATCGCGCGGAAACCATGGATCAACGCAGGGACACCCGATATCATGTCCAAGAGCCTTGCACCATGCGCATCGCGGGGGAACGCGGCGGCCTTTACGTGGTTACCATCCTGGATGTCTCGAAGTCGGGTATGCGGATCAGCGGGTCCGTCGCGGTGACGTCCGACACTCACGCGGAGATCATGTGCCGAGGGATGCGGATTTCGGGCATGGTTCGCTACGCACGCAACGTTGGCCGGGACGAGTACCACATGGGTTTTAAAGCGGATGACGACTCAGATGGTCCCAAGTCGGCGGAAGACGAGCTGGATTTGACGCTACTCTTCCGGCGGCGATGAACAAAAAGGCCAAGATCCCGCTGCCGGCGAGTGGGCGAAGCGACTTGGGGATTTATTCGGTCCTGCTGCTGGCGGTCCTGGCGATTTACAGTCCCGTCCTTCATTTTGAATTCATCCGCCTGGATGATCCGGACTACGTTAATAATGCGCACGTGCTGCGTGGGCTGACAGCGGACGGTTTCCGGTGGGCTTTCACCACCGGCTACGCGGCGAACTGGTTTCCGGTCACGTGGATTTCTCACATGCTGGACCGGCAGTTATTCGGGTCGCAAAGCGGCCTTCATCACCTGACCAACGTGCTGATCCATTCGGCGAGCACTCTGATGCTTTTCGCGCTGCTCAGGCGGACCACCGGCGCGCGCTGGCGTAGCGCATTGGTAGCGTTTATTTTCGCGCTGCATCCCCTGCATATTGAATCGGTTGCTTGGGTCGCCGAGCGGAAAGACGTACTGAGCGGGTTATTTTGGATCGTGACTCTGTGGACCTATTCGAATTATGTCGAGCGGCCCGGGCTCTTGCGATACCTGGTGGTCGTAGCGACGTTCGGTGTGGGCTTGATGTCCAAGCCTATGCTGGTGACGCTGCCGTTTGTTCTGCTCTTGTTCGATCTGTGGCCGTTAAGGCGATTTCAGAGCGGGAAAACGATCTCTCAGCTTCTGGTGGAAAAGATTCCGCTTTTGATTCTGGCCGCCGCATCATCCGTGGTGACGTATCTGGTGCAGCAGAGCGGAGGCGCGGTTCTCACTCTGGTTTTGGTTCCGCTCAAGTATCGCATCGAAAATAGTCTTATTTCGTACGTCGTCTATATTTTCAGCTTCATGTGGCCGGCGAAGTTGGCGGTTTATTATCCCTATTCGATCGATTTTCAAGACTGGCAATGGATGGGCGCCGCGGCACTGCTGCTGGGAGTTACTCTGTTCGCTCTCCGCGTAGCTGGGCGTCGTCCTTACGTGACCGTCGGCTGGCTCTGGTACGTCGGGACGCTGGTGCCGGTGATCGGACTGATTCAAGTTGGAATTCAGCCCCACGCCGACCGGTACACATACATACCGATGATCGGAGTTTCCATCGTGCTGGCATGGGGAGCGGCGGAGGTGGTCGAACGCTGGCCGCAAGCGAGGATTACCGTGATCGGCGTGTGCTGCGGTCTGTGTCTCGCATGGACGACGGTTACCTGGCTCGATTTGGATTACTGGCAAAACAGCATTCGCTTGTATCAGCGCGCCGTGGATGTCACGACGGATAATTACGTCGCCCAGAGCGCGTTGGGCGACGCGTTATTGGACGCAGGTAGGGTGGATGAGGCGATTCCTCATCTTCTCGAAACCCTTCGCCTGCGGCCGAATGCGGTCCGTGCTCGAGTAGACCTGGCTTCGGTGCTGAGTAAACGCAACCAGATGTCGGATGCGGAGACTCAATACCGGATCGCGCTTCAGATCGATCCGGAGGATCCGGACGCGCAGAATGGTTTGGGCGCGATTCTGGCTGACAAAGGGCAGTTCGACGAAGCTTTGATTCATCTGAAGGAGGCGGTGAGGCTCCGGCCGGATCACGCGGATTCGCACTACAATCTCGGGCGGGCGTACGGTCTACAAGGACGCGCGGATGAGGCAATCGCGGAGTTTTTGGAGACCGTCCGGTTGCAACCGGAGAATCCGGAAGCTCATTTCAATCTGGGTAATTCGTACGTTCAAAAAGATCGGATGAGTGATGCGATTCGGGAGTACCAGACTGCGATCGGGCTGAGAGCGGATTACAAAAATGCGCGGTTTAATTTAGGAGCCGCGCTCGCGAGTTTGGGCAAGTTCGACGAGGCGGCCCATCAGTTTTCGGAGGTTCTGCGTTTGCAGCCTGATTTTCCGGGCGCGAGGGAGAGCCAGGAGAATTGCCTCAGGCTTCGCGGCTCCGGCAAATGACGCTTATCGAATCAGGGATTGCAGCGCTTGCCGGTAATCCTCTGCTGCTTCCCGTTCCGCGGAATGGCGCTGTTCGCTCACTACCCTTTGTCCGCCGACGAAAACATCGCGAATTGGGGATGGACCGTGGTTGCAGAACACGAATCCGCTGAGCATCTGGGACGGCGCTTTCATGGCCAGGCTGGGATGCGATTCATCGAGGATCACGAAATCGGCTCTCTGGCCGACGTTCAGACCGCCTAAAGACCGGCCGCTGGGGGCGGCACCGCCTTCCACCGCCGCGATGTACAAGGCTTGGCCGACCTCGGGGGTTTCGGAAGCGGCCAGCACGTTACGGCGGCGATGACGCAAGCGCTGCGCGTATTCGAGCAGCCTCAGCTCTTCAGCGACGGACACGCTGATGTTGCTGTCCGAACCGATTCCCCAACGTCCGGCATCTGAAGAATATCCCTCGGCATCGAAAACACCATCGCCGAGGTTGGCTTCGGTGGTGGGACACAAACCGGCGGTCGCTTCAGTCTGCGCCAAGCGAGACGATTCTGTCGGACTCATGTGGGTAGCGTGCACCAGGCACCATCGATCGTCAACATCGAAATGATCCAGCAGCCAATCAACCGGTGGAGCTCCGGTATGAGCGACGCAATCCTTCACTTCGGCAACCTGTTCTGCGATATGGATGTGCACGGGGGTGGTCGGATCGATACCGTCCGCCCCATCGAGCAAAGACCGAAGGGAATCCTGGGACACGGCACGCAAGGAATGCGGCGCGACTCCACAACGGACTCCGGCTTTCATCAGCCGCACGACCAGATCGAGAATCCATTCGGGGTCTGATCCAAATCGCAGTTGATCCGGGCGGAGCGGGCGCTCGCCGAATCCGCTGTATTGGTACAGAACCGGCAAGAACGTCAGACCGATTCCAACGTCGCGGGCAGCCGCGGCGATATGCGCGGCCATTTCGGCAGGGTCGTCGTATGGAATGCCGCCGGGTCCGTGATGAATGTAGTGAAACTCGCACACGGACGTGTAGCCGGCCTTCAACATTTCGATGTACAAATGGCGCGCGATCGCATATTGCGTTTCCGGCGTGATGCGCGCGGCGAATTTGTACATCAGGTCGCGCCAGGTCCAGAAGCTGTCCTGAGAGTCGCCACGAAATTCGGCGAGGCCGGCCATGGCGCGCTGAAATGCGTGGCAATGGAGATTAGGCATCCCGGGGATGACGGGTCCACCGGCTTGGTCGACATTGGCGGGTTTTTTCGTTTCCGCGTCCACTGCCAACAGCGAGCCTTCGGCGCTCCATCGAAGCAGCACGTTCCGCCGCCATCCCTCCGGCAGCAATGCATCCGCGGCGTACAGGGCGTGATCTGTCACACGCAGCCTCGCGTGATCGCGCCGTGGCGCATCACGAATCGGCAGGCGTTGAAGCCGCTCCAATAGGCAAGTTCTTCGAGACGTTCGACATCCCAGACACAGAAATCGGCAAACCGGCCCGGCGCGAGTTGACCGTGAGTTTCGGACCTTCCAATCGCGCGTCCGGCATGATGCGTAACACCGAGCAGCGCTTCGGCCGGAGTCATTCGGAACAACGTGCAAGCCATGTTCAGCATGAGCAAGAGAGAAGTCGTCGGCGAAGTTCCGGGATTGCTGTCCGTGGCAATCGCGATGGGAACTCCGTGGCGGCGCAACAGTTCGACGGGCGGCAGATTCGTTTCACGCAGAAAATAAAAGGCGCCCGGAAGCAGAATAGCTACAACATTTTCCTGTTTCATGGCGAGGACGCCGGATTCATCGAGATGCTCCAAATGGTCGGCGGAGAGCGCGTGATAGCGCGCGGCGAGGCGAGCGCCTCCCATGTTGGAAAGCTGCTCGGCGTGCATTTTCACGGGAAGGCCGAGCTGCGATGCCTTCTGATAAACCCGCTCTGTCTGCGCGAGAGTAAAGCCGATGTTCTCGCAGAAGACGTCGACGGCGTCGATCAGGCCTTCATGATGAAGCTCGGGGAGCATCCGATCGCACACCAGCGTGATGTAATCATCCGCTCGGCCTTTGAATTCTGGAGGAAGGGCGTGCGCGCCGAGGAAGGTCGTGTACACGCTGACCGGGTAGGACTTGCCCAAGCGGCGCGCGACTTTCAGCATTCTGCGCTCTGTTTCGAGCTCGAGGCCGTAACCGCTTTTTATCTCTATGGCGGTTACACCTTCGGCGAGCAACGCTTCCAGGCGGCGCGCGGATTGGGCGAAGAGCTCCGTTTCCGTGGCTGCACGAGTAGCTCGCACGGTGGAATTGATGCCGCCGCCCTCTCTGGCGATTTCTTCATAGCTGACGCCGGAGAGACGCCGGGCAAATTCGCCAGCGCGATTGCCTGCGTAGACCAGGTGCGTATGACAATCGATCAGGCCGGGCGTGACCCAGGCTCGCCGAAGATCGTGCTGACTTTGCGTGCTTGTAAGGAACGCGGCTGGGATTTCTCGATCGTCGCCGATCCAGACTATTTTATGATCCTGCACGGCGATTGCGCCCGGCTCTATGACTTCTCCAGGATCGCCGGATGGACAAAGGCGCGCGTTGCGCCACAGGATGAGACTCATTCAGACCCTTTTAACGTGATCAGTGCGCCGATCAGGATCGCGTCCGGCGTTTCGGCGAAGAGGCGTACGCCAGCCATGACCCGGCGCGTTCGCAGCACATATCCGGCAGGAACCAGCGCACCCAGAAATCGATATTGTCCGTGAGCGCAATACCACACCGCTTGGTCCGCGTCGCGCGATACGATACCGCCGTTCTTCCACACCTGGACGATGGCGCGAGCATGGCCACGGCGCGTCATGACATTGAAATCGCGCGTGGCGGAGCCGGTCAGCGTCGCGTCCATGGCGGTCTCGCCAGGGAAATCGTGGGGAACGAAGGGAGTGGTCAACGCGAACTGGGAGCCGTCAGCCGAGCGTAGGACCATGCCGTCGCCGCTCAACAGAACGATGGTCCGATCGACGCCTGGAAATTGAGAGAAGCTACCGGATTGCGTTACCTCGGCGATGCTCACGCGCCATAGGAAATCGTCGAAGCCGGCGTCTTCTGGTTCGACCGCTAAGTTTCGAGTGGCGCCGCCACCGTTTCTCCACGGGATCGCGGGCAGCGCGTCCACATGAATCATGACGCCTGGTTGGGAAGCAGCGGGAGTTTCAGATTATGCTTACGGGCAGTCTGAATGGCCAGATCGTAGCCAGCATCGGCGTGACGCATGATGCCGGTGGCGGGATCGTTGAACAGCACGCGTTCAATGCGTTTCGCCGCGGCATCAGTGCCATCGCACACGATGACCACGCCAGCGTGCTGCGAAAATCCCATGCCGACGCCGCCGCCGTGATGGAAGCTGACCCACGTGGCGCCGCCCGCTGTATTCAACAGCGCGTTGAGCAGCGGCCAATCCGAGACGGCGTCCGAGCCGTCGCGCATGGATTCGGTCTCGCGATTCGGACTGGCGACCGATCCCGTGTCGAGGTGATCCCGGCCAATCACGATGGGCGCTTTCAGCTCTCCCGATTTCACCATTTCGTTGAAGGCGAGACCGGCGACGTGGCGTTCGCCGAGACCCAGCCAGCATATCCGCGCGGGCAGTCCTTGAAACGCGATGCGCTCCCGCGCCATATCGAGCCAGCGATGCAGATGTAGATTGTCGGGGAACAACTGCTTGACCTTGGCATCGGTCTTGTAAATATCTTCGGGATCGCCCGAGAGCGCGACCCAACGGAATGGGCCCTTTCCTTCGCAAAACAGCGGGCGAATGTAGGCGGGAACGAATCCGGGGAAGTCGAACGCGTTGGCGACGCCCTGATCTTTGGCGACCTGGCGGAGATTGTTGCCGTAATCGAAAACAGGTACGCCCATGTTGTGAAAATCGAGCATCGCTTGCACGTGAACCGCGCAGGATCGCGCGGCGGCGTCGCGAAGTTCGGCGTGCCGCGTTGGATCTTCCACGGCCGCTTTCCATTGGTCGACGGTCCAGCCGACGGGCAGATATCCATTGATCAGGTCGTGGGCCGAGGTCTGATCGGTCAGCAGGTGCGGCTTGACGCCGCGTTTGACGAGTTCAGGAAGAACCTCGGCTGCGTTTCCCAGCAATCCGATCGATAGAGCTTCCTTGCGTTCGCAGTGGCGTTTGATGAGGGTGAGTGCATCGTCGAGATTCGCTGCCTGCCGGTCAAGATACCGAGTGCGGAGGCGGAAGTCGATGCGAGACTGCTGGCATTCGATCACCAAGGAAACCGCTCCGGCAAAGGTCGCGGCCAACGGCTGTGCCCCTCCCATGCCGCCGAGGCCAGCGGTGAGAATCCAACGCCCGCGAAGATCGCCGCCGTAATGTTTTCGGCCCGCCTCGGCGAAAGTCTCATAGGTGCCCTGAACGATGCCTTGCGATCCGATGTAGATCCAGCTTCCGGCGGTCATCTGGCCGTACATCATCAGGCCCTTGCGATCGAGCTCGTGGAAATGCTCCCAAGTCGCCCAGGCGGGAACCAGGTTCGAATTGGCGAGCAGGACTCGCGGCGCGTCGGCGTGAGTCTTGAAAACTCCTACGGGTTTGCCCGATTGAATCAGCAGAGTTTCGTCCGAATCCAGCTTCTTGAGCTGCGCCAGAATTTCATCGAAGCATTCCCAGTTGCGTGCGGCGCGCCCGATTCCTCCATAGACGACGAGGGCCGCCGGGTTTTCGGCGACTTCGGGGTCCAGATTATTTTGGATCATGCGGTACGGAGCTTCCGTGAGCCAACTCTTGCACGTGAGCTTCGAGCCCCGGGGAGCGCGAATCTGGCGCGCCGGATCCATTCGCAGCGATTCCGCGACTTGCCCTTTCAGCATGTCTTTATCGTAACGCCGACCTCTAGGGCGTGGCGATCGCGCCCGAGATCAGGCGCGCACGGAGCTCATCGGATGGGGAAGTCGCGAGAGCTCGGGCGACGAATCCGGTCATGTTCGCGACGGCGAAGCTTACGCCTTGCAGGTTTCTCTCAACCGGCACCCCGGGGATTGGGCGCGGATATGGCGATGCATAAAAGATCCCGTTGAGATAACGATATACGTCGCGGGGACAGGCTTCGTCGGGCGCGACGCCGACCGCTCCTTCAAGATTTCCCGGCAACAGGTGTGCCGCGCTGACAATTACCGAGTTCGAGGCGAGAACGGATTCGAAGCGCGGCCGGTGAGCGGGATTCGACGTGCCGAGGCTTAGATTCACCACGTCCATGCGATGCTCGACACACCAATCGAGGGCGCGCACGACAGCGTCGATATTCGCGGAGAGCTTACGGTCGAATACTTTGACGGCGTAGAGTTCGGCGCCGGGAGCTTTTTCGCGAATCACGGCCGCGATTGCGGTTCCGTGACCCAGACGATCGAGATAGTCGTCCGTTACGATTCCGATTCCTCCGGCGATTCCGGTTACATGCGGATGCCCCGGATGAATGCCGCTATCGACGATCGCGATTTTCATAACGTGACGGTATGCTGCGCGATTTTCGCCAGTGAGGCCCGGTGCGTGATCAGGATTACGGTGCGGCCGCTCGCGATGTTCAGCAAGGTCGCGGCGATAGCGCGTTCATTGGCTTCGTCGAGCGCGGAGGTGGGTTCGTCCAGCACCAGCACTTTCGGATTCGCAAGCAACGCGCGAGCCAGAGAGATACGTTGCCGCTCACCCGCGCTCAGCGTCTGGCCGCGCTCAGCGAGGATGGTCTCGTAACCCTCGGGAAGAGCGAGAATGCGGTCGTGAATCGCGGCGTCGCGCGCAGCCGCAAAAATGTCGTCATCAGAGGCGCCGGGCCGGGCGTAAGCGATGTTGTCGCGAACGCTGGCGTGAAATAGATACGGGGATTGATCCACCAGACAGACTACGCGTCGTAGATCCGCGAGCGCAAGATCTCGAAGATCGCGGCCGTCGATGCGAATCGATCCAGCATCGGGGTCATAAAAGCGAACCAGAAGATCCGCGACTGTGGATTTCCCGGCGCCGCTGGGGCCGAGAATCGCGCAGATAGTTCCCGCAGGCACGCGAAAAGAAAGATCCACCAGAACGTCATCGGCGGCGTGGCGGAAAGAGACGTGATCGAACTCGACCTCGCCGCGAACTTCGGTTAAACGCTTAAGATTCGGACGCTCGACGATTTCGGCGTGCGTATCGAAAAGTTCCCAGACACGCGTCAGGGAGACACCGCCGGAGACGAGGTTCGTATACAGGCTCATCAAGTTTTGCACCGGCGCGAGTAGGCGCAAGTGATATGCCATCAACGCCACTAGCGATCCGGTGGTGAGAGCGCCGTCGATCACCAACTTGCCGCCGTAGAGAAAAATCGCCGCGGTGGACAGCGTCAGCACAGTTCCCGGCACAGCTCCGCTCAAAAACGCAGTCAATTGCATTCGCATCAGAGCGTCGACGAAGCTCCGGTTGCGCTCCCGGAATCGATCCGCCTCCCGCGCTTCGGCGTGGGAGGAGACGACCAGACGAATCCCCAGCAGCGTTTCGAGCAGAAAGCTGCCAATGTCGGAACTTCGTTCACGGACGGTGCGGACGCGATCCGCCAAGCGGCGCTGATAGTGCTTCAAGGCCCAGAGACTGACGGGAATCACGGCGGCGCTAAGGGCAAAGAGACGTAGACTCATGGTCGCCATGATCGACGCGCTACCGGCGAGAAACACGACATTCGAGAGGACGCTGAGCAGGCTGTCGGCGGAGACGCGCTGCACCTCCGCGATATCGTTGTTGATGCGCGAAACCACGTCGCCTAATTTTCGTTGAGCCCAGAAGCGCGGGGAAAGCGTCTGTAAATGGCGGTACAGGGCGAGTCGCATATCAAAGAGGACCATCGCAGAGACGCGGACGTATTGGTAACTCGACAGGATGTTCAGGGCGAAGCCGACGACCGTAACGCCGACCATCAGCGCACTGACGATGATCAGCATGTGCAGATCGCGTTTGAGAAGGGCATCGTCGATGAGCAGTTTCGAAATGTAGGGTTGGACAAGACCAAACGCGGTCGCGGCGACTCCGGCCAGCAGGATCAATACCAGGCGGGGCCAGTAGGGTGCAATGAAGCGCAGCGCCCGCTTGTATCCGCCAAGATCGAGCAACGCTTACCGCGTGGCGGGAACCACCACCATGCCGGAGGTGATGTCCGCACTCAGGTCGATGGTGTTGCGAAGCTGCATCGAAGCGGCGTCGTAGACTTCCACGGTGTAGCCCGCGCCGAAGATATAAAACTCTTTGCCTGTGCTCGAAATACCGAAACTGAAGCGCGCTCGCCCGTCGAACTCCTGCTTGCGAATCAATTTGTTGTTGGCCAGGTCGAACTCCCAGAATTCGCAGCGCCGGGTTCCGCCCTGCCCGTTGAACGCGACCGTGTAACCGCGTTTGCGATCGGGCGTCACCTGCAATCCGGTCATGCCCGTAGCCGAGGGCCCTACTGGCGTGAACTCGAAAGTTCGCTTGTTCAGGTCGAAACGCGCGATGCCGAAAATGCTCCGGTGAACCACGGGGTCCTGCGAGTTAAACACGCTGATCAGCATTCCGGGTTCCTGAATTGAATCGAGAACCCGGCCCATCCCAAGGCTAGCCATTCCTGGAAACTGCGGCTTTGACAGATCGATCTTATCGACCATTTTGAAGTCGGTGGTATCGAAGATGTAAACAGAATTGCGAAAGACGTACAGAAATTTCCCGTCGGGCGAAAAGCGCATTCCGCCGCCAAATCCGAAGCCAACCTGCTCCTCATCTTTGGGGACGTCGCCGGTGCGGACGATTTTCTTTTGCGCCAGATCGATCACACCGAATTTCGTGTTGCGATCGACCTCGAAGCGGTCGGATTTCTTCTCCACAGTCCGGTAGAGCGTGTAGATCAGCTTGCCTTCGGGATCGGGAGCCCATGCGCTGAAGCGATACTTCTTCGAGCCTTCGTTCAACGTGAGGGAATTGGTGACTTTGTGAGTCGCTACGTCGATCACTTCGAACCCAGCGTTCTCGAGCGTTTCGATGTACAGAGTCTTGCGATCCTCCGACAAGGTCATATCGAGAGGAGTGCCGGTGGACAGGTCGATCTTGTCGATGACCTTCTGTTTCGCCTCGTCGACCACGTGGATGGTATGCGGCCAGGTTCCGACAAAGAGCGTCCCCTGCGCGGACGCGGACGTCGCCAGCAATACTGCCAGTGCAAATCTCATGGAAAAACCAAGTCCCTCATGGAAAAACCAAGTCAATGTTGCGCCAGTCTTTGGTCGCGGCCGCGCACTTCGCCGTCCAGTCGGGATAATTGTTGAGGTGATCCGGGACCTGCGCGGGCCAGAAACACGTGATGTAGCAGTCGTACAGGTCGCGCTCGACGGGCTGGCACAGACCGGCCGTGCCGCCCGCTGAATCTACTTCCCATCCTGGCGAGAAAACCAGCGAGCAGCCCATCGGAACATGCGGCCGCTGGCCCGCGGGCGCCTGCAGACCGACGACATCGTCATTGGCGGCGAGATAATCCTCGATCCGGCGAGCTTTTTGGTTGACGGCGCGGAGATGTTTCATGCAGCCTTCCTTTCGGCAAAATGTTGAAGAAAACCGGGATTCCGAGCGGCGATGGAGCCGTAAATTTCAAGGCAGGTATCGGTCCAGCCGCGAATCCAGTCGCAGTAATGAAGATTGGGATGCCCGGTGTCGCCATAGCGGACGTAAGCTTCGTGATGGCAGCCGCCGGCGCAAACGGGACGCGCCCAGCACGTGCTGCAATCGATTTTCGAATGAATGTGACCGCGCGACAAAAAATCGTTCTGCTTGGCGCGATCGAGCCCCGTGGAAACATGACCCAGCGTGTGCGTATCGGAATCGACAAAACGATGGCACGGGGCGATATCGCCGGACGGTCCCACGCCGACCAAGCCCAGTCCCGCGCCGCACGGATGCGACTTGCTGACCCCCTGGTGTAGTTCAGCGAGCGTGTCGCTCACGTTTGAAAATCCATGATGCTCGCCGCGCAGTGCATGGTCGAGATACTCGGCGGCGAGCGCGCGGAACTGGTCGAGCACCGAGTCGAGACCGCGTTCATTGATTGAATACAACCGGTTCGGCGAAGTGGTTACCGGAGCGAAACCGACCTCATGGAAACCTAGATCGTGCTTCAGGTGCTTGTACGTCCCCAGCACGTCCATGGCCTGCGAAGTCATGGTGACGCGCGCCGTGATCGGCCGCGTCTTGTGGTTCTTGAGAAGCGCCCGCACGCGCGGCTCGATGATATCGTAGCTGCCGCGGCCGTTCGCGAAGACTCGGAATTTGTCGTGCGATTCTTTGGAGCCGTCCATGCTCACCGTGACGCCGATGCTTTTCTCGGAAAGATAATCGATGATGGCTGGCGTCAGGAGGGTCGCGTTGGTGGTGAGGCTGAAATCGATACTGCGGGCTTGCTCGGCTGCTTTGGTGGAGGCGTAATCCACCACCTGTTTCAGCAGAGGGAAATTCATCAGGGTTTCGCCGCCGAAGAAGGTGATGTGAATCGCACGGCGGCCGGCGGAGCTGGTGAACAGGTAGTCCACGGATGCGCGCGCCGTGTCGAAATCCATGAACTTCGGCTTGCCTTCCGGTGTCGCGACCTTGTCCTCACCGAATTCGTAGCAGTATTGGCACGACAGATTGCACTGGTTGGTCAGATTCATGACCATCGTCTGCAATGGAAAATCAGCGGAAGGATTCTGCAGCGGCGGCGCCGCGAATCCATCGGTGATGATGGCGTGCGCCTGATGCAATTCGTCGATCACGTCCTCATCGGCGATAGCCGCGAGGTCGGCGCGGGAAGCCTCGCCCTGCTCCAGGCGGCGAAGCACGGCCAACGACGGCGAATCTAGCTCGAAGATTCCGGCGCTCGGGACCAGATACAGATATTGGCGGCCGCCGCCCTCGAACGCGTGAAATTCTCCCAGCCGGTACTTGCTCATTGCGCCACCTCCGGCTGGTCCCATCGCACGTACAGCGGCACGGCCACTACCAAATAGGATTTTCCGGTCAGAGGCTTGCCGTCTTTTCCCATTTCACCTTTATAAGTGGCGACCACCCACACGTCGCCGTAGTTATTGCGGCTGAATTTGCGTTTCGGATTTGGCCCTTCGCTCGATGGCGTGAAGAATCCCGAGGGGCTCAGCGTGCCGATAAAATCCTTGTCATCGTCGCCATAAACGGCGTAGAATTCTTCCACGGACCATTCTGCATCCACGGGACCAAGCTCCACGTCATCGGCCGTGTTCGGCTTGTCGTCGGGACCGCGATTGTAGGCGATCGCTTCAAACTGCTGGAACCCTTTCGGGTGCGTCGTTCCGCCGAGCCGCGCGAGCGAAGTTTCCGGCTTCACCTTGATGTAGTCGATCTTGTCGTAAACGGCGATCGCATTCGGCGCGACTGCGCGGCGAACCGAAACATCGCGCTTTCCGACGATCGCTTTCGCGTCGACGTCCACTTCCACGGTCACCTGCTGCGCGGTCTGATCGACAATCCGTCTCACGGTGACGCCCGAGCCAAAATCAACATCCGCGGCGGTGATTTTCTGAAAATTGTCGCCGAAAATGCGAACGCGCTGCGCGGTTGACCCGATTTTCAGCATGGTTTTGTCGACGGCTGAGATCAGGGGTGCATCGCCGGCGCGCTCCAGCTTCACGTCGTATCCGAATTCCTGATAGGCACCCCAGAACCAGCGGCCTTCCATGTTGGATTGGTCCTGCGAAATCCACATGACTTCGCGCAGATCCGCGGGCACGCCTCCCGCATTTCCGGGAGCTGGAGCGGACGGAGTCTTCGATTGCGATTTGCCGCGCCAGGAATAGCCCGTATAGACAACCGATTTTCCATTGCGCGTCACCGACGAGCCATCCTTTATATAGGTCAGCTTGACGTTAGTAGTAAATTCGTCCTCAGCCGCACCGGGCTCGACTACCATTTCGCCGATCACCGGTCCGCGTCCGATCTGATAGCCCGAGATGATCCATCGCCCTGAAAGTTTAGGCGCACGCATGCGGGCGCGCCAGGCGGACCATTCGGGCGTCGTCAAGGGATACTCTTTCGCTAAGTACTCGACGGCGACATCGACCGGCTGCCGGCGATCAGGCGGAGGACCGTTAGCCGGGGGAGGCGCATCCGTGGGCGGCATGAAGCGATACAGCGCCTGAAAATCCGCTACCGCGAAATAACCGCTATGCATCGACGCCAACAGGTTCCAATCTTCCTTCGATCGCCTCCAGGACCGCGCACGTCCCATCGCATGGCAAACCCCACATGCGCCGCGAACCGTATCGTCGGGAAATGTTTCGTCAATCAGCCGCGCTTCGGGGATATACATCACAGGCTTGGCTTCCTCAGGCGCCAGGCCGTGAGTTGTGCTCAAGCTTTTGACGATCGCGCGAGCCTGCTCAGGCGTCAAGTGAACACCATTCAGCCGGACCATTCGCTTGACGGCTTCTTCCCAGCCTTCCGGAGTCGTGCGCTCCCAGGAAATCCGCGAAAGGTTGCCTTTGTCGTCCTTGGCATGGCAGGAACTGCACTTTTCGACGATCAGCGGATCGGTAACGGGAATGCCAGTCTCGGGCTTCGCGGCGGCATCAGCTACGCCCCGTCCTCCACCACGTTGAGCGACCAGAGGCAGGGCCAACAGGATAGCAAGCACAAGTCTCATGAGATCCCGATTGCCCTAAGATATCGCACTTTCAGGAACTTCGGGAGACGGCCTCACCTCTCGCGCGGCGATCGGCATTTGAATTATGATTTAGGCAATGTCCAATCTTATTTTCAAACGCGAAACTCTGTTTATTGCTCCCCTCGCGCTCCTGTTCCTCGCGCAAGAAGTTCCGCAGGCGCAGGCCCAGGGACGCCCAGGTCAGGCGCAAGCGGCACAACAGACGCCTGCAACTCCGGCAACGACTACTCCAGCACCGCCTGCCGCGCAGCCAGGCGGGCGCGGACGTGGAGGAGTTCCTGGTCCCGGTCCAGCCGTCGGGGGCGACATTGATGAGACCCCGGTGGTGACACATCACTCGGTTCAAGTGGGTGGCAAGACCATCAATTACACCGCGACTGTGGCGCAGATGCCGCTGAAGAACGCATCCGGTGAAACCGAAGCGCATATCTTCTATATGGCGTACACGATGGACGGCGTCGATGCCGCCAAGCGGCCGTTGACGTTCTCCTTCAACGGAGGTCCCGGTTCCGCTTCGATGTGGGTACACATGGGCGGCTGGGGTCCACGCAGCCCTAAGCTGATGCCGAACGGCAGCATGCCGCCTCCGCCATATCAAATGAAGGACAACCAGGACACGTGGCTGGACCAGACCGACTTGGTTTTCATCGATCCTGTGGGAACCGGATACAGCCGGGCCAAGACTGTGGAGATCGCACGGCGGATGAATGGAGTGCAAGGAGATATTCAGTCTGTCGGCGAATTTATTCGGATGTACCTGGTCCGGAATAATCGCCAGCTATCGCCGTTGTTTATCGCCGGCGAAAGTTATGGGACCTTCCGAGCCGCGGGGCTCGCGGGTTATTTGATCGGCCGGGGGATCGCGTTCAACGGGATCGTACTGGTGGGCACCACGCTTAATCTCGAAACCATCTGGAGCCGCAGCGACGATCTGGTATATGAGCTGGAGCTGCCCACGTACGCCGCCGACGCTTACTATCACAAGAAGGTCGCGGCGGATTTGCAGCGCAAGGATCTTAAGTCGTTCTTGAAAGAAGTAGAAGGGTTCGCGCTGAGCGAGTACGCTGCGGCTCTAAGCAAGGGCGACGATCTTTCGCCTGCGGAGCGCAAGACCGTAATGGATAAGCTCACCCGCTATACCGGTCTCGACGCGCGGTATCTCGACGAAAGCAATTTACGTTGGGACGTCGGGCATTTCACGCGCCAGCTTATGCGGGATCAGCATGAGACCATCGGGCGCTACGATGGACGCCTCACCGCTCCTGCATCGTTGAACACGGGTGAGACCAGTGAGTTCGATCCATCCAGCAGTCTGATCACTCCGCCGTTCACGGCTGTGTTCACGGAATACCTTCGGAGCGAGCTCGGCTACAAGACCGATATGTACTACTATCCGAGCGGTGGCATTCAGCCTTGGGATTATGGCGTCCAGAATGGTTTCGGCGATACCACCGCGATGTTGCGCGACGCCATGACGAAGAATCCATATATGAAGGTAATGATCGCCGCGGGCTACTTCGATCTGGCGACGCCCTATTACGCAGTCGAGTATACGTTCAACCACATGTCGCTGCATCCCGAGATGCACAAGAACATCACCTGGAATTTTTACCAGGCCGGCCACATGCTGTACATCGACAGCGATTCTCACAACAAACTGAAGCACGATTTCGGCGAATGGCTGTCGAGCGCCTTGCCGAAGGACACGCAGTAACTCGTGACTCGAATCCTGGCCGCGTTGTTGTTCCTAAGCTGCGTCGCGGCCGCGGACGACCGCGTTGCCATCGACAAACAGGCTGTTCGAGTTCTCAAAGTACTCGAACAGCCACATCAGAAGACGCCCCTGCATCAGCACGTCTACAATCGCGTGATCGTCTACCTGGATGCGGGCGAGATGACGGTACATCCCGATCGCGGGCTGGTGGAAGTGAACCGCTACGCGGCTGGTCAAGTGACATGGAGTCCCGCAGGAGGGAAGCACATCAGCGAGAATTCGGGAAACGCCCCGATGCGCATCGTGGAGATCGAGCTGAAAAATCCGGCGCCGAAGACGCCTCCGCCGCGTTCGCCCGCGCTCGATCCTGTAACGCTTGACCCTGAGCACAACGTGCTGTTGTTTGAAAACCCTCAGGTTCGCGTCTTCCGAAGCTGGCGCGAGCCGGGCGCGCAGGAAAAGATGCATGAGCACGTGGGAGCCGGCCGGGTCGCCATTCTGCTTACCGACATTCACGCGCAGGTGAAGTTAGCCGACGGGACCAGCAGCAAACTTGATGGCTCGGCAGGCGAGGCGCTGTGGAGCCTTCCTGTGAAGCACGCCGCAACGAATCTCGGCTCGAAGAAGTTCGAAATGATTATCGTCGAAGTGAAGTAGGCTTCACCGCCTGCGCTGTTCAATGACACCCCGGCACCCCGCGGCGCCGCACGAACAGGAGGTTTTGTCGGCTGAACTTGCGAAATTATAGTCGACCGTCAACTCTTCGCCCTCGCAAATTTCACGCAGGCTCATGTACAGGACGTGCCCCTTCATCACTCTGCTGATCAGGTTGGGATCGCAACTGTGATTGATGATCTCGGCTCCGCTGCCGCCCACTAGTCCGTCCAGCGTCCAATAGGCATCCACTGAGAACAGATAGGTAAACGCGCTCTGATCTCTACGCTTCGCCTCGCGCCGGTTGATGCGCTCGCCGGTGTACTCGATCACCTTGCGATTCGCGGGAATCGATTCCTCCGCATATACACCGTAGCGGTGAATCCTCGATCGCCGAACAGCGAGCCGGAAACACGCGTGGCGAGGATCGATGCGGGGAGTCAGTTGAGGAGCGGTTCCCATAAATCTACCCCAGGATAAAACACTGGCGGAAGCTAAGACGATGCTAGACTGATAAATTCCGCCGTAACGCAGATGAAACTCGCCGCCGCGCTTCTCGTTCTCTCACTCAATCTGGCAGCTCAATCCACCGGCATCCTCAAAGGCGCGATTACCGACCAATCCGGATCCGCCATCCCGGGAGCGACGATCACCGCCGTGCGCGACGGAGGCCAGCCGCTGACCACAACCTCCCGTGATGACGGCACATATGTCCTGGCCGGCCTACCGCCGGGCACGTATTCGGTCGAAGTCACCTCTCCTGGACTGGCGCAACGAAACCCGGCGGCGGTGAACATCTCGATTGGCACTTCAATCCTCAACATCCAGATGAGTTTGGTGCTGGAGCGCCAGCAGATCACCGTGACAGACACCATCGCACCCGTCGTCAGTACCGATCCCAGCCAGAGCGCCGGGGCGCAGGTGATGCGTAGCGACGATCTGGATGCGATCTCAGATGATCCAGACGATTTGATTACGGACCTCATGGCCCTGGCCGGGCCAGCC
>Ga0209517_10001923_pt1 | contig 30408 bp, 26 predicted proteins | sample PeaSoiMetSII2010_FD_187695 | JGI IMG/M metagenome (GOLD analysis project Ga0209517, IMG submission 187695) | Peat soil microbial communities from Weissenstadt, Germany - SII-2010 (SPAdes) (version 2) | ecosystem: Environmental > Terrestrial > Soil > Wetlands > Peat | place: Germany...
CGCGCCCACAAGCCGGTATTCATACTTCGAGCCGGCATGGCTTAGAACGAAGTGATCTCCTGAAGCAATGAGGGGCCGAAGAGAACTCACGCTGAGTTTGCTTTTGCCCAACGAATCCACGGCAAGCGCCGTGAAGCCGGGCTGCTGCGCCGCTAATTCAATGCGCAAGAAGGCCGACTGGTACTTGGGCGAGCTTCCCGGTTCTTCTCCGGCGAATGATATGAAAACGATGAATAGCGGCATTAACAGAAAGGCTTTCTTGAGCATGACCTGTTCTCCCAGTGTAGCTAATATGGTGTCCCGCGTAAGTCTTGACAACCATGGTGTGTCTGCCGACCCCCTCACCCTGCTCGCTACGCTCGCCACCCTCTCCCCCAAGGAGGCGAGGGCATTGTCAAGAGTTCATCCAGCACGGAACACCAACACCGCGCGCCCCGGCGTCGCGTAGTCCGTAAACCGTGTTCTGAGGTGAATTGTGGCTGAAGGTTCAAGGAGAAGACTGACGCGTTCGCGGCGAGTGCGTATCTCTGACTGTCTTCAGCAACCTGTGCTGTTTTGAAGTAGGTTGTCATGCCGAGCGCAGCGAGGAATCTCGCCCTGATCTCACTTCCGGTACCAGACCTGGCGCACAGCGAGATCCTTCGCCGCACTCAGGATGACAGCGAAGGGCTCGGAATGACATTGCATAGTCTCTGGATGCCGGTCAGCCGGCGAGCCTCAACGGCTGTTTTAGACGAATACCGCGTGGGCGCTGGTGCACGCTGCGCCCACGCGGCGGCAAGACCCCCCTTATAAGGCTGGCGCGGGCGGGGGAGGCTCGGTCATTGGCTTTACTTCTTCAGGCTTCTTGATGACTTTGACGGTCTTCTTGGCCTTCTTCTTGGGCACTTTCTTCACGTGTTTCTTTTTCCCTGCCATGGTGCGGATGCCTCCTGTTTGGGATGTTCACTTCAAGCTGATGTTGGATTGGCGATTCCGCTCCTGCGGGATCGCCACGTGGCGGCCTGAAGCCGCCTCTTAGTCCGACGTCTCTTGCGTCCCCCTACGTGTGGAGCAGACCTTGAGTTGAGGTGAAATTCGACTAACGGAATTGATTTTAGAGGCGTGGAAGTGCGTTGTCAATTGCATCTTTGCAGGCGCGTCTTTGCGGCCAAGACGACGAAATCGAGCGGTCTGTCATCCTGAGCGCAGACTTCATGATCCTTCGGCTCACCACTGTGCATGAAAATGGCTCTTTGGAGGTAACTCCTGTATTTTCAACAAAAGCTTCCGCCATTTTCATAGCAGCGAAGGATCTCAGCATTTGTTTGGAAGTCGTCAAACCTCGAATCCCACTGCGGAGATCCTCCGCCGCGCTCAGGATGACAACCGGCGGGCGCCTAGAACCGGCACAAGCCCTCTTGCCTGCGCGACCTCACCCCCCTCATCGCTGCCCAATTTCAGTTTGGTCGTCTAGCCTCCGCAGCGGGGCCGGGAAGCAGGCGTTTCAGAGTCTCGGCCATTTCAGCGGGCTTAAAGCCATAAGGGCCAGGGTAGCCCTTGTAGGCGACGTTGCCTTCGCGGTCCAGGACGTAAATGCGGTCAGGCCATGCGGTGTAGGCGGCTTCGGTAGAGTTCGCCAAGTCGTCGACGAGCGGCGGGATCTTGAGCGTCAGCTTGGTCAGGCAAGTTTCCGCCAGCGAGCAGCGCGCCTCGAGAGTCTTGGGGCTGCCCACGCTGATCTTTTCTTTCAGGTTGTCCTCGTCCTGCCAAGCGTCCACGGGATGAGCTTCCATAATGTAAACGACAAAGAATGCAGCCTTCGTCTGGTATTGGTCGTAGAGTTTGTTGAGCTCGGGAACCTCCCGGCGAAACGGCGGTCAAGTGTAGCTGCCGAAGATCAGCACCACCGGTTTGTGCCCGCGGAAGGACGAGAGGCGGACCCGCGCTTTCCGGTCAGCGGTGGGAAGACTGAATTCCGGCGCCGGGTCGCCCACTTGCAAGTGGCCGGAGCGGGCAAGAAACCACATCTGCTTGAAAGGGATGACCATGAACAGTGGCCTCGGCACCTTCGACATCACTTGGCCGAAGAGTGCCGGTTGCCGCATGACACCGAACAGCGCTACCAGCATCAACACGTAGACCAGAGCGACGTACCACACTACGGATTTGAGTATTTGCACGATCGGGCTCCGCAGAAAACAGCAGGCAGCCGGCAAAAGGCAGTAGGCAGTCCGAAGATTGGTTGACGCTGCTGCAGGTCGGCGATTCCAAAACCGAATGCCGCACGTTCCTGCTCAGCCTACTACCGTTAGCGGCCTGAGTCAGACATGCGATACGTTACACCAAATCCAATGCCGCAAGCAATTCCTCCACATTCGTTTCGTCCACGACCAAACTCAGGCTCTCGGCGCGGAGGTCTTCCAGTTCGTCAAAAGCTTGGAAGAGCCTCATCTTGGCGAGGGCATATTGCTCGCTGGGGTCGAGTTCTCTCGAATGGGCCGCGCGGCAGGCGGCAATCGCCCTCTCAGAGACGAAAACACGCAATTCAAAGGGAGGACCCTGGTCCGCCGTCAACACAAATATATAATCGCTCCCCGGGCCGAGTCCGGCAGGCCGCACCACGCTGCGTCGCGACACAAAGAAGTAGCGGTAGGCAACGCCTGTTTCAGCAGCGTAGGTTTTGTAACGTCTAGCCATGTAAGTTCAGTGACGAGTGACGAGTGACGAGCAGGAATCTCAATGCGGCTCCCGGCCTGGATTCACATCTCCGGCAGTGCCGCTCGTCACTCGTCACTTGTCACTGCTCTTCTGACTCCCGACTCCTGGATCTTGTTCGTTGGCGACAGCTTATCCAGCGGTCCGGAAAAATCGAGTTCAGGAGGCGAGGACTCCGGGTCGACATCATCGGAGCGATTCAACCACCGGCGTCGAACGTGGGCCAGGTCGGCCGCCACGCGCACAGTCATCGGCCCGTCGAAAGGGCGGCTGGCGGACAAGCTAAGTTGGGCGCCGGAGCATTCCAGATTGGTTTTCTTCAGAACCACGGCCTGATCGTGAACCTGGAGATTCAGGGTGACGGAACGAAATGTCACCGGTCCTCGAAGCGGCTCCAAGGCGCCCTGCCCGGCAAGGCGCACAAAGGCGCCCAGAGGGTCGAACCCGGCCAAAGAAAGAGACTTGGCAACCATCTCCACATGTCCCTCAAGATTCTGGCTCATTTCTTCCCGGCTGAGTCCCGCAGTCTCGAAATGCCCGCTCAGGCTCAATGACCCACGTGTACCGCGCAGCGCGGGAGGCAGGTGCGCTGCAAGCGATTGCACCGCGATGCCGGACAAGGAAACATCCCCAGCCAAGCGAGCTGGCCTCCCCGAAAGGTCCAGCCGCCCGCTGAGGCGGCCCTGGCCTCCGCCAGTTTGGAACGCCGCATTGGACAGCCGAATCACCCGCCCCATAACCTCCGCATTGGTCTGGAATTTGTTCACACTGATGTTCCGATAGGCGACTCTGGACGCCGAGAAACGGCCACGAGCATTCAAAGAGGAAAACAGGTTCGAGGCCGCCTCTCGCTGCCTGGCGAACGAGGCCAGGCCGGGGAAGGTCTGAGCGAGTGGTCCGGGATTGCGGTGCGGAAGCGCTGCAAACCACGTTGCTCCCTGCCCCAGGTCGAGGCTGTCGGTGTGAAGGTCGAAGAGCCAAGGGTTGCGGCGGTCGCCGTGGTGTTCCAACTGCCCGGAAAAAACGCTGGTGCCTAGCACGGCCGCCAGATGGTCAACGATGATATCTGCGCCGTTGATCTGGAGACTGGCACGAGGAACATTGATCGGCTCAGTAAAACCGGGAATGACCAAACGGGCCGAACGCAGCTCCGCACGACCCTTGAGGGCGGGCCGGGCAGGCGAACTCAATGAGCCCGCAAAACGAAACGAGGCGGTCCCATAGCCGAGAGCGTTCCAACCCTGGAGCGTGCGCATTCCGAGCGCGCGGCCGAAGTCGATGACATTTCGAAGGGGCGCGGCTTTGCAGGAAAAGGTGAACTCGTAAGGGTACGTCTTCGTGCTTCGATCGAGTGAGCCTTCAGCCTCGAGGACCACGCGCGGCGCCAAGGTGATCCGCGCCGGTGCGAGTTCGGCCCCGTCGTTATCGATTCGGATCGAGAGGTCAGAGACCGGGAAGCTGGCGCTGCGCGTGTTGAGCACCACGTTTCGCGCGCCCACGCTGCCGCTGAAGCGCATTTCGTCCGCAGGACCCTGGATGGCCAGGCTCCCATCCACTCGCCCTCGCAATCCGAAGCCCCCCGGCAATGTCCAAATGCGCCCCGCCAGCGCCGTCAGATCTTCCAAACGGGAACGCTCGAGTGCCAGGGCCAAATCGAGCTCCGGCGACCGGGGAAAGTAATCAATGGCGCCGGAAAGGTGAAAATGCGAATCCGCAAAAGAGGCGTCGGCGCTATCGACGAGAACCCGGCCGAGATCCCGATCCAATTGTCCTCGGAGCGTGATCGTCCACGGCATGGAATCGGAGGGCGGGATGCGCTCCCACTGGTGCAGTTCGCTGAGCCTTCCGCGGCCCTCGAAGTTGAACTTTCGAATCGACCCGGTGGCGCGCAGGTCGGCATCCACGACGCCGTACATCCCGGTGTCGCGGCCTGTCACCAGGGGCGCCCAATCATAGACCAGCGCCTCGCGCGCTCTGACCACGATATTCAGCGGCCCCATCAAATCCCTGCCGGGAGTCCAATCGCCGGTAAGTTCGACAGCCCCAGGCGTGGGCAAAGCGAGGTCGGTGCGTACAGGGTAGCCTGCCAGCCGGAATCGCATATGACTGCGGGTTGAATCGAGACTCAACTGAGCGCTCAACTCAGTAATGGCAAGCGGCTTCTTGTTATCACCCAACTTGAAATTAACGCGACCGTCTTCCACTTCCCAATCCGGCGGGACGGCCAAGGTGCTCGAGCGCGGCCCCCCATCCGCCGCGGTAAGGGAGTTGCGGGAAAGTCCGCTCGTGAGCTCGGGACCCGTCGAGGCAAGAAGCAGACGCTCGATGTTCCAACCCCCTCCCGCCTTGCGCACCAGGTTGATATTGGGATGTTGAAGTCGAAAGTAGGAAAAACCGAGGCGCGCGCCCAACAAAGTCTGCCAGCGAACATCGCATTCGATGCGATCTACGCGCACGAACGGCTCGAAGCCGAAACTCGGGTCCTCGTGAATGACGGCGTTCTCAATCACGACGCCCGGCCTCGGAAGCAATTGCAGTGAAACGCGACCGAAAGTGACGTGCCGGTGAAGGCTCCGCTCCAGGCTCGCCTGAAGGCCGCGGCGGTAACGACCCACGCTGATATAAGAGGGAATGAACCAAGCTGCGAGCCCGCTCAGGAGAAGAGCCAGCGAAGCGATTCGAGCGCGTCGGTGGACCCGAGGGCTCATCAGCGCACCATCTGCGAGGCGATTCGAGCAGGGCTAGCGTTCTGATCGAACTCGTAGCGCTGGCCTTTAGGCCAGCACGTGCCGACCTGAAGGTCGGCGCTACTCTCAAGTACTCGAGCACATGCGTAGACCGGAGAGCGCATCAACGCACCGTCTTCAAAGTGCGTCGCCAACGCGTCCTGGTAGGGAAATGAAAGATTATGCTAAAAGTCTGAGCGATCCAGTCGCTCCCGGAAGTGTGCATGTATTCGTCACGCGGTGTCTCGTACGACCAGTAGATCAGCAGAGGGCGGCCCGAGATCAGTTCGCGCGGAACGAATCCCCAGAAACGGCTGTCCCAACTCTGCTCGCGGTTGTCTCCCATGGCGAAGTAATGCCCCGGGGGAACAACCAGTTCTCCCTCCTTGTCGATGTGGTTCGGCATGTCGGCAGTCCAGAGCGCTGTGGAGCCCTCGAGGTACTCCGAGCCAGGAGGCGGGAAATCGTCACCGGAGCGCTCCATATCCGGCCAGGCGTGGTAGACGTAGGGCTCCGTAAGGGGCTGTCCGTTCACAAAGACTTGCCGGTGGAAGATGCGAATTCGATCGCCGGGCAGGCCGATGACACGCTTCACGTAGTGTTCGCCGGGCTCCGATTGCTCACCCGCCGGCCCGGGGAATTTGAAGACCAGAACGTCGCCGTGGTGGACATCTCGATAAGGCAGAAAGCGAGCCAGCGTGCTGCCATGGTAGGCGAACGCAAACTTGTTCACCAGCAGGTGGTCGCCGATCAACAGGGTGTTTTCCATCGAGCCGGTCGGGATTTTGAAAGCCTGAACGACGAACGTGGTCCCGAAGACCGCCAAGATGACCGTGACGACCAGGGACTCAAAGGTGTCCCGCAGGGAAGATTTTTGATAGACCTCAATCATTTCCTACCGTTTTCTCGCGCAAGCGCTCGAGGACGACGCGCGCGGCTTCTTGCTCGGCGGACTTCTTGCTCGTGCCTCGCCCGCGCGCCACCACCTTGTCACTCGCCAGCACTTCCACGGTGAAAGTCTTTTGGTGTTCGGGCCCCGTCTCCTCCACCACCTGGTATTCTGCCGGAGATTTGCGAAACGCCTGAAGATACTCCTGTAGCGCCGACTTGTAGTCGACAGTAAACAGTTCCTCTCCCGAGGCGGCCAAGTCCGCGGGAAGAATAAAGCCGGCAACGAACCCTCTTGCGGCCTCGAGTCCCCCATCCCGGAAGAGTGCGGCAACCAGCGCCTCCACAGCATTCACGAAGAGCGCGGACTTGTTACGCCCTCCGGTTTTCTCTTCTCCACGTCCCAGACGCAGATAGCTCCCGAGTTCCAGGCGCGCCCCTACTCTGCCGAGATGCGTCGCCGCCACCAGGCGAGCCCTGGCTCGAGTGAGTTGCCCTTCCTCCCACTCCGGAAAGGCATTCACCAAGGCAACACTTACCAGAAAATTCAGCACCGCATCGCCCAGAAACTCGAGCTGCTCGTTGTCGCGACAGCTCCCAGGAGTCTCCCGGGCGTAAGAAGAGTGCGTAAGCGCTTCCAAAAGAAGTTGGGGGTTTTGGAAACGATAGCCGATCAAGTCTTCCAAGAGATGGACAGGGTTCTCAGTCATGCATCGAAGCCGCAAAACCATCGAAAAGGGAAACTGCCGAAATCTCCCCAGGATTCAGGCGCGGCCAATCAATGGGCGGCTTTCGCCTTTTTTAGCTCCGCAATCTGCTGGTCGGCGTAGGTCTTGATTAGTGTTCCTTGCCCGAGGTCGCCGGCTTTGGTAAATGCTTGAATGGCGTCGTCGATTTTGCCATCCATCCTGAAAGTCTCGCCCAGGCGATAGTAGTCCCGAGGATCCGGGTGACCGCTGTTGGTGATGGAAAGGTTGAATTCCTGCTCAGCCTTCTCCAGTTCAGTCTTGTCCGGTCCCGACAAACCTTGATTCGCCAGTTCCAGATGGACCATGCCGAGAGGTCCGTGAACCTGACTCGCGATCTCCGCCAGGCGCTTCTGATAATCCGCATCCGCCTCGTTGGGCTGCTTGGGAAGCTTCGCAATAAGTTCCAGCGCGTGAGCGGCTCGGGTCTCGGAATCCTGGAGGATTTTCTCTTGTTCTGCCTTGTGGTTGTTCAAGTATTGCGGCTGGGGCGTCATCCCGATGTTTAAGACCAGGCTCATCAGGTTATCGCCATTCAACTTCAGACTTTTGTCAGTGTAATCGACGACCTTGTCCACGTCACCCTTCTGTTGATAGGCATTCGCCTCGAAGGAATAAACATAAGTGAGCGCGGCACTGTCCGCATACTTCTTGGCGAAGTCTTCGCACTCGGAGATGGTTTTATCCGGGTCCAACTCGGTCTTGATGGCGTCGTAGGCCGTGGCTTGCTCTTTAGGAATATTCTGGCCTCCGCCCTGCGATCCCATGGTCAGTTTCGCATTTTGGGCGCGGGCCTTTGGGCCGGCTTGTTTCACCGCCTGGATCACGTCATCGGTGGCTTTGGCCTTGCGCAGCTTTTTCTCGATGTCCGGGTCCATGTCAAAATCGACGCCGCGCTCTTTCACGTCCTTAATCACAGTCTCCGCGGGGGAACTTTTGATTTCCTTCGTCACCTCCTTCTCATTCAGCGGCCCAGCCCCGGGGTTTTTGGCCTTTTGGTTGGTAGTCACCTGGGCCGCCATCTGCTGGGTTTGATTCCCTTGTTGTGTCTGCTGCTGGGCGGTGGGCTGTTGTTGTTGAGACGAAGGAGCTGTCGCCGGCGCCGGCCTTTGCGCAAATAGACCGCCGGCTAAGCCAAGAACTGCTAATACTGTAATGATTCCTTTGATTCTCATGATGCCTCTCGACTTCTGGATTCAACCTGCCTCATTCTATACAGCTTTAGATGCGTTGAGATTACAAGAACGGCGTACTTATGTCAATCCAGGCCGCGCTTTCCCCAATCCGTCGATAACCGGCCCGCCGTAGGGGGGAGGCTTGCCGTCCCCGCGTTTCTGCTGGTCCTGACGAGGGTAGGGCAAGCCCTACCCCTACACCGCCCGGGTCCAGCCGCCTACGGCATAGAGGCGCGAGGCCACGGGCCCTACCGCCCTGGACCTCCCTTATCGACGGATTGGGGCGCCTTCAGAGCCTCTTTATATGACGCGCAACTCGGGGCCTTTACAAGCTGCACAAAAGCCCGTTCCCTTTTCATTCCGAGCGAAGCGAGGAATCTCGTTCGGGTTCGTTTTCAAGGCATTGCGAGATTCCTCGTCGCCTGTGGCCCTCCTGGAAATCACCCTTGCCGCCCATCGTAGGGGCACGCCATGGTGTGCCCCTACGTGAGGATGCCGAGGGGATTTTCATTCACTCGAGTGGGCCTCAGGCCCATGGTAACTCCCCCCAAAATCCCACTCGGACTCGTCATTCCCGCGAAAGCGGGAATCCATCTTTCTCCCGACGTACAATGGGCCCTCGCTTTCGGGTCGGCCCTACTTTTTCGAACCGAACTGCTGAGCCTCGCCGGCCTGGACAGCTCGCAGCGCCATAGGATAGGCGGCGGCGGTTAGTGCCGCAGCCCGGTATTGAGCCAGCGCATCATCCCGCTTCCCCCGCAAGTCGTCCAGCCGCCCGAGATAGATGTGCGACCAGGTCACCAGGCGAAGATCGCGCGCCGTGTCCAGGGTTTTATGAAAATACTCCTCGGCAAGATCAGGCTTACGCATGTTGCTCGCCACGATGGCCAACCCGAAGAGCCCCCGATCGCTCTTGGGATCCTTCTCGAGCACCGCCTGGTAGGCGAGCTTCGCATCGCTGTATTTTCCCTGGAAGAACAGGTTATCGGCGTCGTCCAGCTTCAGTTCTTCCTCACTCTTTGCGGGGGCCACTGGGGTCTTAACTCGAATGACCGGCGGGGTGAAAGTCACCTTAGCCAGTCTTCGCTCCTCCGCGAGAGGGTCGATCTTGTCGATCATGGGCTTGTAGTACACTTTCATCGACGCATCTTGCTTCTCAAAATCCAGGAGCGACTCGTAGAAATAGCGGATCAGGATCAACCCTGATGCTGTAAGCTCCGTCAGCTTCTTCTCGGCTTCCGCCGGCGGCAGCTTGTCCAGGCGCAACTCAGCAGCCCGAATCAGGCATTCGGTGACCAGCAGCGGGTAGTCCGCCTTAAAGGAAGAATCGAGAGCCGGCGCCTTGAAGGCAATTCCGCGTATCCGGTTTTTGGCGTTGATATCGTCGGCGTATTGGGCGGCGAGCGGATCCAGCAGAAAGTGTAAGTACTGGTGGCGGATTTCGTCAATCTCCGGCTGCGGCAAGGCCGTTATCACTAGGTAGTAATCCATCCCGTAGATCCGCGCCTGCGCCGTGCCGGGAGCGCCCAGCAGGTCCAGGTCGATGCGGTAGGTTCTCCCCAGGTACCCACCTACCGGAAAGCGGAAATACGTGTCCGTCATCAGAATGGCTTGACGCACCAATTGCGAGTAGCGAGCTTGTGCATCGCGGTAACGCGGCTGCATGCTGGTCCACAAGTCGTGGAGCTTTGCCTGCTCGTAAAGGGTCTTAAGGATGGGAACCAGTCCGGACACCGCCTTGGCGTCCGGGGGAAGATCCGCCTGCGGAACCGTCGGTTTAAAGTCAGGAGGCGCACCCAGCAGAAGAGCCAACGAAATGTACTGGCCAAGGTCGGCGCCGGGATCGCCCTCCACGCGATGCTCGGAAAAGAAACCCGGCAGGCGTTTTGCGGCCGGCGCGGCTGCCTGGTCCAGATAACTCCGCACCACCTGGCGAGCGTCGTCTGCGGCCGCCAGCCCTAGCCCCGTGTCGTAGCCGCCCGCGTTGAGAGCCGCCATGACGCAAAACACCTGCTCGCTCGGTTCGAGAACAACTTTGCCTTCCTGCTGCTGGGCGTGCGCCGGCGGCGCAGCCAGAAGGAGGGCCAGGACGGCCGTGGCGAGCCTGGCTGCGCTTAACCCTAGCCCGGATTTCTGACCAACGCGAGGCGGTTGGCCCGGAGCAACGGAAGGGCGGGGCTTTAGAATCTGTGTGAAAACCTCTTTTCGAGTGTCATTCCGAGCGAAGCGAGGAATCTCGCTCTGAATGTTTTCAAGGGCACAGCGAGATTCCTCGTCGCCTGTGGCTCCTCGGAATGACAGCAAAAACGAGTTCTCACACAGGCTCTTTAGCCGATCCGCGATCGCGGGGGCCCCTCCTCGTTTCGCCACGCCTCCCGCACAAATTGCGGCCGCGAGTTGTGCGGGAGGCGAGGGAGGGGGACAATGGGCGGGCCTTGTAACGGCGGGACCGAAGAGGCTGTGGAAAAACCCTCTTGCTGTCATCCCGAGGAGCCGCAGGCGACGAAGGATCTCCGTAGTTCGTTGAAAATGCAGCTGCCGAGATTCTTCGCTTCGCCCAGAATGACAGTACCCAAGCGTTTTTCCGCAGGCTGTGAAGCCCCGCCCTTCCCCGCCCTGCAGAGAAATCGAGGCTAGCAAGGAGAACAGGCGGGACGGAAGGCGGGATCGCTGCCCGGGGGGCAAGAGCAATGCTTGCCGGGAACGGCCGCGAGGCGCGCCTTTAGAGAGTAGGGGACACCGCAAGATGGTAGGGAAAGCCTCCCAGGTAAATGCAAGCCAAAGCACTAGCCTCGGACGGTGATCCTGCGGAGGGACAAAACAAATTGTCCATCCGTGGGCCGGCCGTACCACGTCGCGGGCTGGAAGTTACTGAAATAGATCACCCGGTCCAGTTGCCGCAACAGCTCCGGTGAAGTGGCGCCCGACAACACACGATAGCGCATCGGCCGGCCGACTGCGTCCACCGGCACCACTACGATCACGGCCGCATCGGGAGTGTTGAAGTCAATTGGCGCCAGCACGAGAACCGCGGGGGGCGTCGGAGAGCCCAGAGGCACGTCCGGGGTCTTGCTGACCGGCACGACCAGCGAGCCCATAATCAGGCAGAAGCAAGCCACCGCCGCCAGTACACCGCCCGAGGCCGGCAAGAGCACCGGCTGAAGGACATTATCCAGCCACACCCGCAGCCAGCCGAGCCACTTTCGATGCGCCTCCCGCGACACTTCGACACGCAGCCGCAAGGCCAGCTCAGGAGGCACTTGCAGACGCCTCATGCCGCGCAGGTCCGCCTGCATGGTCTCCCACCCCTCGAGTTCCTGCCGGCACGACGCGCAGTAGCTCAAATGAAAGCGAATCGACTTCCTCGCCAGGGGATCACAAGAACCATCCAGGTAATCCGAGTAATGATTCCGAATTTCAACGCATCCTTCAAACATCGGCTTTACCTAAACAACCCATGAGTTTCCGGCGGAGCAGTTCCCGGCCCCGCATCAATCGGGATTTCACCGTTCCCTCCGCCATCCCTGTCATATGCGCAATCTCTTCGTAAGCTAACCCCTCAATTTCCCGCAGAACCACTACCGTGCGATACGGCTGAGCCAGGCTCGAGAGGGCGCGCCGCAGAATCTCCTGCCGCTCCGTCTGCTCGAGAAGCCGATAGGGAGTCTCGCCACTGGCCGTGACTTCCGCCACCGATAAAGCCCCTTCGGCGCACGTGTCGTCTATGGAGAGCGGCTCGTGCCAGTGCCGCCGCATCCACCCACGCCGGTGATTCGAAGCCTCATGAATCGCGATCCGATAAATCCAGGTCTTCAAACTGCTATCGCCGTGGAATTGCCTTATCCCTTTGAAGACCTTGATGAACACGTCCTGCAGAACGTCCGGCGCCTCCGCAGGATTGTCCAGAATGCGCGAGATGAGGTTGAAGACCGGGTTCTGGTAGACTCCCAGCAGGTAAGAGAAGGCCGCCTCGGAACCGGCTTGCAGTTCCGCAACCAAGGGCGCCTCTTCAACGGCTGCCGGAACGCCCCGATCAAGCGCCATGCCGACGGTGCGCGCGGTGTCCATCACGCCCATACCATACCACTCCCCGGCCCCGACTTCAATACCGCCTTCAATACCGCGCTTGCCTTCTCCAACACTATTGACACCGGCAACAACGGAAATGTTCCCAAAAACGCTCAAAAGGGCAAAACGCAAAGGCTAACGGCGGGAACCTAACCCTACCGCGACGGACAGACGGGCGCCACCGTCAATATACACAACATTTTGACCTTACTCAGTACCTCCAACCCAATACACTTATCCCTAGGTAATCATTTGCCGAGTCAACATAGGCATAAATCTCCTGCGCAGAATCCAGAAATATCTCATTGAGTGTTACGAACTGCACGTGATCAATGCCGCCGGCACCCTGTGATGTGCCTGCTACCATCATCCACCGATTATGCCAGGGGCCGTTAGAAGTTGGGCCGATCGAGACATTCGAAATGTAATGTCCGCCGATGGTCGTCAATCCCGAGAGCTCGATGATTGCCGAGACGGCGGTTGACGGAACCGAAGCAGACAAATCAATACTTGTCGGAGTGGTTGGAAATGCCGCCACGCCTAACGGAGTTGTTTTGTCGGCCCACACCAGTCTATCATTCTGAAGGTATGAAATCAGATGGTCGCTGGTATTGTATATAGCCCCAACATATGCCTTGAAGGTATAACCTCCCGGCAACGTCGGATTCGACGCTGATGCGGACAGAAGCCCCTGCGCAACTCCACTGAATTGTGAAATTATCCAAATATGGTACCAAGTGCTGGGAGACTTGCTACCCGTATCGAGACCATTAGCCCCGGACGCGTTCACGTCAATGGTGACGTCTACAGGGGCCGCTCTCCTTGGCGTCCCTCCATCGTCCTCCAACATTAGTTCGTCGGCACTGACATGCACCTTATGCGTATTAACGTAAGTCACTTGATCACCGGAAACAGGATTGATCTTCTGACCATGCGACAAGATGCTCCTCGCCCTGAGGTTTCGTGATAAGTCTCTAATCACGGCTATTACCTCCCTTCCTTTGATAGTGTCTTTGGCCGGAACTTCCCGTGTCGATTCTTGACTGACCGTGAGTCTACGCCTAACCGCCCCTGAGTGCAACCGCCAGTCAGGTTGTTCAAGGAAAGCACTGAGTTGGGCTCGGATATCGCCAAGCGAGAGGACTTTCCCGAATCTCCCCGCCCTGCCTGGCCAGACCGCGCCAGGCGGAGTGATTGTGACAAGATGTCGTTCTGCGGTGCGCCCGTGGTTGGTACTGTTTTGTTTGAAAAGGACGAAGTAGTTGTCATGGGCTTGGGGTCTGCCACGGGTCAACAACGACCAGTCCGACGAGCGAGAAATCACTCACGTTGAAGAAGTCTCGCTGGACTCCAATGTAATTCTGCGACACGCTCTCGGAGATGATCCGTCCCATCGGCGCCAGGCGCGACGGCTTTTTGAGCAGGCGGGCGAGGGAATGCTGCGCTTGCTCGTCCCCAGCCTGGTGATCGCCCAAGTCGTCTGGACCTTGGCATCGTTCTACCGGGCCAGCCGGGAATACATCACGGGCCTGTTGCACGCCCTCCTCGAGACTCCGGGCGTGACTGCGCTTGAGCCGCGGGTGGTTTCGCGGTGTATCGAGATTTACAGCGCCCACAACATCGAAATCGTGGACGCCTATCTTGTCGCTCTGGCCGAGGAAACCAAAACCCCCGTTTTGGCCACCTTCAACAAGAAGCACTTCCGCCGTTTCCCCCACCTCAAGCTGATTCCCTGAGCCGTGAGCCGGTCTGTTCCTGAGCCCCACGGGGCGATCTAACTCAGCCCAGGCCAACGGCCTGGGTCGACGGACGCTCCAACCCGTATTTCGGAATCAAGCCTTGAAAAAGCGGAATAGGTGGATTCCACTGGGATCGAATACGACGAGCGCCACGTCTGCGACTGAGCGTGGCGTACCTATCTCGCCCTTACAGGGCTCAGGGTCAGAAGTGTTTCGTAGTCCCAGGGCGTTGCCCTGGGCTTTGATAGGTCGCCCCTTTGGGGCTCAAGCGGGGCAGCGTGGAGCTATCCGGCAGCTCGTCGGCGGACGGGCATGTCGACCGACGGATCCCTCCGTGGATCTTCCCAAATTCGAACTGCGTTACGATGCTTATCGTCGCGAACACGCAGTGAAAAGCCGCACAGGAACGCAAAATACGCCTACTTGGGCGCTCCTTTCGCCGGCACGCGACCCACAGGCCCGCGGGTTCGGGAAAAAGCGTTGTTTTTTCCCCTTCCGATATGGCTATAATAGCCATGACAGGAGGGACCGCATGCGCAGTGTTAATGTTGCCGAGTTGAAGAACTCCCTGAGTCGGAATCTGACTTACGCGAAACAGGGGGAAGAAATCGTCGTCCGGGACCGCAATCTTCCCGTGGCGAAGCTTGTCCCCCTCTCCGTCGCCGAAACCAGCAAGGATGAGCTGATTTTAGTCGCGGCGGGCAAAATGCGTTTGCCGCAGGCCCCTTTGGACATTCACAAGTTACTCAAGATCCGCACCGGACGCGTTCGCGCGAGTCAAGCCATCCAGGCCCTGTTGGACGAACGGGCGGAGGGGAGATGAAACCGCAACCGGCATTTTTCGATGCCAGTGCGCTGGTCCCGCTCTGTGTTCGGGAGGCCACCAGCCGCCAGGCTCAGGCCCACCTGCGCCAGAGCCTGCCGGTGGTGTGGTGGGGAACTCCGGTCGAGATCCATAGCGCGGTGGCCCGCCTCCACCGCTTGGCGGTTTTGAGCGATCGCGAACGCAAGGGAGCTCTGGCTCGGCTGGAACTGTTGAGCCGGGGATGGCGAGAGATCCTCCCCGCGGACTCGGTGCGGGAATTGGCAAGGCAATTGTTGGATATTCATCAGCTTCGAGCTGCCGGCAGCTTGCAACTGGCGGCGGCTCTCACCTGGTGTCACCAACAACCCAAGAACCGCAATTTTGTTTCCGGCGATCAGCAGCTATCCCGAGCCGCGGCCTCGGCGGGATTTACTGTCCTAGCGCTTTCCCCTTAGCTCGCGGCGAACTACCGACGCCAAAAACCAGCGAGGAGGCGTCCGTCAAATCGTTCGAGAGAATTAACGGATGTCTGGCGGTGATGATGGCGAGTAACAGATGACGGGCCAGCCCATGAGGGCTTGCGCCTGCCCGAACGAGGATCGTGGTATCGAGAACAACTCTCACTGGTGGGGAGCGTAATGCGGCCGCGTACTACGCATGGCCTCAGTAATGGCCTGTTCCGCTTCTTCGGCGGAAACCGATCTGCTGTTAGCATCTACTTGCGCAAAATAACCCCTAAGCGAATCTACGATTTCCTGTCGCCGTTGGTCGGAGAGGACCGGGGGCTCGAATGCACGTACACTCACGGCCTCGCCTTCAAGTATTTGGCGGCCGACCAGGCTCTCGATGGCAGCCTTCTGGTCGGGGGAGAGATCCTTTGCCTTGTGTATCATAGATTTCGCCTTACCGCCCTGCGCTCACCTTAAGCTTACGATTTTAGCGCGCGATTGTCACGCGCTATCCTTGCGAAAACACCCAAAATGATCTCCCCCATAACCGGAATCGCAGAACTTTGTTCTGCGCCAGCCCGCCAGAGATGCGCAGCCGCGCGCGCTATCGTGCTCTGGACATCACCGCGCGCAAGATGTTGTTGATGCGGGTGGAATAGCCAGTTCCATACCGCCTGAGCCAATCGTAAATGTCCCGGTCCAGGCGGGCGGCGATCAGCACCTTGGGGGCACGGCGGAATTTCGCCAGCTGTTCATCGGTCAGCGGAGGGATGTCCGAGTAGTCGATATCGGAATCCTCTCCGGCGGCCTGACGCTTCGCGATCCGGGCCAGGACCGCCGTTTGCCGCTTATTCAGCGGCCTGCTGAAGATAGACTCGGCGCTCACGCTGATTAGCTTCCCGCGCCGAGATGATGCGGATGATCTCTTCGCCATCGACTTCGTCCTCACGGAAAACATGCACGACCAAAAGGAGAGCCGCAGAGACGGCTCCGATCGCATGCCATCGCTGTTCGCCCTCGACGATACGATCCTCGATCAGAACTAAACTCGCATCGTTGAACACGCGGGCTGCAGTTTCGAAATCCAAACCTTTGCGCTTCCTCTGGTTGATTCGGCTCTTCGCTCGATCCCATTCGAGGCGCATCGTCATACACACTGTATAACGGGCGGTCCTCGGAAGTCAACGCCAGCTCAGGGCGAGTAACGTGGACCCGCAGTTCAGGTCCGCAGTTCTTCCGCCCATCACAACGAAAAGCCGCGGACCTTGCGAAGCAGGTGAGCGCCACTTGCTTACCCTTCTTGAAAAGTTCGAGGCGCAGCTGGATATTTCCCGGCATTTGGGCTACCATGTAGCTCAAGAGGAGGTGAACGCCATGAGTGACAATTCCGTGGTTCGCGCCCGCATCGATGCACGCACCAAGCGGGAAGCCGCTGCGGCGCTGAAGAAAATCGGTCTTACCGTGTCGGATGCCTTTCGCCTGTTGCTGGTGCGTGTCGCGGCGGAAAAGGCCCTGCCCTTCGAGCCGCTCAATCCCAACGCCGAAACCATAGCCGCGATGAAAGCCGCGCGCCGGGGCGAGCTCGTCAACGCCGGCAAGCCGGATAAACTGCTGCGGAGCCTGAATGAGGGAAGTTAAATACACAGCCCGCTTTAAGCGCGACTACCGGCGAGAAAAATCCGGTCGCCACGGCAACAAGCTGGACGCACTCCTGATGGAGGTCGTGAACTTGCTCGCCGACGACACGCCGCTGCCACGCCGCAATTTCGATCACCCACTGTCCGCCGAATGGAACGATCACCGCGACTGCCACATCCGGCCGGATCTCGTTCTGATCTACCGCAAGCCGGATGACCAGAGCCTCGAACTTGTACGCCTCGGCTCGCACAGCGAGCTTGGCCTATGACAGATGGGGCGGCCCCCAAGTCTTATTCAAATCTGCGTGCGCCCACCCATCGCACAAGGCCACGACCATTACCAAGCCAAATCGGTCGTACCCAAACAGCAAGCGACGACGTCAGGCCGCAATAATCTAAGCCCTCGCCCCGTCACCTTACTGATATCCTGGCGCTTTCGGTGGGGAGGATGGGCAAGAGAGCCAGTTCCAGTTCGTCAAGCCCGCGACCTGAGCGCAGCGCGATTCCAAAAGTGCCGTTGGTTTCGGTAACCTGCGCCACCTCGTCAAGCGCGGTTCTGTTCACCTGATCCATCAAATTCCGGCATAGCCACATCAGCGGGGTCAGCATGCGCAGTACATTGCTGCACCATTGGGCGCACATCAATTTGCGGTGCAAGCCGCCGCCAACCACGCCTCGAAACCAGTTGAGGGCGCTCACATTTTCGTAAGGGGTGAATTGACCGCGCGCCGCCTGGTCAAATAGTGGCACCCACGTCGACTGCCCATGCCATGCCTGCAAGGGAGCGTTTCGAGCGGCAAACCTGTCCATCTGCTGCCCCATGTCGCTTGCCGAAGTCTTTAAATACTCGTAGCAATCTGGATGGTTGGTGATCCATTGGAATGCATGCAAGGTGCTGCGATAGGCTTCTTCGGCAAACGGGCGGCCGCGCATGACCGTCAGCGTTTTGGCCATTTGCTTGGCATACTCTTGTCCGGGCATCAATTGATCGAGAAAATAGTGGCTCTCATGGCTGTATTGCAACCCGATCCCGGCCGCCGCGCGTTCGCTGTCTTTTGGAAAATAGGCAACGAGAACGCTCTGGTAGTTATTCGCATAATCGAAAAGCCTTCCCCACGCCTGATCCTGAAGGAACGCCTTGACGGGCAAATTCTTTTTCGTCTTGCTGGGTTTGAAGACGAGTTTAGGCAGTTTCTTCTCAGCATAAACTTGTACCTCACCGTTCGATTGCTCTGCCAATGGGGCCAGCCATGCCTCAAGCCAGGTTTTGCAGGCATCGAGCGTGGCTTGCCCATCATCCTCAAGAATCGCCACGCTGGAAGTGATAGCCGGATGGATCAGCTGGCGATCGCTCGCGATTCGAGATTGTTTGTCCTTCAGTTCACTCCGATAGTTTTGTTCGGTGCGGGGGTCCGCGCCGAAATTAGACTCAGCGTACATGGCTTTTGGGTTCAGCCCTGATATCACCGGAAGCCAGCCCGGCTCAACCGCGGCGATGCGCAACGGCGGCAGGTCGTGGCGGTATTCGCTTTGCGCCCCCGGCTGGAGCGACACACTGATTTCCCATTCGCCCGGGGTCTGGCATTGAAACTCATAGAGCGCCAAGATGATTAGGATCTGGGTCGTCCGCCCGGGAGTCATAGGTGGAATGCTGAGATTGGGATATTCCGCCTTGTACAACCGCGATCCGGCGTCATCCGATGCCATGGGTGCGAGGGGAAATGCGTAGTAATCCTTCACATGATCTTTGTCCGTGGGGCGGGTCTCCAGATCGCCGACGATCTGGCCATTATGGAATTTAAAGCCTCGCATTGCGCCCTTTGAGAACACGGGCCCGTCGGGTCCGGAAAGGCGAATCGTTGCCGTTCCGCCATTGAAGCCTGCGCCCTGACTCAAGATCAGCCATCTCACATTTTCGGTTTTCCCAACCGGAATTGGCCAACTCGCCGGATAAACTGAAAGCATGCGGGTATCATCGGGATCAAAAGCATCGGCCAGACGGATCTCCCCCGCGGGGATGTCGGACCCCGCCGTCGGCTTTTTGTGGAAATAGAACTGGGCGGTTATCTCCTCCCCTCCGTCCGCGAAATCTTCATAATTGATCTGCGACTGACCGTCGGTTAGACCGATCAGGTCCGATAATCCGGCGACGACGTGATCGGCAAAGACGGTTTGCCCTGCGGACGCCCGCGCGATCTGGTCAGCAGTGATGGTTCGCCCGAAGAGCGTGCTCCATTTCGCGGCGCGCGATTTATCGCTCAATCGCTGGAAGGGGCCCGCATAGCTTTCCGCGTCCGTCATCAGCAGATCGATCTGCCGGCCGCTCGCGAAAACAAAGAACTCATACGTATCGCTGTCATAGAGGCTGGTGAACACCGCCACCGTTTTCAACGCCTTGGTGGCTGCCAGGGCGAGATCCTTCAACTCGCCGTTGTCCAGCTTGGCGTTGTCGCTGTCATAGACAGAGACGTAGGATTGCCCTGCCCCCGCCCGCAAGATGACGTGCTTGCTGCCTTCGGGCGGCGCTTTCTTCACCCGCTCGTAGCCAATCTTGCCATAGGCGCGAAGGATGGCTTGGGTGACACGGTCAAGATTGCCTCTCGATGCGATATGCACACTGGCGCAGGTATTTCCCATTTATGCGGTCCTTGTAAGAACAGGTGAGCCCCAAAGGGGCGAAATAACGCAGCCCAGGGCAACGCCCTGGGTCAACGGGACCTAAAATCGATACGCGAGCCCTGAAGGGGCGGAACAATCCTCTTCAATCCCAAACGTACCGCTCGTCATAGGTAATTCCGCACCTATCTCGCCCCTTCAGGGCTCACGGCAAGGTTGGATGATAATCTAAACCCAGGCCGCTGGCCTGGGCTTCGTTAGATCGCCCCTTCGGGGCTCAATCAACAGCCCCTTCGGGGCTCAATCAGCGGCCCTTTTGGGGCTAAGTCAACGGGCCTCCGGGGCTTGAATATTGACAGGTTTCTCAGCGAGCAGCAAGCACCTGGAGGGTCAGCTTTCCGTATCTTTGACGTTCGCCTTTATCGGCAACTTTCGCTCGGCAGCCTTCATCCAATACCCTTTGCGAGCGCAAATTCACACGCGTCGAGTCCAGTTAGGAGGAGGTTCTATGAAAGCTGCAGTGGTTCCCGCCGTAAGCGGTGCGTGGCAGATCAAGGACGTTCCGCAACCTCAACCCGGGCCCAGTCAGGTGCTCGTGAAAATGCATGCAAGCGGCATCTGCTACACCGACGTGCATGAAACCCTAGGACATATCCCCGGGCCGTTTCCCCGAATCTTAGGCCACGAGCCGGTCGGCGAGATCGTTAGCGTGGCTCCCGACGTCACGACGCGGAAGGTGGGTGACCGCGTGGGCACCGCCTGGATTCAATCCACCTGCGGGCGCTGCGAATGGTGCCAGCGGGGCCGCAGAATGTTCTGTCCCGAGATGAAGGCGGTAGGAATTCATGCACAAGGCGGACACGCTGAGTACATGCTGATGAATGCCGACGCAACCTATCTCATTCCCGAGAAGGTTTCCTATGAGCAGGCAGCCCCGATCTTTTGCGCCGGTTACACTGTCTATAGCGGGCTTCGCTGGGCCGATCCGCAGCCGCATGAGCGTGTGGCCGTGCTGGGGATCGGCGGCCTTGGACATCTGGCTCTGCAATACGCGAAGGCGGCCGGCTTCGAGACTATCGCCATTTCCCACTCTCCCGATAAAGACAAGATGATCCGCGATCTCGGCACAGATGAAATTGTTCGCGACGGGAAGAGCCTCGCCGCAGCGGGGGGCGCCGATGTAATCCTCAGCACTTCCAATTCAACGAAGTCAATGGTGGATAGCATTCAGGGGCTGCGGCCGGACGGCCGGCTCGTCACCATGGGCGCTGACGCCGAGCCCATTTCAGTCTCACTTATGGACCTCATCGGGAAGCGCATTCGAGTCATCGGCAGCCAGCAAAACGGCCCGGAATATCTTTACGAAGCTCTGGATTTCGTAGCGCAGGGAAAAGTGAAAACGCTCGTCGAGACGTACCCGTTGGCAGATGCACCAAAGGGCTACGAGCGCGTTGCGGAGGGCAAGGCTCGGTTCCGCGCTGTCCTCACAATGTAATCGCCTACTTTAACGGCACGGCGTGCTCACGGATGTAGGTGTCCACTCGAGGGTCCCGGTCGGCGCCGGCAGCGCCGGGTGCGATGTAGTGGAACGCTTCGGCGTATTCGACCCCGTATTGCTTGCCCAGTTCGCGGCTGCTCGTCATGACGAATTCCCGGATGTAATTTCGGTCGGCGGTCGAGTCGTCGTCACCCAAAAGCGGCAAGCGCTGATTGCGCTTCGCCAGTTCCGCCCTTAAGCGCGAGCCGAGGTGCCCGCCTGGGCCTTTCGCCACGTTTGCTCGATTGACTTCCACCTTCTTATCAATCTGCTTGCTGATATCCACCACGCGTGTGATCTCCGGGCGCCGCGCGAAATAGTACTTGTCCTGAACTTCTTTCGGCTCGAGGCCTGCCGCGAACTGCTCCGGATAATCATGCGCCCGCCCGGCCATCCAACACGCCGCTTCCACCGCCTTGGCCAGAGTGTAGTGATCAGGATTCTCTTCATCGTGAGCCCAGGGATCCCAGCAAACAACGGTATCAGCCTTGACCAGGCGGATGATCAGGATGAGCCGGCAGATCAGTTCATTGAGCGACACATCGGCCATGCGGTGGTTACTGTAGTTGAGGTCGAAATGGCGACGGCAACCCAAGATTTCCGCGATCCGGGCGGTGTCGCGCTCGTTGCCGAGCACATTCTCGCCGATCGTTCCCGCTGTTCCTAGCCCAGGTGAGTCACCCATGTCATCGTTGGTGGCGCGAACCAGGTAGCCCGTGTAACCCTCTTCGATGAGCTTGGCTACCGTGCCCGAGGCCTCGAGCGCGATGTCGTCGGAATGGGCTTGGAGCGCCAGTAGCACCTTGCCTTTGTGAGGTTGACCAGCGAGAGGGCGTTCCAGAACAACTCCGCCTGTCGCCGCCGGTTGCTGCTCGGACCCAGGCAGGCTCGACAGGGTCCCCGCAGCCACAAAACCGCTCAGAAGATTGCGCCGTAACATGAGTGCAATTATACTCCGATTCATAGCGGCCCGACGCGCCGGCGCAGGCGGTGCAGAAGTCACCGCGACTTGATGATGCCCTCTCCCCCTTGGGGGAGAGGGTGGCCCGCGACGGCGTTTTCACCAGCCGGCGCGGGTCAGGTGAGGGGGTCGTGGTTAGCTGGCCTCCTGACAGCGAGGAATCTCGCCCCGACCTTTGTTCGTCGATTCGCCGGAGCAGAGCAGGATTCCTCGCTTCGCTCGGAATGACAGTGTGAAGAGGTTCTTCAGCCACCTGCGAAGGCTGGCGCGATAAGCAATCCGGAAAAGCCTGGAGCGTCGATGTTGGATCAGAAGTCTGAACGTACGCACGATTTGCCCCGCAGTCTCGGGGTGATGGATGCCACCGCGATCGTCATCGGCATTGTGATTGGATCAGGTATTTTCGTGCTGCCCAACCTGATCGCCAGGAACCTGCCGTCTGCGTTCGCGATCATTTCAGCCTGGGTGATTGCCGGCGTGCTCTCCTTTTTCGGTTCGCTGGCCTACGCCGAGCTTGGGGCGATGATGCCCTCGACCGGCGGTCAATACGTGTACCTGCGTGAAGCTTACGGGCCGATGTGGGCCTTCGTCTCCGGTTGGACATTCATGCTGGCCGTCTTGTCGGGCGGAAGCGCCTGGCTGGCGGTTACATTCTCAATCTATGCGCGCTACTTCATTCCCCTGCCGCCTGCCATGAGCAAAGTGTTATCACTGGCGCTGATCGCGGCTCTTTCGGCGGTCAATTACGTGGGCGTCAAGGAGGGCGCCTGGGTGCAGCGCACTTTCACTTACCTTAAGATTGGAGCGCTGCTGGTGCTGATCGGGGCCGCATTCTTAAGCCCGCACAACGCTCCCGCGGTGGCTCACTCCAGTGCGGCTTCACTGTCTTTGGCGCACTTCGGAGCGGCGATGGTAGCTTGCCTGATGGCCTACAACGGGTGGGCCTACGTGAGCTTTGTAGCCGGCGAAGTGAGAAATCCGCAGCGCAACCTGCTGCGTTCACTGGTCATCGGTATGGGGATCGTGGCGGCTTTGTATGTACTTGTCAATCTGGGCTACCTGAAAGTGCTGTCGATCCCCGAAATCGCGATGACGGAACGCGTGGGCGCGGACGTGGCCATGCGAACCATGGGCTCGATCGGCGGCCGGTTCGTGTCCGCCACCGTGCTGCTTTCGATTGTAGGCGCAGTGAACGGCTGCGTGCTCACTGCCGCGCGCCTGCCTTTCGCCCAGGCGCGTGACGGATTGTTCTTCGCTCGCTTCGGAGAGGTCCACCCGCGCTTTAAGACGCCCGCCTCCGGAATTCTGTGGGGCGGAATCTGGACGGGCATCCTCCTGCTTACGGGCTCCTACGAGACGCTCTACTCTTATTCGATCGTCGCCGCCTGGATCTTCTACACCATGAGCGTCGGCGCGGTCTTTATCCTGCGCCGCAAGCTGCCCCATGCGGACCGGCCTTACCGGATGTGGGGCTATCCCGCTACGCCGCTGCTTTTCGTGGCAGTGTCGGTGTGGTTCGTGGTGAACGCCTTCGTCACGCAGCCCGGGCCATCCTTCGCGGCCTGCGCCATCGTCGCCACCGGCGTGCTGGCTTATTGGATCTGGCGCAGAGTCGAATCCCGCCGGTTTCGGCGGGAGTAGCGGGCTTTCGGGTAACTCGATTTCCGGCCGTCCATGGCTCATCTTATCCTTGGCGACTCAGCTTCCCTTCCCTGATCGCTTCCAAGTAGTCCTCCGGGATTCTGTGGCAAAATCTTCTTCTTGGCGCCACGCGCAGCGAATTCGGCCTGAAAGGATGAATCATGAAACTGAACGATTTGCTATTCGGAAGGCCGCTCCGTTCTTCGGAGGAAGCGGGAGAGAAGCTGGGGCCGGTCGGAGGCCTTTCCGTCTTTGGATTGGACGCCCTCAGCTCCGCGGCGTACGGCCCGGAGGCGGCGCTCACGCTGCTGATCCCGCTGGCGGCAGCGGGGATTGCCTACCTCGTGCCGATAACGGCCAGCATCATCATCCTGCTGGCAATCGTCTATTTCTCATACCGCCAAACCATTGAAGCTTACCCGTCGGGCGGCGGCTCCTACACGGTGGCTCGGGAGAACCTGGGAGAGTTTTCCGGGCTGCTCGCGGCCGCTGCCTTGATGATTGACTACGTTCTGACGGCGGCGGTGGGAATTTCCGCCGGGGTTGGGGCGCTCGTCTCAGCAGTACCGTCGCTTCAGCCCCACACCCTGTCGATCTGTCTTGTAATCTTGCTGCTCATCACCATGGTGAACCTGCGCGGCGTTCGCGAAACGGGCGCCGTGTTCATTATTCCAACCTATGTATTTGTTGGAAGCTTGCTCGCCACCTTGATACTCGGCGTGGCGAAGACGCTTGTCGCCGGCGGCCATCCCATGCCTATCGTGGCTCCGCCGCCTTTGCCCTTGCCCACCGCTGCGGTTGGCGCGTGGATTTTGCTGAAGGCTTTTTCCAGCGGCTGCACGGCCATGACCGGCGTCGAGGCGGTCAGCAACGGCGTGAAGGCTTTCCGGGAGCCCGTGGCAAAAACCGCCCAGCGAGCCCTGACCATGATCATCGCGATTCTCATTGTGCTGCTCGGGGGAGTCGCCTTTCTGGTTCGTGCTTACCACATCGGTGCCACCGGCCCCGGACAGGCGGGATACCAGAGCGTGCTTTCAATGCTCGTCGCGGCGGTGGCCGGGCAAGGCGTTTTCTACTACATCACCATGTGCTCCATCCTGCTCGTGCTGGCGCTCTCCGCCAACACCGCCTTTGCGGACTTGCCCCGCCTCTGCCGCGCCGTCGCGGAGGACGGGTATCTTCCCCAAGGCTTCGCCTCGCGCGGAAGGCGCCTGGTGTTTACGCAAGGGATTTGGCTGCTCGCGGTGTTGTGCGCTTTGCTGCTGACCTTGTTTGGCGGGGTCACGGACCGCTTGATTCCGCTGTATGCCGTGGGTGCCTTCCTGGCGTTCACCATGTCCCAAGCCGGCATGGTCGCTCACTGGAGAAGAACCCGCGGCAAAGGATGGCGACGCAGCATATTCGTCAACGGGCTGGGGGCCGTGGCGACTGCCATCACCGTCATCGTGGTAACGGTGGCGAAGTTCATCGACGGCGCATGGGTAACCGCGTTACTCATTCCCGCTATCATGTTGGTGATGGTTGCCATCAAGACGCACTATCGTTCCGTTCAGGCAGAGATCGCGGACCCTGCGCCTCTGGATGTGACCGGCCTACAGGCTCCGCTGGTGGTGGTTCCGATTCTCTCTTGGAACAAGGTCGCTCAGAAGGGGCTGCGGTTTGCCCTCACTCTATCTTCCGACGTACATATTCTGCACATCGATTGTGAAAAGGACGACGGGAGCTTTTGCCAGACATGGGATCGCCTCATCGAGGAACCGGCGATCCGAGTGGGTCGCGTACCGCCGCGCCTCATCGAATTGCCATCGCCCTATCGCTTCGTGATCACTCCGATTTTAGATTATATTCTCGAGCTCGATCGAGCCAACCCGGACCGGCAGATCGCCGTGTTGATTCCTGAGTTGGTGGAGCGGCACTGGTACCACTACTTTCTGCACAATCAACGCGCTGAAGTGCTTCGAGCGCTCCTGCTGGCCAAAGGAAGCCAGCGGATTGTCCTCATCAATGTGCCGTGGCACATCACTGCCTGACAGGGGCTACATCTCGACCTTTCGAGACCGCACCCAGAGCAAAAGGCGCAGGGAGAAGTCTGGGTACGGGCATTGAGAACCGAGAGACTCGCGCTCGGATTTGCACCTCACGAGGTTATATCCCAAAACGGGTTCCCCCCCCTCGAATCCAGACCTCCTGGTATTCCTTCCCGCCGACGCTGGGCGCACGGTTGTCCTGAAACGTTAGTGCTATATCGCAAGCGCGCTGGTGAAAAACGGGGTTCGAAGAAACAGATCCCGCCTTGTCGCCAACGGCAGACTTATCCGGCGCCAACGGATTACTCGCCGTTACGCCGTTGATCGTGGGTCAGTCGCCGGTGACTTTCTGGTCGTGTGGGGAAGACTGAGCCTGGTGGGTGTCAACCTTCTGGCAGCCAGGTTCATTTTCTCCATCCCCGGTTTTGGACTCACTTCGAAGTATGCAATCGTGAGGTTAACAGTTCCAGCTCGCGACGCACCGCATCATACATTGCGGGCGTCGGTGTGGCGTCGGCCCCCTCGACGTCGGTGGCTAAACCGCTCAACCTGCCGTTCAATTCGGCAAACTGGTCGGCGGCGGCGGCGCCATGCTCTTTCGCCGCCTGGTAGGCCTGGTAACTTTCGCGCATTCCGGCCATGAGTTTCTGCTCCAACGACAATTGGGCGGCGAAAGCAGACGGGGGCGTGGTCTCGCGCGGGTCGCGCACGACCGTCAGGGGCTGGGTATAGGTCTGGCCCGCCACGGTCAGCTTGACGACGTACTTGTCAGGAACGACGAGCGGTCCTTCCGGCCCGGCCGGCGTCTCGTGCGGGATTGCGGACATGGGGTAGGAGTGTTCTACCGACGGTGGCGGCGAATAGCGGAGATCCCAGGTGAAGCGGTTCATTCCGACATGGGTGGACAAGGGTTGCGGATTCGCCATCCAGTAGTCTGAAATTGTCGGCCACTTCTCCGGTCTTCTGACGTTTTCCGGAATCGGCGCACTGCTGAACTGGCGCACCAAATTCCCCTTTGTGTCATAAATCTCGAGCTCGATCGGCTGGGACGGCACGGCCCCCAATGTGTAGTCCAGAATGGCGCCTGCGGGTGGATTGGTTCCGGCGGGCATTTCAGGAGGCAAGGGGGTGTCGGAGTTGGTATCTCTGCGCACTCGAACCGCTTCCGCCGGCTGGAAGAGGTGAGCGGGCGCGGCGGCGACCTGGGCATTGAGTTGACGAAGCGGGCTCAGGTCGTCCAAAATCCAGAACGCCCGGCCAAACGTCGCCGCCACCAAGTCTCCATCCCGTATCGCCAAATCGCGCACTGAAGCGGTGGGCAGATTGAGTTGCAGCGACTGCCACTCCTCACCGTCATTGAACGACACAAAGACGCCATTTTCTGTGCCGGCGTAAAGCAGCCCCTGCCGTTTCGGGTCTGCACGAACCACCCGAACGAAGCTGCCGTCCGGAATGCCGGCGGTGATCGCGGTCCAAGTGCGCCCGTAGTTGTCAGTTCGGTACATGTAAGGACGAAAATCGCCCCACTCGTGCCGGTCCATTACCACATAAGCCGACGCCGGATTGAAAGGCGAGGCTTCAACGATGCTGATGGTATCCAGCGGCTTCAATTCCGGGATCGCCGCTTGTTGCCAATTCTTGCCGCCGTCGCGCGTAAGCTGCACGAGACCGTCGTCGGTGCCCACCCAGATCAGGCCGGCATCGAGCGGCGAGGGACCAATCGCCGAGATTGCAGCCCAATCGCGGCTGGTTTTGCCGTCTGGGAGGGGGCGCATCGGCAGATCGGGGCGGACCGTAAGGTCGGGACTGATGCGCCGCCAATTGAGCCCACCGTCGGATGTTTCCAGGAGAAACTGCGCGCCGTCATACAAGATGTTGCTGTTCTTCGGCGAAAATACGAACGGGGGCTGTACCGAACCCCACCACGGGCCCATTAAGTAACGGTACGGCCCTCCGGCGCCGATGTAGGGTGTTACGTCGAGGGTTTGCCAAGTGCCTCGTTCCCGGCGGTGGATTGCCGGGCCATCGTCGCTCGAAAATAGCCACTGCGGATGCGCCGGATCCGGCACAACGTACCCGTATTCGTAAGCGCCCATGGAAGGCCGCCAGTCGAGGAAGCTGATATCACCGAATGCTCCCCGGCTGCTCACCTCTACCGAGCCGTTGTCCTGTTGGGGGCCGTAAATATGGAAGGGAAACTGACTATCCGTTGACAGATGGTACATCTGCCCGGTCGGTTGGTTATACCAACTGCTCCAAGTTTGGCCTGCATTCAGGCTTACGCTCGCCCCTTGGTCAGCGCCCAAGATCATTTCGCTGCTGAGACAGCCCTTGCCGTCGCCTATGGGCACACAGGGGCTTTTGGGGTTTATCCAGAGGTTGTGGTAGTCATCGCCGCCCGGCGACCCTTTTAAGGCCTCAAACGTCTCTCCGCCATCAATCGAGCGATAAAATGACGTGTGAACCACATAGACCACATTGCGATTTTGGGGATCTATCCAGACATTGTCGAAATAGCCGGAGCGTCCTCCGGGTTCTAACCGCGGATCTTCGGTGATGCTCCGCCAACTTGCACCGCCATCATCGGAGCGAAAGAACCCGCCTTGAAGGTGGTCCGTGTGTCCCTGGTCTCTCGAAATAATTGCGAAGACGCGCCCGTTATCAGCCGCCAGCCCAATGCGCCCCATAGGCCAGGTGGGAAGTCCGGAGCCGGATAGAGCTTGCCAGGTCTGTCCTCCGTCGGCGGACTTGTAGATGGCCCCACCGGCTTGGTCGTTATCCGCCGGCGCAGGCGGAAGAGCGGCTTGATGGTGCCACAGAGCCGCATACACCACCCCCGGGAGAGCGGCGTCGTACGCCAGTGACATGGCGCCAGTCGTGTCATCCTTGTAAAGAGTCTTAGTCCAGGTTTGGCCGCCGTCGCCGGTCAAAAAGACGCCGCGATGAGGATCGGGCGCATAGGCGTTCCCGAGCGCCGCCACCAGCGCTACATCGGGGTTCGTCGGGTCCACAAGGATCGCCCCGATGTGCGCAGTCTCGGAAAGGCCGATATGGCGCCAGGTGCCCCCGCCGTCATCCGAGCGCCAGACTCCGTCTCCCAGGTTCGCCGCCCCCCAGGAGGTGCTGGCGATGCCAAAATCGCCGGTACCGACATAAATTATTCTGCCGTTCGACGGCGCGACTGCGAGCGCACCGATCGAGGCCACAGGCACTTGGTCGAAGATCGGCTGCCAGACCTCTCCAGCGTCCGTGGTTTTCCAAACGCCACCCCCGGGAGTCGCCATGTAGTAGGTACCCGGCTCCCCGGTCACCCCGGCCACCGCGGAAACGCGACCTCCGCGAAAGGGACCTGCCAGCCGCCATTGCATGCCGGCGTACAAAGTGGGGTCGAACTGGCCCGCTTTTAGCGAAGCGATGGCAACCAGGGCCACGATGAAAACAGTGATTAAGGTTTTAGCGAAGTTGGGTTTTATTCCGATCATGTTGTCACCCGCTATGTGCTGATTCCGCCTCGGACGTCAGAAAGTAGCAAAAATCCTGTTAATAGCTTCCGCCAGATCGCGTGCCTGCGACGGCTCGGGCATGTCACCCTTCGAGCCATTCTTGATGAACCCAGCCGATTTTATGGCTTGAGCGTGATCGAGAATGGGCTGCTCCCTCGGCCTGAGCCTCATGCAAGGTAGGTTAGCACGTTGGAATCGGGCGGCAAAGTCAAGAGATTCCCGTCGTGAGGTCCGTGGTGGTCATCGCTGCAAATCTCTTTTGTAGAAATCACGGGCCAGGGCAAGTCACGCCTTGCTGGGGTTCGTGGCAGGTACTACTCAAAAGGTTGGAGCGCAGAAATCCATTTCGGCCTGTTCGAGCGCCATCCCGTGTTTGGCAGCGTGGCGCCCTTGGGGTTGCGTTGGCACTCCCTGCGCCCCCGAAGCACAGCCGGCGCCGCGCACACAGGACGAGATTTACATCACCGTCCGCGGGCGAGGAGCGCTCATTCATGACGGCAAGCGTGATGGCACTGTTGGCGCCGATCCCGAGCCCCACGGTGAGGATGGAGTTTTGCGCTCCTGCGATCAGGGCCCTGATCCTCATCATCGTGGGCTCTTCCGGTGATCCCCAGCAGCACACCGGCCTCACGCGCGTCACCACAAAACCGCGCGCCCATATCGCAGGCTACAGGCTGGCTCCTGTGTGATCGGCGATTCATCCCCCATGCAGCGACGTGGCTCAACGGCGCGCGCTGGCAGGACGAATTGACCACGCCGGTGGGGGGTATCGATGCAGACCGAATCTTGCAGCGACGTCGCGAAACAGTCGAAGCACTCATCCGAGGCGCCGAACGACTCGAGAAGGACCGAGGTTCTAACTATACAGAGCGGCCTAAGTAACGGCGGGTCTTTTCGTGGCACGGCCGTCCCGGCCGTGATCACGCGCGGGACGCCCGTGCCACGATTTATGTCGCTCTGTATGGATACCTTTTGTTTTGGCACAGCATCTACTCAGGTGCGGAAATTCGCGATCTCCATCTCATCTTGGTTGGTTACTCGAAGACTCTTGGCAAGCTATCGCTAGCCGAACTTCGTCGTGCGCCGTGAAAAGGCGCTGGTCCACAGCGGGTGCAAGTCCCGCCCGGGAACTGGTTCGCTCCACCCGGTAGCAATCAGAGCAGCAGCAGAGGCAACGAAGCTGCTGAAGCCTT